>Ga0102591_1000964_pt1 | contig 44451 bp, 36 predicted proteins | sample AraplaCol_mCL_r2_2_FD_76860 | JGI IMG/M metagenome (GOLD analysis project Ga0102591, IMG submission 76860) | Arabidopsis root microbial communities from North Carolina, USA - plate scrape MF_Col_mCL_r2 (SPADES assembly) (version 2) | ecosystem: Host-associated > Plants > Roots > Endosphere...
AACTCAAAAGGCTCGTTTTCGCGGACTTTGACGCTGGGCATACGTAATCTCGTTTCGGTAACCGGCCCGGGCAGGCCGGGGAAGAGCCGCGCATTATAGCGGCGGCCTTCTTGAAGGTGCAACATAGTCCCCCACTTCGGACGCAGGTCCTTGAATCCACACGCTTCCGGCCCTTCGGAAGCCGCCCTGCGCCCCCTCGCGGAAGTCCTTCCTTGAAAGTCCTCGGCATCGAAACCAGCTGCGACGAGACCGGTGTTGCCGTCTACGACACCGAATCGGGCTTGCGCGCGCACGCCCTCTACAGCCAGATCGCCCTGCACGCCGAATATGGCGGCGTGGTCCCCGAACTGGCCAGTCGCGACCACGTGCGCAAGCTGCTCCCGCTGGTCCGCGAAACCCTGCGCGAGGCGGGACTGACCACGTCCGACCTCGACGGCGTCGCCTACACCGCCGGCCCGGGCCTCGTGGGCGCGCTGCTGGTGGGTGCCGGCGTGGCGCGCTCGATGGCCTGGGCACTCGATGTCCCCGCCATTGGCGTTCACCACATGGAGGGCCACCTGCTGGCGCCGCTGCTGGAGGACGATCCGGACCGCGGCCGTCCCGAGCCGCCGTTCGTGGCGCTGCTGGTGTCCGGCGGACACACGCAGCTGGTGCATGTGGAAGCGATCGGGCGTTACAGGCTGCTGGGCGAAACGCTGGACGACGCCGCCGGCGAGGCCTTCGACAAGACCGCCAAGATGATGGGCCTTCCGTATCCCGGTGGTCCGCAGCTCGCGGCGCTGGCCGAACAGGGCCGCCCCGGGGTGTTCAGGTTCGCCCGGCCGATGACCGATCGCCCCGGCCTCGATTTCAGCTTCAGCGGCCTGAAGACCCAGGTCCTGCTGGCCTGGCGCGACAGCGACCGCAGCGACGAAGTCCGCGCCGACATCGCGCGCGGCTTCGAGGACGCCGTGGTCGACACGCTCTCGATCAAATGCGCCCGCGCGCTGGATGCGGCCGGCTGCGACACGCTTGTCGTCGCCGGCGGTGTCGGCGCCAACAAGCGCCTGCGCGCGGAGCTCGACGAAATGACCCGCAAGCGCGGCGGCCGCGTGAGCTTCCCGCGTCCGCAGTTCTGCACCGACAACGGCGCGATGATCGCGTACGCCGGCGCGCTGCGACTGGCGGCGGGGCAGCACGGCGATCTCGCGGTGCGAGTGACGCCGCGGTGGGACATGGCGACGCTGGAGGAAGTGATTTCGTGATGCGTGATTGGCGACTCGCAAGAGCGGAATCCCTGACGCGCTAAGATTCCGCTGTTACGAATCACGAATCCCCAATTACGAATCCCGGCGCCCCATGGACCACGTCTTCATCGAAGGCCTCGAAATCGAGGCGCTGATCGGCATCTACGACTGGGAGCGGCGCATCCGCCAGCCGCTCGTGTTCGACATCGAGATGGCCTTCGACAACCGCGTGCCGGCGGCGACCGATTCGATCGACGACACGTTGAACTACAAGGCGATCAGCAACCGCATCGTCGAATACGTGTCGCAGTCGGGTTTCGGGCTGGTGGAAACGCTGGCCGAGCGAGTGGCGCAGATCATCCTCACCGAGTTCGGCGTGCAGCGCGTACGCCTGAAACTGAGCAAGCCCGGCGCGGTGCGCGGCGCGCGCGCGGTGGGCGTGACGATCGAACGTTCCGCATCCTGACGCAGGCGCCACGTTCCGCATGAGCCGCGCCTACCTGAGCCTGGGCAGCAACGTCGACGCCGTGGCGCATCTGCGCGCGGCCGTGCGCGCGCTGCACGAACGTTTCGGCGATGTCGTGCTGTCGCCCGTGTACCGCACGCGCGCGGTCGGCTTTGACGGGCCCGACTTCCACAACGCAGCGGCGATCATCGACTCCGACCTGGATCCGCATGCGCTCAACGCATGGCTGCATGCGCTGGAAGACGCGCAGGGCCGTGACAGGAGCGGCCCGCGTTACGGCGATCGCACGCTGGACATCGACATCGTGCTGTTCGACGGCCTAACGCTGGAAGGCGCGGGCAACCTGCGCATTCCGCGCCCCGAACTGAAGCACGCGTTCGTATTGCGGCCGCTGGCGGAGATCGCGCCCGACGTGGCCGTGCCGGGAACCGGCCGCACGCTCGCGCAGCTGTGGGAAGCCCATTCCGAGCACGGCGCGGCGCTGGAAACCGTCGAACTCTGAGCGCGCGGAGCGCGCCGGCCGTCCGAATTCGCGCGCCTTCCCCTTGCCACCGTGGGCACGTCGGCCCGAGGATGCGCGCTGGCCCATGGGGATGGGCAATCACTGGGGAGTTGGCAATGTTCGAGAAGTTCTCGCGCAGTTGGGAGCTGGTGAAGGCGAGTGCGGCGGTATTGCGCTCGGACAAGGAGCTCATGGTGTTTCCGGTCGTCTCGGCCATCGCCACGCTGGTGGTGCTGGCGACGTTCCTGGTGCCGATGATCGGCTGGCGCGTCTTCAGCCACGGCGCCGCGTCGAGCGTGGTGTGGGTGTTCCTGTTCTATTTCTGCCAGTACACGGTGATCGTGTTCTGCAACAGCGCGCTGGTTGCTGCAGCGATGATCCGCCTGGACGGCGGCGATCCGACGCTGGCCGACGGCTTCAACGCCGCCAAGGCGCGCCTGCCGTCGATCCTCGGCTACGCGGCCATCGCGGCAACCGTCGGCGTGCTCCTCAAGCGCATGAAAGACGACGACAACCTGCTGATGCGTCTGGTCGGCGGCGGTCTGGGCGCGGCATGGACGCTGGCGACGTTCCTGGTCGTGCCGGTGCTGGTGCACCAGGAAGTCGGCCCGTTCGAAGCGCTCAAGCGCAGCGCGAACCTGCTCAAGCGCACCTGGGGCGAAAACGCGATCGGCAATGTCGGCATCGGCATGGCGTTCGGCCTGATCTCGTTCGGGATCATCGTGGTGGGCGCGCTGCTGGCGTTCGTCGCCGCGCAGCTGTCGGGCGTGCTGGCGGTGGCGATCGTGGTGGTGTTCGTGATCGGCCTGCTGCTGCTGGGCGTGTACCAGGCGGCGCTGAGCGGCATCTACGCAGCCGCGCTGTATCGCTATGCGATGGAAGGCGAGGCGCCGCCGGCGTTCCGCGCGCTGCAGCTGGAATCGGCGTTCGCGGCGAAGTGATCGCAGTGTGGTGATCGAGGGCGGCGCCGGTGCGATGTGCCGGCGCCGTTTTCTTTAGGTAGGCCCCACTTCTCCGTCATCCCGGCGAACGCCGGGACCCAGGCCTGTAACGCGCGGGCACTCCGTCGACGGTTCCAAACCTCACCGTCATTCCGGCGAAAGCTGGAATCCATCGTGCTCTTGCTCGCCATTCACGCGAACGCGCGAAGCAAAAAGAAGAATCACTAGCCGAGCTTCCGATCGCCTGCGGCGCTCGGGTCACTTTTCTTTGCTCGCACAAAGAAAAGTAACCCAAAGAAAGTGCGTGGTAAGTCCAACCCAATCCCACAACCGGAAAGGAAGCAGGCGCGTTCGCGAGTCGGCATCCTGCCTCCGCGCTCACCGCCGCACATCCTGTGCGGCGCCCTTCGGGGCTAGCGACTTGTTGGGCTACTCGACAGCAACAGCAACGGCAGCCGCAATCAGAGTCCACTCAGCCGTCGCTACACCCCCAGCAACCGCCCGCCATCCAGATGCAGCACTTGTCCCGTGCTGTAGTGCGCGTCGCGTAGCAGCCATCGCACGGCTTGCGCGACTTCTTCCGGCGTTCCGGTTCGACCCAGCGGCGTACGGGCGAGCATCGCCTGTTGCGCGGCGGTGTCGCTGCGATCTTCCGGCCACAGGATCGCGCCCGGTGATACCGCATTCACGCGCACATCGGGCCCAAGCTCCAGCGCGAGCGAGCGCGTCATCATGAGCAGCGCCGCCTTCGCCATGCAGTAGAGCGTGTGCTCGCGCAGCGGTCGTTCGGCGTAGATATCGGTGAGGTTGACGATCGCGCCTCGCGTCACGCGCAGGTGCGGCGCCGCCGCCTGCGCAAGGAAGAACGGCGCGCGCGCGTTGCTGGCAAACATCGCGTCCCATTGCGCTGGCGTCGCGGTGCCAATCGGCGTGGGCGTGAAGGTGGACGCGTTGTTCACCAGCGCATCGAGGCGACCAAAGCGACCCACGCACTGCGCGATCAGTTCGGGCAGACGGTCGAATTCAGCCAGGTCGGCCTGCAGCAGCAAGGTGCTTCCGGGCCGCGTGCGCTCCAGTTCGGCCGCCAGCGCCTGCGCCTCTCCAGTCGAGCCGCGGTAATGCAGGGCGATGTCGTACCCCGCCGCATGCAGGTCGCGCGCGATCGCGGCGCCGATGCGCCGGGCCGCGCCGGTGACCAGCGCGACCGGTGGCGTGGGAGGCATGCTCATGACGGGTCTCTCCGGGCCGTGGCGTATCCTGAGCGGCCAGTGTTCCCACGGCGATGCCGCATGTCCACCGATTCCCCCCCGCATCGTCCCGACGCGCAACAGCGTCAACGCGAGAGCAGCGCGCTGCCCTTGCCCGACGCCGACGCGCTCGAGCACAGCGCGCGCCTGGATGCGCTGATCCGCGCGCAGATCGCCGAAAACGACGGCGCCATTCCGTTCTCGCGCTTCATGGAGCTTTCGCTGTACGCGCCCGGCCTGGGCTATTACAGCGCCGGTGCGAGCAAGTTCGGCGAGAGCGGCGATTTCATCACCGCGCCCGAACTTGGCCCGATCTTCGCCGCATGCGTCGCCGAAAGCGTCGCACCGGTGTTCACGCAGATCGGACCGCAGGCGCGCTTCTTCGAACTCGGCGGCGGTACCGGCGCGTTTGCGGAAGTCGCGCTCAAGCGGCTTATGGAGCTGGACGCGTTGCCGGATCGCTACTGCTTCCTCGAGCCCAGCGCGGAGCTGCGCCATCGCCAGCGCGAGCGGTTGCGCGAACGCCTCGTGCCGCCGCTGTTCGAACTGGTCGAATGGCTCGACGGTCCGTTCGAGGACGAATGGGACGGCGTGCTGTTCGCCAACGAGGTGATCGACGCGCTGCCGACGCCGCGCTTTGCCATCGAGGCCGGCGAGGTGTACGAGGAGCACGTCGCGATCGAAGCCGGCGAACTGGTGCGCGTATTGCGCCCGGCCGATGCGTTCCTGGGCAATGCGGTGCGCCACCTGGAGCGCCAGCTCGGGCGCGAGTTCGAACACGGCTATCGCTCCGAAGCGCTGCCGCAACTGCCGTACTGGGTGCAGGCGGTGTCCGGCGGCCTGCGCAATGGCGCGATGCTCTTCATCGATTACGGCTACTCGCGCGGCGAGTACTACCTTCCCGAACGCGACGACGGCACGCTGCGCGCGTACTACCGGCATCGCACGCATGGCGAGCCGCTGCTGTGGCCGGGCCTGCAGGACCTCACCGCCTCGGTCGATTTCACCGCGCTGGCCGAAGCAGGCGTCGCGGCGGGGTTCGACTTCGCCGGCTATTGCTCGCAGGCGAGCTTCCTGCTCGGCAACGGGATGGCCGGCGTGCTGGAGCGCATCGATCGCATCACCGATGAAGGCGAGCGTCTCAAGCGCACGCAGGAAGTGAAGCGGCTCACCCTGCCCAGCGAGATGGGCGAACGCTTCCAGGTGATGGGCTTCGAGAAGGGCGTCGAGTTCGGCGCGGCCTTCCTCGTCGGCGACCTGAGTTTCCGCCTGTGAGCGCCATGACCAAGACCAAGCGGGCCTGGCTGCGCGATTTCCGCTGGCCGGCGCTGTGGGTGGCGATCTGGATCGCGGGGATCGCCGCCGTGGTGGCGGGCTCGCTGGTTTCCGCGCACGACCTGCCCGACGTCCCGGACGGGTTCGACAAGGTCGAGCACTTCGTCGGCTACCTGCTGCTGAGCGCATGGGCGGTGATGCTGTTCGCGCACCGGCGCGCGCAGGCGGTCGCGGCGGTGGGGTTGATCGCGCTGGGTGTCGGACTCGAAGTGGCCCAGGGCGCGTGGACGGTGTCGCGCATGGCGGATTCGGCCGATGCGCTGGCCAATTCGCTGGGCGTGCTGGCCGGGTTGATGCTCGGGCCGACGCCGCTGGGCGGCCTTCTGCTCTGGGTGGAAGGCAAGTTTCGACGCTGAGCGCAGGTTCGCCGACGTTTGCTTATGTTTGGCAGAATATGCCGTCAATTGCCCGCCGGTAACGCCCGTGTCCGGTCGCCACAGGAGAGCGGGACGACAGTGCCGACGGTTTGGGCTGGATAAAAGATCGCCATAAAAGCAGATCAGGCAAAGCGACGGTAGGTATTGCGCAAAGGTTAAAGGCTGGTTAAAGCTCCGGGTGGGCTCGACAGGGGGAGTCCGCCCACCCTGAGTAAGGAAACTGCCAATGCTCGTTGCCAACCGACATCGCCTGACCGCGGCCGTCGCCGCCGCACTGTTCTCCGCCACCGTACCCGCCTTCGCGCAGGAAGCCGCGCAGACGCCCCCGGCCCCGGCCGCAGCTCCGGCTGCCCGCCAGGAGGCCGTCGACCTCGACAAGCTCGTCGTCACCGGCACGCGCGTGCAGGGCCGCTCGCCCACCGAATCGATGTCCCCGGTCGACGTCTTCCGTCCGGCCGACCTGGAGAAGCAGGCCTCGGCCGACTTCACTGACCAGCTGGCCAACATCGCGCCGTCGTTCAACACGCAGCGCTTCCCGATCGCCGACGGCACCGCGTTCGTGCGTCCGGCCAACCTGCGCAACCTGCCGCCGGACCAGACGCTGGTGCTGATCAACGGCAAGCGCCGCCACCGCTCCGCGCTGGTGAACCTGCAGGTCGAACCCTTCGGCACCGTCAACCAGGGTTCGCAGGCGGTCGACTACAGCCTGATTCCGTCCGCCGCGATCCAGCGCGTGGAAGTGCTGCGCGACGGCTCGTCCGCCCAGTACGGCTCCGACGCCATCGCCGGCGTGATCAACGTGCTGCTCAACGACTACTCCGACGGCGTGCGCATCGACACCCAGTACGGCTCCACCTACGAGGGCGACGGCGACCGCTGGCGCACCTCGTTCAACGCCGGTGCGCAGCTCGGCGACGGCGGCTTCTTCAACATGACCGCCGAGTATTTCGATTCCGACCACACTTCGCGTGGCATCCCGCGCGCGGATGCGGCGGAAGTGGGCGAGTTCGTCGGCGCCGGCCTGGTGCCGTTCGAAGGCCTCGGCCAGCGCTGGGGCGATCCGGACGGTGAAGGCTTCCGCTCCTTCTTCAACGCCGAGTTCCCGCTCAACGAGAGCGTCAGCCTGTACGGCTTCGGCAGCTACGCCGACACCGAATACGATTCGAGCTTCTTCTACCGCACGCCCGTCGGCGTGCCCGGCGTGGCGCCGCGCGGCACGTTGTTCGTCGACGGCGACGGGGACGGCCTGCCCGATCCGGTCGCGCAGTCGATCGTCGACGACATCCGCGCACGCGGCCTGAACCCGGCCGATTTCGTGACCGCCGATCCCACCAGTCCGTCGGGCTTCGTCGCACTCAATCCGATCTACCCGATCTTCCCGGGCGGCTACACGCCATCGTTCGGCGCGGAAATCACCGACTACGAAGGCGTGTTCGGTGCGCGCGGTGAAACCGCCGGCAGCCTGCGCTGGGACGTCAGCCTGCGCCAGGGCGAGAATCACATGATTTACAAGATGAGCAACTCGATCAATCCGAGCCTGGGTCGTCTGAGTCCGACCAGCTTCGAGCCGGGCGATCTCACCCAGCTCGAGCGCGGCGCCAACGCCGACTTCGTGTGGCCCTGGCAGAACGACGTGTTCGCCACGCCGGTGAACGTCGCCTTCGGTGCCGAATGGCGCGAGGAGACGTACAAGATCCGCGCGGGCGATACGGCGTCGTGGGCGAACGGACCGACCGGCGCGCTGTTCGGCGTGGGCTCGGACGGCTTCCAGGGCGACTCGCCGGAAGCGGCAGGCGATTTCAGCCAGTACAGCCGCGCGGCGTACCTGGATCTGGAAACCGACGTCGTCGAACACTGGACCGTCGGCGTCGCCGGTCGCTACGAAGACACGTCGAATTTCGACAGCACGTTCGACTGGAAGGTCTCCACGCGCTTCGCCTTCACCGACGCCTTCGCCGTGCGCGCCACCGTCAACACCGGCTTCCGCACGCCGACGCCGGGCCAGCTCAATACGCTGGACGTGACCACCACGGCCGACTCGTCGGGCAATCTCGTACCGCTGGGCACGTTCCCGGTGGCCAGCGAGGCGGCGATCGCGCTGGGCGCCACGCCGGTGACGGCGGAGGAATCGCTCTCGTACTCGGCCGGTTTCGTGTGGACGCCCAGCGACGTCTTCAGCCTGACGCTCGACTACTACAACATCGAGGTCGACGATCGCATCGCGCTGCAGACGATCAACGTCGCCGAAGGTTCGCCCGAGCAGCAGGCGCTGATCAACGCGGGCGTGCCGGGTGCGGAACTGCTGCGCCAGGTGTCGTACTTCGTCAACGGTTTCGACAGCACGGTGCAGGGCATCGACCTTGTGGCGACGTACCGCACCGACTTCGGCAACTGGGGCTCGGGCGTGTTCGACTTCCGCCACAGTTACAACAAGCAGGATATCGACAGCGTTGCGGTGATTCCGGGCACGACCACGCCGGTCCTCGACGTCGAACGCGTGGCGGACCTGGAGAACCAGCTGCCGAACAACCGCAGCGTGATCACCTTCGACTGGCGTTCGCCGTGGAACGTGAGCTTCACCGCGCGCGCGAACTACTACGACAGCTGGGAAGACTTCACCTTCGGCGAGAAGGGCGAGTTCGGTTCGGAATGGCTGTTCGACCTGTCGGCGACCGTCAGCTTCCTGGAAGACAAGCTGCACGTGACCGTCGGCGGCAACAACGTCTTCGACAACTATCCGGATCGCGAGACGAACAGCACGCTGACTTTCCTCGGCGCGAAATACCCGCTGTCCTCGCCGTTCGGCTTCAACGGTGGCGAGTGGTACGTGCGGGCGACGTACGAGTTCTGACGCGACGATCCTGACGAAGCCCCACCGCGCGGTGCGACCGTGTTCACGGTTGCCCGCGCGGAACGGGCAGGGCGTGATCGCTGCAACGGATCCTGTGATCGCGGCACGGTTCATAACGGAAGCTTCACGTATCTTGGCTTCGCGATGCCGGCCTGAACGCCGGCGCGGAACGTGATCGACACCGGTGCCAGGGGGCGAGGGATCGACACGAAAGCGGCACACGTGGCGCCGGGCGACTGGGGAGTCGTCCGGCGTTGCTGTTTGGGGCGCCTGCGATCGGCCGCGGACGTGCCTGTGCAAGGCGTGCCTGTCCAACAAGAGACCGTCATCCCGGCGAAAGCCGGGACCCAGGCCGTCAAGGCACGGGGACTCCACTCACCGCTGACCTACTTCACCGTCATCCTCGCGTAGGCGGGGATCCATGCGTCCGATGCATCACGGCATTCGGACGCGGTGATGCGTGCAGAGTTGGATTCCCGCCTGCGCGGGAATGACAGCAGAAAGCGCGTCGCCGCATCGCATGCTCCGGAATCGACGGAACCAGGCGCGGAAACTACAGCTTCTTCCCCGTGGCCTCGGCGATCGCGCGGATTCGTGCCTTCTTCATTGCCTCGCCAACATCGGGCCCACTCAGCCCGCGCGCGACATCGTCCGCGCGCACCGTCATCGCCGCGGCGAGCGCGGCCTTGAGGGCTTCGCCCTGCGGATAGGGCACCTCCTGCAAACCGGCACGGCCGCGCTTGTCGGCCTCGCACACGATGGCCATCTGCGCGATGCGCGCCGGCTTGCGGAAACCATCGCAACGCGCGAGCAGTTCGTACACCGTGCTCGCACGCAGTTCGTCGAAATGATGCACGTTGAGATGTTCGCGGCAGGCCGCTTCGGCGAGCTGGCGGTGCTCGGTCGGTACCTTCAGCCGGTCGCACAATTCGCGCAACGGCACGAGGCCGGCGTGCTCGTGGCCGAGGTGCTTGGGCAGCACGTGTCCGGGCGTCAGCGCCTTGCCTAGGTCGTGCGTCATCGCGGCGAAGCCGATCAGGTCGTCGCCCGGCGCGAGGCGCGCGGCCATGTCGCAAACCAGTTCGACGTGGACGCCCGTGTCGATCTCCGGATGGAACTCGGCGCGCTGCGGCACGCCGTACAGCGCGTCCACTTCGGGGAGCACGACGGCGAGTGCGCCCGCATCGTGCAACGTGCGCAGGAACGCCGACGGCGTCGCATACGTCAGCGCGCGTCGCGTTTCCTGCCAGACGCGTTCGGCGGTGAGTTCAGCCAGTTCGCCGGACGCGGCCATCTCGCGCATGAGCGACATCGTTTCAGGGGCGACGGTGAAACCGAGCGAGGCGAAGCGCGCCATGAAACGCGCCGCACGCAGCACGCGCAGCGGGTCTTCGGCGAAGGCGGGGCCGACATGGCGCAACACGCGCGCTTCGACATCGCGCGCGCCGCCGTAGGGATCGACCAGCGCGCCGTGCTCGTCCTGCGCGATCGCATTGATGGTGAAATCGCGTCGCTGCAGGTCGTCTTCCAGCGTGACGGAAGGATCCGCGTCGACCACGAAGCCGCGATAGCCGCGGCCGCTCTTGCGCTCCGTGCGAGCGAGCGCGTGCTCCTCGCCGGTATGCGGATCGAGGAACACCGGGAAATCGCGACCCACCGCGCGGAAACCGGCGGCTTCCATCGACGCCTGCGTTTCGCCGACGACGACCCAGTCGTTGTCGCCATGCGGCAGGCCGAGCAGGCGGTCGCGGACCGCGCCGCCGACGAGGTAGCGCTTCTTCAACGCCGGGGTCATCGCGCTCAACGCGGCGCGTGCTGTGCGAGCAGCGCGAGGATCTCGCGCACGCCGCTGTCGCGGCCGAGCGTGCGCGCGATCGGCGCCGACTGGCCCGAGAGCCAGATGCGCAGTTCCGAATCCATGTCGAAATGCCCGGCCGTCTCGATCGAGAACATCACGATGCTGCGGTAGGGAATGCTCAGGTACTGCACCTTGCTGCCGGTCACGCCCTGCTTGTCGACCAGGATCATGCGGCGGTCGGTGAAGACCATCAGGTCGCGGATCAGGCCGAACGCGCGCTGGAGCGTTTCGCCCGGCGCGAGCAGCGGAGCGAACTCCTCGGCAAGCTTGTCGACGGGCTTCTCGCCCGCGTGGCCGAGCAGGGTATCGATGAGGCCCATGGCCGTCTCCATTCGAGTGACGGCAGGAATGTTAATCGCTCGGGCACGGGACCAGCGTGCAGGCTGGCCCCGCGCACGTCGCGGCGACTACTGGGCGCCGGTGTCCAGGTTGTTGATCGAACGGCCGCTGTTGCGCATCGCATCGCGCGCCTGTTCGGCTTCCTTGCGACGCTGGGCGGCGGTGCGGCAATCGCGCGTGACCATGTTGCTGCCAACGCTGCGGACCTTGCGGCAGATGACCTTGTCGTCTGCGTCGGTGGTGCTGATCGTTTCGCTCGGCTGGGCGGCGGGCTGGACAACGGGCGCCGGTTCCACCTGCGGCGTCGTCGCGGGGGCGCTGGTTTGTGCCGCGGCCAAGCCCAGGACGACGGTCGCGATCAGGGAAAACGTCATGACAATGCTTCCTTTGCAGTGGGGGGCGGCCGGGGCCGTGAGCGGCCGAGCCTAACAACTTTCCCGCCAGCTTGTGCAAAGGGACTCAGCAGCCCGCGAGGACCTCGCCAATGCGGGGTTCCACGGGTGTCGGCGTCAATCCCAGGCGCCTCAGGCCGTCTTCGAGACTCACAGAATCCAGCTGGAGCGAGCGCCAGTTGTCGCGGCTGATCGGCTTGCCCGGAAGCCATTCGCCGACCTCGGCCTGCAGCTTGCCCAGCGAGGCCGGAAGCCCGACAACCATGCGGTGCCGCCCGTGGCCGCGCGCGGCGATCTTCACGATCTGCTTCAGGGTCAACACGTCGGGGCCGATGAGGTCGTAGCTCTGGCCGATGCTGCGCGGATCGTCCAGCGCCTTCGCATACGCATCGACGACATCGCCCACCCATACCGGCTGGAAACGCGCATCGGCGCGACCGATCGGAAGCACAGGCGCGAACTTCAACAGGCCATCGAAGCGGCAGAACAGGCCGTCGCCCGGTCCGGCGATGACCGACGGCCGCAGCAACGTCCAATCCAGGCCCGAGGCGCGCACGTGTTGCTCGGCGCGTCCACGCGCCTGCAGGTAGTGGCTGTCGCCGCGGCCGGCGTTGAGCGCGCTCATCTGCAACAGGCGGCGGACGCCCATTCGCTTCATCGCGTCGATCAGCGCGTCGGTGATGCCGACGAATACGCGTTCGAAGCCGTCGCCCCGATCGCCCTTCTCGTTGAGGATGCCGACGAGGTTCACGACGGCGTCGGCGTCGTCGAGCACGGCCGCGAGGAAATCCGGGTTGGATACATCGCCTTCGATCAGGCTCGCGCCGCGCGGCTTCGTCGCGCGTTTGCGGGCATCGACGCCGCGACTGAGCACGGTGACGCGATGGCCGCCTTCGAGCAGGCGCGCGACGAGGTTCCGGCCCACGAAGCCGGTGCCGCCAAGGACCACCACATGCCGCTGTGTCATGCGCGCAAGTGTAGGTGAGCCGTCAGGTCAGCGCTGTGATCGCGGGCGAGGTTGCGCAGCCGCGGCAGGCGCGGGCGTGGTGGCCGCCGGCGTCGGGCAGACGAACTGCTTGCGCGGACCTTCGGTGCGTCCCCGCAGGCGGTCGTCGAGGCGCAGCGCGTCGCCGTTGAGTCGCCAGTCGTAGAGCACGCTGAAGGCCAGCACGCGGGCGACGTACTCGCGCGTTTCCTTGTAGCTGATGGTCTCGATCCAGAAGTCCGGATCCATGCCGGGCCGCTGCGACTGCCAGCGCGCCAGCGGCGCGGGGCCGGCGTTGTAACCGGCGATGACCTGGTACGGCTGGCCGCCGTACTTGTCCATCAACTGCCGCAGGTACGCGGTGCCGAGAATGATGTTGGTGTCGGGGTCGTACAGGCTGTCGGCGCCACCCCAGGGCACGCCGAGCTTTCCTGCGACGCCCGCACCGGTTCCGGGCAGGATCTGCATCAGGCCCATCGCGTTCGCGCTGGATCGCGCCCGCGGATAGAAGATGCTCTCGGCGCGGATTTCGGCCGCCACCCACGCCGGGTCGAGGCGATTGTTGCCGGCCTCGCGGCGGATGGTCGCTTCGTGGTGCAGCGGGAAGCGCAGGCCGTACAGGCGCGATTCGTCCGGACCCTTGCCCAGCGAGAACACCGCGCGATCGAACCAGCCGTTGCCCTGCGCGACTTCCACCGCGATGCGGCGCTGCTCGTCGTTGAAGCGCGAGAGGGCATCGTCCCATTCGCGCGTGGCCCAGCCGACGCGGTCGATCTGGAACAGCCCCATCGCGCGGACCATGGAAGGATCGCGCGCGATGGCCTGCTGCGCGGCGACGCTGCTTTCCGGCAACCACGCGCACAGCGCGTAGGGCAGGTCCAGTCGATCCGCTGCGAGGAAGCCGTGGAACTCCGGCTTCTTCGCGGCCTCGCGGTACAGGCGCGCGGCGTCGTCCTTGCGGCCGGCCATTTCGCTCAGGCGTGCTTCGAAGTAGGTCCAGCGCGAATCGCTTCGCTGCTTGGCGCCCATCTTCTGGATCGCCGCCAGTGCACCGCTCCAGTCCGAACGCGACATCGCCTCGCGCACGCGCCATTCGTGCAGACGTTCGTCGTAGGCGGAGGCGGGGACCGCGTTGAGGCGACGGGCGGATTCGGGCTCGTAGGACGCCACCGTCCACAGTGCCACCTGGTAGAGGACGCGGCCGCGCTGCGTCTCGTCGAGTCCGAGCGCATCGGCGAAACGCGGAAGCATCGTTTCGGCCGAGGCTGGCGAGGACTTTCCGAGCTTCGCCAGACCCTGCGACGCGATCTCGCGGCTGCGCGGCGTCTTCGGCCACCCAAGCGCGCGATCGTGCGGGGATTCGACGAACGCCGCGTAATCGTTCGCGAGCGCGAGCTGGTCCGGCGGCAGGCCGCGCGCGGCGGCGCGCATCACGCCGGGTTCCCATTCGGCCGCGGCGAGCTCGATGCGTTCCCAACGCAGCTCCGGCGTCAGCCCGCCCTGCGCAGAGAACGCCGCCATCGGCGCGTCGCACGCGTCGGGTAGCGACTTGCCCGTGCGCCAGATCGCCTGCGCGTCGCGCGTCCACTGTGCGTCGCTGCGGCCCAGTACCTGACGCGCGTTCAACTCGTTGCAGCGCAGTGACACGCTCTTGATCTGCGGATTCCACGCGGCGACTACGGACGACCAGTCCTCGCGCCTCGCGGCGGCGGCGATCCAGGCTTCGCGGAACGCCTCGGACGCGGGCATCCCGCGATTGCGCGTCAGGAACGCCTGGGCCTGCGTTGCCGGAAGGTTGTCGATATCCCGCCGCAAGGCGGCGTACTCGATCCACGGGAACAGCGGATGCTGGGCCAGGTCACTGTAGCTGGCGGCGTCGAAGCGACCGAGTTCCGCGTCCTCCAGCGCTGCGCGAACGCGCGGCAACTTCGAGTCGGCCATCGGCCTGGGCAGCGGCGGGATGACGACCGAGGCGGTGGCGGCAGGCGTCTGCGCGCACGCCGTCGCGGCAATGGCGACGCTGCAGGCAGCAAGTACGATGATGAATGGGCGGGGGACCATTCGTGGAACTATAGCCCGGCATCGTGAAGCACCTGTTGGCACGCGCGCTGTCGCTTTCAGGCGAGGTTGCTTTCAGAGTGTGTAGCGACGTCTGTAGATCGAAGTTCCATGTCGATGCGGCGCGTGCCGTATTGCATTGCCCGGGAGAAGCCATGTTCACCGCAGTGCTCGTTTTCCTTGCGCTTGGTACCGTTGCCGGGATCCTCGCCGGCCTGCTCGGCGTGGGCGGCGGACTGGTGCTGGTGGCCGCGCTGGTGTGGTTGTTGCCGGCCATGGGCATCCCGAAGGAAGCGGCGATGCATGCGGCCCTGGCCAGTTCACTGGCGAGCATCGTGCTCACCGCGGCGGCATCGGCACGCGCGCATGCCAAGCGTGGCAGCGTGATGTGGCCGACGGTGGCCTGGATGGTGCCGGGCCTGCTGCTCGGCGGGTGGCTCGGCAGCGGCGTGGCGGTGCGCATCGACGACGACGTGCTGCGCTGGATCGTCGCGGGCTACTGCTTTCTTGCCGCCGCTCAGCTGCTGTTCGGAGGGACGCGCAAGGCGACGGGCGATGCCGTGCCAGCGCCGCGCGGCGTGCCGATGACGGCCGCCGGCGTCGGCATTGGTGCGGTATCGGCCGTGGTCGGCATCGGCGGCGGCAGCATGACGGTGCCGCTGCTGGTGTGGCGTGGCGTGGTGCCGGTGCGCGCGGTCGGTACTTCGTCGGCCTGCGGCGTGGCGATAGGACTGGCGGCCGCGGTCGGCTATGCGTTGCATGCGCCGCCAGGCGCGTTGCCGCATCACGCGATCGGCTATGTCTATCTGCCGGCCGCGATCGGCGTCGCGGCAGCCTCCGTATTCGCGGCGCCATACGGCACCCGCCTCGCGCATTACCTGCAGGGCGAAACGCTCAAACGCGTGTTCGCGGGATTCCTGATCCTGGTCGGAACGAGCCTGGCGTTCGGCGCCTGACCATCGAGTGCGACTGCGACGGGGTCAACCCGTCGTGTCGTGCAGTCGCGCTTCCGGCAGATTCAGCTCGGACTGGATCGCCCGCAAGGTGGCGACGATGGCCGCGCGGCGTTCCATCGTCCCGCGCCGTTCCGCGTCGCCCGCCACCAGCGGGCTCGCGACGAGGCTCAACGCGCCCTCCATCCGGTGCAGCAATTCGCGTTGACGGACCTCGTCTCCCGCCGCGATGGCGCGATCGAGTTCGTCCAGTTCATGGCGGCTCATGTCGAACAGATCGCGCAGGATGTGCTGGAACTCGGCTGGTTCCCGGTACACCGAGCGCAACACCTGGAACACGTCGACCGTTGCCTTCGCCACGGCGGATGCTTCCGGCGCAACGTGCAGAAGCGACGACAGCTTCGCCGCAAGCGCATCGAGCTGGATGGGCTTGGCGAGGAAGTCATCCATGCCCGCGTCGCGACAACGGTGGACCTGTTCCGGCAACGCGCTGGCAGACAAGGCTACGACTGGGATGCCCGCATTCGGTCCGCCGGACTCGCGCAATGCGCGCGCAAGCGCGTAGCCGTCCATCACTGGCATGTGGCAATCGGTGAGCAGAAGGTCATAGCGATTGCGTTCGAGCTCAGACAACGCCAACGCGCCGTTTTCCGCCATGTCGTACCTGTAACCGAGCTTCTCCAGCATCCGCCCGATGACCGCGCGGTTGATCGGGTGGTCCTCCGCGACCAGCACCCGCGCCCGCTGGGCCTTGGCGGTGATGGATGCGGGTATGTCCTCGTCGCTCGCGATGCCCAACGCGCTGCGGCACGCCGCAAGAAGTGAGCGCAGCGATTGCGGGTCGCCGCGCAGCACGATGTCCGATGCGTCGGCTCCCGCAGTCCCCGCATCGCCGGCCACGGTCAGCCTTGGGCAAGGCAGAAGTGCGGGAGGCAGGACGATGCCGGCGTCGATGACGAACAGGTCCGCGTCGCTGCAATCGAAGTCCGGCAGATCGGAGGCTTCGATCTCGATCAGGCTGAAGCCCAGCGAGCTCAAGTCGTTGCTGATCTCCTGCGTGCGCAGCGGATCGGCCACGCACACCACCACCGTGCGCCCGTCGAACTCAGGACGTGGCCGCAGCGGCTCCACGACCGGCAGCGACAACTCGAAGACCGCGCGCGTCCCCACACCCGGTTCGCTTTCCAGGTGCAGCTCGCCGTCCATCATCCGCGCGAGGCGACGGCTGATCGAAAGCCCCAGCCCGGTGCCGCCGTAGCGTCGCGTCGTCGAATGCTCCGCCTGCGTGAACGGCTGGAACAGGCGCGCCAGATTCTCCGACGCGATGCCGATGCCGGTGTCGGAGACCTCGATGCGCAGGCGCTGCCTGTCGCCGGATTCCTCCAGCATCCGCACGTGCACGTTCACGTGCCCTTCGGCGGTGAACTTCAGTGCATTGCTGAGGAGGTTCGTGATGATCTGGCGGATGCGCATGGCATCGCCGCGGAAGCGCGTGGCCAGGCGCCAGTCGACGATGGAGTACAGGTGCACCTCGCCTTCCCGCGCGCGGGCTCCGAAGAGTCCCGCCGCGCTGTCGACCAGCTCGCGCAGGTCGAAGTCCGTGTCCTCGATGTCCAGTCGGCCGGACTCGATGCGCGAGTAGTCCAGGATGTCGTCGAGGATCTGCAGCAACGCCTTGGCCGAGTCGCGCGCCATCAGCGCCATGTCGGACTGGTCGTCCTTCAGCGACGTCTGCGTGAGCAGTTCGAGCAGGCCCAGCACGCCCGTCATCGGCGTGCGGATCTCGTGGCTCATCGCCGCCAGGAAGATGCCCTTGGCGGCTACGGCGGACTCGGCCTGCGCCTTCGCCTCGGTCAGCGCCTCGGCCTGCTCGTGCAGTTGCGTCGTGTCGATCCAGTAACCGCTCCACTCCACGGCGCCGTCGTCCAGCCTGCGCGGCATGCCACCTTCCGTGCGCAGCCAGCGCCAGCGATCGCCCACCTGGAAGCGCAGATCGAACGGCGGCATCGGCTGCAAGGTCGTCGCAGCGGCTTCGACATTGCGGATCACGAGCGCCTGATCGTCCGCATGCACGCGCGCCAACACGCGCGGCTCGTCGGTAAGCAAGTCCGACGGCGACATGCCGAGCATGCCTTGCGCATCGCCGGCCATGTACGTGAAGCGACGGCCCCCATCGGGTTCGACGCGGAGCTGGAACACCATGCCGGGCATGGCCTGAGTGATGTCGCTCAGGCGCTGCTCGGAGGCGCGCGCGCGGGCTTCGGCGGCCCGGATGTCGCTGATGTCGACGATGGTCCCCAGCAGGCTCGACTGTCCGTCGGGAGTGACGACCGTGTGGCGCCAGATGATCAGGCTGCGCACTTCGTCCGTCCCGGAGCGGCGCATCTGGTACTCGCTGCGCGTGCTGCCGCCTGCGCGCAGCAGTTCGGCGTCCTCATCCATGAGGCCATGTGCATCGACGTCCAGCAGATGCCCGGTCTCCACCGACGTGTGGCCGATGAGCTCTTCGCGCCGCCTTCCGAACATCGCCTCATACGCACGGTTGAGGGCGACATAACGACCCTCGCCGTCCTTCACCAGCACCGGGTAGGGAATGGTCTCCAAGAGCGCGTGCTGGAACGCCAGTTGCATGGTCAGCTCGCCTTCCGCCTTTGCCTGTGCCTGGGTGGCGCGGCGCAGGCGAACGTAGGCGAACGCGATCGCGCCCACCACGAGCAGCACCGCGACGGCAGCGAGCAGCACCCATCGCCACGGCGCGCCGTACGCGTACTGCGTCGTGAGCCATCGCGAACGAATTTCCTGGCGATGGCCTTCGTCCAGGTTGTTGAGCACGCGGTCGATCACGGGGAGCAGCGCTTCGTGTTCGCGCCGCACGCCGAAGGCCAGTTCGGTGTCCATGCCAGCCGGGCCGACCACGCGCAGCTCGGCGGCATAGCGGTTGCGGATCAGTGCGTCGATGGCCGGCAGCGTGCCGACGTAGGCGTCGGCTTCGCCATTGGCGACTTTCGTCAACCCGGCCTCGTTGCTGCCGACGGGGATCAGGCGCGCACGTGGCAACAGCGCTCGAAGGCGCGCGATCACGCTTGCTTCGTCGCGCACCGTCACGGTGCGACCGACGAGGTCCGTTGCTCCCGCGATCGGCGGACCCTGCACGCGCGCCACGATGACTTCGGGGAAGTATTCGTACGGCTGGCTGAAGCCCATTTCGCTTGCATCGATGTCCTCGCTGCTTCCGGCCGCGATCAGGTCGATCTCGTGCGCGAGCACCATGCGCTGCAGGCTGTTCCAGTCCTGAGCCGGCACCAACTGGAGGCGCAGTCCCGTCTCGTTCTGCAGTATCCGGATGTAGTCCGCCGCGATCCCGTCGAAGGCGCCCTTGCGGTTGGTGAAACTGTACGGATACCGGTCGATCTCGTACCCGACGCGCAGCGCCGGCAACCGCGCGAGGCGCTTTCGTTCTGCATCGGTGATGCCGGCATGCGCGAACGGTTGCGTATCACGCTCGCCCAGGCCCCAGCGCGTGCGCAGCTGTTCCAGCTCACCCTGCGTAATCGTCGCTTCGGCCTTGCGCAGGATGCTAGCCAGCTCGTTGCGGTCGCGCCGCACGGCCGGTGCGAACTCGAATGTCGGCATGCCGAACGGGCCGAGGATCGCCACGTCATCGGCCTGCCGTTGCTGCACGAGCGTGCGCGTGCGTGCCGCCGTCAGGCCGACGTAGGCATCAGCCTCGCCACGCACCAGCATGTCCAGCGCCTGTGCGCCGTCATCGGAATACACGATCGTCGCGCGCGGGAACTCCTCGTGCATCACGCGCGCCAATGTGTGGAAGCGTCGTTCCACGACGATGCGTGCCGCGTTCAGGTCTGTCGCACTGCGAATCTGCAGATCGCCCTTGCGCGCCACCAGCACCACCTGCTGGTCCATCGCAAATGGCCGCAGCATGTGGAAGCGATCCAGTCGCTGCGGGATGACCGGCTGCGACAGCAGCATGTCGTAGGGCATCGGCTGCTTCGCTTCACCCAGCGCAACCGCAGCCCAATCGTTGTACGGACGGAATTCCAGCTGGAATCCCGCGCGTCCGGCGAGCAGTCGCGCGTAATCGACGCCGAGTCCTTCGGGTTGCCCGCCTCGCCACGTCTCGAACGGCACGAAATCGCCGGCGAATACGCCGACCTGGATGACAGGATGCGCCTGGCGCCACGTGATTTCGGACGGCGCCAGCGTCACCGAGCCGGGCGCTCGCGCCGGTTCCGCTGCGACGGCGCCGCACAGCGAGAACACACACAGCATGACCAGGGCTTTGTACATCGAATGCACGAAACGCGATGAGATGCGAAAGCCCATGGAACACCTGCTACTTCGGCGCCAAGCGCCTGTGGTCCCACACTAAGTTCCGCGGTGGTAGGGCGGCCATCAGATTGATCTGAATGTAAACCCTCCCATCGCGGAGGCTTGCCTACACGCAGATGCGCGTCTCAAGGCGCCCGTCGAATCGAGCGCACTGGCGTTAGGAACACGTGAATTCCCACGTTCGATGACGCGGCAGTCGACGCAGGGTTGGATGCCCATCGCACAGACTTTCGGAAATGTCCGATGGGCGTGTACGTTGCGATCGACGTCGGCGCCCGAAGCTCAGGAGGTCGCGACGTTCACCGAGATCAGGAGCGCTTGACCAGCGGCGGCGGGAAATACGTCCCGTCCGCGACGCCACCCTTCGGCCCATAGAAACGGAACGTGAGGCGATAGTCCTGCCCTCGCGGCGTAGGCAGCCAGTTGCCATCGGGCGCGTCGGCGGGTTTCTCGGCCGCGAAGAACAGCGTGAGCGAGCCGTCCTTGCCGTATTCGAGCTTCGACTGGTTGTTGAGCAGGAAGCGGTTGAGCGGATTGGGCAGGACGCGGAAGTTCGTCGCATCCACCGCGATCACGGACCAGAAGTAGTTCGCGAACGTCGCCGGCAACGCATCCTTCGGGAATGTCAGCGTGTACACGTGGTCGCCGTTGAGCTTCGCGCCGTCGCCGTCGCCGTCGACGGCGAGCTTGAAGTACACGACTTCATCCATCGTGTTGGCCCAGATGCCGCCCTGGTTCACCAGGCTGCGCGTGAGCCAGTCGTCGTGATACACGCCGACCGTGGACGGGCGCACCCAGTGATTGCGCACCGTGCCGTGGCCGAGGATCTCGGCGGCCTTGAAGAAATCGGGCAACGCCTTGTCGTGGATGACCTGGTCCACGCGCGCGCGCTCCTGCGGATCCTTCACGCCTTCGGCGATGGCGCGCGCCTTCGCCTGCAACGCATCCATGCCGGGATTCAGGTCGGTCTCGCTGTCGAGCAACGCCGGCGCTAGTTCGAACGCGGCTACGGTCGGCGGCTTGGCGATCTCGAAATCCGGCACGGCGGGCAATGTCGGCGGCGTCGGCGAGCCGGTCGCCTTGAACGCGAACTCGTGCTGCAACTTCTCGGCTTGCTTCGCATCCTTTCCGAGTTCGACGCGCATCAACACGCGCGCGTACTTCACCGGAAGATCGATGCGCGTGACGTTGGCGGGCAGTTGCACGTTCGCGCCCTTGAAGCACACGGCGTACTGGCCGGCGCCCTGGGGCTGCGTGCGCTCGTTGATGTTCGCCAGCGTCTCGCCCCAGCCGTTGAGGAACTGCACGGTGTAGTAGCGGCCGGTGATCTTCGGCACGGTGACAATCGTGCAGCTGGTTTCATCCACCGCCACCCAGGCTTCGGAATACGCGACATCGAGGTTCGGGTTCGGCCAATCCACGCCGCCCGGCTTGCGATGCAGCAGCTCGTTCCACTTGAAGCCTTCCTTCAGGTCGAGCTGTTCCTGCCGGAGCACCAGGAGGCGCGAGAGCAGGTAGATGTAGGCATCGCTGATGTCCTGGTCCGAATACGCACGCGCGGCCTGATTGGCGGTCGCGGATGGTGGCGGGGAGGTGGCGGTCGTCTCGGGTGCGGGTGTGCGGTTGCACGCGACGAGTCCGGTCAGCACGACGGTGAAGCACAGCAGGGCGGTCCGGGTCATGGCGTCCAGCTCCTCCAGGGGTTCGTCGTACATGCGAGTTCGCCGGTGAAGTGGCCGTGAAAAGCGGCGCTCGCGGCCCGGAGCGGGACTCGCTCGGCCCAGGTTCGTCGGAGAACGCGGCCGTCGGAGGAGTCGGGGCGGTTTCCTTCGCGATGACGGCGTCTGCAAGTGATTGATTTCGCGAAACTTTGGCCGTCCGCGCGCCAAGAAAATGTCTCGTTTCCGCGGTTCCCGCCCCCATCGGGGGTTTTTGACCCCTAGGCTCGGGACAGGGGCGGCAAGGGACGGCTGAGGCAAATGTGCCGAAAGTGGGTCTTACTCTTTGCCGCTTGTGGCGGATTCACGAATTGTTTACAAAATAGGGGCGCTACCCGGGCAGGGGAGGTGGCGACAAGTGCTGTTCATTCTTTTCGAGGGAGAGAGATCCAATGAAAGCCATGCGTCGTCAGTCGCTGACGAGAGCCATCCAGTTGTCGCTGTTGTTGAGCCTGCCTGGCCTGGCCGCCGCGCAGGAACCCGCCGCGGCCCAACCGAGCTCGGCCACCACGCTGGACACCGTCACCGTGACGGGTTCGCGCATCAAGCAGACCAATGCGGTCACGGCACAGCCCGTGTTCGTGCTCGACAAGGCCAAGATCGACCAGACCGGCCTTCAGACCGTCGGCGATCTGCTCCAGCAGATGACCTCCTCCGGCAAGGCGCTCAACGCCAAGTTCAACTCGTCGGGCAACTTCGGCTATCCGCCGGACGGCGGCGGCATCGGCGCGGGTTCGGCGCAGGTCGACCTGCGCAACCTCGGCTCGCAGCGCACCCTGGTGCTGGTCGATGGCGTGCGTTGGGTCAATGAGTCCTCCGCCTCGGGCGTGAGCGGCAGCGCCGACCTCAACACCATCCCGCTGGCCATCGTCGAGCGCGTCGAAGTGCTGGAAGACGGCGCCTCTTCGATCTACGGCTCCGACGCCATCGCCGGCGTGATCAACATCATCACCCGCCGCAAGTTCGACGGCGCCGAAGTGCATGCCTACTACGGCGAGTACGAAGACGGCGGCGACACCACCGAAGGCAGCCTGACGGTCGGCGGGAGCGGCGACCGCTGGTCGGCCGTGTTCACCGCCAGCTACTTCGAGCAGCAGGACATCAGCTCCGGTTCGTGGGAGCAGTCGCGCTACCCGACGCCGGGCACCGGCGTGCGTGGCGGCAGCTCGGGCATCCCGCAGGGTCGCTTCTTCTTCTGCGATCCGACCCGTCCCACCACCGGCGTCGGCGGTTGCGATGGCGATACCGAGAACTGGTACGACATCACGCTCAACAACGGCACCACGACGCCGGTGTTCGATCCGAACAACCCCAACGGCGGTACGTACAACTCGTTCGACGGCAGCGACCGCTTCAACTTCGCGCCATACAACCTGTTGCTGACCCCGCAGAAGCGCAAGTCGATCTTCGCCAGCGTCTTCTACGACATCAACGACAGCACCCGACTGCACGTCAAGGGCCTGTACAACAACCGCACGTCGACCAACCAGGCTGCGCCGGAGCCGATCTTCGTCGGCCCGGGCGCGGGCACCGGCGGCATCGCCGACACCATCAGCATCGCTGCCAACAATCCATACAACCCGTTCGGCTACACGCTGGATGCGAACTCCAACTTCCTCGTGGCGACGCGTCGTCCGATCGAAGTGGGGCCGCGCATCTTCAACCAGGACGTGGACACGGCGTACTTCAACGTCGGCCTGGACGGCACGTTCACCCTGGGAACGCGCGGCTTCTCCTGGGACGTCAACTACGCCTACGCCGATAACAAGGCGACGCAGGAGTTCCTCAACGGCTACAACGTCGCCAAGCTCAAGCTCGCGCTGGGCGACGCGACGATCTGCGCCCAGGTGGCCGGTTGCGTGCCGCTGGACATCTTCGGCGGCCAGGGCCGTCCGATGACGCAGGACATGATCAACTACATCCGCACGCGCCAGATCGACTCCTCGCAGCAGAAGCTCGACCTGTGGCAGGCGAACATCACCGGCGACATGTTCAGCATCGGCGACCGCACCGCCGGGTTCGCGACGGGCGTGGAACACCGTCGTTACCGCGGTGACTTCAACCCCGATCCGCTGCGCCAGAGCGGCGAGTCGCAGGACTCGTTCGCAGCGCCGGTGTCGTCTTCGTACGACGTGGACGAGCTCTATGCCGAGTTCCAGTTCCCGGTGCTCTCGACCCTGGACCTGCTCGCCGCCATCCGCTACTCCGACTACTCGACCTTCGGCAGCACGACGACCGGCAAGGCCGGCTTCCGCTGGCAGCCGATCGAGGACATCGTGGTCCGCGGTACGTACTCGCAGGGCTTCCGCGCACCGAACCTGGGTGAGCTGTACGGCCTGACGCAGTTCGGCGCCACGCTCGTCGACCCCTGCGGTTCGACCGGCAGCCCGGGCCCGGCGGATCCGTCCTTCGCGGCGGGCTGCGCGGCGCAGGGCGCGCCGCCGAACTTCGAGCAGGCCAACACGCAGATCACCACCTTCACCGGTGGTAATCCGGACCTGCAGCCGGAAGAGTCCGACAGCTACACCTTCGGCGCGGTGTATGCGCCGAGCTGGGCGACCGGGATGGACTGGTCGCAGCGCCTGGACTTCGAAGTGAGCTACTACCACCACAAGATCGACGACGCGATCCAGGCCCGTGACATCCAGGCGCTGCTGGAAACCTGCCTGCGCGAAGGCGGCGTCAACTCGGTCAACTGCACGCCGTTCACCCGCGGCGCCGGTGGCAACCTCAATCCGCCCGAGAACTTCCTCGACAACCTGGGCCGCATCGAGACCGACGGCGTCGACCTGAAGGTCAACTGGTCGTCCACCGACTTCAGCTGGGGCCGTCTGAGCGCGTCGCTGCAGTCGACCTTCGTCAACGACTACGAGGCCGTCGACGTCGACGGCAACAAGTCGCAGCGCGCAGTGGGCATCGAGGTCAACGACAGCGCGATCCCGGAGTGGCAGACCAACCTGCAGACCAACTGGACGAAGGACGATTTCAACTTCGGCTGGACGGTCCGCTACATCTCCGCGGTCGACGAGCTGTGCTCGAACGTGCCGGTCGCCAACGCGCCGGGCTGCCTGGGTGGCGTGGAAACCAACTCGCTGGGTTCGACGACGTATCACGACGTCCAGTTCAACTGGAGCAACGCGATGGTCGACAAGCTCAAGCTGACCGTCGGCGTGAACAACGTCTTCGGCAAGGAGCCGCCGGTCTGCCTGACCTGCTCGCTCAACGGCTACGACGCGGGTACGTACGACCTGCCGGGCTCGTTCTGGTACGTCAGCGCGGATTACCGCTTCTGATCGCCTGATCGCGGCATTGTGAAAAAAGAACGGCCGGTGGGTGACCACCGGCCGTTCTTGTTGGTGCGCGTAACGCATGGGACACAGCGACGGCCCCAAGCCTACCGTCATCCCGGCGAAGGCCGGGACCCAGGCCCTCAACGCACGGGCATTGCGTGAGCGGTTCCAAACCTCACCGTCATTCCAGCCTTCGCTGGAAGACGAGAAGAGCTTGATGGCGTGACAGCCTGGGTCCCGGCCTTCGCCGGCATGACGGCATCTCGAGGTGCCGGTACCTCGATCACGGGCTTAGATGAAGCGCTTCGAAGCCTCAGCGCAGCGCGCTGTCCGGCACGTGCAGATCGATCGACAGCGCAAGGTGATCCGACGCCGCCGCAGGTCGCGCGCGCGCGTTCGACGTCTTCAGTCCGTCGCCCACCAGGATGTGGTCGATCGCGCGTTGCGGGCGCCAGCTCGGAAACGTGTGGACTTCGCCATCAGGCGGCTGCAGGCGCGTGTTGCGGAACAGCGCGCGCATCTCGGGACGGTCGATGGAGCAGTTGAAGTCGCCCATCAGCACGGCGTTGGGATGGTCGTGCAGCAGTTCGGCGATGAACCCCAGCTGCGCGGCGCGCGAGTTCGCGCCGAGCGAGAGGTGCGCGACCGCGACCAGCAGCGCCTTGTCGCCTTCGCCGTAACGCGCGAGCAGCACGCCGCGCCCGGCGATGCGGCCGGGCAGGGCGTGGTCGATGACTTCGCGCGGCTCCAGCCGGCTCAGCAGGCCGTTCGCGCTGGAGGCAACGCCGCCGACGCGTCGGTTCGGCTGGTGGCTCCAGTAGTCGAAGCCGGCGCGCTGGGCGAGGTAATGCGTCTGGTTGGTGAAACCCGACCGCAGGCTGCCCGGATCGCTTTCGTTGAGGCCGACGATGTCGTGCTCGCCGGCCAGCTGCGCGATCACGTCCAGGCTGTTGCGCTTGTTGCCCGCCGGCAGGACGTGGGACCAGCTGCGCGCGACGTAATCGTGATAGCCGCGCGTGCTGGACCCCGCCTGGATGTTCGCGCTCAGGAGGCGGAGCCGGCGGGTGTCCATTCGATCGTGCGTTCGCTTACTGGCCGCTGGCGGCGCCGCCGGCCTTGGCGGCACGTTCCTGCGCGATCAGGTGGTCGGCGATGCGCAGCGTGTCCTCGAAGCCCTTGCCGGTCACCTTGTACTTGCCGTTGATCACCATCGTCGGCGTCGAATCCACGCCGCTGCGCGCGATGAACTGGCCGGCGCGCTTCATCTTCCCTTCGATGGCGAAGCTCGACATGGTGCTGGCGAACTGCTTTCCGTCGACGCCGTACTTGGCGTAGAACGCGCCGATCTGCTCGTTGGTCGGCAGCGGCTGCACCGGCAGGGTCTTGTCGACGTGGATCGCGTTGAAGACCGCCTCGTGCGTCTTGTCGAGCACGCCCATGGTCTGCGCGGTGTAGTAGGCGCGCGCGTATGGCTCCCAGTAGCCGCCGAACGGGGCGGCGAGCGCGACGAACTTCACGTCGGCCGGCTGCTTGGCCTTCCAGGCTTCGACCAGCGGTTCGAAGTGCGCGCAATGCGGGCAGGTGTAACCGAACACTTCGACCACTTCGATCTTGCCGCCGGTCGGCTCGGAGGGCTGGCCACCGGCGATCTCGACGAAGTCGGTACCGGCGACGGGCGCCGGGCCTTCCGGCGACGTGGCGGCCGCGGCGGGTGCCGGAGCCGGGGTCGGAGCGGCGGCGGTCTCGGCCGGAGCCGTCGGCGCGGCCGGGGCCGGGGCGGTCTCAGCCGGAGCGGTCGGCGCGGGCGGGGTGGCGGTCTCGGCCGGGGCCGGGGCCTGCTTCGAACAGGCGGAGAGGGCCAGAAGTCCCGTCAGGACGACGGCGAGATGGGGCAGACGCGAATTCATGCAGACAATCTCCGCAAAGGTCGGGGAAGCGTGTGCCGGGCGGCCTCGGGCCGGCCCGGCGGGGCATTGGCAAGAATACCGGCCGCGCAGGGCCGGTGGCACTCGACTCAGCGCGTTTTGCCGTCGCGTTCACGCGCGACGAGCTGATCGGCAATGCGCAGGACGTCGTCGAAATCGTGCCCGATCACGCGGTACCTGCCGTTGATCACCAGCGTCGGCGTGCCTTCCACTCCGCTGGCGCGGATGAACTGCTCGGCCTTCTTCACGCGCGCGGCGACGTCGGCGCCGTCGTAGGTGGCCAGGAACTTCGCCGGATCCACGCCGTAACGCGCGTAGAAGGGGGCGATCTCGCCCGGCGAGGCGTTGCGCAGCGGGAGCGTGCCGTCGGTGTGCAGCGCCTGGAACATCGCGTCGTGGGTCTTGTCGGCCACGCCGAGCACCTGCGCGGCGTAGTAGGCCTGCGCGTAGGGCTGCCATGAGCCGCCGAACGGCGCGGCCATCGGGATGAAGTTCACCGTCTTCGCGTTCTTGCGCGCCCAGGCCGACACGGTGGGCTGGAAGTGCGCGCAATGCGGGCAGGTGTAGCCGAATACCTCGACGACCTCGACCTTCCCCTTGACCGGCGCGAACGGCGCGCCGCCCTGGATGAGGTCGTAATCCGTGCCTTCGACCAGGGCCGGCTGGGGCGTGGCTGCGAGGGCGGCGACGGGGAGCAGCGCGAACAGGAGCAGCGAACGGAGCAGCGGGCGGCGGGTCATCGGCGTTCTCGGGAAATGGTGGGCCGGAAACTAGAGCGCCGGCCGTGGAAACACGGCCGGCGCTACAGACAATTCAATGATTCCGCCTTCGACCACGGTCACCGGCGGAAGTTCGCCAGATCAGGAGCCGGTGGTCGGCTCGGCCGGCGTCTGCGCCGGTGCGGCCGGAGCCGCGGCGGGCGCCGGAGCCGGAGCAGCCGGGGCAGCGGCAGGCGCTGCAGCGGCCGGGGCGTTGGCGACGGCTACGTCGTCGCGGCTCGCGTGCAGGCCCTGCAGGTAGCTCGACAGCGAACCGATTTCCTCGTCCGTCAGCTGCTTGGCAACGGCGGCCATGATGTTGAACAGGTGGGCATCGCGCTGCACGGTCGTGCCGGCGCGGTACTCCTCCAGGCGACGCTGCACGTACGGGGCCTGCTGGCCGGCGACGTGCGGGTAGGCCGGACCGGGGTTGCCGGCGCCGTCGGGGCCATGGCACGCCATGCACGCCGGGATGCCGCGCGCCTTGTCGCCCGAGCGGAACAGCTGCTGGCCGATCTCGAAATACTTCTTGCCGGCGTTCGGGCCGGTTGCGATGGCGGTGTCGTCGGCGACGCCCGCACCGGCCTTCTGCGTGGCGAAGTAGGCGCCGATGTCGCGCGCGTCCTGCGCGGTCAGCGCGTCGGCGAAGGGCTTCATCACCGCGGCCATGCCGGTGTTGCGCTCGCCGGTCTTGAACAGCGCGATCTGGTGCGCGATGAAGCGCTCGCTCTGGCCGGCCAGGCGCGGGTACTGCGGATCGGTCGGGTTGCCGTCCAGGCCGTGGCACGCGGCGCAGGTGCCCGCCTTGGTCGCGCCGGCCTTCGCATCGCCCCACACGGTCTTTTCCGGCGCGGTATTCAGCGGCGCCTGCTGGACGGGCGCGTTGTTCGGGACCGGGGTGACGGTGGTCTGGGCATAGGCAACGGCGGCGGCCGCGAATGCGACGACGCCGACAATGCCGAGGATGCGGGCTTGGCTCATGTAGCTGGGCTCCGAAACACAGATGGGGCGACCGCCGGGCGGTCGCCGGAACCGCGGAATTATCGTCGGCGGTCCCGGCGGCGGTCAACGCGCGCGACGTGCCAAAAGCGTCCGCAGTCCGCGGTTTGGCGGGTTCGCACGCCGATTCGTGCGTCTTTTCGCGAGTCCACGCCGGGTTTCGCGCTTGCCCGTGCGATCCTTGTGCGATGGCCAATCCCTTCGTTCGCGCCCGCTACCTGCTGTCGGCGCACAACCACAAGCAGCTTCCGCCCGATGGCGCCTTCGAGGTCGCCTTCGCCGGCCGCTCCAATGCGGGCAAGTCCAGCGCGCTCAACGCGATGTGCCAGCAGAACGCGCTCGCCCGCGTCTCCAAGACGCCCGGCCGCACGCAGCAGCTGGTGTTCTTCGACATGACGCCGCCCGAGATCGAGCCGCAGCGCTTCCTCGTCGACCTTCCCGGCTACGGCTACGCCAAGGTGCCGCAGGACCTGCAGGCGCACTGGCAGGCCTTCATCGACCAGTACTTCCGCACGCGCGAGGCGCTCAAGGGCCTGGTGGTGGTGATGGACATCCGTCATCCGCTGAAGGACTACGACCGCCAGATGCTCGGTTACGCGGTCGAACGCGGCCTGCCGGCGCACGCGCTGCTGACCAAGGCCGACAAGCTGGGTCGCGGGCAGCAGGCGCAGGCGCTGCATGCGGTGAAGCGCGAACTCTTCAGCGCCTTCGGCGACACGGTGAGCGTGCAGACGTTCTCGGGCGAGTCGAAGCAGGGCGTCGACGAGGCGCGTGCCGTCGTGGCGGGCTGGCTGGGGCTGTAGCGCCCTGCTGTCGGGCGAACAACCTGATCGTCATGGTGGCGGAAGCTGTTGCGCATCTAGCTTCTGATCGTCATCCCGGCGAAGGCCGGGACCCAGGCCGTCAGCGCTTGGGTACTCCCGTGACGGTTCCACACCTCACCGTCATTCCAGCGAACGCTGGAACCCATTTTGATCTTGCTCTTGCTCGTCATCCCGGCGAAGGCCGGGATCCAGGCCGTCACACTCGCCGCGAGCGGTCTTCAAAGAAAAATCACCCGCCAGGCTTCCGATCGCCTGCGGCGCTCGGGTCACTTTTCTTTGCTCGCACAAAGAAAAGTAACCCAAAGAAAGTGCGTGGAAAGTCCAACCCAATCCCAAGACCGGAACGAGCAAGGGCGCGCTCGCGATTCGCTAGGCCCGCGCTCGCGGCGCGGGCGTTCGGGCGATGCGCGAGCCAGTGGCTCGCAAGCACGCATCACCCTCACTCCATGGCTCAGCGCTCACCGCCGCACATCCTGTGCGGCGCCCTACGGGGCTAGCGAACTGAGTGGCTGTTCGGCAGCAACAGCAACAGCTAGTGCATCAGGCGCCTCACTTCACCGGCGCGAACACCACCTTCGTGCTCACCGCCACTTCGTTCGGGATCAGCGCCGTGTCGGCCCAGTCGCCGCCGCCCACGCCGAAGTCCAGTCGCTTCACCGTCGCCTTGCCGTTGAGCACCGGCTGCGCGCCCGGCGTCCAGGTGAAGGTGAGCGTGACCGGCTTGGCGACGCCGCGCAGGGTGAGCGTGCCATCGGCGGCGTACTGGTTGCCGCCGAGGCTGCGGAACTTCGTCGCGGTATAGCGCGCCTGCGGGAACTTGGCGATGGAGAAGAAATCCGCGCCGCGCAGCGTGTCGTCGCGATCGCTGTTGGCGGTACTGGCGCCGGCGAGCGGGATCGAAACGTCGAGTTTCGAAGTGGCCAGTTGCGCCGGATCGAAGCTCAGCTTCGTCGAGAACGCGGGGATCTTGCCGGTGAACACTTCGCCTTCGTACTTGCTGGCGAAGGTCAGCGACGAGCCGGTCGCCTGCACGTAGTCGGCGGCGAAGGCGGGAAGGGCGAACGCGGCCAGCGCGGTCGCCGCGAGTGCGGTCTTGATCGACATCAATGGATCTCCGGAACGGGGGACGGATCGGATGAGGCAGCGCGACGTCGCGGCAGCATTCGCGTCAGCGTGGCGTCGTGCTTGAACAGGTGGTGGTAGAACGCCGCCGCCGCATGCACGGCGACCAGCGCGATCAACGCCCAGAACAGCCATTCGTGCGTGTCGCGCATCACCGGCGCGAGCGCCTGGCTGGGATCTGCGAGCTTGGGCACCTTGAACTGGCCGAACCAGCGCAGCGGACGCAGCCCGCTCACCGAGTCGTACAGCCAGCCCGATAGCGGCACGGCGAAGGTCAGCGCGTACAGCAGGCCGTGCGTGATTGTGGCCACGCGTTCCTGCCAGTGCGGCGTACCCGGCACCGGCTTCGGCGCGCCGGCGACCAGGCGCCACAACAGGCGCAGCACGATCAGCGCGATCAACGTCAGGCCGAAGGATTTGTGCAGGTCGTACACCCAGAACCAGCGCGGCGATTTGGGCAGTTCGACCATGACCAGCCCGACCACGCCCAGGCCCAGGATCAGCAGCACGATCAGCCAATGCAGCAGCTGGCTGATCGGTCCCCAGCGTTCGGCGGAATTTCTCAACATCATGGCGTCGGCTCGGGTGGCGTGGGTTCGGGTTCTGGTGCGGGTGTCGCGGGTTCGGGCGAAGCCGCAGGCTCGGCCGGCGTCGAAAGGTCCTGCGCATCGTTGTCGCCGCGCGCGCGTTCGGCTTCGGCCTCGATGCGCAACTCGACCGTGTCGCCGATGACCGACGGCCACGCACTCATTCCGAATTCGGCGCGGCTGATCGTGGTCGTGGCGGAAAACCCGGCGGTGCGGTGGAAGGGCGGCAGCGGGTGGCGCTTGAGTGCGTTGAACGTGACGTCCATGCACACCGGCTTCGTCACGCCGCGCAGGGTGAGGTCGCCGCAGACCTTTGCGTGGTCGGCATCGACCGGCTCGATCTTCGTCGACACGAAATGCGCTTCGGGATGGCGCTTGGTGTCGAGCAGGTTGCCCGCGCGCACGGCGTCGTTCCATTTCGGATCGCCCAGGTCCAGGCGCTCCACCGGTACGCGCACGTCGAGTCGCGCGCTGGACCAGTCCTCGCGATCGAACACCAGCGTGCCGGTGCTACCGGACACGGTGCCCATGGCCTTCGAAAACCCCGCGTGGTCGATCGCGAACAGCACCCGCGTGTGCACTGGATCGATCGCGTAGGTCTGCGGCTCGAAGGCCTGCGCGGCGGGGATCGCGAGGAACGTGAACAGCGCCATCCAGATGGCCGTTCGAGGGGCGGGAGCGTGACGGGCGGGCATCTGGCTCTCCGGCGTGGACGATGCCGGGATTCTAGGCGCAGGCGGGTGAACAGGGCGGGCGGGCGGCGTAACGAACCGTTGCAGGTGCGTCGGCGGGCGGGAACGCAAAAAACGCCGGATTCCCCTTGCCGAACCCGCCCGACCCACGTAAGACGTGCATGCTGAAAGCGGGTGCGACCGGAAGTACCAGGGGAAAACCGAATGATCCGAATGCTGTGGGCGCTGCTGTTGTGCGCCGTGTGCCATGCCGCCTGGTCGATCGCGTCGGCAGGTCCGGCGATCCCGCGCCCGCGGCAGCTCACGGTGGCCGACGGCTTGCCCTCCAACAGCATCAACGGCATCGCCGAGGACCAGAGCGGCTACCTGTGGATCGCCACCAGCGACGGCCTGGCGCGCTACGACGGCATCACCTTCCGCGTCTGGCGCGCCGGCGACGGCATGCTCGACAACTACCTGTGGTCGGTCCACGTCGATGCGCGCAACCGCGTCTGGGTTGGCACGAGCCAGGCGGGCCTGGCGATGCTGGACACCGACCGGCGTACCTTCCGCCATTACGACACGCACAACACGCCGGGCATCGCCAGCGACAACGTGTGGTCGGTGACGTCCACGCCGGACGGCGCGATCTGGTTCGGCACGGCGTCGGCGGGGCTGCACCGCCTCGGCAGCGACGGCCGGGTCACGCGTTTCGCGCCGGTCGCCGACGACCCGCACAGCCTGCCGAGCCTGGAAGTCAGCCAGCTGCGAACCACGCCGAAGGGCGATCTATGGGTCGCCACGCGCGATGGCGCCGCGCGCTGGAACGGCCGCAACTTCGACCGCATCGCGCCGGCGGCCTTCGCCTCGCCGGTCATCAATTCGATCGGCGTGCAATCCGACGGCACGCTTTGGTTCGGCACGCCGCGCGGCGTCGGCATGCGCGCCCCGGACGGCCGTTTCGACGCCATGCCGTTCCGCGGCCTGGGGCAGGGCGCGACCGTGCTGGACATCCTCGTGCGCGACCGCGCCGGGCAGTACTGGTTCGACACGCCGCAGGGCATGGGCGTCGAACAGAACGGCGGGCTCCAGAACGTCCCGCTGTTCAGCGCGTCCTCGCAGGGCATGGTGCGGCCGTCGTGGACGTCCTCCCTGGAGGATCGCGAGGGCGGCGTGTGGTTCGGAAGCGCGGGCAACGGCCTGTGGTACCTGCCGGCGAACTGGCGGCAGTTCGCGCTGTACTCGCGCCGGCTGGATGATCCGGCCTCGCTGGGTAACGCCGCCGTCCACGGCATCGCGCCCGGCAGCGACGGCAGCATGTGGCTGGTCGGCACGGGCGGCGTGCTCGACCGCTTCGATACCCACACCGGCCTGGTCACGCACGTGGCACGCGATTTCAGCGAGGGCTACATCGTGTATTCCGTGCTCGAAGGCCGCGCCGGTTACGTGTGGATGAGCTACCACGACGGCCTGGTGCGACTGGATCCGAAGAACGGACAGGTGCGTCGCTGGACCGCGGCCGATCCCAACGATCCGATCCCGGGCGGCTCGAGCTATCTCGCGCAGACCCCCGACGGCCTGGTGTGGACCGCCGGGCAGGGCGGCGAAGTGCAGGCGCGTACGCCCGACGGCGTGCGGATCGAGTCCATCGTGCCCGGCGACCTGCGCGGTCCGCCGGCCGGCGGAACGGTCCAACAGATTGGCGTCGGTCCCAATGGCGCGCTGTGGCTGGCGTGGTCGGACGGCCTGTCGCAGTGGGATTACGTCGCGCGCCGGTTCGTGCCGGTACCTGGCGCACCGGCCGGCACCATCCTGAGTTTCGCGACGGAGAAGCGCGATCTCATCTGGATCGCCCGCCTCGGCGTGCTCGAGCGCTACCGCTGGGACGGCGAAAAGCTCACGCGCGTGGACCGGATCGATCGGCTGGCCGGCATGCCGGAAGTCGCGCTCAACGGCATCGAGGTCGATGACGGGGGCATCGTGTGGGCGACCACCGTGCGCGGCTTGTTGCGCATCGATCCGAAGCGTCGCGCCGTTCGCGTGTACGGCGTGCGCGACGGACTGTCCAACCAGGAATTCCCGAGCAGGCCGGTGATGACGCGCGCGCGCGACCGCATCCTGGTCGGCTCGCCCGACGGCCTGGTGATGTTCGCCCCGACCGACGTGCAGCCCGCGGTGGATCCGCCGCGCCTGCTGGTGCAGAGCGTGGACGTGAGCCGCGGCGACGTGCGCACGCCGCTGGACGCCTCGCAGCCGATCGTGCTCGAACCGGGCGACCGCGACCTGCGCGTGGTCGCGCGCCTGCTGTCGTTCAACGACGCGCGCAACCACGCCTTCCGCTTCCGGCTGGCCGGCTACGACGCCGACTGGATGGACGTGGACGCGACCGGCGAGCGCATCTATTCGCAGCTCGACCCGGGCGCCTACACACTGCAGATCATCGCGCGCGCGGCCGACAACATCTGGTCGCCGCCGCAGTCGATGAGCGTGCGCGTGCGGCCGCCGTGGTGGCGGACATGGACGGCGCTCGCCGTGTTCGCGGGCCTGGCGGTCGCTGCCGGCTGGTGGAGCGCCGACGCGTACCGCCGCCGCCTGAAGCGACGCCACGCGTTCCAGTTGTCCGAGCGCGAACGCGAGATCGCCGAGCAGGGATCGCTCGCCAAGACGCGCTTCCTCGCTACGCTCGGCCACGAAGTCCGCACGCCGATGACCGGCGTGCTGGGCATGAGCGAACTGCTGCTCGACACGCCGCTGGATTCGCAGCAGCGCGGCCACGTGGAATCGATCCGTCGCGCCGGCCGCCACCTGCTGCGGCTGGTCAACGATGCGCTTGACCTTGCGCGCATCGAATCCGGCCGTCTGGAGCTGGCCGACGAACCCTTCGACCTGCGCACCGTCGTCGACGACGCGACCACGCTGATGGCGCCGCTGGCGAAGCAGAACGGGCTGGCCTTCCGGGTGGTCGTCGAGGACGACGTACCGGTCGGCATGCGCGGCGATGCGAATCGCGTATGCCAGATCCTGCTCAACCTCCTCGCGAACGCGATCAAGTTCACCGAACACGGTTCGGTCGAACTGCGCGTGTCGCCGTTGTCGCCGCAGGGCGTGCGCTTCGAGGTGATCGACACCGGCCCGGGCCTCACGCGCGAGCAGCAGGCGCGCCTGTTCCGCCGCTTCGAACAGGCCGACGGCGCGCGCACCGCCGCGCGTTACGGTGGCAGCGGGCTGGGGTTGGCGATCTCGCAGGAACTCACCGCGGAGATGGGCGGCTCAATCGAAGTCGACAGCGCGCCGGGCGAAGGCGCGCGCTTCATCGTCGTGCTGCCCTTGCTGCACGACGCGCCTCCGGCCCCGAACGACGGCGCGCAGGCGCTGCTCGCCGCGCGCGGCGGGCCGCTGATGCTGCTGCTGGTCGAAGACGACCCGACGGTGGCGGAAGTGATCTGCGGTCTGTTGCGTGCGCAGGGCCATCGCGTCCGCCACGTCGCCCACGCGCTGGCTGCGCTGGCCGAAGCGGCGACGGGTGCGTTCGACGCGGCGTTGCTCGACCTGGACCTTCCGGGCATGGACGGCCTGGCGCTCGCGTTGCAACTGCGGTCGCAGGGCTTCGACCGGCCGCTGCTGGCGGTCACCGCCCGCGCGGATGCCGACGCGGAGCCGCAGGCAATGGCCGCGGGATTCCAGGGCTTCCTGCGCAAACCCGTCACCGGCGCGATGCTGGCGGCGTTGCTGGCGAGCGTGCCGCGGGTGGAGATGGCCTGAGGGCAATATTCCCGTCATTCCAGCGAAAGCTGGAACCCATCTTGCTCTTGCTTCGGTAAGGCGTGGCGTCGCGAGGTCGGCCGCTACGAGCAAAAAGGCAAATGGGTTCTTTCGCTGGAATGACGGTGAGGTTGGGAGCCGCGACGGGCGTACCCCGGTGTTACGGTCCTGGATCCCGGCCTGCGCCGGGATGACGGAATATCGGTGTGACGGCAAGAGCGGACGAAATGCGCCCGCTGCGCCCGATCTACGCGCGAAAGTCAGACCCTATCGCGCGCTCAACTCATGCACCGCCGACACCAGCGCCGCGACGTGGTCGGGGCTCATGTCCGGCGACATGCCGTGGCCGAGGTTGAAGACATGGCCTTCGCGCGAGCCGCCGTTGCCGGCGGCGTAATCGTCGAGCGCGCGGCCGACTTCGCGACGGATCGCATCGGGCTGCGCGTACAGCGTCACCGGGTCGAGGTTGCCCTGCAGCGCGACCTTGCCGCCGATGCGGCGCGCGGCGTCGCCCAGGCCGACGGTCCAGTCGATGCCGACGCCTTCGGCGCCCGTGTCCGCCAGTTCTTCCAGATACGCGCCGTTGCCCTTGCCGAACAGGATCAGCGGCGTCTTGTCGTCGCCGCGCGGCAGCGCCTGCGCGATCTTCTTCAGGTAACGCAGCGAGAACTCGCGGTACATCGACGGCGACAGCACGCCGCCCCAGGTGTCGAACACCTGCAATGCCTGCGCGCCGGCCTGGCGCTGCGCGTCGAGGTAGGCGATGACGGCGTCGGACACCACGTCGAGGAGCTTGTGCATCGCCGCCGGATCGTTCAGCGCCAGCGCCTTCACCTTCGAGAAGTTCTCGCTGCCGCCGCCTTCGATCATGTAGCAGGCCAGCGTCCACGGGCTGCCGGAGAAACCGATCAGCGGCACGGCGTTATCGAGTTCGCGACGGATCGTGCGCACCGCGTCGGTGACGTAGCGCAGCTCGCGGTCCATGTCGGGCACGGCCAGCCTGGCGATGTCCTCGTGCGTGCGCACCGGGCGCTCGAACTTCGGGCCTTCGCCTTCGACGAAGTACAGGCCCAGGCCCATCGCGTCCGGCACGGTGAGGATGTCGGAGAACAGGATCGCCGCGTCCAGCGGGAAGCGACGCAGCGGTTGCAGCGTCACTTCGCAGGCCAGTTCCGGATTCTTCGCCATGCCCAGGAAGCTGCCGGCGGCGGCGCGCGTGGCGCGGTACTCCGGCAAATAGCGACCGGCCTGCCGCATCAGCCACACCGGGGTGCGGTCGACGGGCTCGCGCCGCAGGGCGCGCAGGAAACGGTCGTTCTTCGGGGGCGTGGCGGTCATCGGAAAATCCTTGGGACACTGCTGCGCCGCTGGGGCGCGAATGGAGGCATTTCGTGGCAGGGCGCAATTATCGGCGCTGACGACGCGCGCGACCGGCGCCACTGCGCACCGGACTGTTGCGGGCAACCGGCTATCTGGGAGCGTCGGCGCCCTGCACGAACATGAGCTGGAAGCCGCGCTTGAGCTGCTGGTCGCGCGCCGATTCCAGAGCGGCCATCGCACTGGCCTGGTCGAGGAACTGCTCGCGCCGCAGCGTGCTGCGCCCGCCGATCTGCCCACTTTCGCGCACCAGCGTCCAGCCGCCGAGCAGGTCGGGCTGCAGCATCAGTTGCACGAAGCGGGGCGCTTCGCGGCCGTCGGGCCGTTGTTGCAGGAGCAGTCGCATGGCGCCGATTGTAAGGGGCGGGCGTGCAACGAGGGCTTCAACGACCCCGCAGCACGTCCAGGACCCGTTCGTCCGGGACGCCCGAGACGATCTTCGCCAGCCCCGCGCGCTCCCATAGAACGAACCGGAGCCCGGCCGCTTCGGCCTTCTTGTCCAGCCGCATCCGGGTCAGCAGCGCATTGGGTTGGAGGCCGGCCGGAATCACCGTCGGCAGGCCGAAGCGCTGCAGCAGCGCCTGCAGCCGGTGCGTGTCCGCCGCGGGCGCGCGGCCCAGCGCCGCCGAAAGTCGCGCCGCCAGCACCATGCCCACCGCCACCGCTTCGCCATGGTTGAGTGCGGCGCTGCCGGCGCCGGCGTAGCCCTGTTCGGCCTCGATTGCGTGGCCGAAGGTGTGGCCGAAATTCAGCAGCGCACGTTCGCCGTGTTCGTAGGGATCGCGCGAAACCACTTCGGCCTTGTAGCTGCACGACCGCGCGATGGCCTCCGACAGCGCCGCATCGTCGCCGGCCAGCAGCGCGTCGGCGTGATGTTCCAGCCACGTCAGGAATTCGGCGTCGAAGATCGCGCCGTACTTCACCACTTCGGCCAGGCCCGCGCGCAGCTCGCGTTCGGGCAGCGTGCGCAGCGTGGTCGTGTCGGCAATCACCGCGCGCGGCGGATGGAACGCGCCGACGAGGTTTTTTCCCGCCGGCAGGTCCACCGCGGTCTTGCCGCCAACGGAGGAATCCACCATCGCCAGCAGCGTCGTCGGCAGCTGCACCACGTCGATGCCGCGCATCCAGCACGCCGCGGCGAAACCGGCCAGGTCGCCCACCACGCCGCCGCCGAGTGCGATCACCGTAGCGTCGCGCGTCGCGCACAGTTCGGCCAGCGCGTCCAGCGCCTGGCAGAAGCGCGCCATCGTCTTTTCCTGTTCGCCCGGTGGGATGACGAAGCAGGCGATCGACATCGTCGGCCGCGCGGTGCGCAGCGTGGCTTCGACGCGATCGGCGTAGATCGGCGCGACATTGCCGTCGCTGACGATCAGCGCGTGCCGGCCGCGCAGCGCGTGCGCGAACAGCGTCGAATCGCCTAGCAGGTTCGGTCCGATGCAGATGTCGTAGCGCGCCTCGCCATCGACCTTGACCGTGCGCATGGTGCTCATGGGAATTCCGGGGTGGGGGACGAAGGGCGGGGCCGGACATCGCCGTCCGGGCCTTCGTCGTCGTGAAGCCTGCATTGTCCGGCCGACGTGGATGAAGCCGGCGTGTCGGTCGCGCGCTGCCAGCGGGCATCGAGTTCGCGGGCCAGCAGCTCGGCGCCTGCGGCACTGTCGTACGCGTCGGTGTCGAACACCAGGTCGGCCACTTGCGCATACAGCGGCGCGCGCTTTTCCGAGAGATCGCGCAGTACCTGTTCGCGATCGCCGCGTGCGAGCAGCGGCCGGCTGCGGTCGCGCGCCAGTCGCGCGAGCTGCTGCTCCACGCTCACCACCAGGTGCACGACGAAGCCGCGTTCGCGCATGCGGTGGCGATTGCCGGGATCGAGCACCGCGCCACCGCCGGTCGAAAGCACGATGCCATCCTGCGCCAGCAGCGCGGCCAGCACCGCGCTTTCGCGCGCACGGAAGCCGGCTTCGCCTTCGACTTCGAAGATCGTGTTGATGCTGGCGCCGGCGAGGCGTTCGATCTCGTGGTCGGCATCGACCAGCCGCAGCCCGAAGTGCTCGGCAATGCGGCGCCCGACGCAGGTCTTGCCTGCGCCCATGGGGCCGACGAGGACGAGGTTGGATGCGGGGTTCATGCCGCTGATTCTAAATGCTGCATCAGCCTGTCGGGCGCCGTTGCGCGTCGAGCGGCAGCGTCCAGTCGGCGATGCCCGGCAGCGTGCGCAACGCCTGCCGGCTCACGCGTTCGAACAGCTGCACGAAGCGCTCGACGCCGGCACGGTCCATGCCATGTGATCCTGCGCGACGCGACGTCATCGCCTCTTCCTGCTGCCAGCGCCATTGCGGCACGGTCTCGAAGCCCGGCGGCTGCAGGAACAGCAGGCGGTCGATGCGCGACCAGAGCGCGGGGTAATCGCGTGCGAGCGCCTGGTTGCAGTAGCGACGCCACGTGCCGTCGGCATCCTCGTCGCGTTCGATGGCGTTGATCGGCTCGCGCAGTTCGTCGGGCTCCTGCGGTGGCGTGCACAGGAACCAGCCTTCGAACAGCGTGAAATCCACTGCTTCCACGCGCCGCCAGCGCGAGGGCGGCAGGCGCGTATCGGCGAGTTTGTCGAAGCGCGGCAACAATGCCGGAGTGCCCGCCCGCAATGCATCGAGCGCCGCGCATCCCAGGGCCACGTCGTGCGTGCCCGGTGGCCCGCGCGTGGCGAGCAGCGGATGGACCTGTCGCGCCAGTCGCTGGCGTTCGCCCCGGCCGAAGTAGACATCGTCCACTGACAGCACCGCGACGCGCAGGCCGCGTGAACGCGCCAGCGCGGCGACCTGCGCCGCCAATGTCGACTTGCCCGAACCCTGCAGCCCGCAGATCCCATACACGTGGACGCCCTGCGACAACGCATCGTCCAGCACGCGGGCCACCAGCGATGCGTCGAATCCGGCGGCGGGGTGCACACGGGGCGGCATCGGCCCACAATAGCGCAATGGATACGCCCGCCCTGCTGAAAGAAGCCCTCGCCACGTTCGACGTGCTGTTCGACGAAGCGCAACGTGCCGGCGAGCCTGATCGCACCGCGATGACGGTCGCTACCGCCGGCCTCGACGCGCGTCCGTCCGCGCGGATCGTGCTGCTCAAGGCGCACGACGCGCGCGGATTCGTCTTCTACACGCACCTGGACGGCCGCAAGGGCCGCGAGCTGCAGGCCAATCCGCACGCCGCGCTGCTATTCCACTGGCCGCGCGTGCGCGACGGCGTGCAGGTGCGCATCGAGGGCCCGGTGGAGATCGTGAGCGACGAGGAAGCCGACGCGTACTTCGCCTCGCGTCCGCGCGGAAGCCAGTTGGGCGCGTGGGCGTCGAAGCAGTCGCAGACACTGGAAGCGCGCGAACAGTTCGACGAGCGCCTTGGCCATGCCGAGCGTGAATTCGAAGGTCGCGACGTCCCGCGCCCGCCGCGCTGGACCGGCTTGCGCGTGAAGCCGGACACGATCGAATTCTGGTACGGCGCGAACTTCCGCCTGCACGAACGCCAGGCCTACGAGCGCGACGTCGCCGGCGACTGGCATCGCCGGATGTTGTTCCCGTGAGTGCGTCGCCCGGCGTGATGCGCGGCCCGCGCCGCATCGTCTGCCTCACCGAAGAGCCCACGGAAACGCTGTACGCGCTGGGCGAGCAGGACCGCATCGTCGGCATCAGCGGCTTCACCGTGCGCCCGGCAATCGCGCGCAAGGAGAAGCCGAAGGTCAGCGCGTTCACCAGTGCGAAGATCGGCGAGATCCTGAAGCTGAAGCCGGATTTCGTGATCGGGTTTTCGGACATCCAGGCCGAAATCGCCGGCGAGCTGATCCGCCATGGCATCGAGGTGTGGATCAGCAACCACCGCAGCGTGGAGGGCATCGTCGATTACGTGCGACGCCTCGGCGCACTGGTCGGCGCGGGCGATCGCGCCAACGCGTATGCGGATGAACTCCGGCGCGGCCTGGACGACATTGCGGCGCAGGCGGCGACACTGTCGCGGCGGCCGAAGGTGTATTTCGAGGAATGGGACGAGCCACTGATCAGCGGCATCCAGTGGGTCGCAGAGCTGGTGCGAATCGCCGGCGGCGACGACATCTTTCCCGAGCGCGCGGCCGAATCGCTGGCGAAGCAGCGCATCCTGGAAGATCCCACCGAAGTGGTGCGTCGCGCGCCGGACATCATCCTGGGCTCGTGGTGCGGGAAGAAGTTCCGTCCGGAGAAGGTCGCCTCGCGCCCGGGCTGGGAGGCGATTCCCGCGGTGCGCGATGGCGAACTGCACGAGATCAAGTCGCCGATCATCCTGCAGCCGGGGCCGGCGGCGTTGACGGATGGCGTGCGGGAGATCGCGCGGGTGATCGCGGCGTGGGGTGCGCGCTAGCGCTGAGTGGCGTGAGCCTGGCGCTGCGTGTTGGGATCGCGATGTTCGCGCCGTTCGCGCCGGGCCGCTCACCATCTCACCGTCATCCCGGCGAAGGCCGGGATCCAGGCCGACTCGGTTTCAGTTCCGACCCGTCATTCCAGCGAAAGCTGGAACCCATTTTTGCTTTCGGCCGGAGATTGCCGACTCCACAGCAAGACGGGTTCCAGCTTTCGCTGGAATGACGGCACGTTGATGACGCGAGTGGATGGCGTGATATGTCGGACGGTGAGTCAGCCTGGATCCCGGCCTTCGCCGGGATGACGGCACAGCGAACGCGACCGCGAATACGATTCGCCGAATCCCGAATCCCGAATCCCGAATCCCGAATCCCGAATCCCGAATCCCGAATCCGGCCAATCAGCGCGTTACCGCGGATAGAAGTCCCGACTGAACTGCATCTGCGACGTCGCGCCACCTTCGCGGACGATCGTGACGTCGAAGCGCACCGTGTCCGGTGGCGTGACTTCCACGATGCCGATGTAGTCGAGCAAATCGCCGCTGCGAAGCTCGCGCATCTCGATGGGATGCTGGCGTCCGCGCAAGTCGGTGGCGGTGGCGGTGATGCGCGCCGGCAGCGCGGTTTCCTGCGCGTCGCTGCCTTGGCGCACGCCGATGAGCAGCATCACGGTGTTGTCCGCGCGGCTGATGCCGTACTGCCGGGCGACCTGTTCGCCGAGCGTGGCGGTGGGAATCGCCGATGCGCGGATCGTGACGTCGCCGATTCGGCTGACCGCTTCCTGCGACGCCGCGGCGGCATTGGGCGATGCGGGCGGCGCAGGCGGCGCGCTTCCGCCGCAGGCGGTGAGCGCGACACTCAACAGGGACAACGCGAAGACGTGGCGCGGGCTGGGAAAGCGCGGGCTCGGAAAGCGCAGGCTCGGAAGGCGCAGGCTCGGGATGCGCATGGTTCGCTCCGGTCAGTCGTTGGCGGCGGACAACTGGCGGCCGCGTTCGGTCGCCGCATGGATGGCGCGGTCGACGAGTTCGCGGAAGCCGCCGGCCTCGAATGTTTCGATCGCCGCCTGCGTGGTGCCGCCGGGCGAGGTGACACGCGTGCGCAGCACGTCGGCCGGTTCACCCTGCTGGACAAGCATCGTCGCCGCGCCGAGCAGCGTCTGCTGCACCAGCGCGCGCGCGGCCTCGGGCGACAGGCCCTGCGCGATGCCCGCGGCCTGCATCGCCTCGGCGAGCAGGAAGACGTACGCCGGACCACTCCCGGATACGGCGGTAACCGCGTCCATCTTCGCTTCGTCGTCGATCCATACCGTCGGGCCGACTGCATCGAGCAATGCGTTGGCGTCATTGCGCTGCGCATCGGACGCGCGTGCATTGGCGAACAGGCCGGTGATGCCTGCGCCGAGCAGCGCGGGCGTGTTCGGCATCGCGCGCACGACGGGCATTCCGCCGCCGAGCCAGCGGTCCAGCTGTGCCGTGGTGATGCCCGCGGCGATCGACACCACCAGCGGACGGTTCGCCTGCGCGAGCGGGACGAGCGCTGCGCAGACTTCGCGCATGACCTGCGGCTTGACCGCGAGCACCCAGACGTCGGCGCCTTCGGCCGCCGCGGTTGCGTGCTCGGCGCAGTTCACGCCGAAGTCGTGCTTCAGGGCGTCGCGCAGGGCGGCTACGGGTTCGGCGACGCGGATCGCGTCAACCGGCCTGCCGCGTGCGACGAGGCCGCCGATCAGGCTGCGGGCCATGTTGCCGCCGCCGATGAAGGCGACGATCGGATTCTGGGTGCGGGTATCGGGCATGGGCGGAGGATACCAATCGGCATCCGGCCCGGCCCGGCGTCCCGCGTTACGAAGTCTTCGCCGGCCGTGCCCCGAACAGCGCGGTTCCGATCCGCACCATCGTCGCCCCTTCGGCGATCGCGATGGCGTAGTCGTCGCTCATGCCCATCGACAGCGTGTCGACCGTCGGATGCCCCGCGCGCAGCCCGTCGAACAGCGCATGCGTGCGCCGGAAGGCGTCGCGGCGCTGTTCGGGATCCGGGTGCGGCGTCGGGATGACCATCAGCCCGCGCAGGCACAGCCGCGGTTGCGCGGCGATGGCCTCCGCCAGGGCGGGCACGTCGCCGGGCTGGCAGCCGTGCTTGCTGGACTCATCGTCGATGTTGACCTGGATCAGCACGTTGAGCGGAGGGCGCCCTGCGGCGCGATGCCGGGCCAGCGCCTCCACCAGCTTGGGCCGGTCCACGGTCTGGACCCAGTCGAACAGGTCCGCGGCTTCCCGGGCCTTGTTCGACTGCAGGTGGCCGATGAGGTGCCACTCCAGCCCGAGCCCGGCCAGGGCGGCCGCTTTGCCCATGGCCTCCTGGACGTAGTTCTCGCCGAAAGCCCGCTGTCCGGCAGCGGCCAATTCCGCGACGGCGGTCGCATCCTGGGTCTTGCTGACTGCGAGCAGGCGCGGCTCTGGCCGACCGCTGCCGGTCGCCGCGTTGTTGAGCTGGAGCAGGATGTCCTTCAGGGCGCGCGCGCGCACGTCTCAATTCCCGTCGAAAGTGGTGGAAATGGGGCAAGGGGTGAGGGCTATACTGCGGTCAGGGGTATTTCCGTTCCACCGTTTCACTCCAGAAGTGCAGGGGAGCACCGCATGGATATCGCCGAACTTCTGGCGTTCTCAGTCAAGAACAAAGCTTCCGACCTGCACCTGTCCGCCGGCCTGCCGCCGATGATCCGCGTGGACGGCGACGTGCGACGCATCAACATCCCGGCTCTGGACCACAAGCAGGTCCACGCGCTCGTGTACGACATCATGTCGGACAAGCAGCGCCGCGACTACGAGGAATTCCTCGAGGTCGACTTCTCGTTCGAGATTCCCGGCCTTGCGCGTTTCCGCGTCAACGCGTTCAACCAGAACCGCGGCGCCGGTGCGGTCTTCCGTACGATTCCGTCGGAAGTGCTCTCGCTGGACGACCTGGGCTGCCCGCCGATCTTCCGCGAGCTGATCCAGCAGCCGCAGGGCCTGATCCTGGTGACCGGCCCGACCGGTTCGGGCAAGTCGACCACGCTGGCGGCGATGATCGACTTCATCAACAAGAACGAATACGGCCACATCCTCTCCGTCGAGGATCCGATCGAATTCGTGCACACCTCGCAGAAGTGCCT
>Ga0102591_1000966_pt1 | contig 44285 bp, 35 predicted proteins | sample AraplaCol_mCL_r2_2_FD_76860 | JGI IMG/M metagenome (GOLD analysis project Ga0102591, IMG submission 76860) | Arabidopsis root microbial communities from North Carolina, USA - plate scrape MF_Col_mCL_r2 (SPADES assembly) (version 2) | ecosystem: Host-associated > Plants > Roots > Endosphere...
TCCTGCTGATCGACATGAAGTCGCCGGGCGTGACCGTGCGTCCGATCATCACCCTGGGCGGCGAGCACGAGGTCAACGAGGTCTGGCTCGAGAACGTCAAGGTGCCGGTCGAGAACCGCATCTACGAAGAGAACAAGGGCTGGACCTGCGCCAAGTTCCTGCTGGCCCACGAGCGCAGCGGCATCGCCGGGGTGGCGCGCTCCAAGCGCGGCATCGAGCGCATCCGCCAGATCGCCTCGACCGAGCTGGGCGACGACGGCCAGCCGCTGCTGAGCGATCCGGACTTCAAGCGTAAGGTCGCCGACCTGGAGATCGACCTGACCGCCCTGGAGTACACCGAGCTGCGCACCCTGGCCGGTGAAGCGGCCGGCAAGGGCCCGGGTCCGGAATCCTCGGTTCTGAAGATCAAGGGCACCGAAATCCAGCAGCGCATCACCGAACTGGTGCTGGAGGCCGCCGGGCACTACGGCGCGCCGTACTTCCGCGGCTTCCCGAAGGACGGCGACAACGCCCATCCGATCGGCCCCGACTTCGCCCACCGCGCCGCGCCGACCTATTTCAACGTCCGCAAGACGTCGATCTACGGCGGCTCCAACGAGATCCAGCGCAACATCATCGCCAAGATGGTGCTGGGCCTCTAGCGACCCGAACCCGACGGCGGGCGGCCCGATCGCCCGCCGCGACTTTCGACACGATCACCGCAACCCCGAGGCCGGCGAAGCGCCGCCGGGGGCAAAGACAAAGACGGGAACCCTGGGATGGATTTCAACTTCACTGAAGAGCAGTCGATGGTCCGCGACACGGTCGCGAGCTTCCTGCAGGACAAGTACGACTTCGAGACCCGCCGCAAGATCGTCAATTCCGACGCCGGCTGGCGCCAGGACTACTGGAAGGCCTTCGCCGAGGAACTGGGCATCCTGGGCGCTTCGTTCAGCGAGGAGCTGGGCGGCCTGGGCGGCGGCGCGATCGACAACATGATCATCATGGAAGAGTTCGGTAAGGCGCTGGTCATCGAGCCCTACCTCGGCACCGTGGTGATCGGCGGCGGCTTCATGAAGCACTCGGGCTACGCCGGCGCGGCGTCGGTGATCGAAGGCATCGTGGCGGGTACGACCACCATCGCCTTCGCCTATGCCGAGCCGCAGGGCCGCTACACCTGGCAGGACCTGAAGACCACGGCCAAGAAGGACGGCTCGGGCTACGTCCTGAACGGCCACAAGGCCGTGGTGGTCGGCGCACCATTCGCCACCCACCTGGTGGTCACCGCCCGCACCGGCGGCGCGCAGCGCGACGCCGGCGGCGTCTCGGTGTTCCTGGTCGACAAGAGCCTGCCGGGTATCGTCACCCGCGACTATCCGACGGTGGATGGCAACCGCGCCTCGGAAGTCTATTTCGAGAACGCCTCGATCCCGGCTGACGCCCTGATCGGTCAGGAGGGCGGCGGTCTGCCCCTGGTTAACCAGGTGATCGACGAGGCCACCGCCGCCGTCGGCGCCGAGGCCGTGGGCGTGCTGCGCAAGCTGCACGAAGGCACCCTGGACTACGCCAAGCAGCGCAAGCAATTCGGTACGGCCATCTCGAACTTCCAGGTGCTGCAGCACCGCATGGTCGACATGTTCATCGAACTGGAGCAGGCCGTGTCGATGACCTACATGGCCACCATCAAGCTGTCCGAGGGCGACGACGAGCGCGCCAAGGCCGTGTCGGCCGCCAAGGTCCGCATCGGCCGCGCCTGCAAGTTCGTCGGCCAGAACGCCATCCAGATCCACGGCGGCATGGGCATGACCGACGAGCTGGCCATCGGTCACTACTTCAAGCGCGCCTCGCTGATTGAGGGCCTGTTCGGCTCGGTCGACCACCATCTGCGGCGCTATGAATCGCTGTCGTTCGGCAAGGCGGCCTAGTACCGCCTACGGACCACCGTCCATGAAGGACAAGGCCGCTCGCGACACGCCGTCGCGGGCGGCTTTTTCTTTGTGGCGTAAGGCTTTGCGTTCCAAGGAAAAGCCTGGTCGTCCGTGTACTGAATTCATCAGGGTTCGGATGATTTCTGTTGCGCTCGGACCACGCTGGCGCATGCTTGCCGACGACGCGCTGACGACTGGGAGGGTGGGAGCCCCTGTGAGCCGCGCGCGTCTCCTGGTCCAACGGCTATCTGGGAGACGCCGCCAAATGAACGTATCGCGAATGAACCATGCCATGCTGTCCTTCGCCCTGATCGGCGGGATGCTGGTCGGGGGAAGACCGGCGCCCAAGCCGCCGGTGACGGAGCCGAAGCCTTCCGGGCGGAAGTAACGGCCAGAAAATGGGGCGGCCCGCTTGGCGGACCGCCCCATTCCTTTGATCTCGAAGAGTTCAGTCAGGCTTACGGCTTGGCGGCCGTGTTGCAGTCGGCCAGCCCGGCGGCGTCCAGTTCTTCGCCGCGATAGTTGAAGCTGACGACGGCGCCGAGTTCGGCGGCGACCTTGCGGCACGCGCGGCCGATCGGCAGCGACTTGACCTGGGGCGCGGCGCAGACGTCGCCGGTGCAGCGCCACATGGCGCCGTCCTGGATCAGCGAGGGGGTCTTGGCCGGAGCCTTCAGCTTCAGCACGGCGCCCTCGGCGGCGAAAGCGCCGGTCGAAAGGGCGGAGGCCGCGACGAGCGCGGTCACGAAGATACGCATGTTTGTTTCCTTTATCCCCTAGGCCGGCTTGGGGAGGCCGACCGCGGACATATCGTTGCGTTTCGCAACTAAGTCAACAAACGAACGTTTGAAGACGCGTCTTCTTGCCCGCTTTCTTCAAGCCAGGCCAGTAGGGTGGGCGTTATGTCGCTGGCCTTTTCGGCCACCCGCCAGCAGTCCGCCAGGGACGGTGGCGTCAAGCCTTGGTCGATGGTGTGCCGCAGCAGGGCGAACAGCGGATCCCAGAAGCCGTCCGGGTTGTGGAAGACGATGGGCTTGCGGTGCAGGTCCAGCCGGCGCCAGGACAGGAGCTCGATGATCTCTTCCAGCGTCCCGATGCCGCCAGGCAGCACGACGAAGGCGTCGGAGCGCTCGAACATCATCATCTTGCGTTCGTGCATCGAGGTGACGATCACGGTCTCGACGTCGTCGAAGGGCTGTTCGCGGCCGCGCAGGAATTCGGGAATGATTCCCAAAACCTTGCCGCCGGCCTCATGGGCGCCGCGCGCGGTCGCGCCCATCAGGCCCACGCCGCCGCCTCCATAGACCAACTTCAGCCCGGCCTTGGCGAAGTCGCCGCCGATCTGGAACGCCGCCTCGAGATAGGCTGGATCGGCCGCGTTCGACGAGCCACAATAGACGCACACCGCCGTGGGGTCGCTTACGGAACCTGTGTGAGGGCCGGCTTGGCCGCTGGACAGGTCGGGCATCGTCGTCCACTCCAGAAAAATAAACAGCGCGCCGGTCCTTGTGAGGAAGGCCGACGCGCCGCACGTGAACACCAGGCAAACAGGCCGCCGGGGCGTCGTCGGCCGTTGGATACGACATGATCAGGATTCGCGAGATCGGTTTCAAGTCGGCCAGGATCGTCTCGGTCAGCGTCTTGTCGGCCGTGACCACCTTGATGCTCGGCGCCTGCGGGCGCGGGGAGGAGGGCTGGCGACGCGATGCGGCGGCCAAGATCGAGCAGCCTTCGGCCCAGGCGGGCTATCTACGGCCGCCCCGCGTGGTCTCCGCGATCCGCCAGGAGGGATCGGTGCTGCTGTCTGGCGAGGCCGAGCCGCTGTCCAGCGTTCGGCTGGGCGCGCCGACGGGCGAAGCGTTGGTCGGCAGGGCCGACGCCTCCGGCGCCTGGCGGCTGACGGCGCGTCTGGCCGCCGAACCTCGGCTTTATGGTCTGTCGATGACCATGGCCGGGAGGACCGTGCAGGCCCAAGGCTATCTGATGGTCCCGCCGGATGGATCGGCGGTGCTGCTGCGCGCCGGCTCCGGCGCCGAGGTGCTGGGGCGAAACTCACTGTCGCCGCGCGTCCTGGCGATCGACTACGACAACAGCGGCGGCGCCGTGGTCTCGGGCGTGGGCACGCCGGGAGCCGGCCTGGGCGTGCGGGTCGACCGCGCCACGCGGGGCGAGGGCAAGGTCGGGGCGGACGGGCGCTTCTCGATCTCGCTTGATCAGCCGCTGATGGCCGGAGCCCACACCATCCAGGTGGCGGGCGAAGGGGGCGAACAGCAGGTTGTCGTCGAGGTCAGCCCGCCCGCCACGCCCACGAACGGACCCGTCGCCTCGGCGTTGACGGCCACGGGCTGGCGCGTCGACTGGATGACGCCGGGCGGTGGGTTGCAGACCACTCAGCTGATGAGCGCCGCTCAGTGAGGGGAATGGCGCCGCGATCTGGAGCCGTGCCCGGAGCGGTGGCGGGTCCCGAGGTCAAGCCCAACGGCTGGAAGGCGATGGGCGACCTGTTCAGCCTTGTGATGCGCTCCAAGGCGCCCGGCCTTCGTTGGCGCGTGGCCCTGGCCCTGGTGTTCACCTTCGCCGGCAAATTCCTGGGCGTGGTCGCGCCCCTGCTGCTGGGCAAGGCGGTCAATGAGCTGAGCGCGGGTCAGGGGGCGGCCATGCAGGTCGGTCTGACCTTCGCCGCTCTGGCCGGCGGCTGGGCCCTGATCCGCTTTATCTCAGCCGCCGCACCGCAGGCCCGTGATGCGGTGTTCACCCCGGTGGCCCAGGCCGCCCAGACCCGCGCGGCGGTCGAGACCTTCGCCCATGCCCTGTCGCTGTCGATCGACTTCCACCAGACCAAGCGCACGGGCTCGCTGTCGCGGATCATCGACCGGGGCGCGCGATCGATGGACTTCCTGCTGCGCGGCCTGGTGTTCAACATCGCGCCGACGGCGGTCGAGCTGGTCATGGCCGCCATCGTGCTGGCCAAGGCCTATGACTGGCGCTTCGCCCTGACGGCGGTGGTCACGGTGGTGATCTACGGCGTGGTGACCTTCACGATCTCGGACTGGCGGATCGGCCACCGGCGGGTGATGAACGAGGCCGACGCCGAGGCCGCCGGGCGGGCCGTGGACGCCCTGCTGAACTACGAGACGGTCAAGGCCTTTGGGGCCGAGGAGCGGGCCGTGGGCGGCTACGACATGGCCCTGACGGCCTATGGCGCGGCCAATATCCGGGCGACCAACTCGCTGACCCTGCTCAACACCGTGCAGTCCGCGGTGATGAGCCTGGGCTTGGGCGTGATGGCCATCCTGGCCGGGGGCGAGGCGGCGGCCGGACGGATCGGACCGGGCGACGTCACCGCCGCCATCCTGATCCTAGTCAATCTGTACGGCCCGCTGAACATCCTGGGCTTCGCCTATCGCGAGATCCGGCAGTCGTTCATCGACATGGAGGCCATGCTCGACCTGCGCCGCGCCAAACCGGACGTGGCCGACGCCGCCGACGCCATCGACCTGCCGCCGCCCGCCGACCGGCGTGGCGGGGCGGTGGCGTTCGAGGACGTGTCGTTCCGTCATGGCGCGCGGTCGGAGGGGCTGCAGGACGTGACCTTCATGGCTCAGCCGGGAACGACCGTCGCCATCGTCGGTCCGTCGGGCGCGGGCAAGACCACCCTGGTGCGCCTGGCCCTGCGGATGATCGACCCCCAAGCGGGACGGGTGACCCTGGACGGCCACGACCTGAAGGCCCTGAAGCAGGGCTCGCTGCGCCGGGCGGTCGCCCTGGTGCCGCAGGACGTGGCCCTGTTCAACGACAGCCTGATGGCCAACATCGCCTTCGCCCGGCCCGAGGCCTCCGAGGCCGAGGTCTGGGCGGCGGCCGAGGCGGCCGAGCTGGGCGAGTTCATCCGCAACCTGCCCGAGGGCATGGCCACCAAGGTCGGCGAGCGGGGGCTGAAGCTGTCGGGCGGCGAGCGCCAGCGCGTCGGCATCGCCCGGGCCCTGCTGGCCGATCCGCGCGTGCTGATCCTGGACGAGGCGACCAGCGCCCTGGACAGCCGTACCGAGGCCGCAATCCAGGCCACTTTGCGAAAGGCGCGGGCGGGCCGCACGACCCTGGTGGTGGCCCACCGCCTGTCGACCATCGCCGACGCCGACGAGATCGTCGTCCTGCGCCGTGGAAAGGTTGTGGAGCGTGGTCCTCATGCGGCGCTTTTGGAGGCCGGCGGCGAATACGCGGCGTTGTGGCGGCGACAGACTCGGGAGAAACCTGTGGAGACAGGGGCGGTCGTCGATTGATATCCGAAAACCGCCATTGTAGAACGAATATAGAACATTAGCGGCGATTACGGACATGCTGACGCGAAAGATCGACCGAGCCCTGGACGCCATGGCCGCCTGCAAGGACCGGGTGCCGGCCCTGCGCGACATCTACCGCGCCGACAGTCCCGAAGGCCTGGCCCTGGGCCATCTGATGGAAGCCGTCGAGCGGGCTCAGCAGGTGCTGCAGGGGCAGGGACAGGCCGCGAAGTAGGGATCCACCAGGGGCGCTATTTGTGGGGTGCGGGCCGGCGCGCCGTCGCTGTATCCTGCGCCCGACAGCCTCCTCCAGCGCCGGAGCCCCTCATGCGCTATCTGCACACCATGGTCCGCGTGAAGGACCTCGACGCCTCGCTGCGCTTCTATTGCGAAGGGCTGGGCCTGACCGAGATGTACCGGATGGAGAACGACAAAGGTCGATTCACCCTTGTCTTCCTGGCCGCGCCCGAGGATGTCGAACTGGCCAAGGAGCGCAAGGCGCCCCTGGTCGAGCTGACCTACAACTGGGATCCCGAGGACTATCAGGGCGGCCGCAACTTCGGCCACCTGGCCTATCGGGTCGACGACATCTACGAGACCTGCCAGCGCCTGATGGACATGGGCGTGACGATCAACCGTCCGCCGCGCGACGGCCACATGGCGTTCGTCCGCTCGCCGGACAACATCTCGGTCGAACTGCTGCAGGACGGCAATCTGGAACCGGCTGAGCCGTGGGCTTCAATGCCCAACACGGGCGCCTGGTAGGGCCGTCTAGACCAGCTTCACGCGCGGCTCCGGCGGCGTATAGATCGCGGCCAGGGCCTCAAGACGGCCTTCCGGGTCGTCGATGATCGCCAGCCAGGCCAGGCGGGCCAGCTCAAGGCGATAGTCCGCCGCATAGCCGGTCGAGAACGGCGACTGGCTGCTGCCCGGCGGTTCGGCGGCCTTAGCGTTGGTCAGTTTTTGGCGGGTGAGGACGGCGGGACGGTCGATCAGGACCTCGCCTTCGCCCCCGGCCACCCAGCTGTCGACCAGGGCGCAGACCGCCACCGCGTGATAGACGGCGACCGGCAGGGCGCGCTTTTGCGGCGCGGGCTCGGCGACCATGGTCGGCTTGACGGCGTTGGGCGGGCTGGTGATCCGGAAGGCCAGGGCGTTCGCGCCGCGTTGCAGAACGGTCTTCCAGTGATCGTTGGTCTTGTTCATGGTTAAGCCTGTATCCGCTGCGCGTCGCCGGGTGAAGACCCAACGCGGCAATTGGCGCAGCGGATACAGGTTCAGACGGAAATCCCGCCTTTCGAACGCCTTAGCCTATTCGGCCGCCGCCGGTACGGGCGCCTTCAGGGTGGGGTAGTCGATATAGCCCCGGCCGTCGCCGCCGTAGAAGGTGGTCGGGTCGGGGGCGTTGAGCGGCGCGTCGAGTCGCAGGCGTTCCACCAGGTCCGGATTGGCGATGTAGGCCTTGCCGAACGCGACGGCGTCGTACTTGCCGGCGTCGAGGGCCGCCTGGGCGGTTTCGCCGGTGAACTTCTCATTGGCGATATAGACGCCGCCGAACGCCTTCTTCAGGTCGACGCCCAGGCTGTCGGGGCCTTCGTATTCACGGGCGCAGAGGAAGGCGATCCCGCGCTTGCCCAGTTCCGTGGCGGCGTAGCCGAAGGTGGCGGCCAGATCGCTGTCGCCCATCGAGTGGCTGTCGGCGCGCGGCGCCAGGTGGACGCCGACCCGGCCGGACCCGAACACCGAGGCCACCGCGTCGGCGACCTCCAGCAGCAGGCGGGCGCGGTTCTCGATCGGGCCGCCGTACTGGTCGGTGCGTTGGTTGGAGCCATCCTGCAGGAATTGGTCGAGCAGGTAGCCGTTGGCGCCATGGATCTCGGCCCCATCGAAGCCGGCGGCCTTGGCGTTTTCGGCGCCCTTGCGGAAGGCCTCGACCACGCCGGCCACTTCCTCGGTCGTCAGGGCGCGGGGCGTGGGGTAGGGGCGTTCGGGACGCAGCAGGCTGACATGGCCCTTGGCCGGGATGGCGCTGGGGGCGACGGGCGCCTCGCCGCCATGGAACGACGGGTCGGAGATCCGGCCCACGTGCCACAGCTGGATGAAGATGCGGCCGCCCTTGTCGTGTACGGCCTTGGTGACCTGCTTCCAGCCCTCGACCTGCTCCTGCGACCAGATGCCGGGTACGCCTTGGTAGCCGACGCCTTGGGGCGAGACGGGCACGCCCTCGGTGATCAGCAGACCCGCCGAGGCGCGCTGGGCGTAGTATTCGGCCATCAGGGCGTTGGGGATCTGGGTCGGACCGGCGCGCAGCCGGGTCAGCGGCGCCATGACGATGCGGTTGGGCAATTCGAGATCGCCGAGGCGAAGCGGATCGAACAGGGTGGGCATGGAGGATCTCTGGGGAGGCTCGCCGGCCCCGCGCCGGCGTCCCGCTTATCTGGAGCGTCCGCGCGGGATCGCAACTGCCACTGGCTCTGATTTTATTCTGACGGCCACCGCAGGGATTCTGGGGGAACGTCCTCCGCTCCAGGGTCGTTGGCTCTGCAGAGATGGAGAATCCCCATGGCCGAGCCTGACGAAACCCTCGACGTGACCAACGGCGACGAAGACGACAGCGTCTATGACCCTTCGACGGTCGAGGCCAACCGCAACATCGAGCAGGGCGGCGGGGTTGGCGCGCGCGACCTGGCGCGGCAAAGGGAGCCGACGGAGATCGTGACACCCGACGACGAGGACGAGGCGGCCGAAGCGCTGGGGCGGGCTCACCCGAAGGAATGACGGTGCGCCGGGCGCGTTAGGGCTCGACCGGAACGAGCGGTCCGGTCTATTCGCCTAGACCGGTCCTTCGCCACAGAGAATCTCACATGCCTTCCGGCCTCGCCGCCCTTCTCGACGACATCGCCGGCATCACCAAGCTGGCCGCCGCCTCGCTGGACGATGTGGGCGCGGCCGCCGGTAAGGCGGGCACCAAGGCCGTGGGCGTGGTCGTCGACGACACCGCCGTCACGCCCGGCTACGCCATGGGCTTCACGCCCGACCGCGAGCTGCCGATCGTCTGGAAGATCGCCCTGGGCTCGTTCCGCAACAAGCTGCTGTTCCTGCTGCCCGGCGCCTTGATCCTCAGCGCCTTCGCGCCCTGGGCGGTGACGCCGATCCTGATGGTCGGCGGGGCCTATCTGGCCTTCGAGGCCACCGAAAAGATCATCGAAGCTTTCGCCCACCACGAGGTGGCCGGCGAGGAGACCGAGGACCTGGCTTTGAGCAGCGCCGAGCTCGAGGCGCAGAAGGTGAACGGCGCCATCCGCACCGACCTGATCCTGTCGGGCGAGATCATGGCCATCGCCCTGGCCGACGTGGCCGACAAGCCGCTGCTTGTCCAGGCCGGCGCCCTGGCCTTGATCGGCGTGCTGCTGACGATCGCGGTCTACGGCGTGGTCGGGCTGATCGTGAAGATGGACGACATCGGCCTGCACCTGGCCAAGGGGCGCTCGAAGGCGCTTCAAGGCGTGGGGCGCGGCCTGGTCAAGGCCATGCCGGTGACCATGGAGGCCCTGACCGTGATCGGCACCGCCGCCATGCTGTGGGTCGGCGGCGGGATCATCGTCCATGGTCTGGAGCATTTCCACCTGACCCCCGTGCCGCACTGGGTCGAAGGCGCGTCGCACTTTGCCGGCCAGGTTCCGGGCGTCGGCGCGGTGACCGGCTGGCTGGCCATGGCCGCCGGCTCGGCGGTGGTGGGGCTGATCGTCGGCGGCCTGATCGTCGGCGTGATCCACCTGATCCCCAGCAAAAAGGCGGCGCACTAGGCGCCGCCTTCCTGTGTTTGGCGCTGGCCGCCCGCTGGGCGGCTAGGCGGCGCGGGCCCGGTACTCGTCGATCCGCTGGAAGATCGCCGCCATGGCCGCGTGGGCGGGCATCTGATCTTCCTCGATCTTGCCCTCGGCGAAGATCAGGGCGAGGCGGTCGCGGGCCCGGCTGACCCGGCTCTTGATCGTGCCCAAGGCCGCGCCGGTCACTTCGCTGACCTCTTCATACGACATGCCGGCGGCGCCGATCAGGACCAGGGCTTCACGCTGGTCGGGCGGCAGCATATCCAGGGCCCGGCGCATCTCGTCCAGTTCCAGGGCGGCCGTCGGATTGGAGTTCGACACCAGCGTCCGCTCGGCGACCTCCGGATCCAGAGCGCACGAGCGCCACGAGCGGCGCTTCTCAGAATAGAAGACGTTGCGCAGGATCATGAAGGTCCAGGCCTTCATGTTGGTGCCGGGCTGGAAGGAATCGCGCGAGGCCAGGGCCTTGGCCAGGGCGTCCTGGGCCAGGTCGTCGCCGTGGCTGGCGTTGCCCGTCAGCGAGCGCCCGAAGGCGCGCAGGTGCGGGATCAGGCTGACGAGCTCGCGCTCGAAAGCGGTGTGGGCCGAAGTCTGATTGGTCATGAGGTACTCCCCGTTCGGGGAGTGAACGCAGTCGACGCCCTAAGGCTCCGCTTAAGGTGAATTTTTCTCGCCGAACATGGATCAGGCTTCGGCGGCGATCTGCCGGAGAGCCTGCTCGAAATATTCCGGCGGCTGGCCGCCCGAGATCAGGTAGCGGTCGTTGATCACCACGGCCGGGACGGAGTTGATGCCCGCCGCCTGCCAACGCCGCTCGGCGTCGCGGACCTCCTGGGCGTACTGGCCGGAGGTCAGCACCTGACGCGCCGCGACGCCGTCGAGGCCGGCCCTCTCGGCGGCGGCCACCAGGACATCGTGATCGGCCGGACTAAGGCCATCCGTGAAATAGGCGTCGAACAGAGCGTGCTTCAGGGCCTGCTGGCCGCCGACGATCCCGGCCCAGTGCAGCAGGCGGTGGGCGTCGAAGGTGTTGTAGATCCGGCTGTTCTCGTTGGTCTTCATCGCAAAGCCCACCGACGCGGCCCGTTCATGAATGGCCTTGCGGTTGACCGCCGACTGCTCGGGCGTCGCGCCGTACTTCTGGCCGACATGCTCGACGATGTTCTGGCCCTCGGGGGGCATGTTCGGATTGAGCTCGAACGGCTGGAAGTGGATGTCGGCGTCGACCAGGTCGCCCACCCGGGCCAGCGCCGTTTCCAGTCCGCCCAGGCCGACGATGCACCAGGGGCAGGAGACGTCGGAGACGAAATCGATCTTGAGAGGCTTGGTCATGGCGCGATCCGATGGCGGCGAGACCGCAGATATAGGAGGCGCGCCAGGGATTGCACGACCACGGCGCCGAGGGCGTCAGGCGCGGGGCAGGGCGACCTGCTTCTGGTCCTCGTGGATGTCGAGCAGGGCCTTCATCAGCTCTTCGTCCTCGCTGGACATCACGCCCAGCACCTCGGCCTCGTCGCAGCCCTCGGCGGCCAGGTAGGCGTGACCCATGCTGGAGTCGAGATAGATCGACTGGCCCTGGCTCAGCACGACGGGATCATAGAACTCGGTGTTCACGACGATCCGGCCCTTCAGGACGAAGATGTATTCCTCGCCCGCGTGGCGGACCAGGTCGCCGAACTGCTCGGCGCTCTTGGCGCGGATCTTGGTGATCACCGGGATCATGCGCTTCCCGCGCAGTTCGGTGCACAGATAGTAGTAGTCGTAGTTGGGGGTTTCGACGCGCACGGCGCGGCCGACCTCGCCCAGGCTGCGGCGGGCGGTGACCGTCTGGGGCTGGCTGGTCTCCTCCTCGGCGAACAGCTCGGACATGCGCAGGCCCAGGCGTTGGGCCAACTGCTGCAGCTTGTCATAGGTCAGGGTCAGGCGGTCGTGTTCGACCTTGGAGAGCGTTGAGACGGGGATGCCGCTCTTCTCGCTCATCTGCTTGAGGGTCCAACCCTCCCGGTCTCGCAATCCACGAAGCAGTTTTCCGAGCGTGTGAGCGTTGGACGGCACGCGCAGCGACCCCTCAAGACAGTTGACGGATTTTCCAATCAGGATAGCAATTGTCCTGATCAGGATTGTTCACTCCCAATCTATCGGCTGGACCGAGCGGGGGCAATCCTGGCGCAGGTTAGGGGAGCCATGGCATGAAGACGATCAAGGGGGCCGCGATCGCGGTGTGCGCGCTGGCCGCTGGGCTGGGCTCGGTCCACGCCCAGACGCGACAGGAAACGGCGAGTCCGCCGGTCGCCAAGGTGGCCGGACCCGTCGTCGGCCCCGCGGCGGCCACGCCGGCAGTTCCCTCGGCCGCGCCGGTGCTGACCAAGGCCGACGTCGATCTCTGGCTGGACGGCTACATGCCCTACGCCCTGCGCACGGGCGACATTCCCGGCGCGGTGGTCACGGTGGTCAAGGACGGCCAGATCCTGACCACGCGCGGCTTCGGCTACGCCGACCGCGACAAGCGCACGCCAGTTGATCCGAACAAGACCCTGTTCCGGCCGGGTTCGATCTCCAAGCTGTTTACCTGGACGGCCGTGATGCAGCAGGTCGAGGCCGGCAAGATCGACCTGGACGCCGACATCAACACCTATCTCGACTTCAAGATTCCGGCGCGCAACGGCAAGCCCGTGACGACGCGCCAGCTGATGACCCACACGGCCGGCTTCGAGGAAGTGGTCAAGGAGCTCATCTTCTACGGCAAGCCCGAGCCGGAGCTCGGCGCCTATCTGAAGAACCACGTGCCCAAGCGCATCTTCGACGCGGGCGTGACGCCGGCCTATTCGAACTACGGCACGGCCCTGGCCGCCTACATCGTCGAGCGCGTGTCCGGCGAGAAGTTCAACGACTATCTCGACCGTCACGTGATGGGCCCGCTAAAGATGCCCAACACCACGTTCCGGCAGCCGCTGCCCGCCAACCTGGCCGGTACCGACGCCACGGGATACGACAAGCCCGGTAAGCCTTCGAAGGGCTTCGAGATCGTCGGTCCAGCCCCGGCCGGTTCGGCCTCGTCCACCGGCGCCGACATGGGCCGGTTCATGATCGCCCACCTGCAGGGCGGCGAGCTGGACGGCCAGCGCATCCTGTCGGCCGAAACGGCCCGCGTGATGCACGACAGCCCTGTCGACAAGGTCAATCCGCGCTCGCTGATCGGCCCGCTGGACCGCATGGAGCTGGGCTTCTTCGAGACCTCGATCAACGGCCGGAAGGTGATCGGCCACCTGGGCGACACCGAGGGCTTCCACTCCTCGCTGCACCTCTACATGAATGACGGCGTGGGCCTGTATCTGTCGCTGAACAGCGGCGGGCGCGAGGGCGCGGCGGGCACGCTGCGCACGGCCATCTTCCGCGACTTCTCGGACCGCTACCTGCCCGCCGTCGGCGGCGCCCCGGACGGCAAGGTCGACGCCAAGACCGCCGCCGAGCACGCCAAGGCCATGGCCGGCACTTGGAACGTCAGCCGCCGCGCCGACAGCACCTTCCTGTCGCTGTTCTACATGCTGGGCCAGACCAAGGTCGCGGTGGGGCCGAAGGGCGAGCTGGTCGTGCCTAGCCTGCTGGGTCCCAACGGTCGCCCGAAGGAATGGGTCGAGATCGCCCCCTATGTCTGGCGCGAGGTCGGCGGTCACGACCGCCTGGCGGCCCAGGTGGTCGATGGCAAGCCCGTCCGCTGGAGCTGGGACTTCGGTTCGCCCTTCATGGTCTTCGACCGCATCCCCGCGGGCAAGGACAGCGCCTGGCTCCTGCCGGCGGTCGCGGCCAGCGTCGGGATCCTGCTGCTGACCTTCCTCTACTGGCCGGTCGTGGCTCTGGTGCGTCGCCGCTACAAGGCCAGGGCCGACATCGCCGGCAAGGCGCTGACGGCCTCGCGAGCCGCGCGAGGTGGAGCGGGCCTGCTGCTCGCCCTGATCATCGGCTGGGGCGTGGGCGTGGCCCAGCTGACCTCGAGCGCGGCGGCCATGGCCGGCGGCATGGACGGAGTGCTGATGCTGCTCCAGGGGCTGGGCTGGATCGTGCTGCCGCTGGCGGTGCTGACCGCGGGCTGGAACCTGTGGCTGACCTGGACCGACGGCCGGGGCTGGGCGCGCAAGCTGTGGAGCGTGCTGATGCTGCTGTCGCCCCTGGTGCTGCTGTACGTCGCCGTGACCTTCCATCTCCTGGCGATGTCGGTGCACTACTGATGGGCCGGCTGATCCTGGACATCGCCAGCGAGACGCTGCGGCTAGCTCAGCCGTTCCGGATCGCCGGTCATGTGTTCGACAGCAGCGACGTGATCGTCGTGACGCTGTCCGACGGCCAAACCCAAGGGGGGGCGAAGGGGCGAGGCGAGGCGTCCGGGGTCTTCTTCCTGAAGGAGACGGTCGAGAGCATGCGGGCCCAGATCGAGGCGGTCCGCGCGGCGATCGAGGCCGGGCCGACGCGGGAGGCCCTGCGCTTCCTGCTGCCGCCCGGCGGAGCCCGCAACGCCGTCGACTGCGCGCTCTGGGAGCTGGAGGCGGCGCGCACGGGGCAAGCGGTCTGGCGTCTGGCGGGGCTGGACGCCCCCCAGCCGTTGCGCACCACCTTCACGCTCGGGGCCGATACGCCGGAGGCCATGGCCAAGGGCGCGATCGGCTACACCCAGGCGCGGTCGATCAAGATCAAGCTGACGGGCGACCTGGCCCTGGACCAGGCGCGGGTGCGGGCGATCCGCGCGGCGCGTCCGGACGCCTGGCTGGGCGTCGACGGCAACCAGGGCTTCGTCCGCGAGGATCTGGACGGCCTGGTCGAGACCCTGGTGGAGCAGCGCGTCTCCTTGCTGGAGCAGCCCCTGGCGCGGGGCCACGAGCACGAGCTGGAAGGCTTCGGCAGTCCCATCCCGATCGCGGCCGACGAGAGCTGCGTATCGCTGCCTGACGTGGCCGCCGCGGTCGGCCGCTTCCAGGTCATCAACATCAAGCTCGATAAGTGCGGCGGTCTGACCGAGGGGCTGCTGATGGCCGCCAAGGCGCGGCGGCTGGGCCTGGGCGTCATGGTCGGAACCATGGTCGGCACCAGCCTGTCCACCGGGCCGGGCTTCGTGCTGGGCCAGGTCTGCGACCTGGTCGACCTTGATGGCCCGACCTTCCTGGCCAAGGACCGCGTTCCCGGCGTAGTGTACCGGGACGGAACCGTCTGGGCGGGCGACGACGTCTGGGGCGCTCCGACCTCGGCGGTCGCCGCATGAGCGCCAAGGGCCTCGACGCCTCGACGTGGTTCGGTCAGCCGCGCGGCCTGACCGTCCTGTTCCTGACGAACATGTGGGAGCAGTTCTCCTACTTCGGCATGCGGGCCCTGCTGGTCTACTACATGACCAAGCAGCTGCTGATCGCCCAGGGCACGGCGTCCCTGATCTACGGCACGTACACGGCCTGCGCCTATTTCACGCCGATCATCGGCGGGGTGATCGCCGACCGCCTGCTGGGCAAGCGCCGGGCGATCATCCTCGGCGCCAGCATCATGGCCGCCGGCCACTTCATGATGGGTTTCGAAAACCTGCTCTTCGTCGCCCTGGCCACCATCGCCCTGGGCAACGGCCTCTTCCTGCCGACCCTGCCCAGCCAGATCAACGATCTCTACGCCGAGGGCGATCCCCGGCGCGGCTGGGCCTACAACGTCTATTATCTGGGCATCAACATCGGCGGCTTCCTGGCGCCGTTGCTGTGCGGGACCCTGGGCGAGGTGTTCGGCTGGCATGTCGGTTTCGCGGTGGCCGGTCTGGGCATGCTGGCGGGTCTGCTGATCTATCTGTGGGGCCAGCGCTACCTGCCCGCCGAGCAGCGCAAGGCCGACGGCGCGCCGACGGCCGTGACGAGCGTCGCGCGAGGCCGCATGGGCCTGCCGACAGTCCTGGTGCTGGCCGCCGTCGCCCTGTCGGTCACCGTCTTTCGTGGAGCCTACGAGCAGGCGGGGAACACCGTCGCCCTCTGGGCCGATACGGGCGTCGACCGGGCGCTGGGCTCGTGGACCGTGCCGATGACCTGGTTTCAGTCGCTGAACCCACTGCTGGTCATGGCGATGACGCCGGTTCTGCTCGTCGGCTGGAAGAAGAACGCCGACGCCGGACGAGACACCTCGCCGGCCCTGCGCATGGCGACCGGGGCCCTGATCGTGGCCGGAGCCTATCTGATGCTGTGCGCCGTCTCGGCCTTGGCCGGCGGCAAGGCGCACTGGCTGTGGCTGGTGGCGTTCTTCGGGGTCTACACCTTCGGCGAGCTGTTCATCCTGCCCACGGGCCTTGGCCTGTTCGCGCGCCTGGCTCCTCCGGGGTTCGGGGCGACCACGGTGGCGGCCTGGTATCTGACCATCTTCGCCGGAAGTCTCAGCGCCGGACTGGTCGGGACCTTGTGGAGCCGAATGCCCCACACGGCCTATTTCGCGCTGCTCGCGGCGCTGGCGATCACGGCCTCGATCCTCCTGCGACTGATCGATCCGTGGGCGCGTCGCGCCGAAGCCGGCATGCCTTCCAGCTGACTTCGGAATTGCCGTTGACAATTCTCTGATTGGGATAACAGTGTCCCAATTAGGATTAAATTTGCGTAATGAACAGGGTCGAGCGCCGGTGAACCGGGTGGACCCGGCGCCGGCGGGAGGGCTGGACTCTCAGGGGCCGTCGAGCGCTTTCACGAAGGGGGAATGAAATGAAGCTTCGTCGCACGACCTTGCTGATCTCCAGCGCCATCGGCGCGCTGCTGACCCAGGCTCCGGCCTTCGCGGCTGATGAAGCCCGGACCAATGTCTCCACCGTCGAGGAGATCATCGTCACCGCGCAGAAGCGCGAGCAGACGCTGATCGACATTCCGCAGGCGATTTCGGTGGTGTCCGGGGAGGCGCTGGAAACCCAGCAGGCCACCAACTTCACCGACTATCTGAAGCTCGTGCCTGGGCTGCAACTGAACCAGAGCGGTCCAGGGGAGGGGCGCCTGGTCATGCGCGGCGTCAACACCGGCGGCGTGGCTTCCACCGTGGCCGTCTACATGGACGAGACGCCGTTCGGTTCGAGCAGCGCGCTGGTGAACGGCGGGGTCCTGGCCGGCGACTTTGACACCTTCGACGTGTCGCGCATCGAGGTGCTGCGCGGCCCGCAGGGCACGCTGTACGGCGCCAGCTCGATGGGCGGCTTGCTGAAGTTCGTGACCAACGAGCCCGATACCGACGGCTACAGCGCCAAGGGCCGCGTCTCGGTCGAGAACACCAAGGGCGGTGACCTGTCGTACCGCACCACGGCGGTGGTCAACGTCCCTCTGAGCGAGACGGTCGCCCTGCGGGCCTCGGGCTTCTATCGCAAGGAAGGCGGCTTCATCGACTCGATGGGGACCAGCGGTTCGGACGTCGAGAACGATATCAACGACACCAAGGTCTACGGCGGTCGAGCCTCGCTGCTGTTCAAGCCCAACGACGCCTTCGACTTGCGCCTGACCGCCATGCTGCAGGACATCAAGGCTGACGCCTCGGCCGTGGTCGAGAGCGATCCCGACACCCTGAAGACCCTGTATGGCCGGCCGACGCTGTCGCAGTTCGTCCCGTCGTTCTCGGACATCGACTATCGGGTCTACAACGGCCTCTTCAACTACGACCTGGGCTTCGCGACCCTGACCTCGTCCACCAGCTACACCGAGCTGAAGCAGACCAAGAGCGACGACGCGACGACCAACCTGAGCGGCTTGCTCGAGGCCGTGTTCGGAGAGCCCAACGAACTCTACCTGGGCCAGAACACCAACAACGAGAAATTCACGCAGGAGGTCCGCCTGGTCTCGAACGAGGCCGGCAAGTTCGAGTGGCTGGTCGGCGGCTACTACACCGAGGAGAAGGGTCTGATCCGTCAGGAGTACGTGGCGGTTCAGCCCGGCTCCCTGACCCGACTGACAACCCTGCCGATGCTGGCCGAGCTGGATCTGAACTCGCGCTACAAGGAATATGCCGGCTTCGCCAACGCCACCCTGCATCTGAACGACCGCTTCGACGTCGATGTCGGAGGGCGCTACAGCCACAACAAGCAGACGGCCGACCAGGCGGCCGACGGCGTGCTGGCCGGCGGCGTGCCGGTCAACAGCGGCCTGAAGTCGTCGGACAACGTCTTCACCTACTCGCTGGCGCCGAAGTTCAAGATCGACGAGCGTCGCGCGGTGTATGCGCGGGTCGCCAAGGGCTACCGCCCCGGCGGCCCGAACGTCATCCCGCCCAGTGCTCCGGCCGACACCCCGGCCAGCTTCGATCCGGACACCGTCACCAGCTACGAGGGCGGCTTCAAGGGCGAGAGCGCCGATCAGCGCTTCAGTCTCGACGTGGCCGCCTACCACATCGACTGGAAGGGCATCCAGCTGCTGACCGTGGTCAACAATTTCGGCATCAACGCCAACGGCGCCGACGCCGACAGCAACGGCGTCGAGTTCAACGCCACGGCGCGCCTGGCGTCCGGTCTGACGCTCTCGGCGAACGGGGCCTACACCAACGCCAAGCTGGCGGGCGACACCGACGATCTGGTCGGCGGCAAGAAGGGCGACCAACTGCCATTCACGCCCAAGATCAGCCTGGGCTTCAACGGCGACTACAGCTGGTCGTTCGACGGCAAGGAGGCCTATGTCGGCGCCTCGCTGCGGGTGGTGGGCAAGCAGAGCGGCGCCTTCGACGCCGACTATCGGGCCGCCAACGGCCACCAGCGCAAGCTGGAGTCCTACGAGGTGATCGATCTGCGCGCCGGCATCAGCTTCGGCCAGGTCGACCTGGAGGCCTACGTCAAGAATCTGACCGACGCCGACGGTAAGACCTCGACCAGCGCCGTGACCGCCAACGGCCTGCCGATCTATCCGGACGGCGCGATCGGCACGGGCGTGATCCGGCCGCGCGTGATCGGCGTCAGCCTGACGGCCGGCTTCTGATCGCATGAGCGCCATCGCCAGAGTTCCGCGCGGCGAGGAGCGGGAGGAGGTCGGCGGCCTGCCGTCGCCTTACCTACTGTTCCTCGGCGATACGGTCGAGGCCGGCTACGCCAAGACCGCGTTCGGCCTGCGTGACTGGGTCGGCGAGCGATGCGTCGGCGAGTTCGCCTTGCCCGGCGCGCGGGTCAGCACCGGCTTGCCGGCGCTGACCCCCGTCCAGGCGGCGGTCCAGGGCGCACGGGGCTTGGTGATCGGCGTAGCCAACGCCGGCGGGGTCATTCCGCCGGCCTGGATCGCCGCCCTGGTTGAGGCGCTCGAGGCCGGGCTGGACATTGTCTCGGGCATGCACGCCCGTCTGGCCGACATCCCCGAACTCAAGGCCGCGGCCGCGCGGACGGGGCGACGGCTGATCGATGTGCGCACCCCGCCGCCGGGCATCCCGGTCGGCTCGGGCAAGCCGCGTTCGGGGCGCCGGATCCTGACCGTCGGCACGGACTGCGCCTTGGGCAAGAAGTACTCCGCCCTGGCCATCACCGGGGGCTTAAGGGGCAGGGGACTGAACGTCGACTTCCGCGCCACGGGCCAGACCGGGATCATGATCGCCGGCTCCGGCATCCCGATCGACGCGGTGGTGTCCGACTTCATCGCCGGCGCCGCCGAGATGCTGAGCCCGGCCGCCGCGCCGGACCATATCGACGTGATCGAAGGGCAGGGCTCGCTGCTGCATCCGGCCTACGGCGCAGTGTCGGCGGGCCTGCTGCAAGGCAGCCAGCCCGATGTCTTCGTGGTTTGCCACGAGCCGGGCCGGGCCGAGATTCTCGGCCACCCCGGCCATGCGGTCCCGTCGATCGAGGCCGTGATCGAGGCGACCATCGCCCTGGGGCGGCCGACCAGTCCCCGCATCCGCTGCGCGGGCGTCTGTCTCAACACCGGCAAGCTGTCGGCCGAAGCGGCCCAGGCCGAGATTGACGCCGTAGCCGCTCGGCTAGGCATGCCCGCCGCCGATCCGTTGCGCGGTGGTCCGGCGTTCGAGCGCCTGCTGGACGCCTGCGTCGGATGAGCGGCGAAGCGTCCGGCGCCGCGCCCGGCTGGTTCAGCCGTTGGCTGCTGCCGGGCCTGGCGTTCAAAGCGGCTGTGATCGGCGGCGGCTATGCGACGGGCCGAGAGATCGCCGAGTTCTTCCTGCCCGCCGGCCCCTGGGGCGGCCTGGCGGGCCTGACGCTGGCGACGCTGATCTGGAGCGGCATGTGCGTCCTGACCTTCCTGTTCGCGCGGGCGAACGGGGCGCGGGACTATCGGACCTTTTTCAAGGCCCTGCTGGGACGCGGCTGGGTCGCGTTCGAGCTGGCCTACGCCTTCTTCGTCATCGTGGTGCTGGCCGTGTTCGGCGCGGCGGCGGGCGAGATTGGCCATGCGGTGTTCGGCGCGCCGCGTTGGGCCGGGATGCTGGCTTTGCTGGCGGGCATCACGGCCTTCACGGCGTTCGGCAGCCGATTGGTCGAGCAACTTTTCGCCTGGGTTTCGATCCTGCTGTATGGCGTCTACGGCGTCTTCCTGGTGCTGGCCCTGACGAGCTTCGGCCATGACATCGCCGCCGCCTTCGCCGTGCCGGTAAGGATCGGCGGGGACGCCCTGATCGGCGGGACCACCTATGCCGGCTACAACATCATTGGGGCGGTGATCATCCTGCCGGTGACCCGCCACCTGGTCAGCAGCCGCGACGCGGTGACCGCCGGCCTGATCGCCGGGCCGCTGGCGATGATCCCGGCCTTCGTCTTCTTCGTCTGCATGTGCGCCTACGCGTCCCAGGTCGGCGGAGCCGCCCTGCCGTCCGACGTGCTGTTGGCCAAGCTGGACCTGCCTGTGTTCCGCCTGCTGTTCCAACTGATGGTCTTCGCGGCCCTTTTGGAGAGCGGCACGGGCGCGGTGCACGCGATCAACGAGCGCGTCGCCGGCGCCTTCCAGGCCCGTCTGGGCCGTACATTCGGGGTTCGCGCCCGCGCTCTCTGCGCGCTGGGGCTGCTGGTCTTCTGCATGGTGCTGGCCGAGCGGGTCGGGCTGGTCGGCCTGATCGCCGGCGGCTATCGCCTGTTGGCCTACGCTCTGATCGCCCTCTACGTCATCCCGCTGGCGACGGTGGGCCTGATTCATCTCATCCGGCGTCCCGCCTTTCTTCCGGAGGTTTCATGATCAGCCTCATCCTCGCCGCCGCGCTTCAGGCCGCGCCCGTGTCGGCAGGTCCCGTCGTCCAGCCGCCCAAGGGCTTCGACGCCCATGTCGAGCAACTGCGCCAGAAGGTCGGCGCACCGGGCCTGTCGATCGCCATCGTCGACGAGGGCCAGACCGTCCTTGCCAAGGGCTATGGCGTGCGGAAGCTCGGCAGCCCCGAAAAGGTCGACGCCGACACCCTGTTCATGACCGGTTCGACCGGCAAGGCTTTCACGACCGCCGCCCTGGCCACCCTCGTCGACGCCGGCAAGCTGTCGTGGGACGACAAGGTCGCCGACCGCTTGCCGGGCTTCCAGATGTACGACCCGTGGGTGACGCGCGAGATGACCGTGCGCGACCTGCTGGTTCACCGCAGCGGCCTAGGGTTGGGGCAGGGCGACCTGCTGTTCGTGCCCCGCAGCAACATCCCGCGCGCCGAAGCCGTGCGCCGGCTGCGCTATCTGAAGCCCGCCACCAGCTTCCGCAGCGGCTACGCCTACGACAACGTGCTCTACATGGTGGCCGGCCAGCTGATCGAAGCGGTCACCGGCCAGACCTGGGAGGACTACACCCGTCAGCACGTCTTCGCCGCGGCCGGCATGTCCCGTGCGACCACGGACGGCCGTCGTTTTGACGATCCCAACCGCGCCCAGCCGCACGCCCGCATGGACGGCGGCCTGCGCGGGGCCGGGACCCAGGAAGTGCTCGACGAGCGCGAGGAGCTGGCCACGAGCGCCGCCCCCGCCGGCGGCATGGCCGTCAGCGCCAACGACATGGCCAAGTGGCTGAAGCTGCAGCTGGCTCATGGCGTGCTGCCTGACGGCAAGCGCCTGTTCAGCGAGGCCCAGCATGAGGCCATGTGGCGGCCCGAGGTCATTCAGCCGTTGGACAATGTTCCGCCCGGCATGGAGGTCACCAAGCCGACCTATTCGCTCTACGCGCTGGGTTGGGAGATCCAGGATTACCGTGGGACCCAGATCGTCTGGCACGGCGGCGCGGTGTTCGGCTTCAAGACCGTGGTGGTGTTGATCCCCAGCCGCAACGTCGGCTTCTCGATCGAGCTCAACAGCGAGGACGGCGAGCTGCCGCGCGGCCTGATGAACGAGCTGCTGGACCACTATCTGGACCTCAAGCCCGAACCGTGGACCGAGCGTTACATCGCCTACAAGAAGCAGATGGTCGCCGGGGCCCTCAAGAGCCTGGGGGGCGTCCAGGCCAAGCCGGCCGGTGTCGGACCTTCATTGCCGACCGCGAAATACGCCGGGACCTATGCCGATCCCTGGTACGGCGACATCGCGGTGACACAGGGCGCGGGGGGGCTGCGCATCGATTTCAAGTCGACGCCGCGCATGGCGGGCAAGCTGGAGCACTGGCAGTACGACACCTTCGTCACCCGTTTCGACGACAAGACGCTGGAGCCGGCCTACGTCACGTTCGGCTTGAACGCAGACGGCGGGATCGAGCGCGTGACCATGAAGCCTGTCTCGCCGATCGCCGACTTCAGCTGGGATTACCAGGACCTGCTGTTCACGCCGAAGGCCACGAAGCCTTAGCTGTCATTCTCCGGTTAAGACTGAATTCTCCGATCAGAAAATTTCGATTGCTGTCGGCGCGCGTCCAGGCTTAGGTCGTCAGGTCGCGGAAGGACGAGGGGTGTCCGTCTGGTGACAGGCGAGGCTTCCGTGAACCAGCTCAGACCCGGACCGCTGCAATCCTCACGAACCGCCGCTTTGGCGCGTGACGGCTTCGAGGCCGATCTGCAGATCATGGCTCGCCTTGAGGGGCAGCCGCTGCCGACCACCATGGAGATGGCGCAACTGTTCGGTGTCTCGCCGACGACGGCCTTCCGCATGCTCACGCGCCTGAGGCAGAGCGGGATGCTCAAGCTGATGGACCGCGTCCGACTGCCCGACAGCGCCTGCCACTGCATCGTCGACCTGCGCACGCGGTTGGCAGACGGCGACGATCTGAGACGACTGGAGGCGAGGCTCGCGAACGACGCCCACGTCTCCCTGGCCGCGGCCGTCACCGGCAAGCACAGCTATCGGATCACCTTGATCCACGCGAATGCGGCTGAGGCCAACGCCTGGTTCAAGGACATCCTGACCGAACCCGCGGTGATCGACGGCGTTCTGCGGTTCTGCCGGCCGATCCTGGAGCGGCATCACTATGCGCGCGCCCTTGTCGGCGACGAGGCCTGAGGAAGCCCGCCGGCGCGTGGCCGGGATTAGATCGAAGGGGATCCAGAAACGAAAAACCCAGCCGTCAGGCCGGGTTTTCCTCGTCTAGCCAGAGGTGGCTCCGCGGGTAGGATTCGAACCTACGACCAGCCGGTTAACAGCCGGCTGCTCTACCACTGAGCTACCGCGGAACAGGTCGCCTCAGGAAGAGGCCGGGTGATAGCCGCCGATTTGACTCGGTGCAAGCGTCTTCGGACAAAAAAACAGCCCGGTCGATGACCGGGCTGTGGAAAGTCAGTGATGGTGGGGTGTCTTCAAGAAAGACCAGTCGAAATTCGGTCCTTATGGTTAATCAGGCCTTAATTTCAGCTGCGACCGAATGGCGCCCTATACCGCATCAGGGCTTCATCAGGCCGACGGGGAGGGATCGCGCCGCCAGCGCGACATCGGCTTTCGCGGCCGTGTCGCGCGAGGATGCGCCGAGGCTGACGGTGTAGTCGCCGGCGGCGACCGACCAGCCGTGGGCCTTGGCGTTCCAGGTCGCCAGCAAGCGAGGATCGACCGTCAGGCTGACCTTGGTGGACGCGCCGGGGGCCAGTTCGACCTTCTTGAAGCCCGCCAGGCGCTGGGGCGCTTCCCAGCCCCCCGCCTTGGGCGACACGTAGACCTGCGGCACGGCCTTGCCGGTCCGCTTGCCGGTGTTGCGCACGTCGAAGGTGACGGTCAGGGCGTCGCCCTTGGCCTCGGCCTTGAGGTTCTCGTAGGCGAAGGTGGTGTAGGATAGGCCATGGCCGAAGGCGAACAGCGGCTGGTGGCCCTTCTTGTCGAACCACTTGTAGCCGACCGCCGCGCCTTCGATCGTGTAGTCGACCGCAAACAGGTCGTCGGGCTTCTTGGGATCGCCGTCCAGCACCGGGCGGGGCAGCTGGTCCAAGGACGCGGGGAAGGTGACCGGCAGGCGGCCCGAGGCGTCGACCTCGCCGGTCAGCACGCGGGCGATGGCCTCGCCGCCTTCCGAGCCCGGATACCAGGCCTGGACCACCGCGCCGACCTTGGCGAGCCACGGCATCAGGATCGGACCGCCCGTCTGCAGCACCACCACCGTCTTGCCGTTGGCGCCGGCGACGGCGTCGATCAGGGCGTCCTGATCGTTCTCCAGGGTCAAGGGGCTGTCGAACGCCTCGCCGTTCCACTGGTTGGCGAAGACCAGCACCACGTCGCTGGCGGCCGCCAGCTTGGCGGCGGCGGCCTTGTCCTTGCCGTCGGCGAACTGGATGTCGGCGCCCGGCAGGCGGGCCTTCAGCGCTTTCAGGGGCGAAGAGGGGAAGTAGATCATCGGACCGGGCCAGGTGGCCGGACCTTCACCCTGCACGGCGCGGCCGCCGATCGGATAGACCTGGGACGAGCCGCCGCCCGACAGCACGCCGACGTCCGCGTGGCCGCCGATCACGGCGATCTTCTTGGCCGAGGCGACGAGGGGCAGCAGGCCCTTGTCGTTCTTCAGCAGCACCACGCCTTCCTCGGCGTCGGCGCGGGTGACCTTGGCGTGGGCGGCGTAGTCGATCGTGGCGATCTTGACCGGCTTCTCCACCACGCCGCTGGCGAACAGCCCGCGCAGGATGCGGCGGGCCATGTCGTCCAGGCGAGCCTGAGACACCTCGCCCTTGGCCAAGGCGTCCTTCAGCGGGCCGCGGAAGAAGTTCTGCTTGTCAAAGGCCTCGCCTGCGGATTCCTGGTCGAGGCCCGCGTTGACCGCCTTGGCGCTGGAGTGAACCGCGCCCCAGTCTGACATCACGTAGTTCTTGTAGCCCCAATCCTGCTTGAGCACCTTGTTGAGCAGGAAGTCGTTCTCGCAGGCGTAGTCGCCGTTGATGCGGTTGTAGGCGCACATCACCGAGTGCGGGTCGGAGTCTTCCATCGCGAACTGGAAGGCCAGGAGGTCGGACGTACGGGCGTCGGCCTCGCCGATCTTGGCGTCCAGCACGAACCGGCCGGTTTCCTGGTTGTTCAGGGCGTAGTGCTTGATGGTCGAGACGATGGCGTTGGACTGGATGCCCCTGATCTGGGCCCCGACCATCTTGCCGGCCAGCCAGGGGTCTTCGCCGCCGTACTCGAAGTTACGGCCGTTGCGCGGTTCGCGGACCAGGTTCACACCGCCGGCCAGCATCACGTTGAAGCCTGAGTCGCGGGCTTCGGAGCCGATCATGGCGCCGCCGGCCTGGGCCAGTTCGGGATTCCAGGTGGCGGTGGTTGCCATGCCGGAGGGCAGGGCGGTGCGCTCACGCTTCTTGGGTTCGCCGCCCTGGGTGGCCACGCCGATGCCGGCGTCGGTCTGGAACTGGGCTGGGATGCCCAGGCGCTGGATCCCCGGCACGTATCCGGCCGAACCGGGCAGGGCTTCGGGAACGCGCTTGTACTTGGTCCCCATGTCCGCGCCGAAATAGCCGAAGATGATCGTCATCTTCTCGTCCTGGGTCATGGCCTTGACCGCCAGGTCGGCCCGGGTGTCCGCGTCCAGCTTGGGATCCAGCCAGGGGCGCGCGGCCGGGGCCGGGGCCGAAGCCTGGGCGCAGGCGGTGGTGGACAGGGTCAGGGCGCCGGCGGACGCGCCGAGCATGAGGGCCAGGGTCACGCCCCGCCAGGACTGTCGGCTCATAGTACCTCCCACTTATATGTTGGCGCGGGCCAGGGCTGGCCGGCGCGGATCGGACTTCGGGTCTAGCCGGCGCGGACGGGGCCGGTGGATTCGCGGATCACCAGGCTGTGCTGGGTCAGGATCGTCGCCGCCGCCTTGCCCAGGGCCTCGTTGGCGTTCCAGGCGTTGAGGGCGGTGATGGCCCGTTGGGTCATCTGGTCGAAGGGTTGGCGGATGGTGGTCAGGGACGGCCAGATGGCGGCGGCGATCGGTGCGTCGTCGAAGCCCACCACCGACAGGTCGTCGGGCAGCTTCAAGCCACGCCGCTGGGCCTCCATGCAGGTGGCGGCGGCCATGTCGTCATTGGCCGCGAAGATGGCGGTCGGCGGATTGGGCATGTCCAGCAGCGCCTGGGCGCCGGCCAGCCCCCCCTTGAAGCTGAAGTCGCCCTGCACGATCAGCTCCGGATCGGGGCGCGGCTTGCCGGCGGCGGCGTAGGCTTCATTGAACCCGTTGCGGCGCAGGGTGCTGGCGGCGTGGTCGGGATGGCCCGCGATGTGGCCGATGCGCTCGTGGCCCAGGCTGAAAAGGTGCTCGACCACTTCGCGAGCGGCCGCGCGGTCGTCCATGACAATGCTGGGCGACAGCGAATCGGGGCTCGTCGGCGAGATCAGCACGCATCGCACGCCGTGCTCGCGCAGCAGGGCCTTCAGCGGCCCGAAATCGCATTCCGGCGGCAACAGCACCATCTCGCGGACGCCGCCGTCGGTCACGAAGGCGCGAATACGGTCCTGCCAGCCGGCCATGTCGCCTTCGACCAGTTCGGCCGACAGGTGGCGGCCGTTCTGCAGGCAGGCGACCATCAGGGCGTGGTGGATGCGGGTCTGGTAGCCGCCGCTTGGATCCCCCATCAGGATGCCGACCGCTGGGGCCGACTGGGCGCGCAGGACGCGCGCCACGGTGTTGGGATGGTAGTCGACGGCCTGCATGGCCTCGCGGACGCGCTCGCGGGTCTTGGCGGTGACGCTCTCATGGTCGTTGAGGACCCGCGAGACCGTCTTGGGCGACACGCCCGCTCGCAGCGCCACATCGTGGATCGTCGCCATGGCCTTGTCGCACCCAACCCCGAATGATCGCGCCGCGTTCGCTTACCGACCGCCGCAGCTTTGCTTGCGCAAGCCATAGCTCAGCCCGACAACGATGTCATGCAGCAGGACAACAATTTGTCCTATTAAGACAATGGGTGGTGTGGAGGAGACAAATTTGGACATCAGAAGCCGGACCGGGCAGAGTGTCCCTGTGGTGAATCGGCATGCCGAGCTGTCGTGGCTCCCCGTTTCGCCGCCACCGCCAACTGAGTTACCGCTACCATTTGCAATTTAGCGCGGTATCGAAAAATATTGTTTTGTATCAATGTGATGAGCCTCGTCGTCGCCGCAGGCGGTCGGTCCGTCCCCGCTCAGCGGTCGCCGTTTTCCTGTCGCTTGGCCAAAAAATGACAACGTTGACATTTTGATTGACACGGACAGGACATTTATCAATCTTGAGACACGGCTGGGGACGGCGTGAGCCAGCGTATGCGTCGAGGGACGCAGGGGTCGCCAAACGTTTTCACTCGAAACGAGGCTCGCCGGCAGGCCGGGGGCTGCGGGACAAGCGAAGCGAATACCGTCCGCGTCGAGATCGGCGAGGACGAGAACGGCCATAAAAATATTCTAGGGGAGCGAAAATCTTGTCCAATCCACGAAACCAGTCCGCGCTGGGCCGAGGGGTGACCCTGGCGCTGCTGGCGGGCGCCTCGTCCATGGCGCTGGCCACCGGCGCTTATGCCCAAGCGACCGACGCCTCCTCGCAGGTCGAGGAAATCGTCGTCACCGGTATCCGCGGTTCGCAGATGCGCTCGGTCGACATCAAGCGGAAAGAAGCCTCGCTGGTCGACGCGATTTCGGCGGAAGATATCGGCAAGCTGCCCGACACCACGATCGCCGACTCGCTGCAGCGCATTCCGGGCGTGCAGATCAAGCGCGACGCCGGTGAAGGCGCGACCATCAACATCCGCGGCCTGGCCCAGGTCATCACCCTGCTGAACGGCGAGCAGTATCTGAGCGCCGGCAACATGGGCACGGCCCAGCCGAACCTGCTGGACGTGCCCGCCCAGCTGATGAACCAGGTGGTGGTCTACAAGTCGACCGATCCCACCAACGCCCTGTCGGGCATCAGCGGCACTGTCGACCTGCGGACCCGTCGTCCGTTCCAGATGGAAGAGGGCCTGTCCTTCGCCGCCGGCCTGGAAGGTCAGCGCGGCGAGCGCACCAAGGAAAACGACTACCTGGTCAACGCCTTGCTCAACTGGCGCAATGACCGCGTCGGCTTGATGGTCGCCGGCACCGCCAGCGAAGTGAACCTCGGCAACAACTCGTCGGGCGTCGTCTCGTTGTCGGGCAACAACGACTGGGGCGGTTCGGCCGCCAACAACTTCATCTCGCCCCACGGCTTCGAAAGCTTCCACCGCGAAGTCGAGCGTAAGCGCCTGGGCGTCAACGTCGCCTTCGAGGCCGACCTGGGCGAGGGCTTCACCCTGATCGCCGAGGGCTTCTACGCCAAGCTCGACGAATACAACCGCGGCGCCGGCATCAACATCTCCAACCGTTGGGACGGCGGCGCCTTTGGCGTCTGGACGACCCCGACCGTGTTCGAGGACACCGGGACGGTCGCCCCCGGCGCGCCGGCCGGCAACGGCAAGCCTTGGCTGGCTGTCGACGAGTACGACATCAACGCCTGGTGGGTGAACAGCTTCTCGGTGAACCGGACCACCAAGTCCGAAACCAAGAACTACAACCTCGAACTGAAGTACGACAACGGCGGCAACTTCACGAGCGAAGTGCGCGCCATCCGCGCCAACGGCGACCGTCTCAGCATGAACGGCCAGGCCCAGGGCGACCTGTCCAACTGGCAGTACGCGCCGGGCCGCTTCAACCTGTTCCGCGATCCCAGCGACCGCACCCGCGGCACGTTCTATCCGGCGTCGATCTGCTCGCAGTATCCGGCGGCGCAACGCACCAATACGGTCGTCGGCAGCGCGGGCGGCTGCTACCTGAACCCGAACCCGTTGGGCTACGGCGCCAATCCGCAGCTGCACTACAACATCAGCGGCAACAAGGCGATCTGGAGCGGCTTCGACAATCCGCTGGCTGGCGGTCTGGGCGCGGGCAAGACGCTCAAAGACTACATGGCCAACAAGGACAGCTACGCCATCGGCGCCTTCTCGTCGGAAGGCAACAGCGAGGTTGAATCCGACTTCAACGTGTTCCGCGCCGAGGGCCACTACAAGTTCGACGACAAGTTCCTGGGTTTCATCACCAAGATCGACGCCGGCGTTCGTCAGAGCGACCGCTCGGTCGAGGTCGAGGAATTCCACCTGTTCTCGCCGTTCTACGGCGGCACGCCGGGCGCGGTGCAGCTCAACGGCCAGCCTGTGCCGGCCGCGGGCTGCTACGCCCAGTGGAAGGCCATTGACGTCGTGATGAGCCAGGACCAGTGCCAGGCGGGCGAGTTCGTGCCCAACGCGGCGTACAACCCCGCGCTGCCCTTGGGCACGCCGCCCGCGGGTCAGGTGGCGGCGAACTGCTCGGCTGACCCGTTCGCGACGACCAATCCGCGTCCGAACACCCCGACGTGCTTTCAGGGCTACACGGTCAACCGTCCGACCAAGATCGACGCCTACAACAACGTCATCTGGATGGACGACCTGGGCAGCATCACCCAGGGCATACCGGGCTTCTGGGTCGTCGATCCGCGTGACTTCGACGACGTGGCGTCGTTCCAGGAAAAGGTCTTCGGCGCGGCGGTCCGCTACCAGGTCCCCGGCACGACCTATGACGTGACCCTGAAGGAACAGAGCGCCTATGGCGCGGCCGATTTCGAAGTCGGCAAGCTGACCGGTAAGGTTGGCCTGCAGGTCATTCAGACCGACCTGCTGGTGAAGCAGAACCTGACGGGCGCCACCCAGAACTACGGCAACACCAACCTGGATGTTGGCGACAGCGTCACCACGCGCAAGTACACCGACTGGTTGCCGTCGTTGAACGCCAGCTATGACGCGACCGACAACCTGAAGTTCCGCTTCGCGGTGGCCAAGACGATGCAACCGCTCGACCTGGGCAACTACGGCGGCGGTCTGACGATCAACACCGCCGACTGCGGCACCAAGCCTGGTCGCTGCGTGACCGGCGCCAGCTCGTCGGGCAACCCGGACCTGAATCCGTGGCGCTCCACGAACTTCGACGCCGCGGTCGAGTACTACTTCGGCGGCGCCTCGATGGTGAACCTGTCGGTGTTCAAGCTGAAGATCGACAGCTTCGTCACGAACGGCACCACCACTGGCGTGTTCAAGGACGAGGACGGCACCCCGCGCACCGTCAATGTCACCCAGCCCATCCAGGGTGACGGCGGCGAGGTGAAGGGTCTGGAAGCCGGCACCAAGCTGGCGTTCAGCGACCTGCTGACCGACGGCGGCTTCTTCGCCAACTTCGGTATCGACGCCAACGCCACCTACTCGCCCAGCTCGGAATCGCGCCTCGGCGCGGATGGCAAGAAGCTGCCGTTCACCGACAACTCCAAGTACCAGTACAACCTCGTGGGCTGGTACCAGGACGACAAGTGGCAAGCCCGTGTAGCCTACAACTACCGGACCGACCGCCTCAACAGCGTCACCGGCAGCCAAGGCACCAACCTGGCCGTCTTCCAGGACGCCACCGGCTATGTCGACGTGAACCTCAGCTATGACATTCGCGACAACATCGTCGTCTACGTGAACGGCTCGAACGTCACTGGCGAGATCGAGAATTACTACGTGCGCTTCGCCGAGGGTAAGTCTCAGTACTTCAGCCAGAACCAGTTCGAACCGCGCTGGACCCTCGGCGTCCGCGCCAAGTGGTGATCTAGCGTCCTCCTTCCCTGCGGGCCGCTGTGACGCATGTCACAGCGGCTTTTTTTTCCACGCGGGGCGGCTAGCATGACGACCAAGACGGGCGTTCGAAGCCCGCGACCAGAAGCCGGCGAGCGCTTCGATCAAGGGTAGGGAGCCAACCATGCAGGACAGCGCGAGCGATCGGCGCATCCGCGACATCGTCATCGTCGGCGGGGGTACGGCCGGCTGGATGGCGGCCGCCAGTCTAAAGCAGCATTTCGGCGCCGCGCCGGTGAACATCACCCTGATCGAGTCCTCGGAGATCGGCACGATCGGCGTGGGCGAGGCGACGATCCCGACCATCCGACGCTTCTACCAGGCGCTTGGCCTGTCCGATATCGACGTGTTGAGGGCCACGGGCGGCACCTGCAAGCTGGGCATCCGGTTCAACGACTGGAGCGGCCCCGGCTCGTCGTTCATCCACCCCTTCGGCCTGTACGGCCAGGATCTGAAGGGCGTGCCGTTCCATCATTACTGGATGCGCCTGAAAGCCTTGGGCCAGGCCGCGCCGATCGGCGAGTATTCGCTGGGCGCCAGCCTGGCCGCCGGCGGCAAGTTCACCACCCCTTCGCGCAACCCGCCCTCGAGCCTGTCGGTGTTCGATTGGGCCGTGCATTTCGACGCCAGCCTGTTCGCTCGGCTGATGCGTCAGGTCGCCGAGCAGAACGGCGTGCGGCGCATCGACGCCAAGATCGTCAAGACGAACCTGCGCGCCGAGGACGGCTTCATCGAGTCCGTGTCGCTGGACACCGGCGCGACCGTGGCCGGCGACCTGTTCATCGACTGCTCGGGCTTCCGGGGCCTGCTGATCGAGGAAGCCCTGCAAACGGGCTACGTGGACTGGAGCCAGTGGCTGCTGTGCGACAGCGCCATGGCGGTGCAGAGCGAGGGACAGGGGGCGCCGCCGCCCTACACCGACGTCACCGCCCACGAGGCGGGCTGGCGCTGGCGCATTCCGCTGCAGCACCGCTGGGGCAACGGCTACGTCTATTCCAGCCGCCACACCACGGACGAAAAGGCGAGGGCGGTCCTCACCGGGGCGTTGGACGAGCGCCTGCTGCACGAGCCGCGCAAGATCGGCTTCCATCCGGGGCGGCGCCTGAAGGCCTGGAACAAGAACTGCATCGCCCTGGGTCTGGCGTCCGGATTTCTGGAGCCGCTGGAAAGCACCAGCATCGCCCTGATCGAGACGGGCATCGAGAAGATCAAGCAGCTGTTCCCCAGCCGCGATTTCGATCCGGCGGTGGTGGACGAGTTCAACGAGATGTCGCGCCTGGAGATGGAGCGGGTCCGCGACTTCATCATCCTGCACTACAAGCTCAACAGGCGCGTGGACGATCCGACGGGCTTCTGGACCCATTGCCGCGAGATGTCGGTCCCCGACACCCTCCAGAAGAAGATGGACCTGTGGCGCGCCCAGGGGCACTTCGTCCGCTACCGCTGGGAGATGTTCTCGCCGCCCAGTTGGCTGGCGATCTATGCCGGCTTCGACCTGCTGCCGGAGACCTACGACCTCAGCGTCGACGGCTTCGACGCCGAACAGCTGACGGCCGCCCTGGGGGAGATGCGCAAGGCTGTCGCCGAGACCGTGGCGGCGACCCGCACCCACGGCGAATTCATCGAACAGTACGCCCGTCCCCAGCCGGTGGCGGCCGAGTAGGAGCAGCCCGATGGCTCACCTGAACAAGATCGTCATCGTCGGAGGCGGCTCGGCCGGCTGGATCTGCGCGGCCATGCTTAGCCACTATTTCCAGAAGGGGCCGACGCAGGTTGAACTGGTCGAATCGGAGGAGATCGGCACGATCGGCGTGGGCGAATCCACGATCCCGCCGTTCCTCCAGCTGATCCGCACCTTGGGCATCAACGAGCAGGAGTTCATTCAGGAAACCCAGGCCGCCTTCAAGCTGGGTATTCGCTTCGAAAGCTGGCTCGAGAAGGGCGACGTCTACTACCACCCGTTCGGCCAGATCGGCGGACCGCTGGAGGTGCACGAGTTCTATCAATGCTGGCTGCGGGCTAAGCAGAACGGTCATCCGTCCAGGCTGCGGGACTTCAGCCCGGCGGCGGTGATGGCCGACGCCGGCAAGTTCATGCTGCCCAACACAGCCCATCGCACGATGATCTCGCACGCCAACTACGCCCTGCACGTCGATGCGCGGCTGGTGGCCCTGTACCTGCGCCGGTTCGCCGAGGCGCGCGGCGTCAAGCGAACCGAGGGCATCGTCACCGACGTGGTCACCCGTCCGGACGGCGGCGTCGCCAAGGTGGTCCTGAAGGACGGCCGCGAAGTTGAGGGGGACTTCTTCATCGACTGCTCGGGCTTCCGGGCCCTGCTGATCGGCAAGACCCTGAACGAGCCGTTCCGCGACTGGAGCGACGTGCTGTTGTGCGACCGGGCCGTGGTCGCCCAGACCGAGAACGTCGGCGCGCCGCACCCCTATACGCTGGTCCAGGCCCAGGACTTCGGCTGGCGCTGGCGGATCCCGCTGCAGCATCGTTCGGGCAACGGTTACGTGTTCGCCAGCAAATATCTGAGCGACGATGAGGCGACGGCCACGCTGATGAGCCAGATCGAGGGCGAGGTCATCCTGGGGCCCAATATCATCCCCTTCAAGACGGGCGTGCGAGAGCGTCCGTGGGTGAAGAACGTGGTCTCGATCGGCCTGTCCTGCGGCTTCATCGAACCCCTGGAGTCAACGGCCCTGCACCTGATCTACAAGGGCATGGACTACCTGCTGCGGTTCATGCCGGACATGGACGCCGACCCGATCCTGGCGGCCGAGTACAATCGCCGGATGATCGCCGACTACGAGGAGATCCGCGACTTCATCGTCCTGCACTACATCACCACCCGGCGGGACGACACGGCGTTCTGGCGCGACTACCAGAAGGTCGAGCCGCCCCAGAGCCTCAAGGAGCGCATGGCCCTGTTCAAGGCCGCCGGCGTCCTGCGCGACGGCGTCGACGACATGTTCCGCGCCTCGGCGTGGCAGTCGGTGATGGAGGGGATGGGCGTAAGGCCCGAGCGCTATCAGCAGCTGGTCGACCGCATCCCGCTCAGCGTGATCATGAACCTGATGGACAAGTCGGCCCCCATGCTGGCCGACTTCGTGGCGACCTTGCCAAGCCATGAGGAGTTCCTAAGAACCCATTGTCCCGCCGAACCTTTCAGGCGTTCAGCTTAAGCTTCATCAATGCCAGGCCTTCGCCTGGGTGATCGTGGCGGGTTCCGTTAGCAGGGTGTCCAGCGCTTGTCCGCTCACCGTGCAGATGGCGCTCTTCACCGGGCCGCGATCGCCGGTGATCCTGCAGGTCAGGGACTGTGAGAACGTCGCCGCCATCAGGCGCTGGCGGTCCACGGGAAGGGCGGGCGCGGCCGGCGTTATCCGTAGCGGAATCCACTGGTCGGGCCTCGGACCTTGGGCGAGGCACAGGGTGCGGCCATCGATGACGTGGAGCACAGGACCGCTGACCGTCCTGCCGACGGCCGGCGCTGGCGCGCGACAGGTCTGGGCCAGCGCGGGCGCGGCAAAAGCCAGGGCGGTCCAGGCGATGGCCGCCGCACTCGATCTCGCCCAACCCCTGGCCATGACACACGTCCTCTGAACGCGGACTCAACGCTGTGGATAACTTCGTGTTCCCGGCGGATCAGCTTGAAACGAAAGAAGTTTGCACGTCGCAGTCCCGGGGGGAGCCGGCCGCACGGAACGCCACACGGGATCGACGTGCTAAGAGAAGAGGGCCCAACCTGGCGACTCGGTGTGGGGGCGACACGAACAGGAGAACTCCGCTGGCGACGGTGAAGCGTACGGGATCGCGAAAGACCCTGACGGCGGCCAATCTGGCCGCCTTGGGCGCCGAGCGGCTGGCCGAACTGCTGATCGACGTCGCCGAGGGGCACGCCCAGATCAAGCGCCGCCTGCGCTTGGAGCTGGCCGGCGAGATCGGCCCCGAGGACCTGGCCGCCGAACTGGCCAAGCGCATCGACTCCATCGCCGACAGCCGCTCACGCATCCACTGGCGCAAGCACAAGGAGTTCGTGCGCGAGCTGGACATGCAGCGCGCCCTGATCGCCGGACGGCTGGCCGAACTGGATGCGGCCTCCGCCCTGCCGATGATGCTGCGGTTCCTGGCGCTCGCTGAAGGCGTGTTCCACCGCACCGCCGACGCCAAGGGCGAGGTCGAGGCGGTGTTCGACGCGGCCGTCGACGACGTCGCCGCCATCGCGCCCCTGGCCCTGCCGGATCCCCGCGTCCTGGGCGACCAACTGCTCGACCTCCTGCTGCATGGGCGGGCCGGTCTCGGGCCGCGCGCTCTGAAGAACGCCTTGCCGGCCTTGGGCGCTGAGGGCGTGGCGACGCTGCGAGCGCGGGTCGAGATGACCATGGCCTCGCAGAAACGGGTCAGCGGCGCGCTGAAGGCCGCGGTCCAGGTGCTGGCCGACGCCCAGGGCGATGTCGACGGCTACATCGCCCAGTTCACCGACTCCCAGTCGGTGCTGCCGCCGATCGGCGCCCAGATCGCCCGCCGGCTGACCGCGGCGGGCCGCTTCGACGAGGCCATGGCGGCCCTCGACCGCTCCACGCCGGGCTCGTTCGCCCAGCTAGTCGGCACGGTGCTGGGGCGCCCGACCCTGCCTGGGCCCGGCGCCCTTGACTGGGAGGACGCCTATATCGAGGTGCTGGAGGCGCGGGGGCAGGGCGACCTGGCGCAGGACATGCGCTGGTCCAGCTTCGAGCGCGGCCTGTCGGTCGAGCGCCTGCGCGATTACCTCAAACGCCTGCCCGACTTCGACGACGTCGAGGCCGAGGACAAGGCCGTGGCCCACGCCGAGGACTTCCACGATCTGCACGCGGCGCTCGACTTCCTGGTCCGCTGGCCGGCCTGGGACCGCGCCGCGCGCCTGGTGTTGCGCCGCTCGGGCGACCTGGACGGCGACCGTCCCGAACTCTTGGAGCCCGCCGCCCGGGCCATCGAGGGCCGCCACCCCCTAGCCGCCACCCTCCTGCTTCGGGCCATGATCATGGACACCGCCCGCTACGCCCGCACAGCCCGCTACAAGGACGCCCAGCGCCAACTGCTGGAGGCCGCGTCGCTGGCTCCGGCCATCGCCGACTGGGACGGTCATGAGGACGCCCAGGCCTTCGCGGCCAGGGTGGCGGGCTATAGGCGCTGGTAGGAACCATTCGCGAGGGTGAAAGCCTCGATTGCCTAGACGGGAGCCACGGACCTATAAGCGGGCTGAAAATTCCAGCCCCCCGAGGGATTCCATGAGTTCCGATTTCACCGCCGCGCGTCTGAACATGGTCGAAAGCCAGATCCGCACGGCCGACGTCACCGATCTGCCCCTGCAGGACGCCCTGCGCGTCGTGGCGCGCGAGACCCTCGTGCCGGCCGGCAAGGGCTATCTGGCCTATGCCGACGCCGACGTCGAATACGCGCCCGGCCGCTGGCTGCTGCGTCCGCGCGACGTGGGCAAGCTGCTGCAGCACCTGCGTCCGCGCGAGGGCGACAAGGCCCTGGCCATCGCCGCCCCCTACGCCGCGGCCGTGCTCGAGCAGATGGGCGTGCAGGTCACCCGCCTCGACTCCGACGACCTGACCGCGGCGCCCGGCGGCGACTACGACGTGATCATCTGCGAAGGCGCTGTACCGCGGGCTCCGGCCAGCTGGACCCAGGCCCTGGCCCAAGGCGGCCGTCTGGCGGTGATCGAGCGCGACGGCCCGGTCGGCCGCGCCGCGATCTATGTTCGAGCCGAGGACGGCGTGGGCCGCCGCACCGTATTTGACGCCACCCCGCCGATGCTGGCCGGCTTCACCGTCGAACAGGGCTTTGCGTTCTGACGACTTCAGGCCAGAAACAACAGCGCAACGTCTGCGTGAAAAAAGCTTAACTAGCGGCCTATGGTCTCTCGCCTTACAGCCGATCATATAGGGTGCGGGCGTCGCGCCTGATCTGTCTAAGATCTCTGGCCAGGGTTTCGTGGGGAATGAACTTGATGTCGAATAGCCGTCGGGCCGCTTTGCTGGCCGCCGCTTGCAGCATGGGCCTGGTCGCGGGCCTGGCTTCGGTCGCCCAGGCCGAGACCCTGGCGGACGCCCTGGCCCTGGCCTATCAGACCAACCCCACCCTGCAAGGCCAGCGGGCCAACCAGCGGGTGACCGACGAGGGCGTGGTCCAGGCGAAGACCGGCTTCCGCCCGACCCTGAACCTCTCCGCCGATGCCACGGCCTCGCGTACGGACTTCGCCAAACCGCGCACTGTAGGTGGCGTCACGAGTGACCACACCGACGGCACGGGTAGCGGCGCCAGTCTGGCTCTGCAACAGCCGCTCTATACGGGCGGTCGCGCCAACGCTAACCTGACCGCCGCCGAGGCCGACGTGCTGGCTGGCCGCGAGGACTTGCGCGCCGTCGAGCAGTCGGTGCTGGGCAATGTCATCCAGAGCTATGTCGACGTCCGCCGCGACCAGGAACGCCTGCGCATCGCCCAGGAGAACGTCACTGTCCTGAACCGCCAGCTGGAAGAGTCCAAGGCGCGCTTCGAGGTCGGCGAGATCACCCGCACCGACGTGGCCCAGTCGGAGGCCCGCCTGGCCTCGGCCCAGGCCAGCCTGTCGTCGGCCCAGGCCATCCTGGCCGCCAGCCGCGCGTCCTACGCCGCCGTGGTCGGCCAGAACCCTACCGACCTGGCGCCCGAACCCTCGCTGGCCGCCCTGCTGCCCAGCAGCGTCGAGCAGGCCTTCGAACTGGTCGACAGGAACAACCCTCAGATCCAGGCCGCTCGCTACGCCGAACGGGCCGCCGCGGCCCGCGTCGCGGTCGCCAAGTCGCAGTATCGCCCGACGGTCGGCGCCCGCGCGGGCTTCGACACGGATGCGACCCGCGTCGACAGCACCGGGCGCAGTTTCGGTGATTATAACCGCGGCTACACCGCCGCGATCACCGCCTCAATGCCGCTGTTCACCGGCGGTCTGATCAGCTCGCAGGTTCGCGCCGCCCAGGAGCGTGAGAACGCCGCCAGCGTCGCGGTCGAGGGCGCCAAGCGTTCGGCCTTGCAGCAAATCTCCACCGCCTGGAACAACCTGCTGGCCTCCCGCGCCAACCTGGTGTCGAACGAGGAACAGGTCCGCGCCACCCGCATCGCGTTCGAAGGCGTGCGCCAGGAGCAACAGGTGGGCCTGCGCACCACCCTGGACGTGCTGAACGCCCAGCTGGAACTGGCCAACGCCGAGGTCGCGCTCGTGGTGGCCCGCCGCGACGAATACGTGGCCAGCGCCAGCGTGCTGCAGGCCATGGGCGTGCTGAACGTCGCCAACCTGGCCCCCGATGTCGAGCGCTATGACCCGGTCAAGTCGTACGACAAGGTCAACCACGCCTTCGGCTGGGTGCCGTGGGAGCCCGTCATCAAGGGGATCGACAAGATCGGCGCCCCTTCGACGGCGGTGAAGAGCGGCTCGGCGTCCACCGGCAAATAGGGCGAATTGAAGCGCCGGTGATGCTTGAGCTTGCTTAACCGGCGCAAGTCTGCACCATCGCGTTGAGCGTCCTGCCTGGGCGCTCCAGGATTCGTACCTTTTCGAGACGTCCCCCACATGTCCGACCAGAGCCCGCAAGAACCGACAATGGAGGAAATCCTCGCCTCCATCCGACGCATCATCTCGGAAGATGACGCGCCGGCGGAGGAGGCCGCTCCGGCCGAGCCGGAAGCGGAAGCCGCGCCCGTCGCCGAAGAGGTCCCGGCCGAGGACGACGTCCTGGAGCTGACCGACCCGATCGAGCCCGCCGCGCCGGTCGAGACCATGGGCGACATCGACGTCTATTCGCCGGAGCCCGAGCCGGAACCCGCCCCGCCGCCGCCTCCGGCGCCCGAGCCGGAACCGATCCAGGGCTTCTCGCGCGATGAAGTGGCTGACAACCTGGTCGGCGACCACGCCGCCAGCCTGGCCGCCAGCGCCTTCGGCAGCCTGAGCTCGGCCCTGCTGATGCCCAAGGACGGCCGCACCCTGGAAGACGTCGTGCGCGAACTGCTGCGCCCGCTGCTCAAAGAGTGGCTGGACCAGAACCTGCCGCGCATCGTCGAGACCAAGGTCGAGGAAGAAGTCAGCCGCATCGCTCGCGGCCGCGTATAACCGGCGTCATCCCTCGCCACGGCGGGGCGATGACGAGGAAATTCGAAGGCGGTCGCTCCGGCGGCCGCCTTTTTCCGTCTCGAAATCCCAATTGAACCAAGGCCCAAGGTTTCGCCGAACGGCCGCAGATGGCATACCCACCGCGCCATGCTTGAAAAGACCTTCGATCCCCAATCCGTCGAGCCCCGCCTGTACGCCGCTTGGGAGGCCTCCGGGGCCTTCAAGCCGAGCGAGGATCCGAACGCCGAGACGTTCACGATCGTCATCCCGCCGCCGAACGTGACGGGCTCGCTGCACATCGGCCACGCGCTGAACAACACGCTGCAGGACGTGCTGACCCGCTTCCACCGCATGCGCGGCAGGTCGGCCCTGTGGCTGCCGGGCACCGACCACGCGGGCATCGCCACCCAGATGGTCGTCGAGCGCCAACTGGCCGCCGCCGGCAATATCGGCCGTCGCGACATGGGCCGCGAAGCCTTCGTCGAGAAGGTCTGGGAGTGGAAGGCCGAGAGCGGCGGGGCCATCACCAACCAGCTGCGCCGCCTGGGCGCCAGCTGCGACTGGTCGCGCGAGCGCTTCACGCTGGACGAGGGCCTGTCGGCCGCCGTCCGCAAGGTGTTCGTCCAACTCTACAAGCAGAACCTGCTCTATCGCGACAAGCGCCTGGTCAACTGGGACCCGCAGTTCCAGACCGCGATCTCCGACCTCGAGGTCGAGCAGAAGGAGGTCGACGGCGCCTACTGGCACTTCGCCTATCCGCTGGCCGACGGCGTGACGTTCCAATACCCGATCGCCTTCGATGAGGACGGCAAGGTCACGGAATTCGAGACCCGCGACTTCATCGTGGTCGCCACCACCCGCCCGGAGACCATGCTGGGCGACACCGCCGTGGCCGTCCATCCGTCGGACGAGCGCTACAAGGACCTAGTCGGCAGGGACGTGATCCTGCCAATCGTCGGCCGTCGCATCCCCATCGTCGCCGACGACTACGCCGACCCGACCAAGGGTTCGGGCGCGGTCAAGATCACGCCTGCGCACGACTTCAACGACTTCGGCGTGGGCAAGCGGCACGGCCTGCCGGCGATCAACATCCTGACGGCCGACGCGCGCCTGAACGACGAGGTTCCGGAAGCCTATCGCGGCCTCGACCGCTTCGTGGCCCGCAAGGCGATCGTCGCCAAGGCCGAGGAAGACGGCTGGCTGCGCGAGATCGAGAAGACCAGGCACATGGTTCCGCACGGCGACCGTTCGGGCGTGGTCATCGAGCCCTACCTGACGGACCAGTGGTACGTCGACGCCAAGACCCTGGCCCAGCCCGCGCTGAAGGCCGTGGAAGAGGGCGCGACGGTGTTCGAGCCCAAGCACTGGGAGAAGACCTACTTCGAATGGCTTCGCAACATCGAGCCCTGGTGCGTCTCGCGCCAGCTCTGGTGGGGCCATCGCATCCCGGCCTGGTTCGGCCCGGACGGCCATATCTTCGTCGAGGAGACGGAAGAGGAGGCTCTGGCCGCCGCCATCCTGCATTACGGCGATGAAGCGCCGATCCTGAAGCGCGACGAGGACGTGCTGGACACCTGGTTCAGCTCGGCCCTGTGGCCGTTCTCGACCCTGGGCTGGCCCGAGAAGACCGACGACCTGGCGCGCTTCTACCCGACCAGTACCCTGGTCACCGGCTTCGACATCATCTTCTTCTGGGTGGCCCGGATGATGATGATGGGCATCCACTTCATGGGCGAAGTCCCGTTCAAGCAGGTGTTCATCAACGCCCTCGTCCGTGACGAGAAGGGCGCCAAGATGAGCAAGTCCAAGGGCAACGTGATGGACCCGCTGGTCCTGATCGACGAACTGGGCTGCGATGCGGTGCGCTTCACCATGACGGCGATGTCGGGCCAGGCGCGCGACATCAAGCTCTCCAAGCAGCGCATCGAGGGCTACCGCAACTTCGGCACCAAGCTGTGGAACGCCACGCGCTTCGCCCAGATGAACGGCTGCGTCCGCGTCGAGGGCTTCGACCCCGCAAGCGTGACCCAGCCGATCAACAAGTGGATCCGCGGCGAGGTCGTCAAGACGCTCAGCGAGGTCACCAAGGCCCTGGAGGCCCCGGCCTTCGACGAGGCCGCCGGCAGCCTCTACCGCTTCATCTGGAACGTCTTCTGCGACTGGTACCTGGAGCTGGCCAAGCCGATCCTCAACGGCGAGGACGAGGCCGCCAAGGCCGAGACCCGCGCCACCACGGCCTGGGTGCTCGACCAGATCCTGATCCTGCTGCACCCGGTGATGCCGTTCATCACCGAGGAGCTGTGGGACAAGACGGCGGAGGAGGGCGGTCCGGCCCGCCAGGCCATGCTGATCTCGACCTCCTGGCCGGAACTTCCGGAAAGCTGGATCGACGCCGACGCGGCCGCCGAGATCGGCTGGCTGGTCGACACCGTCGGCGAGATCCGCTCGCTGCGCGCCGAGATGAACGTGCCGCCGTCGGCCAAGCCGGCCCTGGCCGTGGTCGGGGCGGGCGAGGGCACGCAAGGCCGCCTGTCGCGTCACCGCGACCTGCTGCTCAGCCTGGCGCGCCTGGGGGATATCTCCCTGGCCGACGCCGCGCCCGCCGGCACGGCGCCTGTGGTGATGGGTGAAGCGACCGGCGCCCTCGGCGTCGCCGAATTCATCGACGTCGCCGCCGAGAAGACCCGCCTGACCAAGGAGATCGCCGGCCACGTGTCGGAGATCGAGAAGACCGGCAAGAAGCTCGGCAACCCCGACTTCCTGGCCCGCGCCAAGCCCGAGGTCGTCGACGAAAACCGCGAACGCCTGGCCGAAGCCGAAGCGGCGAAAGCCAAGCTGGAAGCGGCTTTGCAGCGTCTGGCGGCGATGGCCTAACTGCGATCCCTCTCCCCTTGCGGGAGAGGGTGGCCCCGCGGAGCGGGGTCGGGTGAGGGGTCTCTCAGAACCCGCCGCGCGACCCCTCATCCGCCGGCTTCGCCGCCACCTTCTCCCGCAAGGGGAGAAGGACGGGGCGGCCAACTAAACATTGTTCCCTTATCTATCCAAACGACCGTTTACATCGGTCGTCCCGCCGTGCTTACTCGACGGAAACGCGCCGCTTCCAACGAGCGCGAGCTACACCGGGAGAGTAACGAATGACCCAGGCCGCTCACGCCTTGCCCCCTTGGCCCGCCATGTCGGTGAAACAGGCCTACGCCCTGATCACCGCCCCGGGAACGCCCGGCGAGATGGAGGAGGTGGTGATCCGCGGCGTGCCGACGCGGACCTGGAAGAACCTCCCGCCCACCCTGCGCCACACGCTTCAGGTCGGCCGCACCCACGGCGACAAGATCTATCTCGTCCACGAGGACGAGCGGGTCAGTTTCGAGGCCTTCTACCGCGCCGTCACCGTCTTCGCCGCCGAGCTGGAGGCCAAGGGCGTCAAGAAGGGCGACCGGGTGGCCCTGGTCATGCGCAACCTGCCCGAATGGCCGGTGGCCTTCTATGCGGGCCTCTCCATCGGCGCGATCCTCACCCCGCTGAACGCCTGGTGGACCGGGCCCGAGCTGGAATATGGCCTCGTCGATTCCGGGGCCTCGGTCGCGGTGATGGACGTCGAGCGCTTCGAGCGCCTGGCCGAGCATTTCGACAACTGCCCCGACCTCCAGCGCGTCTACGTCTCGCGCGCCAGGGAAGAGATCGCCCATCCCTACGTCACGCGCCTGGAAAGCGTGATCGGCGGCCCCAACGACTGGATCAGGCTGGACGAAAAGCCGCTTTCGACCGTCGAGCTGGGTCCCGAGGACGACGCGACGATCTTCTACACCTCCGGCACCACGGGTAAGCCCAAGGGCGCCCTGGCCACCCACCGGGCGGTCAACAGCAACATCTTCGCCGCCGCCGCCGCTTCGGCGCGCAGCTTCCTGCGCCGTGGCGAGGCTCCGCCCCAGCCCGATCCCAGCCTGCCGCAGAAGGGCGCGCTGATCTCGGTGCCGTTCTTCCACGCCACCGGCTGCTTCGCGGTCATGAACCCCGGCCTGTTCGGCGGCGCCAAGCTCGCCATGATCCGCAAGTGGGATCCCGAAAAGGCCATGCAGCTGATCCAGGACGAGAAGCTGACCCAGATGGGCGGCGTGCCGACCATCGCCTGGCAGATCATCGAGCATCCCTCCCGCGACAACTACGACCTGTCGTCGCTGGAGGCCGTGGCCTATGGCGGCGCGCCCTCGGCGCCCGAGCTGGTGCGCAAGATCAAGGAGATCTGGCCCAAGTCCTCGCCCGGCAACGGCTGGGGCATGACCGAGACCTCGGCCACAGCCACCTCCAACTCGGGCGAGGACTACGAGAACCGTCCCGAAAGCTGCGGCCCGGCCGTGCCGGTCACCGACCTGAAGATCATGACCCTGGAGGCGCCCTACCAGGAGCTGCCGATCGGTTCGGTGGGTGAGCTGTGGTGCAAGGGGCCGCAGGTGGTTAAGGGCTATTGGAACAAGCCCGAGGCCACGGCCCAGACCTTCGTCGACGGCTGGGTGCGCACGGGTGATCTCGCCCGCCTCGACGAAGAGGGCTTCTGCTACATCATCGACCGCGCCAAGGACATGTTGATCCGCGGCGGCGAGAACATCTACTGCATCGAGGTCGAGAACGTCCTCTACGACCATCCGGCGGTGATGGACGCGGCCCTGGTCGGCGTCGACCACAAGACCCTCGGCGAGGAACCCGCCGCCGTCGTCACCCTGAAACCCGGCGCCGAGGCCACCGAAGACGAACTCCGCGCCTTCGTCGCCGACCGCCTGGCCGCCTTCAAGGTGCCGGTTCGCGTCGTCTTCTGGCCCGAGACCCTGCCGCGCAACGCCAACGGCAAGATCCTGAAGACCGAACTGAAGAAGGTCTTCGTGACGGGCTGAAGATCCTCCCCCTCTGGGGGAGGTGGCCCGAAGGGCCGGAGGGGGGCCGTTTTCAGCTGCCGCTAAACTGGCCTTCCCCCGTAAAATCCCCGCGAAAGCGGTTTTTCCCATTCCCTCTCCCCTTGCGGGAGAGGGTGGCCTCGCGGAGCGAGGTCGGGTGAGGGGTCTCTCAGACCTCAACGCCGCATGCAGCGGTCAGGCCGGGCGGGGCGTCTCCCATCTGAGAGACCCCTCATCCGTCGGCCTTCGGCCGCCACCTTCTCCCGCAAGGGGAGAAGGATCGGGAGATACGCACGCTGCTCGCACGGCGTAGTCGG
>Ga0102591_1000971_pt1 | contig 44115 bp, 37 predicted proteins | sample AraplaCol_mCL_r2_2_FD_76860 | JGI IMG/M metagenome (GOLD analysis project Ga0102591, IMG submission 76860) | Arabidopsis root microbial communities from North Carolina, USA - plate scrape MF_Col_mCL_r2 (SPADES assembly) (version 2) | ecosystem: Host-associated > Plants > Roots > Endosphere...
AGGTGGGCACCCCGTTATCGCTGTTCGAGCAGCCGGCGAGCCGCTTCGTCGCCGGCTTCCTCAGCACGCCCACGATGAACTTCCTGACCGTGCCCGATGCGGCCGGCGGCCCCGGCGAGCCGCTGCGCCGTGCCGGCGTGCGGCCGCCCGCGGGCGCCGCCATCCGGACCCCGCTCACGCTGGGCGTGCGCGCGAATGACATCGCGCTGAGCGCGCCGGAGCAGGGCCTGCCCGCGTCGATCGAGGTCATCGAGCATCTGGGCGACACCGTGATCGCGCATGCGCACTGGGCGCCGGATCAGCCGCTGATCGCAGTGCGCCTGACGCCGGATGCCGCGCCGCCGCGTCCGGGTGACGCCGTCGGCCTGCGCATCAGGACCGAGCGCGCGCATTTCTTCGATGCCCAGGGCCGCGCGGTCTCCGCGTGACCGGCGCCCCGGTCCACGTCTTCCTGAATCCTTTCCATGCAGTTCCACCAGCGCCAGGGCCCGAACGCCGCGCTGATCCGCCACCCCTGACTCCCGCCAGAGGACAACAATGACAAAGAGACAAGCCCCCCAACAGCCCGCCACGCCGGCCCATCCCTTCGCCATCCCCCTCGTGATGGCGGCCGCGCTGGCCGTGTGCCATGGCCATGCGATGGCGCAGGCCGCCCCTGACGCCCCGCGCGCCGACGACAAGCCCGCCGCGAAGGAGCCGCAGCCCGCGGCCGATTCCGGCCGCCTGGAGACCGTCACCGTGACCGCCAACCGGCGGCTGGAGACGGCGCAGAAGGTCTCCGGCGTGGTGCAGTCCGTCAGCGGCGATCAGCTGCGCAAGGACGGCATCACCGAGGTGCGCCAACTCCAGGCCGCGATGCCCGGTCTGAGCATCGCCAACCAGGAAGGCAACGTCGAGATCTTCATCCGCGGCGTCGGCTCGGCCAACAACACCGAGCTCGGCGATCCGGGCGCGGCGCCGCATCTGAACGGCGTCTACATCCCGCGTCCGCGGGGGCTCGGGCTGATGTTCTACGACCTGGAGCGGGTCGAGGTGAACAAGGGCCCGCAGGGCACGCTGTATGGCCGCAACGCGCTGGCCGGCACGCTGAACATCATCACCGCGCAGCCGCGCCTGAACCAGTTCTCTGGCTACGCCCAGGCCGAAGTCTCCAATCGCAGCGGCCATGGCGCCGAGGCGGCGGTCAACCTGCCCATCGGCTCCGACGCCGCGATCCGCATCGCCGGCTACCAGAGCACCAAGGACTACGGCTTCACCAACGTCTCGACGGATCCGGTAGCCAGCCAGCTCAAGCCGGCCGGCCAGGAGAACAACCGCGCGCTGCGGCTGTCCGCGCGCTGGGAGCCGATAGAGACGCTGCGCTTCAGCGTCGTGGCCGACACCGGCCGCGAGCGCGGCACCGGCTATCCCGGCGCCAACATCTTCAGCGCGGTGAGCGCCAGTGGCCTGCGCGCGGAGGACCTGGACCTGCGTCATGTGGTCTATCGCGGCGCGCAGGGCGACATGCGCAACGACCTGTGGGGCGTGCTCGGCAAGGTCGAGGCCGACCTCGGGCCGGTCAGCGCCGAGTTCAACGCCAGCCGCCGCTCGGTGGACTTCTGGCAGCGCAATGGCCAGTCCGACGGCATCGACTGGCCCGGCCGCGACCTGACCGCGGTCAACTACGACAACTACTCGACGCAGTACTGGCAGACGCTGTCCAAGAGCAACGTCTATGAACTGGTGCTGCGCTCCAACGACGGCCAGTCGCCGCTGCAATGGACCACCGGGCTCTTCCACTTCAAGGAGAAGCAGGGCGTGGGCTACCTGTCGCTGGCCGATGGCGGCTGCTGCTACTGGGGCAGCGAGTTCACCATGCCCGACGTGCGCGGCAAGTCCACCGCGGCCTATCTGGATGCGACCTACAAGGTCACGCCGGACTGGCGCGCGCTCGCCGGCTTCCGGCGGACCAAGGAGAGCAAGTCGCGCTACGGCATCGGCGGCAACCTGGGCGTGGTGCTGGGCGGCGAGAACTACGACTGCTGCTACGCCACGCGCTGGGGCACGGACGGCTTCCAGCCCGCGCTGCTGTCGCGCCCCAACTTCGACATGAGCCAGATCACGACCGATGCGCAGCGGGCCCAGTTCATCCTCCAGACCTTCCTGGTGCCGGGACGCCGCGACCTGGTCGGCCAGCAGCTCGGACCGGTGGCCGATGGCTCCAACCCCAACGGCGCCTGCATCGACCGGCCCGATGTCAACGGCAATGGCCGCCTGTCCTGCCCGCGCACCAACCCGGCGACGACCAATGGCGGCTTCTCCTACGTGAACTCGTGGGACCTGCCGACCCAGCAGTACGGCAGCAGCAGCGCGCAGTACAACGACTTCCGCGTCGGCGTCGAGCACGACCTGGGCCGCGACGCGATGGTCTACGCGAAGTTCTCGACCGGGCACAAGGCCGGCGGCTTCAACGACACCTTCGCCACCTCGCCGATCCCCGAGGTGTACGGCCCGGAGAAGCTCAGCGTGCTGGAGCTGGGCACGCGCAACGTGATCGAGCTGATGGGCCGCCGCTCGGTGGTCAATCTCTCGGGCTTCTATTACGACTACAAGAACCAGGTCTTCCAGGACCTGAGCTGCATCAAGGTCAACACGCAGGTCACGCCCAACACCTGCAACGGCTACTCGCTGGTGAACCGCAACATCGGCGCGTCGCGGCTGTACGGGCTGGAAGGGGAGCTGCGCATGCCGCTGCCGGCCGGCTTCTCCCTGGACCTGAACGCGGTGCTGCTGCAGACGAAGATCCGCAGCGCGGTGGTCGCCGACGCGCGCGCCATCGACTACGGCCAGGGCGGCAAGGCGCCGCAGATCAGCCTGGCGGGCAACCAGCTGCCGCTGGCCTCCAAGGTCAGCGTGTCGGCGCGGCTGCAGCAGGCTTTCGCACTGGGCTCGGGGCGATTCGACTGGCAGGCGCTGCTGAGCTATCGCTCGTCCTACTACCTGACCCAGTACAACGAGCTGGACGTGGTGACCCTGGCGGGCGCCCGCACCAGCGCGCTGGCGGCCGGCTTCCCGGATCGCCAGAAGGGCTTCGCGACGCTGAACCTGGGCGTGGGCTACACGCTCAACCGCTATCGCATCGAGGCCTTCGCGGCCAACGTGACGAATGAGCAGGCCTCGACCAAGGCACTGGTGGGCTCCAGCCTCAATGTGCGCTTCCTCAACGACGCGCGCAGCTACGGCCTGCGGGTGCGCGCGGACTTCTGAGCACCCCAAGCACCAAGGAGACAAGGATGAGACTCGACCTCAAGCGCGCGCTGCGCGCGGCCTGGCTCGTCGGCGCGGCCTGCGCCGCCAGCGCGGGCGCCACGGGCGCCGCCCGGGCGGCCAGCTTCTTCGACGGCTTCGATGGCACCGGCGGCGCCGGGCCGGCGTGGGAGACGGCCACCTGGCACAACGGCGCGCCCTTCGGCTGCGGTTTCGCCTACAGCGAGGTGTGGAAGGACGCCGGCACCATGGTGCTCAACGTCAACGCGGGCACCGGGCGCTGCGGCGAGATCCGCACGCTGCAGAGCTTCACCTACGGCAAGTTCACGACACGCCTGAAGGCCAGCACCTTCGCCGGCGGCAACACCTCGTTCTTCCTCTACACCGGCACGGCGGGCACGGCGAGCCACTTCGAGATCGACATCGAGCTGATCAAGGGCGGCACGGTGCTGCACACCAACGTCTGGAAGGGCGGCGTGCAGAACTACAAGCAGTTCCCGATCGCGACCGGCTGGCAGACGCTGGGCTTCGAATGGCGCGAGAACTTCGTGCGCTGGTTCACCGTCAACGCGCAGGGCGGCGAGACCACGATCCGTCATCAGATCGTGTCGGTCTCCACGCCGATGCGGCTGATGCTGAACCACTGGCGCGGTGACAACAGCCCCGATGCGATCGGCTTCCTCGGGCAGTGGAACGGCGGCGGCGGGCCGGCCCAATACGACTGGGTCAGGGTCGAGTGAGGGCAGGGGGGCGGTGCAGCGGGGCGGTGAATTCGACCACCGTGCCACCGCCCTCGGGGCAGCGCACCGAGAGCTGGCCGCCGACGACCTCGGCGCGCTCGCGCATGCCGCTCAAGCCGAAGTGGCCCTCGCGCTCGCCCCGTCGCAGCACTTCGGGATCGATCCCCTGGCCGTCGTCGCAGATCCGCAGGCACAGCTGCCGCGCGTCGTAGCGCAGCTCGACGTCGATCCGCGTCGCCTGCGCATGGCGGATGGCATTGCGCAGCGCCTCGCCGGCGATGCGCACCGTTTCGTCGCGCAGCAGCGGATGCATCTCCTGCGGCTTGCCTTGCACCTGGACGTTCACCGGTATCGCGCGGCTGCCTTCGCTGGAGAGCTCGCGTGCGAGCGTCCGCAGGGCTTCCGCCAGGCTGTTCGTCTCCAGCGTCGACGCGCGCAATCCCTGCACGGTATCGCGTCCCTCGGTGATCGCGCCGGCCACCTGGTCGATGGCGGTGTCCAGCACGCGCTTGGATTCGCGCGGGCGATCCGGCAGCAGGTTGGACGCGGCCTGGAACTGCAGCAGCAGCCCATTGAAACGCTGCAGCAAGGTGTCGTGCAGATCGCGCGCGATGCGCGTGCGCTCGGCGACGCGTCCTTCCAGCGTCGCCTCGAACTGGCGATGCAGCCGCCGCACGCGCAGCCGCAGCGCGATCTGGAAGCCGGCCCAGATCAGGCCCGCCAGCACCACCAGACTGCCCACGCGGAACCAGGCCGTCTGGTGGAAGGCGGGGAGGATCGTGAACGCCAGCTGCGCGCCGTCCTCGTTCCAGACGCCGCTGTTGTTGGCGGCCTTCACCTGGAATCGATAGCGGCCCGGCGGCAGGTTGGTGTAGCTGGCCTGGCGCCGGTCGACGGCTTCGCGCCAGTCGCTGTCGTGGCCTTCAAGCCGATAGCGGAAGCGCGTGCGCTTCGGGTCCGCCAGGCTCAGCGCGACGAACTCGATCGTCATGTCCCGGACCCGCGGCGGCAACCGAAGCCCCTGCTCGATCGGGTAGCTCTGGTGGTCGGCGGTCAGGCGCTCGATGTGCACGGGCGGCGGCACCGTGTTGGAGGGCATGTTCGCGGGATCCGCCCACAGCAGCTCGGCGCCGGCGATGAACCAGAGCTTGCCATCGGGCTGCCGGGCCACCGGCGGATTGAAGTAGGCGGCCGGGGTGACCTGCAGCGGCACGCCGTCGGACACGCCCCACAAGGCCGGCGTGACGCGGCGGGCCGGGTCGGCGATCCAGGCCGCCAGATCGTCGCGGCCGATGCGCACCAGGCCGCAGGCCGTGTACATCCACAGGTGGCCGTCGCGGTCCAGCGTCGACCAGTGGATCGTCTCGCAGGGCAGGCCGTTGCCCGGCGTGAGCGCCGTGATGCGGCCATCCTTGATCCGGTTGAGGCCGGCGGACCCGGTGGCCACCCAAACCGCCCCGTCGGCATCAACGCGCAGCCCGGTGACCTGGCCATGTCCCGGCGGGTGCGGGAAGTCGTAGTTCGCCTGGACCTTGCCGTCCTTGACATAGGACACGCCGCTGCCGTCCCAGAAGGACAGCCAGAGGCCGCCGCGATCGGCCACGACGAGTTGCGCCTGCTGCCGGTGCCCCAGCGCGGCCCACGGGATGTTCTCCACGAAGCGGCCTTGATGCAGCCGCGCGAGTCCCTTGTTGCCCGACAGCCAGAGATTGCCCGCCGCGTCTCCGGTGATGGCGTAGATCTCGGTGCTCGGACCGCCGTCGGCGGCGACGAAGCGCTCGTCCGCGAAGTAGGCCAGGCCCCCGGCCGTGCTGACCCAGTGGCGGCCCTGCGCGTCCTGGTATTGGGCATGCACCTGCGCGGAGGGCAAGCCCTGGCCCTCCTTGAAGAGGGACAGGCGCCCGTCCCGCCAGCGCGCCAGGCCGTCGTTCGTGGCCACCCAGAGCGCGCCATCCGCGGTGGCCAGGACGGATCTGGTGACGTCGTCGGGCAGCCCCTGCCGCGTCGACAGCGTGGTGACCGGGAGCTTGCGGAAACGGTCCACGCCCCGTTCGCTGCCATACCAGACGTTGCCCTCGCGGTCCTCGAAGAGGCTGCAGGCGATGTTCCCGGAGAGTCCCTCCGTCCGCGTGAAGCTGTCCGCCTGGCCGTCCTTCACGTGGAGCAGGCCCAGCCCCTCGGTGCCGATCCACAGTCCGCCATCGCGATCGCGCAGCAGCTTGTTGGACTTGATCTCGCGATCGGCCATCCACTCGTCGGGCTTGGACACGCTGCGGAATCGATGGGGCACCCACTGGTCACCGGCCAGTTCCCACAGGCCCTTGGACGTGATGCCGGCCAGCACCTGGCCCTCGGCCGTGGTCGTGAGGTCGCCCACGCGCGCGCCGGGGACGGGATGACGCGCGGGCGTGCCGGGGCCCCAGCGCCAGACGCCGGAGTCCGCTCCCACCCAGAGCTGGCCGGCGCGGTCCTGCGCGAGGCTCCAGACGAAGCCGCCGAAGCCGCCCTCCGGCGCGTCACACTGGATGCGCTTGCCGCGAATGGCGCACAGGCGCCCGGGATCGCCCAGCAGGCCGGCCCAGACGGTGCCGTCACGGTCCTCGAGGAGCGACGTCACGAACGCCCTGCCGACCTCCGGATGGCGCGCGGTGAACTGGCGTCCATCCCAGCTCGACAGCCCGCTGAAAGTGCCGATCCACAGCGTGCCGTCCCGCGACGCCAGCAGGCTGTACGGCCCGCTCGGCAGCACCTGTCCGCCGGGCGGCTGCCACGGGGTGAATTGATGTCCGTCGAAGCGGAACAGACCGAGCGATCCAGCGATCCAGAGGTAGCCGTCGGGGGTCTGCGCCATCGCGAACACCAGGCCCAGCGCGGTGCCGTCGCGCGCGGTCCACGACGTGTGCGCGTACTGGGCGATCTGCAGCGGCGGATCGGCCGCCAGGGCAGGGGGCGAGGAGACAAGCGCGGCCCATGCCAGGAACAGTCCGGGCACGAGCATTCGTGGAGAGGGGCCGTGCAATGCGCTCACGCCGAGTCCTTTGCCGCTTGCGACGCGGTGGCAGCGTAGCGCGAAACGGCGCGGGCGGGGCAGGGCATGGCCCTTGCCGCTGGTGGCGCATGTCCAAGCGTGATCACGCCGTCCTCATCGGTACCGCCGCCTGGGGCCTTCCCCGTGACAGCCGCAATGCCTTTCCCGAGGGCGAGAGCCTGCTGGCCCGCTATGCCGGGGTGTTTCCGTGCACCGAGGTCAACTCGACCTTCAGCAAGACCCATCGGCCGGCCACCTTCGAACGCTGGGCGTCCCGGACACCACCGGCGTTCCGCTTCGCGGTGAAGCTGCCCAAGGCGATGACGCACGAGGCGCGGTTGACAGTGCCCGCGCGGGAGATCGGCACTTTCGTGGCCTCGCTCCAGGGGCTGGGCGATCGGCTGGGCGCGCTGCTGGTGCAACTGCCCCCCTCGCTGGCGCTGGAGCCGCGGGTCGCGCGGGCGTTCTTCCGGGCGCTGCGCAAGGCCTTCGAGGGGCCGATCGTGTGCGAGCCGCGCCATGCGAGCTGGTTCACCGAGGCAGGCAACCGGCTGCTGGTCGAGGAACGCGTGGGCCGGGTCGCCGCCGATCCGGCCACGCCCGCGGGCGCTGGCGAGCCGGGCGGCTGGCTCGGCGAGCGCGGCGATGGCCGTGGCGCGGCCGTGTACTACCGATGGCATGGCGCGCCACGCCTGTACTGGTCGGCGTATCCGGTGGAATGGCTGCGAGCAAAGGCGGCCGAGCTGCGGCAATGGCCGGCCGGAACACAGGTCTGGTGCATCTTCGACAACACCGCGTCGGGCGCGGCCACGGCCGATGCGCTCACGATGAGGACGCTCCTGGAAGAGGACGGGGCGGTGTGAGGGCAGCCGCGTCTACCAGACGTGATACATGGCGAAGCGGCGCTCTTCCACGTTGGCGCTCCAGCGGCCGTAGCGCGCGTTGCCGTCCCACCAGTAGCGATTGCCGGCCGTGGCGCCGGTGCCCCGGGCGCCGTTGTCGATCCAGCATTCGCCGTGATTGACCCGCCACCAGCCGCCTCGGAAGTCACCGGATTTCCATCGCCGCACGACAACCTGGACCGGCCGGGCGCGCCGGCCGGGCTTGATCTGCTGCGACCAGCCGAAGTGCTCGGTGTAGGCGTCCGAGTACTGGTATTGCCCGCCGATGTTGAACATGTTCAGCGCGGTGCCGATGACGGGCAGGTGGTCGAGGGTCATGTCGACGCCCGTGGACCAGTCATAGCCGACGCGGCGGCCCTGCGCCGGCGCGTAGCTGCAGTCCTGGCCGTCGGCGTTGCAACGGAACTCCTCGCCCTTCCCGATCCAGTCCTCCCAGGTGCGGCTGGCCTGCTTCCTGGCGATCCCCCACGAGGTCCGGTCGCCGAGGAACTCCGAGTAGTTGTTGCTCTGCTCCTTCGAGAAGCAGGCGTCGTCCGCGGTGGCGGCCTGCACCGACGACAGCGCCGCGGCGATCACCAGCGCCGGGCGGAAAAGACGGGGCGCCATCATCGGGCGGTCTCCGGATCGGGGACTCCAAAGACGCTCTGGACAGAGTTGCTGTTCGGGGTTTCACCGCGAAGGGCGGCGTCCTGGAACTTCGCTGCCGCGACGGCCGGCGGGTCGATGGGCGTCACGTAGTAGCCGACATCGGCCTTCTGCACGCGGACCGCGGCGACATCGATGCGTGTGCCGACGATGTCACGGAGGATCGCGCCATGCGTCGAGCGGCCGGAACCGTCGCTCGCGGCGTCGAAGACGACCTGCTTGCCCTTGTCGAGGGCGCGCTGGACGAGGGCCAGGGAGGCGTCGCTGCCCTGGTCGGCATCGCCGATGAGGAGCAGCTCGTAGTCGTCCTCCGTGCCGGCCGGCAGGACGGGGATGAGCGCCGAGGCGACGAAGCCCTTCCTCGAGCCCAGGACCAGCATCTTCGGGCGCAGGTCGCTTGCGGCCGGGGCGATGCTGGCGTCGTCGCCGGCCGAGGCCATGGACGCGGCGCCCGGGTGATCCGCGACAGCGTCCACGCCGCCACAGGCGTTCAGGATGACCAGCGCGCAAGCGCCAGCCAGCGCGGTGCCGATACGGAATCGTCCGGCTCGCTTGCTCAATGCGTTGTTCATCTCGGAATCGAATGAATCGGAGCTCGATGGACTGAGCCCGTGGAAGCCGCGGCTGATTCATGGCGCGCAGAAACACGCCCCGAGTCGCGAATGCAGTGTAGGAAGCGCGTGGAATCAGGTCCTCACCAAACAATGACCGGCCGTTGAAAAGAGCGACAGGCGCGCCAGCGGTGCGGTCCCGGGCGCTTTGGCGCCTCGGCGCCTCGGGCCCCGGAGGCACCGCTGGCGTCGCAGAGGTCCCGGGGGCCTCGGATCACAATATCTTCGAGCGGCTACACCCATCACAACATGGGCCCCGGGCAATCCCGGGAATATCTTCCGGGGCTGCCGCGCCTGGTGGCCAATGATTTCTTCAACAACACGAGTTATGGCAACGATGCCGACTTCAATATGTTGGGGATCGATGCGAGCGGCGCGGCGATCAATCTCGGGAATCTGCGCAACAACATCGCCTATACGGGGACGCTGGTATCGAACGTGTCGGGCGCCAATGAGGCCCACAACTCGCGGTCTCGGTGCAAGGGGCTCCAGCCAGATCAGCGCGACCAGCCGCGCGAGATCGCCACCCGTTCCGCGTCGGGCGACAGCGTGTCGCCTTCGCGCAGGTCGTCGATGTCGTCGTGCAGCGCCTGCGGCCACAGCGAGGCCGCGGTGCGGAACGCGCCGGACGCCGCCGCCGAAGGCGAGCGCGGCGCCACCGCCACGATCTGCCGCACGCGCCACGCGTCGCCGCCGCGGCAGGCCAGCCCGGCGCTGCCTGTGCTGGAGGCGCTGGCGTCGACCAGGAACGCGCGGCAGTACTGTCCGTCGCGCGACAGGAAACTCATGCCCACCCGCGTGGCACCCGGTGTGACGGCGACGCCGGAGACCTGCTCGTCGAGCGCCTGCGCGAGGCTGCCTCGCGCGACCCAGGCGCCATCCGCGGCACGTTCGAGCTCACCGCCAGGCGCGATGCCCTTCGCGCCGATCAACACGCCCAGCGCGAGGCCGGCGGCCATGCCGCCCCAGGCCAGCCAGCCGCCGCGGCGGCGACGCCGTTCAGCGTCGAGGTCGATCGGGGGAGCGGGGATGTCGGGAGCGCCCGCCGGGGCGGCGTCGCGGGGGGAGGGCGCGGCCTGCGGGGCTACTGCTGGCGCGGTGGCGGTGGCCGCGCGAGCCGCGTGCGCGTCGAACAGCGCGCTCAGCCGCTCGGGCACGGGTTCGTCGAGCACGGGGTCGTAGGTCTGCGCGAGCATCGCGCGCAGGCGGCGATCGCCGTCGCACTCGTGATCGGGAGGGAGATCGGGTCGCGAGTCGTCGCGGGAATCGGTGGGGCCGTTCATGTCCTGTCCTTCGCCGCTCAGGCGTCGATGTCGCCGTCGCCCAGCAGCTGCTGCAGCGCTTCCTTGGCTCGCGCGAGCCGGCTGGTGACGGTGCCGATGGGCAGCTCCAGCACCTGCGCCGCTTCCTTGTAGGGCAGGCCCTCCACCAGCACGAGGGCCACCACCAGCCGCTGCTCCTCGGGCAGCCGGGCCATGGCCGCCTCGACCGAGAGCCGCGCGATATGCCGCCCCGTCTCGGACACGCCGACGTGCTCGCCCGCCTCCTCGGGCGCGAGCACCTCGGCGCGGCGGCCGCGCGCGCGTTGTTCATCGATCCAGGCGTTCTGCATGATCCGGAACATCCAGCTGTCCAGGCGGGTGCCGGGCTCGTACTGGTCGAGCGCCCGCAACGCGCGTTCCACCGCCACCTGCACGAGGTCGTCCGCATCCTCGCGGTGATGCGTCAGGCTGCGGGCGAAGCGCCGCAACCGGGGCAGCAGCGCGGCCAGGGCGGATTGCAACTCCAATATGCTCATGCGCAGGGATGCCTGATGAGTAGAACGACGGCGGCGCGGATTTTCTTCCGTGTCCCGGACGTTATCCGCCCATGAGCCTGAAATTTCTTCTGATCGCCGGCCTGAGCGCGACCTTGCACATGCAGGCGCCAGCCTGGGCGCAGGTTCGTCTGCCCAGCCTGCCGAACCTGCCCGGTGGCGTGCGATTGCCGCATGGCGACTTGCTGCGCCGCGATGAGAGCCTGCTCACGTCCACCAGCCAACTGCTGGCGCCGGCGGATCCGCTGCGCTGGCGCGAGCGTCTGGGCGATCAACTGCTGAGGCGCTTTCCCGATCAACTGCAGCGCAGCGCGGCCGGGGAGCTCGTGTTCAGCGGCGAGGTGCTGGCGCTGCCGTCGTCCGACGCGGCGCGGCGGCGCCTGCTGGAGGACGAGGGGCTGAGGCTCGTCGAGGCATCCACGCTCGAAGGCCTGGATGTGGCCTGGCTGCGCCTGCGCGCGACGTCGACGACGACGCCGGCCGCGCTCGCGGCGCTGATCGCGCGCCTGAAGGCCCAGGACCCGGAGGGCGCCTACGACTATCACCACATCTATCTGGATGCTGGCGATGTGGGCTCGGGCGTCGTCGGCGCGACCAGCGCGACCAGCGCGACCAGCGGGACCGCGGGCGCGAGCGCAGCGGGCGCCCGCGCCGCCGCGGGTGGTTCCCGGCTCGGCATGATCGACAGCGGCGTCGACACCGCGCATCCCGCCTTGCAGCGGTCGACGGTGACGCGGCGCGGTTGCGCGGGGCAGACCAGACCCGCCGCGCACGGCACGGCGGTGGCGTCGCTGCTGGTAGGCGACTCGGACGTCGGCTTCCACGGCGCGCTGCCGCGGGCGCGGCTCTTCGCCATGGACGTCTTTTGCGAAGGCAGCGCGCAGCCGGGCGGCGGCGTGGCAGCCATCGCCGAGGGCCTCGCCTGGCTGGCGCGCGAGCGGGTGGGCGTGGTCAACATCAGTTTGGTCGGACCGCCCAACGCCTTGTTGCGGCGCGTGGTCGAGGCCGCGCAGGCGCAGGGGCTGCTGATCGTCGCGCCGGTTGGCAACGACGGACCGGCCGCGCCGCCGCTGTATCCGGCCGCGTGGCCCGGCGTGATCGGCGTGACGGCGGTCGATGCGCGCCGGCGGGTCCTCGCGGAGGCGGGGCGCGGCGCGCAGGTCGCCCTGGCGGCGCCGGGCGCGGACATGGTCGCCGCGCAAGCCGGCTCGCGGGCGTATGCGCCCGTGCGCGGCACCTCCTTCGCGTCGCCGCTGGTGGCGGGGCTGCTCGCCGCACGCCTGCCGTCGCCCGATCGGGCAGCGGCCTCGTCAGCGTTCAATGCGCTCGCGCGCGAGGCGATGGATCTGGGCGCGCCGGGGCGCGACGAGGTCTACGGCATGGGCCTCGTGGGCGCGCCGTTGCGCGTGAGCGCGAGCGATCTGCGCTGATAACCACTCGTTGCAACTGGCTAGGAAGAAGTGCCGGGGCCATGACGTTGTCCCTTTGCAGGCCACGGAACGGTTCCAGTGGCTCTCGAACAAGGAGATCGACATGAACGCAACTTCCAAGCATCCGCAAAGTCTGTGGCCCGTGGTGGCAGGCACGCTGGTGGCGGTGCTCGCCGCGATGGCCCAGCCGGCGCACGCCGGCCTGCTGGGCGGTGGGGGCGGTGGGGGCGGGCTGTCCGGCGGCGCAAGCGGCCATGTGGGCGGCACCCTGGGTGGCAACCTCGGTGGATTGGCTCAGCGGCCCGACCTGAGCCGCGGCCGCGACGCGCTGGAGGGCACGCGCGATCGCGCGGACCAGGCCACCGGCAAGTTGAGCGATCGCGCGCAGCAGACCGGCGGCAAGCTCAAGGGCGGGGCGGATCAAGCGACCGGTCAGATCACGGACCGCGCTCGGGAGGGCTTGGCCTCCGCGCCCACCGTGAGCGCATCGCCCAGCCCTTCGACGGGTTCGACGACGCCACCGCAAGCAACGCCACCGCAAGCGACACCGTCCCAGCGCGCGCAGGGCGGCGGCAGCGTGAACGCCACCGGGTCGTCGCAGGCCCAACGCGACACGCGCGGTGTGAACGCGCAGGGTGGGGTGAGCGTGGAGGCCAAGGGACAGGCATCCAAGCCGCCGGGTCAGTGATCGTGTGATCGCACGGGGCGGGGGGATCCCAACAAGCGGCAGATCGGGCGGCGCTCAGCGGGCGAGGTCCGCGATGGCGGCGGGCGTCAGGGCGCCGCTGTAGATCCGGAAGTCCTGCATCCGTCCCTTGAAGAACGGATCGCCCCCGTACTGCGAGCGTCCCAGCCAGTTGCGCGTCGTGTAGCCGAACTGGTAGGGGGCCATCCAGATCTCCGGACTGCTTGCGACCGCGACGCCGTCGACGTAAAGCGTGCCGACCGTGCCGGAGAGCGTGACGGCCACATGGGTCCAGCGACCGTTGGGCGGGTTGGGCGCCGCCAAGGGCGAGGGCATCCAGAACTGATTGCGCGTGGACATGAGGCGCATCAGGCTGGGGACGGGGGGGCGTGTCGACTCCCGCGGAGTGAGCGCCATGTAGGACACGTCGTTGGAGCCGAAATCGAAGAAGCGCGAACTGGGGCCGGTGTTGTCGCAGTAGACCCACATCGCCACCGTGTAGTCGCCCAATGCCGACACCACGCCATCGACCAGGCGCACATGCGCACGGCGGCCGTCGAACACCACGCAGCTGGAGCCGTTGCGCCCCGCGCCCCAGGTCGCGCCTTCCATGAGCACGCCATATCGGCCGTTGCCGCTGACGTCGTCGGTGGTGCCGTCGAGCGGCAGGTGGAGCCACAGCTCGCCGGGCACCGCCACGCGCAGGGTGTCCGTTCCGATACGGTCGCCCAGGCTGGTGACGGCGCTGACGCGGTAGTACCAGGTGCCGGGGCCTGGCGAGTCGGTGCAGGTGCGCGGGTCGCTGACTCGCGCAACGGTGGTGAAGGCGCCGCCGGAGACACTCGCCCGCTGCACCAGGTACTCCGTCGCATCGGCGCTGCCCCACCACGACATCAGCACCTTGCCTTCATAGAGGACGGCGCTCAGGCCGCTCGGCCGGGCAGGGGGGCCGGCGTCACGGTAGTAGAGCAGCGACCCCAGGCCTGGCGAGTCCCCGCCGTCCACGCGTTCGGGACGTTGCTTGCTCACCATCTTGAGGGTCCAAGGGGCCGAGAGGCCTTTGCGTCCGACGTAATGGTTGAGGATGAGTTCCCAGCAGGGGCGGGAGTTCTCCCCGCCGGACACCGTGGTGCTGGAACCGTGGACCCCGGTATACGGGGTGAAGGGCATCGGATACGCGATGTAGTCGGGCGGCGGTCCCACCAGGGTGTTCGTCTTCGCGACGTACTCCGCGCCGGCCAGGAGGCGGTTGTTCCAGAGCCCGTAGAGGTCGTCGCCCTGGTTCCAGGCCATCTCGCACAGCATGCCGGCCAGCGCGATGCCCAGGGTCGAATGTCCTTGGTCGCGGTGGCTTTCCTGCCATTGGCCGAGGTAGCCGGGATGCACGTAGTAGACGTTGTTGCCATGCGAGCCGCAGCCGCGGCCGTTCCTGTAATAGTTGCTGGCTTCAGCGACGATGTCCGGCCGGTCGCAGAACACGCCGATGGCATACATGCTGCACAGGTTCGCCAGGTCCCAGTTGGCCCAGTAGTGCGTGACCTTTCTGATCTCGGTGCCGTTGTGGTCGGTGAGGAACGCGTGGCACTCCGGATAGAACACGTTGAGCAGCATGGTCTGGAACCGGGCGACGTCCTCCTTCGCCCAACCCGGATACGTGCGCATGACCTCGGCCGCGTTGGCCCATTGGTTGCCGTAAAGGCCAGACGCCAGGTAACGATTGGAATCGCCGCCCAGTCGTTTCAAGGTCGACGACCACGCGTTGAGGAACTTCACCGCGTCTTTCGCATAGGCCTCGTCGCCTGTGATCTTCCAGCGCAGGGCCAGGTGGTACGCGCGCATCATGTCGGTGACCATCACCCAGTAGTTCTCGTCACTCCCGCCGCGACTCACGACTTCCAGCGGGTAGGGCTTCGCGCCCAGATCGGAACGACGCGCGGCAAGCAGCAGGTTCCAACTGCCGAGCCAAGGCTGACGGCCGGCAGTGACCTGATCTCGCATGCGCTGAAGGTCCGTCTGCGTATGAAGTAGGCCTGGATGGGTGAGGCCCGCGGGCGCAGGCGCAGGCGCAGGTGCAGGTGCAGGTGCAGGTGCAGGTGCAGGTGCAGGTGCAGGTGCAGGTGCAGGTGCAGGTGCAGGTGCAGGTGCAGGTGCAGGTGCAGGAGCAGGAGAAGGTGCAGGTGCAGGTGCAGGTGCAGGTGCAGGTGCAGGTGCAGGTGCAGGTGCAGGTGCAGGTGCAGGTGCAGGTGCAGGTGCAGGTGCAGGTGCAGGTGCAGGCGCAGGCGCAGGCGCAGGTGCAGGCGCAGGCGCAGGCGCAGGCGCAGGCGCAGGTGCGGGTGCGGGTGCGGGTGCAGCGGGCGGCAAAGGCTCGGTCGCCGCAGGAGGAGGCGCCGGGGCCGGGGCGGGCGCGGGGATCGGATCGCCGGGCAGAGGATCCGGCGTCGTGTCGCGCGGCGTCGGCGTCGCGATGCCATCTGCCGCACTGTTCGCACTGTCCGCGGTGCCTACTACCGGGGTGCCGGCCTCGCTGACCGGGCCGCCACCGCATCCCGGCAGAAGCGGCAGGATCGGGAACAGACCGACGCCCAAGGTCAGCAGCCGCCGGTGTGTATCCGGAGAATCGTCACGGGTCGCGCGTTCCGCCTCGAGCTTGGACATCATGATTTCGGTGGATTTCGTTGATAGGCGTCACGCTAAGGCGCAAGCGCGCAGGGGTCATAACGGCGCGTGATCGAGTGGGAGATCTCGCCAATTGATCACGGAAGTCGATGGCGTGGCTTGGCGCGCACGGGTCAATGCGGCCATCAGCGTCCGACACGAACCTTGTCCCAAGCCCGGCGCCAAAGCCCGCGCCTCTTCGATCACATAATGCACATTGTGAGCAAGAATGACCAAGCGGCGCGTGCGCGGCGTCGATCACCCGGTGCGGGCGTCTTTGGCGCTCATCGCTTGAACACCAAGGCATCCATCAGCTTCAGGAACTCCCTCACCGTCTTGGGATCGGTGGCGGCCCGCTCCGTGGTGGCTTCGATGTCGGCGCCCATCATCGCCAGCGTGTTGGCCAGCGAGATCACCGCATAGAACAGCAGCGCCGGATCTCCCTTCGGCAGATCGCCCGACTTCTGCGCCGCCTTGATCAGCGGCTTCACGCGCTCGAAGTGCGGCCGCAGGAACTCCTGCGCCAGCCAGTCCTGGCGGTCCTCGCACTGGCTTCCTTCGCGCCGCTGCAGCAGGAAACGGTGCAGGTGCGGTTGCTCGATCGAGAACCGGAAGTACGCCACGAATTCCTGCCGCAGCTGATCGATCGCCCGCTCCGGCCGGCTTTGAGCCAGCAGCGCCTCGCGGCCGCGCGCGAGCTCCTCGTACACCAGCGTCGCCACGGCTTGCCACAGCACCTCCTTGGACTGGAAGTGATAGCAGATCAGCTGATGCGTCAGTCCGCTCTGCTCGGCAATCGCCCGCATGCTGGCGGCCTCGAATCCGCGTTCGGCGAACTCCTTCAGCGCGGTCCGCAGGATCGCCTGCTTGGTGTCCACCGCGCGTTGCTGCTCGCGCCGCCGGGGTGAGGAGGAGTCCGAAGTGCTCATGCCCGCCATCATGCCGTTGCCATCAGCCAGCTCTCTTTGGGCTTGGTGAAGGTTTGGTGAGCATTTGGACACACATTAAAACTTGCCGGGTGGCAAATCAGACGAGGACACTCCGCGCCGCAAGCCCCCTGCATGGGGGACAGACCAATCACACCGGCGCAGGCACGGGAGGGAACCACCATGGCATTGAAGAGATTCGGAACGACGATGGGCAGGGCCGTCGTCCCCGCGTTGCTGGGCAGCGCGCTGCTGGCCGCATGCGGCGGCGGCGGTGGCGCGCAGCAGGACCCGGCGGCGCAGGTTGCGTCGCAGGATGGCGGCAGCGCCGACGCGGCCGCGCGCGCCAAGGCGCAGGCCGGCGACAACGGCAGCGAGACGGCGCTGACGCCCGTCGCGGCCACCGCCAGTTCGATGGAGCGCGGCGACCTGAGCGCCGCCAAGGCCATCGACCACGACGACAACAGCCGCTGGGGCTCGGCTTTCAGCGACAACGAATGGCTCACGCTGGACTACGGCAGCAGCGTCGCCATCAATCGCGTGCGCATCCAGTGGGAGAACGCCCACGCCACGCGCTACGCGCTGCAGACGTCCGAGGACAACAAGACCTGGACCACGATCAAGACCATCGACAACAGCGCCGGCGGCACCGAGGACCTCACCGGCCTCGCGGGCCAGGGCCGCTACCTGCGCGTGCAGGGGCTGGCGCGCTCGACGGGCTACGGTTACTCGATCTTCGAGATCCAGGCCTTCACCGGCACCCCGGTTCCGCCGGCCGATCCGACCACGCCTCCCACCACGCCGCCTGACACGCAGCCGGGTGATATCAGCAAGCCGGGCGTCGCCATCAAGCCGGTGTCGGCGCTGGCCTCCAGTGCCGAGAACGGCGGCCTGGCCGCGGGCAACACCATCGACGGCAACCTGTCCTCGCGCTGGGCCAGCAAGCCCGAGGACGGCGCGTGGATCCAGTACGACTTCGGCACCGCGCAGCCGCTGGGCTACATGAAGCTGGTCTGGGAGAACGCCTACGGCAAGGCCTACGCGATCCAGGTCTCCAGCGACGGCAAGGCCTGGACCCAGTTGCGCGAGCAACGCAGCGGCCAGGGCGGCACCGAGGAGTACTTCAACCTCGGCGTCACCACGCGCTTCGTCCGCCTGCAGGGCATCGCCCGCGCGACGCAGTACGGCTACTCGCTCTTCGAGGTCGAGTTCAAGACCACCGGCAGCGACAACAGCATCCCGGCCGCCACCACCACGCCCTTCCCCTCCCCGGCCGATGGCGCGAATCTGACGGCGCTGTTCCAGCCGCAGGCGCCGATCGAGACGATCCAGTTCACGCTGCCCGACGGCACGCTGATCACGCGTTTCGGCCAGCGTGGCGTGGGCCGTCACGGCCGCGAGCGCGGCGAAGCCTGGAACGAAATCGGCTTCGGTCCCAACGAGACCGTCGATGCGCAGGGCAACCCGGTCGACAAGGGCCCGGGCAACTACATGAACTTCGTCGCCAACTACTTCAGGAACCGCACCTGGGGCGTGGAGTTCATCGACAACAGCCGCGTTGCCGGCGTCACCAAGCCGCGTCTGATCGTCAACCAGTACTTCCCGCAGGCGCAGCGCGGGGGCGGCCATTCCTTCTTCCGCCGCATCGACGATCCGAACGTCACCGGCTACGGCTGGATGTCCCCGGGCCAACTGCTGGACCCGACCACCTACACCGACGGCTTCAAGGACCTGACCTCCTGCCCGGTCGTGCCCAAGCCGCCGCAGAACGCGCTGCTCAAGCCGACCACGGGCTACAAGGGCGTCATCGGCGCCAATGACGGCTGCTCCGTCGTGCTGGACAACATGCCGGGCCACTCGGACCTGGCGCCCAATGCCGATGGCGTGCTGGTGCCCAATGGCGTCAACATCCAGGCGCGGCCGCTCAAGCTGGGCGAGGCGATCGAGTTCACGGGCTCCTTCTTCTCCAGCCGCGCCGCGATGGACGCGATCGGGGACAAGGGCGACTTCCGCTACTACACCTCCGAGGTCATCTACGTCATGGGCAGCGGCCTGCAGCCCTGGTACGGCGTGCAGCCGCGCCTGAACAGCGTGCCGCTGCCGGAGTCGACCTGGTCGGGCGGTCTGGGCTCGGTCTCGTACAACTATTCGGATGAAGGCTTCCGGATGTTCCAGCAGCCCTTCAACAACATCGGCATGCAGAACCTGCAGCGATTCGTCGAAGGCCGCCGCACGGTGCACAGCAGCTTCATCACCGGCGCGCATGCGGAAGCGGGCAACGACCCGATGACCTCGATCCAGAACCTGGCGGGGCCGCGCTTCAGCGCCACGGCTTGCGTGCAGTGCCACACCAACAACGGCCGCAGCCCGGCGCCGTTCGCGGTGGACCAGCGCATGGATCGGATGTCCTTCCACGTCGCGGTGCGTGGCGCCGATGGCGCGGTGCGTCCGGATCCGCGCTATGGCTCGGCGATCCAGATGAATGCGCTCTCCGCCAGCGGCGTGCCGCAGGACTGGGGCAATGGCGTGCGGGTGGTCGGCTTCGAGACGCGCAGCGTCACGCTGGCCGATGGCACCAAGGTCGAGCTGCGCAAGCCCAAGTTCGGCTTCGACGGTCCGGTCCCGCAGCTGTGGTCGGCGCGCGCGGCGCAGCCGATGATCGGTGTCGGCCTGCTGGAGGCGGTGCCCGAGGCGGACATCCTGGCGCGCGTGCGCAATCAGCCGGACGTCGATGGCGTGCTGGGCAAGGCGAACTTCGTCTTCGATCCCGAGACGGGGGCGACGCGCCTGGGCCGTTTCGGCTGGAAGGCCTACAAGGCGAGCGTGCGTCACCAGGCGGCCGCGGCGCTGCTGAACGACATGTCGGTGACCTCGCCGGTGTTCCCGAACCGCAGCTGCGCGACGGACCCGGCGGGGTGCCGCAAGGCGCCGGCGCAGAAGGGCATCCAGGAGGCGGACCTGACCGCGCTGACGCAGTACATGCAGCTGCTGGCGGTACCGGCGCAGCGCAGCCTGGCGAGTGGTTTCCCCAAGGGGGTGATGCCGACGGAGGAGCATCGTGTCGATGCGGTGCAGGTGCAGGCGGGCCGCAAGGTCTTCGATGCGCTGCGTTGCGCGGCTTGCCACACGGCCGAGATGAAGACGGGCAAGAACCATCCGTTCGCCGAGCTGCGTGATCAGACGATCCGTCCCTTCACCGACCTGCTGCTGCACGACATGGGTCCGGCGCTGGCGGACAGTCTGCCGGAGGGACAGGCGCAGGGTGCGATGTGGCGCACTTCGCCGCTGTGGGGCATTGGTTACACGGACAAGGTGCAGGCCTCGACCCCGGTCGGCTATCTGCATGACGGCCGAGCCCGCACGCTGACCGAGGCCATCCTGTGGCATGGCGGCGAAGCCGAGAAGTCTCGCCAGCGCTTCGAGCAACTGCCGAAGTCTGATCGCGACGCCCTGCTCGCCTGGTTGCGCTCGCTGTAACCGCAGGCCCCGGCCCGCAGTCAATGACTGCCGGGCGGGCCGGCGCTCAACGGCAGCCTCACGAGGACGGTGCTGCCCTGCCCTGGCCCGCCGCTGCTGGCTGCGGCGCGTCCGCCATGCAAGTCGGCGACGGAGCGCACCAGCGCCAGTCCCAGCCCGAGTCCGCCGCCTGCGCCGCGCGCCTGTTCCGCGCCTTGCGAGAACGGTTCGAACGCGCGTTCCAGGGTTTCGGCGGTCATGCCCATGCCGTTGTCGGTCACGGTCAACACGGCCTCCTCGCCTTCGCGCCGGAGGTCGACGCTGATGCTCCCGCCCCGCTGCGTGAATTTGATGGCGTTGTTCAAGAGGTTGGACACCAGCTGGATGAGCCGGGTGCGATCGCCGGTGAGTCGCAGCGCCTCCTGCGGCAGGTGCGCGCTGAGCAGTTGTTCGCGCTCATCGGCTGCGGGGCGCATGCCTTCGACGGCGTCGCGCACGACCGCGCCGAGTTCGAGAGGGGCCACGGACAGGCGCACCTTCCCGGTCGTCACGCGGCTCACGTCGAGCAGGTCCTCCACCAGCCGGTTGATCTGCCGGACCTGCTTGTTGGCCACTTCCACGCACCACTCGCCGCGGGCGCTCAGGCTCTCTCGGCCGAGCAGCGCCAGCACGTTCATGATCGGCGCCAGCGGATTGCGGATCTCATGCGAGAGCATCGCGATGAACTCGGTCATGCGGCGGCTTTCCTCGACCAGCTCGGCCATGCGCCGCTGCTCGCGTTCGCGTTCCATGCGGGCGGTCAGGTCGCGGGTGACCTTGGCGTAGCCCAGCAGGTTGCCGTCGGAATGGAAGATCGCCGTGATCACCACGTTGGCCCAGAAGGTCGTGCCGTCCTTGCGCACGCGCCAGCCTTCGTCCTCGAAGCGGCCGTCGCGGCGCGCCAGCCGCAGTTCCTCGTCGGGCCAGCCGCGGTCGATGTCGGGCGGGGTGTAGAAGACCGAGAAATGCCGGCCGATCACCTCCTCGGCCGTGTAGCCCTTGATGCGCTGGGCGCCTGCGTTCCACGTGGCGATGCGGCCTGCCGGCGTCAACAGAAAGATCGCGTAGTCCAGCACGCCTTCCACCAGGCGGCGGTAGACCGCATCGCCGGCCTGATGCAGGCGTCGCACGTCGTCGTCTTCGATTCCCAAAGCGGGGTCTCCAATCGCATCCTCGGTTGCGGACTCTGTGGCCCGTCAGCCGGTCATCCCTGTTGTCCCGTCCATCGCAGGCCGCCGGCCCGATCGTCCGGCGCCTCATGCCTTCAAGTCTTCACGCCCAGCCGTTTGACCAGGCGTTGAAAGTTGCTCCGGTCCATGCCCGCCTCGCGCGCCGCGGCGGCCATCGCACCGCCGTGCCGCTGCAGGGCCTGTTCGATCCACTGGCGCTGGAAGCGCTCGGTGGCTTCGCGCAGGCCCGCGCCCGCCGGCAGGACCGGATGTTCCTCCGGGGGCATTCCGGGTGCCATGGCTGCCCCGTCCGAGGGGGACGGCGCTCGCACGGCCGAGGGCAAGGCCTGACTCGCGGCCGGTGTCAGGGACAACCCGAGGTGCTCCGGCTCGATCGCGATCCAGCGCCCTCCCCGGCCCGCGGCGGCCCGCGCGCGCAGCGCCGCGCGGCTGATGAGGTGCTCGAGCTCGCGCACGTTGCCCGGCCAGTCGTGGGCGAGCAGCGCCTGCGACGCCGCTGGCGACAGGCGCAGGTTGCGCGCGCCCAGGCGATGCTGGTTCTCCTCCAGGAAGCCGCCGGCGAGCGTCAGCACATCGCGGCCGCGCTCGCGCAGCGGCGGCACGCGCAGCGGGTAGACGGAGAGCCGGTGATACAGGTCGGCGCGGAAGCGGCCGCGGGCCACCTCCTCGCGCAGATCGCGGTTGGTGGCGGCAAGCACGCGCACGTCGACGCGCTGGACGCGATCGCTGCCGGGGCGTTGCACATCGCCGCTCTGCAGCACGCGCAGCAGCTTGGCCTGCACGGGCAGCGGCAGCTCCCCCACCTCGTCGAGCAGCAGCGTGCCGCCATCGGCCAGTTCGAACTTGCCCGCGCGATCCGCGACGGCGCCGGTGAAGGCGCCGCGCTTGTGGCCGAAGAGCTCGCTGTCGGCGAGCGTCTCGGGCAGCGCGGCGCAATTGATTTGCACCAGCGGCCGGTCGTGGCGTGCCGAGCGCGCATGCAGCCGCTCGGCCACGAGTTCCTTGCCCACGCCGGTCTCGCCGAGGATCAGCACGGTGAGGTCGGAGCCGGCGACGGTATCGATCTCCTGGCGCAGCCGGACCATCGCGGCGCTGCGGCCGAGCAACTCGCGCGTGCCGCCGCGCTGGCTGGCGCGGGCGAGCGCCTGTTCCTGCTCGGCGCGGCGGGCCATCGCGGCGATGGTTTCCTCGGCCGCGATGCCGGCTTCGAGCATGCGCACCACGCTCGCGAGGCGTTGCGGATCGACGCCGTCGAAGGCGTCCGGATCGAGCGCGTCCAGCGTCACCAGTCCCCAGATGCGGCCGTCGACGCGCAGCGGCGCGCCCATGCAGTCGTGCACGGCCTGGAGCTCCTGCTGATGCTCGAGCAGTCCGTCGTAGGGATCCGGAAGGCCGGCATCGGATGCGAAGCGCAGGCCATTGCCGCTTTGCAGCAAGCGGGCGAGACGCGGGTGCGCGGAAGCCGGAAAGCGCCGCCCGAGCGCCTCTTCCGAGAGTCCGTCGACGGCGACCGGCTGCAGCACCGGCGAGCCTTCATCGGGCAGCAGGCGCAGCAGCGCGGCGGCGTCGCAGGGCACCAGGCCGCGCACGGCGGCAAGCAGTTGGCGGTAGCGGGAGTCCATGGTCAATCCAACCTGGATGCGGTCAATTCGACAGCGGCGCAGTGTCGGTCATTCTGACCCATCCCGAGTCGATGGATCGCGCGAGTCCTTGATGATCAAGGGGTTACGGCGGGCGGCGGGGTCTTGCAACGCTGGCACGAATCGTGATTGGAAGAGGTCATCTCAACGAGACCGGAGTTCCAGATCTCATGTTTTCGCCTCAGACCATTGCCCTGATCCAGGCCACGGTGCCGCTGCTGCAATCGCGCGGCGAGGAGATCACGCGTCATTTCTACCGCGTGATGCTGTCCGAGCACCCGGAGCTGAACGCCTTCTTCAACCAGGCGCATCAGGCGCAAGGCACGCAGGCCCGCGCGCTGGCGGGTGCGGTGCTCGCATATGCGAGTCACATCGACCGGGTCCATGAACTGGCCCCTGCCCTGCCCCGCATCATCCAGAAGCATGTCGCGCTGGGCGTGCAGCCGGAGCATTACCCCATCGTTGGCCAATGCCTGCTGCGCGCGATCCGCGAGGTGCTGGGCGCGGATGTCGCCACCGACGAGATCCTCGGCGCCTGGGCCGAGGCCTATGGCGCGCTGGCCAAGCTGCTGATCGACGCCGAGGAGCAGGTCTATGCCGCGACCGCGGCGCGGCGTGGCGGCTGGCGCGGTCAGCGCGAGATGGTGGTCGCGCGCAAGGAGCGCGAGAGCGAACTGATCACTTCGTTCTACCTGGAGCCCAAGGACGGCGGGCCGCTGCCGGTGTTCCTGCCGGGGCAATACCTGACGCTGGTGCTGGACATCGAAGGCCGCACGGTGCGCCGCAACTACTCGCTGTCGGATGCGCCGGGCAAGCCCTGGTTCCGCGTCAGCATCAAGCGCGAGGAAGGCGGGCTGGTGTCCAACTGGATGCACGACCACGTCGAGGCCGGCGCGACGATCCAGGTGCAGGCGCCCGCGGGCGAGTTCACGCTGGACGGCTCGTCGACGCGGCCGCTGGTGCTGGTCACGGGCGGTGTGGGCATCACGCCGGCGATGTCGATGCTGGAGTCGGCGGCGGCCAGCGGACGGCCGATCCGCTTCATCCATGCGGCGCGTCACGGCGGCGTGCATGCGTTCCGGGAGCGCGTGGACCTGCTGGCCGCGGCGCACGACAACGTCGAGACGATGTACGTCTACGACGCGCCGCGCGAGGGCGACGACCCGCATGAAATCGGCCTCGTGACCGATGCGTTGCTGGCGCGGCACCTGCCGGAGGATCGCGATGTCGACGTGTATCTGCTGGGCCCGAAGCCCTTCATGAAGGCCGTGTACCAGGCGGGCCGCAAGCTGGGCGTGCCGGCGGCGCGGCTGCGCTATGAATTCTTCGGCCCGGCCGAGGAACTGGTGGGCGCGTGAGCGCGGCGCTCGAGGACCCGCGCGGGATGCCGGGTTCGAGAGCGCTCTCCAATCGCAAGCGGGCGTCGCGTCGATGACGCGGCGGCCGAGCGTCTGGCGGCCACGCTTCCGGAAGTCAGGTTCGTGGCCCGCGTGAGTTGTTCGAGGTCGGGTTGTTCGACAGCACCGGCGGGTTCGCGGTCACAAGGGTCAGCAGACTGCTGGCCAGCTGTTGCGGGTTGTCGTGCCACCGTTGCGCCGCCTGTCGCACGCCGGCATGCAATGACGACAAAGGCTGCACCGCGATGTCTCGCAGATGAGCGGCCACATCGCGCCGGTTTTGCCCGGTGGCCTGCGGCATGCCTGTGCCGCGCGCTACCAGCACGACTGCATCACCAATCACTTCTGCGCTCGGCAACGTCGGCGGCTGAGCCGATGAGGTCGCTCGCAAGGACAACACCGGTTCCTTCCTGGTCACAAGACGCAGCAGGTTGAGCACCAACTGCTCGGGGTCACCGTGCGCCCGGCTCGCGGCTCTTGCCACTTGCGCATTCAGACCGTCAGGGGGCGGCGAGTAGATGTCCTGCAGATGGTCGATCAGGTTTTGCGTGTTGCGGCCCGCCACGGCCGTCAAGTCGATGTCGTGCATTCCAGTGAGCATGTCCATGGCGTCATGCAACATCGCTGTGCGCGCGTCGGCATTGGTCAGAACGTCCGGGCTTGGCATGTTCGTATGGTTGGGGCGGCTGGTCGCTCGATCAGGCCGATTTGCGGAGGCCGAGGCCGACAGCTGATCGCCAGGACGTGTTTCGGATCTCTGGCGTCGCGGCAATACCGGGGAGTCTGACGTCACCAACGCCAACAGATTGCGCACCAGTTGTTCCGCGCTGCCGCTGCCTCGCTGCGCAGCTTCGACGACCCTCGGGTCGAGGCGAGATGGGGGCAGCATGCCGATCTGGTGGACGTGATTGGTTACGTGAAGCACGTCTTGATTGCTCATGCCTGTGATGTTGGAGCGGTCTGTCCCGCCCAATATGCGCAACGCGCCTTCCACCACTTCACGGTTTGGCATGCGCCCAGGGCCTGCCACGGTCGCGCCAGCGGCCGCCCCAGAGAGGCGTGCTGCATCGCTCCGTGGCGTGGGGTTGCCGATCTGCACCCGGTGCCTGCGTCCATCTTCAGCCGTGGTCGCAGCCTGATGGCGCCGCCCGGTCGGAATGCCGTAAGGCGATGCTGGCGCGGCTTGCGAGGCTCGTGCCTCGGGGGCCGTCTCTCGGCGTTGCGCTGGCGAGCTACTGGATTCCGCAGAGGGTGTGCGATTCGTCCGGAAGAGGTTGCGAAGATTGTTGATGCTCATCTGTGCTGCCAGGCGTGTCGGCGATTGGCGTCGGTGTCGAAGCCGTTTCCGTAGACCTTATGCGTGGCCTCGGCCTGGAACCTTGCCGGCGCGAAAACTCCTTCAACGATGCGAAGGCGCGAGCGCCGCAGCAGCGCGGCGCTCGAGGACCCGTGCGGGATGCCGGGTTCGAGAGCGCTCTCCAATCGCAAGCGGGCGTCGCGTCGATGACGCGGCGCCTGGGGGTCTCCCGTTAGCATGGCCCGTTCCCCATGCATGACAAGCAAAGGAGACCCGCATGGAATGCCTAGCCCTGACCGAAGAGGCCGGCGTCGGCCACCTGGTGCTGAACCGTCCGGAGGCGATGAACACGATGTCGCCACAGCTGTGGCGCGAGCTGGAATCGGTGCTCGACGACCTGCATCGCAGCTCGACGCTGCGGGCGCTGGTGATCTCGTCGACGGGCAAGCATTTCTCGGCGGGGATGTCGCTGGACGTGCTCCAGAGCGGCGGGATCCAGCTCGATGACCGCAGCGCGGAAGGTCGCGCGGCGATCGTGGACCTGCTCGCGGACATGCAGCAGGCGTTCAACAAGCTCGACGACCTGCGCGTGCCGACGATCGCGGCGATCCAGGGCGGGTGCATCGGCGGCGCGGTGGATCTGGTCGCGGCGTGCGACATCCGGTATGCGGAGACGGGCGCGTTCTTCTGCATCCAGGAGATCAACATCGGCATGGCGGCGGATCTCGGGACGCTGCAGCGGCTGCCGAAGCTGATACCGCTGGGAGTGGTGAAGGAGCTCGCGTATACGGGGCGGAGGATGCCGGCGGCGCGGGCGCAGGCAGTGGGGCTGGTGAACGAGGTGTTTGCCAGCCAGGCGGAGGCGGTGGAGGCGGCGCTGCAATGCGCCAGGGAGATCGCGCAGAAACCGCCCGTGGCGGTGTGGGGCAGCAAGCAGGCGATTCACTACGCGAGGGATCACGGCGTGAAGGACAGCCTGCAGCAGATGGGTTGGTTGCAGGCGGCGATCTGGCAGAACCGGAATCTGATGGAGGCGTTCGCGGCGGCGCAGGCGAAACGGCCGACGGCGTTTCCGGATCTGGCGGGGTTGAGGTATTTCAGGGAGGGGTGATTGCCAGCCTTGGAAATTAAGCCTTTCTCCCATCTCTGATATGGCGCCGGCACTCAATCGAGCCATCTGAAGAAGGAATAAAGCTTACTGCAAGGAGGCGATCAAGGGATGTCGCCTTTGAGTAGCTCATTTGCCCTAGCCGCCAAATGCACACCTGCCTCAATTAGAACGGCATCGACGCTTTTTCGCGGCATCACTACGTCAAACGCGATCGCGTTGAAGTCATCTACCAATCCAAATATCCGAACTTGATCGCCCGAAGCTGGAGCAATAATCCGAATGTCGCCGAGCGCCTGATGAAACCAGAGGTTGCATCGAAAAATGCTGTCAAGCGTCGAATCCGATAGAGCGCCATCTTGAAGAATCTTTGCTAGACACCGAGCAAGCGCTCCTCGCTCGCAATTGAAAAGGATTTGTTCATCCATATTAATGGTGCCGCGAGCCAGATAACCATAAGAGGCATCGAGATCATCAATGTACGCAGGCTCTTGCCCGCCAAAGCGCGCCCCTACAACCCAGTAAAAGAACTTCGCGCCAATGCATAGATTGGCGTCATCGAAGTACAAGTGCAGTTCGATCGCAAAACTCTGCCTTTCTCCAAAAGTGATCGACTCAAAAGTCATTTTCCGATCCTGTCCCTGCTACCGCGGTTGAAGAAGCGATCAACAATTGAGAGGTTTCCCATATGGCCAAGGAGAGCCCAACTCAAAGAGTCGCATGGCCACATCCTTTTAGTCCGCCGCCGATTGGATCATCTGCTCCGGAGAAATGAAATTCAGCCTTGCAATTGGGGCATAGAGCGAACTCCACACCTTCAGGTACTATAGTTTTGTAGCAATTTGGCAAGAAAGCCAGCACCAAGACTTTGCGTCAGTTCAGTATCCCTCGGACTTTGACCGCAGAGCCAATTGGTGATATCTGCCTTATCGAAGAAGTTATCCTTCAGTTCGGGGATGGCCGCCAAATCCGCTTGGCAGGTGAGTGCAAAAATGCCAATATCTACTGGCCAATATTGATAAGCAACCCATCGCCCCTTTGTGTCCACCAGAGCCAACCCATCGGAGTCCCCCGCGTTCCGCATTGCTCTGCCGACACGCGATACTTCAAGCGACCAATCGGCGTTCGCGGCCAATCTCGCGATAAGACTCTCCCGTCGACTATTAAAGACCAACGCCTCAGACTCGCCGTTAAAGCACTGAGAGATTACATCTTTAATTGCGGCAATAATTTCGACGGACGAGCCCATGTCCGCGTCGAAGAACAGATATTTGTCAAATGATCTCCTCAATACCATTGAGGGAAGCGTAGCATTTGGAATGATCAGGTCTTCAAAACGTGGAGGCTGATTGCGGATCAAGTCACTCTCCCAGATTTTTCCGGCGCATCCTATGCAATGCAAACAAGGGATTAATTGCCTTATTCCGCTCTCCACAAACACTACCTGCAGGTCATCATGTCATGCCTTCCCAGACACTGCGGCCATCAACGAACAGATCGAACTCGCCCGAAACCGCCCACACGGAAATTGCAGCTTTTCGATCTTCCGGACGAATCCAATGTTTCATCTCAATTGGATCATTCGCTCCCGAGAGATGAAATTCAACCTTGCAATTGGGGCGAAGAACAAACTCCGCGCCTTCAGGCTCAAGATAGAGAAAAATCTCTTCCTGCCCTTCGTTGGAGAGATCAAAAACGCAGGTCGGATTTTCCACAACTCACCTCATGATTGCTGCGCTTTTCAAGTGCCTGACGGGCTCCAGATCCATATGACTGAAGTGGCGCCGAGGCCAAAAAGCGGAAGAAGCCTCTGCGGAATCGTACTCTCAATTCAGTTCTACTCTTGTTGAGGAACTTGCCTCCGAATTTGAGGCCCGAGTGTTCCTTCACCACACGCTGCATCTCTGCAAGGCCGAATCATATCGAATGCCAGCTCGTAGGCCTTCGCATAAGGGTGCCACAAGAAGAATTTGCGCTCCTGCAGAGAACGCTACAGAAGGGATTTTTCTGCGATCATCTTCTTTTCATTTGCCGCCGCTGCATATACCTTCTCGAGGAAGACCTGGTCTCCGAGCGCCGTGGCACCGCGTGAGCCGCGGATCAGTTGGCCGTCCTCCCTCGCGGTACTCGGTATTCTCGGTCGAAGCGCGGACTATACGAATCGTCAGACCATTGAATTTCGCGGGGAAAACCCTGCATTGCTGACCATCCGAACCCTTGATCTCAAGCGGTGACATCTTGGTGATGTTTGAAATTCAACGGCGAGAACCGCCTCTTGCGCGCGCGGAGCACGGCAATTCATCGAGCCAACGCGATACAGTCGCGCCCTGGCCGCAAAGAAGATCAAGGCCATGCGGTGCGTGCACGCGCCGCCAAGACGGGAGGGCTCCATGAACATTTCCATCCATCGCGCCTCGAGCGCACTGTCGCGCGTCACGCGAGGCGCAGCCGCGCGTCGCGCCGTGTCCGCGCCCGCTCGCTGAGCCGCCCGCTCCCATGCATTCGGCAGCAGTCCCGGCCGGATCGCCGCATCCCGTCCTCCGCGCCCTCCTCCCCGTCCCGTCATGCGCCTGACCTCGATCGACTGGCGCGCCTTGACGGACGTCGCCGCGCTCAAGCAACGCGCCTCGCGCGCGCCGACTCCCGTGTGGATCGGCCTCGCGCTGGTACCGCCGCTGCTCGCCGGCGCCCTGCTCTTCGCCTCCCGTCAAGCTGAACGCCTCGCCATCGCGCAGGACAAGGCCGCCCACGCCGAGCTCATCGACCTGCGCGCGAAGGTCGCCGCCGCTCCACCCGTCGACGCGTCGCCCTTCGCCACGCGCCTGCCGCTGACGCAGTCTTCCGCGCGCGCCGTCACCCATCTGCGTGAAGCCGCCGAGTCGCAGTCGGTGCTCGTCACGACGATCTCCGCCTCTCAGCAGCCGCCGACCGCCAACACCCTTGGCCGCATGAACATCGACGTCAACCTGCGCGGCAGCTATGCCGCGATCAAGACGGTGCTCGCCGAGGTCCTCGGCCGCGACGCGCAGCAGGCCGTGCTTCAACAGCTGTCCCTTCGCCGAGCGAGCGCCGCCGCGCCCGGCGCCATCGCAAGCCCCGCGGGCGGCGACCTGGAAGCGCGCGTCGTCGCCACCTGGTTGAGCCGCCCCCTGGCAGAGCCGACCTCGGTCTCAGCAACAGTCTCGACATCGGCCGCCAACCCGGTCGCGACCTCGGCCTCGCAGCCTGCATCCCCGTCGTCATCGGCCTCCGCGCCTGTGGCCGGCCGTTGAAAGCGCGTCGATGTTCAAGCGCTCGACCACAACGACCCCGGACGCTCCCGCGCCCGACCTGCGCCCTGGCCTGCGCTGGGCGCTCGGCCTGAGCGCCGCGGCCAGCGCCTGGGCCTTGCTCTCGCCTGCCGATCCTCCGCTCGTCGCCGCGGCCGCGCCGTCTCCCGCCGGCCAGAGCCTGCCGGCCACGCCCGCGCCGCGTCCCCCGATCGCGCCGGCCACCTCGCGTCCCGGCGCCCCCGCGCCGCTGCCCGCCGTCCCGCCGCGCCTGCCCGAGCAACCGCTCGAGCCCGCCGACCGCGACCCGTTCTCGATCCCTCAGCCGCCGGCCCCGCCGCCACCGCCGCCCCCTCCTCCGCCACCGCCGCCTCCCCCGCCCCAGGCGCCGCCGCTGAACTACCGCTACCTCGGCCAGCTCATCGACCCTCAAGGCCAGCGCAAGGTCTACCTCGCCCGCGCCGACAAGGACCTGCTCGTCGAGGCCGGCACCCGGCTCGACGAGGGCTACCGCGTCGAATCGATCACCGACGACGAGGTCCGCCTCGTCTACGAACCCCTGCAGCAACGCGCCGTCATCCGCATTCCGCCGGCCGCTCCCGCGCCCTGATCCGCCCGCTCCGATGTCCTCACGCCCCGCCCGCTCCCGCTCCGCCCGGCATCCGGCCGCCTGCACCGCCGCCGCGCTCGCAGTGCTGCTGCTCCTGGCCGGCTGCGCCGAGACCCGCATCCGCGACGAGTCCCGCAAGGCCATGGCCGACGGCCAGTACCAGCAGGCCATGGCCACGCTCGAGAACGGCCTCAAGGAGTACCCCGACAGCACCCCGCTGCGCACCGCGCTGCTGCGCGCCCGCGCCGACACGCAGACCCGCCTGACCTCGCAGGCGCTCGCGCAGCGCGCCGCCGGCCAGTTCGACGAGGCCGCCGCCACGCTGCGCCAGGCGCTCGAACTCGATCCCGCCAACGTGCGCGTGCAATCGCTGCTCGCCGACATGGAGCTCGAGCGCAAGGGCGCCGCCGACCTCGCCGCCGCGCAGCAATGGGTCGACGCCCGCCAGCCCGATCGCGCGCTGCGCGTGCTCGAACAGGCGCTCAAGGACAACCCCCGCCACGGCGGCCTCCAGGACCTGCAGCGCCGGCTGCTCAGCGAGCAGCGCACCGCCCAGGTCCAGGCGCTCAACGGCGTGCTGACCGAGTCGCGCCCGATCTCGCTCGACTTCCGCGACGCCAGCCTGCGCACCGTGCTCGACGTCGTCACCCGCCACAGCGGCATCAACTTCGTGCTCGACCGCGACGTGCGCGCCGACGTGCGCGTCACCGTGCTGCTGCGCCAAGCCAAGGTCGAGGACGCGCTGGACCTGATCACCTCCAGCAACCAGCTGGCCAAGAAGGTCATCGACGCGCGCACCGTCGTCATCTATCCCAACACCGCCGAGAAACACCGCGAGTACCAGGAGCAACTGGTGCGCGTGTTCAACCTCGCCAACAGCGATCCCAAGGGCGCCGCCGCCTTCCTCAAGGCGATGCTCAAGATCCGCGAACCCTTCGTCGACGAGCGCAGCAACCTGCTCGCGCTGCGCGACTCGCCCGAGAACATCCAGCTCGCCGAACGCCTGCTCGCCGTCTTCGACAGCGCCGAGCCCGAGGTGCTGCTTGAGGTCGAAGTGCTCGAGGTCAGCGCCTCGCGGCTGAATGAACTCGGCGTCAAGCTGCCGTCTTCGTTCTCGCTCACGCCGCTGGCGCCCGCGGGCACCGACCAGTTGACCGTCGGCAATCTCCAGAACATCAACCGCGACCGCATCGGCGTCGGCTTCTCGCCGAACAACCTGACCGTCAACCTGCGCCGCGAGGTCGGCGACACCTCCACCCTCGCCAATCCCAAGCTGCGCGTGCGCAACCGCGAGAAGGCCAAGGTCATGATCGGCGACAAGATCCCCATCGTGTCCACCACCACCGGCACCGGCGGCTTCGTGTCCGAGAACATCAGCTACCTGGACGTCGGCCTCAAGCTCGAGGTCGAGCCCACCGTCTACGCCGACGACGAGGTCGCCATCAAGATCGGCCTGGAAGTCAGCTCGCTCGGCACCGCGACCAAGACCTCCGCCGGCTCGATCGCCTATCAGATCGGCACCCGCAATGCCAATACGCTGCTGCGCCTGCGCGATGGCGAGACGCAGTTGCTCGCCGGCCTCATCAGCCGCGACGAGCGCTCCACCTCCACCCGCGTGCCCGGCCTCGGCGACGTGCCGGTGCTCGGCCGCCTGTTCTCCAGCCAGCTCGACGACGGCAAGCGCTCCGAACTGCTGCTGGCCATCACGCCGCGCGTGCTGCGCAACGTCAAGCGCCTGAACGCCAGCGAGTCCGAGATGTGGGTCGGCACCGAGGCCTCGCCCAAGCTGCGCCAGGTCGGCGGCCTGCAGTTCAACACGCCGCAGCCGGAGGCCAAGCCGCCTGTGCCCGGCGCACCCGGCACGCCCGCCGCGCCTCCTTCTGCGGCTCCGGCGGCGGCTGCTGGCACGGGCGCCCCGGCGCCGCAGGCATCGCCCGCCGGTCCGCCCGCGCTGCCGGTGCGAAAGACGCCGACGATGTCGCTGGCCGCGCCCGCCCAAGCCAAGGCCGGCGAGACCGTCGAGGTCCGCGTCGACCTGCGCGACGCGTCGCTGCGCGGGCTCATGACGGAAGTCCAGTACAGCGCCGACAAGCTGACGCTGATCGACGCCGAGGAGGATGGCTATTTCCGCAGCGGCGGCGCGGTGACCAGCTTCAGCAAGCGGGCCGAAGCCGGCCGCGTCAACCTCAGCGTGCTGCGCAACCAGGCCACGGCCACGGCAAGCGAGTCCTCGGGCGGCGTGTTCAAGCTGCGCTTCAAGGCCACCGCCGCGGGACGCGCCGAGGTGCGCGTCGGCACCGCGCAGCCGGTCTCGCTTGAACCGGGCAGCGGCCAGCCGGTGCTGCCGATGCCCGCCGTCATCGAGGTGAAGTAACCATGGCACCGCGCCGCGCGTCCGCCTCAGCCCGCCGCCGCGATGGCCGTGCGGCAGGCCTGCGCGCGCGCGGCTTCACGCTGATCGAGCTGCTCGTGTGCCTGGCGATCCTGGGCTTCCTGGCCTCGCTCGCGCTGCCGATGGCCGAGATGACGGTGCAACGCGAGAAGGAGCGCGAGCTCAAGCGCGCGCTCTGGGAGATCCGCGACGCGCTCGATGCCTATCGCGCCGCGCGCGAAGCCGGCGCCGTGCTGGGCCCCGGTGATCGCCCGCCCTATCCCGCCACCTTGCACGAGCTGACCGTCGAAGTGCCCGACGCGCGCGCCGACCGCCAGGGCCAGACGATGCGCTTCCTGCGCCGCGTGCCGCGCGATCCCTTCGCCGAACCCGGCGTGCCGGCCGAGCAGAGCTGGGGCCTGCGCGGCTACCAGTCCGATGCCGACAACCCGCAGCCGGGCCCCGAGGTCTACGACGTCCATTCGATGTCCACCGCCGTCGGCCTCAACGGCGTGCCGCTGAAGCAATGGTGAAACCCGCCATGAGTCAACGCATCAACCGTCGCATCACGGATCGCATCACGGATCGCATCGCCCATCGCATCGCTCGTCGCGTCACGCGCCGCGTCTGCCCGCGCGCTCGCCATGCCGGCGCGCGCGGCTTCACCGTCATCGAGCTGCTGGTGGTGCTGGCCGCGCTCGCGCTGCTGCTGAGCGTCGCCGCGCCGCGCTATGTGCAGCACGTGGACCGCGCGCGCGACACCGCGCTGCGCCAGAACCTGCAGGCGATGCGCGACGCGATCGACAAGTTCTACGGCGACCAGGGCCGCTATCCGAAGGAGCTGCCCGAGCTGGTCGAGCGCCGCTACCTGCGTGCGATCCCGCTCGACCCGGTGACGCAGCGCGCGGACAGCTGGGTGGCTGTGCCCCCGCGCGCTGGCGATGCCAATGGCGCGGGCGGTGGCGCCGGCGATGGCGAGGGCATCGCCGACGTGCGCAGCGGCGCGCGCGGCATCGCGCCGGACGGGAGCAGCTATGCGTCGTGGTGAGCGCGCGTCCGCGAGGCGGTCAACAGCCCGGGGCTATGGCCTCGTCGCCGTGCTCGTGCTGCTGGCGCTGGCCTCGCTCGCGCTGTCGGTGGCGGCGCAGTCCTGGTCGGCCGACGCCCGCCGCGACAAGGAACAGCAGCTGCTGCGCATCGGCACGCTCTACGTGCAGGCGCTCGAACGCTACCGCCGCAGCTCGCCGGGCACCGACAAGCGCCTGCCGCAGGAACTGGCGGAGCTGCAGCGCGACGAGCGCTTCGTCGGCACCGTGCGCCATCTTCGCCAGCTCTATCCGGACCCGGTCGGCGCCACCGGCCAGTGGGGCATCGTGCGCGGCGACGACGGCCGCGTGCGCGGCGTCTACAGCCTCAGCGAGGCCGAGCCCTTGATCAGCGGCCCCGTGCGCCGCCCCGGCGTGCGGCTGGCCGCCGCGCGCCGCTATTCCGATTGGAAGTTCGTCGTGGACTCCGAGCAATGAAGGACCAGAACCCCATGCCCCTCATCGTGCCCCTTCCCTCCCGGCTGGCGTCTCGCCTCGCCCCCCCGCGGCCAGGCACCGTCCGCCGCGCCCGCGGCTTCACGCTGCTCGAGCTGCTGGTGGTGATCCTCATCATCGGCCTGCTCACCGGCATCGTCGGCCCGCGCTTCCTGAGCCAGATCTCGCGCTCCGAGGTCACGACGGCGAAGGCGCAGCTGGACGCCATCGACAAGGCGCTGCAGGCCTACCGCATCGACATGGGCCGCTATCCGGAGTCCGGCGAAGGCCTGGCCGCGCTGGTGCGCAGCGACGCCAACGATCCGCGCTGGCGCGGCCCCTATCTCAAGGGCGAGTTGCCCAACGACCCGTGGGGCATGCCCTACCAGTACCGCATCCCGTCGCAGCAGCCCGGCAAGGACTACGAGCTGTTCAGCTTCGGCCGTGACCGCGTCGCGGGCGGCACCGGCGACGACGCCGACATCCAGCTCTGAAGCCGCCACGCTGACACCCCGACTGTTCCCGCTCGCATGAAGCTCCGCGTCCGCCTGCTCGATCCCGTGCGCCTGTCCGTCAGCGAGGAGCTGATGGAGGCGCCGTCGCGTGAAGCGCTCGGCGATCGCCTGCCCGATGGCCGCAAGGTGCTGGGCGCCGAGCCGGTGCGCGATGCCGCTCGCCCGCGCGCGGCCAGCCTGGCGTCCGGTTCCGCGGGAACCGCCACAGCGGCTGGCCTGCGCGCCAACGCGCTCGACATCGCCTGGTGGTGCCAGGAGTTGCGCACGCTGCTGGTGGCCGGCATGACGGTGGTCGAGGCGATCGAGACGTTGCAGGCGCAGTCCGGCGCGGACCCGGCGCGCGCCGCGCTCCAGACGGCCTTGCTGGAGCAGCTCCACCGCGGCAAACCACTGTCGGTGGCGATGGAGTCGCTGGAGCGCTTTCCGATGGTGCTGGTGGCCAGCGTGCGCGCCAGCGAGCGCAGCAGCTCGCTGGCCGAGGCGCTGTCCGAGTACCTGCGCTATCACGAGATGGTCGAGGCGCTGCGCAAGAAGGTCGTCAGCGCGGCCATCTATCCCAGCCTGGTGCTGAGCCTGGGCCTGCTGGTGAGCGGCTTCCTGATCGTCGTGGTGCTGCCGCGCTTCGCATCGATGTACGCGGACCTGCGCGGCGAGATGAGCTGGTCGACGCATCTGCTGACGCTCGCCAGCGTGTTCGTGCGCGAGAACCGCCTGGCCATCGTGGCGGCGGCCGCGGCGCTGGCGTTCCTGGCCGTGATGGCCTGGCGTCAGGGCGCGATCCAGCGCGCGGCGATGCGCGCAGCCAATGTCTTCCCGCCCGTGCGGCGCGCGCTGCGCGAGTTCCGGCTGGCCAAGCTGTATCACTCGATGACCGTGATGTTCCGCGGCGGCTACACGCTCGACGAGACCCTGCTGCGCTGCGAGGGCCTGGCGCTGGGCGAGCGCATGGACGATGCGATGCGCGAGGCGCGCCTGGCGCTGACGCGCGGCGTGCGCGTGTCGGCGGCCCTCTCCGAGTCCGGCCTGACGGACACGGTGACCCAGCGCCTGCTGGCCGTCGGCGAGCGCTCGGGCAACTTCGAGCGCGTGCTGCAGACCATCGCCGAGCGCCATGCCGGCGCCTTCGCCGCCTTCATGGACCGCGCCACGCGCATCGTCGAGCCGCTGATGCTGCTGCTGGTGTCGCTGCTGGTGGGCAGCATCGTGGTGCTGATGTACCTGCCGATCTTCGACATCGCGAGCAGCATCCGCTGAGCGCCCGCCTTCCCCAGATTCCGATGAGAGCCTGCCACCGATGAACGCCGAATCCCACAAGGAGCGCCAGACGGATCGCCACACGGATCTCCGCCCGGACTTCCGCGCCTCGATCCAGGCCGCGCGGCGTCAGTCCGTGCAGGCCGGCACCGGGAGCGTGCTCGACCACCTGCTGCGCGAAGCCGTCTGGCGCGATCAGTTGCCGGTGCTGCTGCGCGAGACCGGCGGCATGGAGATGCTGGACGGCGAGACGCGCGCGCTTCCCGATCTGACGCTGTTCGGCGCCGCGGGCGCCGCCCTGGCGCGCCAGCTGCGCGCGGTGCCGGTCCGGCTGGACGGTGATCCCGGCCAGCTGCGGCTCGCGATGGCCGATCCGTGGGACGAGACGGCGCTGCGCCGCGCCGCGCAGGCGATGGGACGGCGCGTGCCGCCGATCGCCGCCACCGGCGCGCGCATCGACGCCTGGTGCGGCGCGACGCCCAGCGCCTCGGCGGCGACGGCGGCCGAATCGCCGGACGGCCCCGTGGTGGCCTTCGTCGATCAGGCGCTGCGGCGCGCCTACGAGGTCGGCGCCAGCGACATCCACTTCGAATGCGATCGCCATGGCGTCACCGTGCGGCTGCGGCGCGATGGCGTGCTGATGCCGCATGCGCGGCTCGATGGCGCGCGCCAGGCCGAGGAGGCGATCTCCCGCATCAAGGTGCTCGCGCAGCTCGACATCACCGAGCGGCGTCTGCCGCAGGACGGCCGCTTCCGCGTCGCGCTGGGCGGCGGCGAACTGGACCTGCGCGTCTCCGTGATCCCCAGCGTCTTCGGCGAGGACGCGGTGCTGCGCCTGCTCGACAAGGCGCAGCTGCGCGATCCGGCCGACCAGGTGTCGCTGGATCTGCTGGGCTTCGACGCGGCCGGCGCCGCAATGATCCGCGAGCTCGCCGGCCTCCCGCACGGCATGCTGCTGGTCACCGGCCCGACCGGCAGCGGCAAGACGACCACCGTCTACGCGGCGCTGTCCGAGGTCAACAACGGCATCGAGAAGATCATCACCATCGAGGACCCGGTCGAGTACGAGCTCGCCGGCGTGCTGCAGGTGCCGGTCAACGAGCGCAAAGGGCTGACCTTCGCGAAGGGGCTGCGATCGATCCTGCGCCACGACCCGGACCGCATCCTGGTCGGCGAGATCCGCGACGCGGAGACAGCGGAGATCGCGGTGCAATCGGCCCTCACCGGCCACCAGGTGCTGACGACGGTCCATGCGAACAGCGTGTTCGACGTGACCGGGCGCTTCAAGCACTTCGACCTGGACATGTTCGGCTTCATGGCGGCGCTCAACGGCGTGATCGTGCAGCGGCTGGTGCGCTGTCTGTGCCCGCACTGCGCCGGCGAGCGCCCCGCGACGGCGCGCGAGCAGCAATGGTTCATCGACGCGGGGCTGCCCCGGCCGGAGACGATGCCGCGCCCGCAGGGCTGCGAGCGCTGCGCCGGCACCGGCTACAAGGGCCGCCGCGTGATCGCGGAGGTGCACACCATCGATGACGGCTTCCGCGACCTGGTGACGACGGGAGCGCCGGTGTCGGCGCTGCGCGAGCATGTGCTCCGCCAGGGCGTGAGGAGTCTGTCGCAACTGGGCGCGGACATGGTGAGCCGGCGCGAATCGAGCGCGGAGGAGATCAAGCGTGTGGTGGGTTGGTAAGCGCGGGACGGGCAGTTCCCGCGACTCGCGCGGCTTGCGCGGCTTGCGCGGCTTGCGCGGCTTGCGCGGCTTGCGCGGCGGACACGCGGCATCCCGCACGGCGATCGCCTACGCCAGCGACGGCGCCGTGCGTCTGGCGCTGGGCGGGGTGACGCAGGTCGCGTCAGTGGTGGACGGCCGCGAGGCGGCCCTCGCGGCCCTGGCGGCGGGACTGCGCGAGCTGCCGCGCGGCACGCGGCTGCGCATCGCGGTGGGCGGCGCGGTGTGCCGGCCCTTCCTGCTGCCGGAGATCGATGGCGCCGCCGGCGACGCCGAGTGGCCGGCCATCGCGGCGGCCCTGGTCGAGGACGCCACGGGCCTGCCGCCCGGAAGCCCGGTATGGCTGGACGGCGGTCAGACGTCGCCGCGGCTCGCGGTGGCGATCGACGCCGCGTGGCTGCGCGGGATCGAGGCGCTGGGCGGCCGCGCGCTCGACAGCATCAGGCCATGGTGGGCCCTGGCGATCGACGCCAGCACGCCTTCGCCGTTCTCCGCCGGCCTGCATGGCCTGGCGGTCGCCGACAGCGAGATGCTCGTGCTGCTGCTCGCCGATGGCGAGCGCTATCGCGTCGCGCAGACCTATCCGCTCGAGGGCGAGGCCCCGCAAGCGGTGCTCAGCCGCGCGCTGGTGACGCACGACTGGCCGGACGAAGCGGTGCGCCTGATCGAGTTCGACGCTGGCGCGTTGCCGGGACAACCGGTCAGCGATCCGCTGCCTTTCAGCAAGGCCATCCCCCGCGCCAGCGATCGGTCATCAAGCAAGGAGCGCGCGGCATGAGGGCCCTCACCGTGGAGTTCGCACCGGCTCGGCGCCCGGTCGCGGCACTGGCGATCTGGGGCGCGGTCTGCGCGCTGATGGCGATCGGACTGGGCACGGCCGCCTGGCAGTCGTGGACGCATCGGCAAGCCGTCGCGGCGCGCGCCGCGAGCGACGCGCAGGAAGCGGCCCGCCTGCGCGCCCAGCTGCGCGAGCGCGCGGACCGCGCCGCGGCCTCGGCGACGGCGCCGGCCTACGCCCGCGATGCGCTCGCCGTGGCGAAGACTGCCGCCTTCCCGATGCAGCCGGTGCTGCGCTCGCTCGAGACGGTGGCCGTCGACGGCGTGCTCGTCACCGCCATCGAACTCAACGCCGCGCGCGGCGGCGCCGACGTGACGCTGGCGTTCGACGACTACAAGGCGCTGCTCGCCTATCTCGAACTGCTCAACGAAGGCGAGCCGGCGCCGCGCTGGTCGCTGGTGCGGGCCGAGGCGTCCGGCGCACGGCGCCAGGCAGTCATCCGCGCCACCTGGTCCTGAAACAACAACGCCCGCCGGTGCTCTCGCACCGCGGGCGTCGTTCCGGTGAAGGAAGCCGCGAGGCTTACTTGTTCACCGCATCCTTCAGCGCCTTGCCGGCGGTGAACTTGGCCACCTTCGACGCCGGGATGTCCAGCGCTTCGCCGGTGGCGGGGTTCTTGCCGGTGCGGGCGGCGCGCTCGCTCACCTTGAAGGTGCCGAAGCCCACCAGGGCGATCTGGTCGCCAGCGGCCAGCGCTTCGGTGATGGTTTCCAGGGTCGCGTCCAGCGCGGTCGCGGCCACGGCACGGGTCACGCCAGCCTTGTTGGCGATGCCTTCAATCAGTTCACTCTTGTTCATCAATGCTTCCAGTAAAAAACCAGGGTCCGGCTAGCCGGGGGCCGCGATTATCAGTCAGTCCTGACCACTCGCCTGTTTGAAGACGCAACCACCGGCCTTCCAGCCCCGTCATTCGTCCGAATGGCGGACGATTGCGATCCCCACCAAGGGCGGCAGCGTCCCCCCATGAAAAACGCCCCGGGGTGTCCGGGGCGTCGTCGAGGGGGGGAGTTCGCGGCTCAGGAGGCCTTGGGGCCATCCTCGGACGGCCAGTCGCGGATGTAGGCCTTGAGCATGCGGTTCTCGAAGTCCTGCGCATCGACCACGGTCTTGGCCACGTCGTAGAACGAGATCACGCCCATCAGTTGCTTGCCGTTGAGCACCGGCATGTAGCGCGCGTGACGGCCCAGCATCATCCGGCGCACTTCGTCGATCTCGGTCTCGGGGGTGCAGGTCAGCGGGGCGTCGTCCATCACGCTGCGCACCAGCCGCGTCCCGACGCTGCCGCCGTTGGCGACCACCGCCTGGATCACCTCGCGAAAGGTCAGCATGCCCACCAGGTCGCCGAACTCCATGACGACGAGCGAGCCGATGTCGCGCTCCGCCATGGTCTCGACGGCGTGGGCCAGGGGTTGGTCCGGGGAGACGGTGAAGAGCGTGTTGCCCTTGACGCGCAGGATGTCTGAGACTTTCATGGCCGCAGGAGAAAAAGTTGGCTGCCAACATAGCACACAATGCCCGGCGCCAGACCTTGCCGGTCATCACAACAAGCAGGAGACCCCCATGTCAGGTCCATCCGACCCGGGCTTTGATACCTTGGCGCTACACGCCGGCGCCGCGCCGGACCCCACCACCGGCGCCCGCGCGGTGCCGCTGCACCTGAGCACCTCGTTCGTGTTCGAAAGCGCCGAGCAGGCCGCGGGCCTGTTCAACATGGAGCGCAGCGGGCACGTCTACTCGCGGTTGTCGAACCCGACCACGGCGGTGCTGGAGGAACGCATCGCCGCGCTGGACGGCGGCGCTGGCGCGATCGCCACGGCCAGCGGCCAGGCGGCGCTGCATCTGGCGATCGCGACGATCGCGGGCGCGGGCGACCACATCGTGGCCTCGAGCGCGCTGTACGGCGGCTCGCACAACCTGCTGCACTACACGCTCAAGCGCTTCGGCATCTCGACCACCTTCGTGCGCCCCGGCGACCTGGACGGCTGGCGCGCCGCGATCCGCCCGCGGACCAAGCTGCTGCTCGGCGAGAGCCTGGGCAACCCGGGGCTGGACGTGCTCGACATCCCGTCGATCGCGCAGATCGCGCATGAGGCGCACCTGCCGCTGCTGGTCGACGCGACCTTCGCGACGCCCTATCTGCAGCAGCCCATCGCGCTGGGTGCGGACCTGGTCCATCACTCGGCGACCAAGTTCCTGTGCGGGCACGGGACCGTCGTGGGCGGGCTGCTCGTCGACGGTGGCCGCTTCGACTGGGAACGGGCCCACGCGGCGAGCGGCGGGGAGCGCCGTTTCGCGGAGCTCTGCGAGCCCTATGACGGTTTCCACGGCATGGTGTTCAGCCAGGAGAGCACCGTCGGCGCCTTTCTGCTGCGCGCGCGGCGCGAGGGCCTGCGCGACTTCGGCGCCTGCATGAGCCCGCACACCGCCTGGCTGATGCTGCAGGGCATCGAGACGCTGCCGCTGCGGATGCAGCGCCATGTGAGCAACGCGCAAAAGGTGGCCGAGTTCCTGGAGGCGCAGGACCTCGTCGAGCGCGTGAACTATCCGGGGCTGGCCTCGCATCGCGACCATGCGCTCGCCAGCCGGCTGCTGCCCAAGGGCAGCGGCGCGGTGTTCAGCTTCGACCTCCAGGGCGGCCGCGAGCCGGGCCGGCGCTTCATCGAAGCGCTGCGGCTGTTCTCGCATCTCGCGAACGTGGGCGATGCGCGCTCGCTGGTGATCCATCCGGCGTCGACGACGCATTTCCGGATGGACGACGCAGCGCTGGCGGCCTCGGGCATCGGCGCCGGGACGATCCGGCTGTCGATCGGCCTGGAGGACCCCGACGACCTGATCGCCGACCTGAAGACCGCATTGAAAGTGGCCGCGAAATGAGCGCGATGATCCTCGACGTCCACGGCCGTCAGGCCTATGCCTACACCGGCGGCAAGCGCTTCGACGCGGCGCTGCCCTGTGTCGTATTCATCCATGGCGCCTTGCACGACCACAGCGTCTGGACGCTGCTGGCGCGGCACTTCGCCCATCACGGGCGGAGCGTGCTGGCGGTCGATCTGCCCGGGCATGGCCGCAGCGCGGGGCCGGCGCTGGCCGACGTGGCATCGCTCGGCGGCTGGATCAACGCCGTGCTCGACGCGGCCGGCGTGACGGCGGCGGGCGCGGTCTCGCTGGTCGGGCACTCGATGGGATCGCTGATCGCGCTTGAGGCGGCGGCGCAGGCGCCGGCGCGCGTGGCGCGGCTGGTCATGGTCGGCACCGCCTGGCCGATGAAGGTCTCTGACGCCCTGCTGAACACGAGCCGTGAGCGGCCAAGGGCCGCGATGGCGATGGTCAACGCGTTCTCGCATTCGACGACCGCGGGCAAGCCGTCCTACCCGGGACCGGGCGCGTGGCTGCACGGCGGCAACCTCGCGTTGATGGAGCGGATGCAGGACGGGTATGCGGCGTTCGGCAATCTGTTCGAGCACGACTTCCTGGTCTGCGATCGTTACCAGGGCGCGCCGGAGGCCGCGGCGAAGGTGACCGCGGCCGGCCAGGTGCGCACGCACCTGATCCTGGGCGCGAAGGACGCGATGACGCCGCCGAAGGCGGCGAAGCAACTGACGGAGATTCTGGGCGCGCGCGTGCAAACGCTGCCCGCCGGGCATTCACTGATGTCCGAGGCGCCGGAAGGGATGTTGAATGCGCTGAAGGCGGCGCTCGACTGAGCGCCGTTCAATGAACGGGCAGGCCCGCGCGGGGCCTGGCCAGGAGACCGCCATGAGCACCAGCCCCCTGCCCCACGCGCCGCACGAGCCGGACACGACAGCGGAGACGACGGCGGACCGCGTGAAGGCGATGCGCAGCTTCGCGGAGTTCTATCCGTTCTATCTCGGCGAGCATCGCAACACGACCTGCCGGCGGCTGCACTTCGCCGGGTCGACGCTGGGCCTGATGTGCCTGGCCTACGCGCTGGCGACGCAGCGATGGGGTTTCGTGCTGGTGGGGCTGCTATGCGGCTACGCGTTCGCGTGGGTGGGCCACTTCGGCTTCGAGAAGAACAAGCCGGCCTCGTTCAAGCGCCCGCTGTACAGCTTCATGGGCGACTGGGTCATGTACAAGGACATCTGGACCGGGAAGATCCCGTTCTGACCCGGCGAGACCGGCCGTGGCCGGCCTCGCCGCAGCAGCGTCCGATCAGTTGGCGCTGGCCTGGCGATCGCGATGGATGCGCGCGCTCTGATGGTTCTCCGTGCGCTGCACCCGCACCTGCTCGGCACTCGAGATGTGGCCGTTGTGAGCAGAGGCCGCCTCCTTGCGGGTCACCTGCGCCTGGCCGTGTTCCAGGCTGCCCACTTCACGCCGGGACAGCGAACCGTCCTGCAGGCCCGCTTCGATGCGGCGTTGCTGATTGACGTTGCGCTCGACGTCCGCCTCCATCCGCTTGGCGGAGCGCGAGTTCGGCGACGCCACCTGGCCGTTGTTCTCGAGCTTCGTGATGTCGGCGCTGGCGTGGTTCTGAGCGGCGCGCAGGCGTGCGCGTTCCGCGCTGGACAAATGGCCGTCCTTGAGTTCCTGCGATTGCAGCTTGTCGATGCGGCTTTCCTCGCGCTCGAGCTTCCCGGCTTCCTTGACCGTGAGCTGGCCGCTCTTGAGGCCGTCCTCGATGCGGCGCTGTTGGTTGACATCCCGTTGGACGGTGGTCGCCGTGGACTGCGCGAAGCTCGCGGCGCAGGCAGTCATCAGAACGGTGGCCGTCAGCAGTCGAGCGTTGAACTTCATGTCGATCCTTCCTTTCGTGGGAAATGCAGGCAGCCCTGCGACGACACCACAACGCCTGCGCATTCGAAGCAGTCGACACAAGAGGCCGGCAACGACGGCAATGAAAGGTAAAGAAGCGCGAACCAGTTGGTCCGACGAAGCTGGACCATTGCCCTCCCGGAGCTGGGTCGCTCGGGCTCGCGTCAGCGACGACGATGGGAGTGTCAGGAATTCTGTGTTTGAGGCGCTTCTACGAGGCTACGAGCCGGTCCTGGTGAATCGGTCTGCGTAGAGGATGGCAAATTGGTTCATTGCCTCTCGCCAGTTCTTGGCGGCGCGGCCCCAGTCCGCGGTGATGTTGCGCAAGGCCAGCCAGAGTAGCTTGCTCGCCGCATCGTCGCTGGGGAAATGGCCTCGCGACTTGATGATCTTGCGCAGCTGCGCGTTGATGCTCTCGATGG
>Ga0102591_1000976_pt1 | contig 44039 bp, 30 predicted proteins | sample AraplaCol_mCL_r2_2_FD_76860 | JGI IMG/M metagenome (GOLD analysis project Ga0102591, IMG submission 76860) | Arabidopsis root microbial communities from North Carolina, USA - plate scrape MF_Col_mCL_r2 (SPADES assembly) (version 2) | ecosystem: Host-associated > Plants > Roots > Endosphere...
CGCTCAGTAACGCCATGTCGATCACTCCAGAGCCCCCGCTGAAACCACAGGGGATGATTGAAACATGGGTCAATTCTCAGTGATATTTTCCCGCAATCCCGGGTCAGCTCTCAGTGCAAATCAACAGCCACGGTCAACGCGGAAACGGGGTTCGACCTTTCCGACACACTAAACGAAGATTTGGCGGTCAACCTCGTCGAGGCCGTCCGCACCTCCGAGGAGTTCCAAGTGACCGATCTCTCAGCGTTCAGAGAGAGTTTAAGGTCGAAGCTCAAGCTGTCTGGAGACCGTTCTTGAGTGAAAGGGCATCTGCAAACCAAGGGTCAGCGAAATGACTGGACGTATATCTCAGGCGATGATCACAACGATGTTCAAGGAATTCATAATTCCCCACAGCCGCGCAAATGCCGCCATGCTGATGATGCAGGAATTGAGGGAACAGAAAGGAAACAAGCGGTGGGACACTGAAGCGAGGGCGGCTTACCTCTTGGCGCCGTCCCAGAGCGGAAAATCGCACACTGTCGGCTACAACTACTTCGACACTTTTATCGTCCCCGAATTCCGTGCAAAGGCAAACGTCGATCCAGCTGTCAGTGATGCTGACGTCAAACTTCTTCAGAAGCTGGTTCTTTACGTCAAGGTCCCAGCGAGACCCCATCTCGGAGCATTCGCAGCAGCAATTCTCGAGGCTTTGGGCGATCCTCATCCCTGGAAAGACGCCCCCTATGAACGCTTGGCGCGTGCGTTGACGCAGTTGGAAGAGGCCGGTGTCGAATTGCTGATCTTTGACAATTTCGACCACCTTACCAAGGCGCACACTCGTGACCTGCAAGGCGAAGCGTCGCGAATTCAAGATATCCTTAAAGAAATGATCGAGAAGGGTTGGCCCATGGTTTTTGTCGGTCTGCCGAGCGCGAAAAAGTCGATCTTGAGCGAGATTCAAATCGGTCACCGCATGGACGAGATTTATTTCGGGCCCTTCGCAACTGCAGAAAAGGAGTTCGTCGAGTACCTCAGCTCGCTTGACATTCTCATGCTCGATTCCGGGATCTTCGACGAAGGTTTCCCCTTCGAGGACCCTCGCGTGTTCAATAGACTTTTGGTTGCGTGCGCTGGACAACTAGGTATTGCTTCCAACACCATCCGCTGCGCCGCAAAACTAGCGTCCGCTGAGAAAAAGCCAAAGCTTAGCATGAACCACCTTTCCACTGCTGTGCGAACTTACAACCTGCGCCTGAAGGTCTGCGACTACAATCCATTCGATATTAATGACAAGCAATTGGCTCGCGGCCTTCGCTCGCACGCGATCAGAATCCGTGAATGGGAAGAAAAGCTTGCCGAGGTGGGATAGTCGCGGAAGGCATCTCACCCCGAGGCCGAAATGGTGCAACGATGAATTTCAATGGTTACTCGGATAACATCTCGAACCAGCTTGCTTCGCGGCTGCTAAATTTGATTGGGACGAGGCTGGCTATTCCAGTCTCACCCGACCCCGCGGAAGCACTCGCTGATATCATCTTTAGAGCCGCTGTCGCTAATGGTTACACGAACATCGGCAGCGCTTTTTTTCGTAGATACACCGCGCCCCTGTCACACCGGGGCCTTCTAGCACGTCCACTTGACCTAAAGCAGCTCGCAGATTTGCTGGGTACCCCAAACGGACATATAGATTTGCTGCCGATCCAATATCTGCGAGATACGAGCTGTGGTGGCGGCAAAAGCCAATTCAGTTTCTTCGGATCACTTCTGCCGACGAAGCAGTTGGCGCAACAGAGACGCGTTGCTCCTCGCTCCCTACAAAAAAAGCTGGTGTCGAAGGCTATATGGCATATCAACGCCTTAGTCTTCGCATCCGATAGCCATGAGCTGCTGCTGGAGAGATGCCCACAGTGCCAGGCGCTCTTGGACTTCAAATCGCGGAAGATGTACAACTGCTCTTCCTGCGGACCAAAAATCGACTTTCGTGACTTTCCTCAGCCAGTGATCGAGTTTGAGGACGAAGAAGCGATCCGATTTGTCACCGATCTAATCGACCCCGAGAACACTACGCGTCGGCAGAGCGTTTCCGCTCTTCACCCAGATCTATCCTCGCGCAACCCGGGTCACCTCTTCAGTTTGTGCGTATTGGCTGCAAGAACATTCGATGGGCCTCGGCTTCCGATCAGTGGACGACGATTTTCCACCATTGGAAGCGCGGTACGCCCCGAATACCTCGCGGCGGCCGGGCGCGCATTGCTCCAATGGCCTAAGGGATTCGCCGAGCTTTGCCAGAAAAATGTACCGCTAGACTACACACGCAATGGATCTCTTAGCCACCCTGTCGCGGAGGCCATAATTTCCGCAAATAGCTTTAACAAAGATTTCTGTCGCGTTGTGACGCGGGCGATAACTTCCACTACGTTGGATGTGCCTCTGGCATTTCCGCGGCCTGAAAGGCCTTTCCAAGAAACGCCATATGCCACGATCTCTCGTTTAGACGGTCGCCGATGGCGTATGGCCAACAAAATGGGTTCGAAAAGCTTCGATAGCATTCGAAACTTTTCTTGTGAGTCAGGGATCCCGCGAGGCGTGATACGAGATACATTACTTGCCAAAGGTTTGAGAATTGAAGAGCCAGTCGAAGATGACACGGTCGCTGCGTTGGATCGAATTCGCTCTGGTATTCTCCGTATTGGCCCTCCCTCCCGGAAGTCGATACCCTTAGCGGCAATAGTAAATGCACTTTGCATTGAACCAGGAACTGCTTGGCCCGCGATACTAGGCGCTGTGGTGTCAGGTCAGATGCCGATCGCACGAACGGAAAAGCCCTCGAAATCGACGCAAGCATCATGGATCGGTGATCTGCATGTCGAAGATTTTCAGACCTGGGCAGAGTATTGCAAGAGCCTTCGACCCTACACTGAGACTTTGGACTTCCCAATAGGGTGGGCGGATTTCGCGTTGCATTTGAACATTACTTTGAACGCTGCTCGCGCACGTTTCTCATGCTTCATGACGAAATCCTCCACAACTTTGCGGGAGGTTTGTCGCTTACGGACGGATTACATTTCGACAAGCGAAATCACGACGCTTTCACTGCTCGTGGGTCGAAAACAAGGCCCAATCAGGGTAGCGAGGTATTTGGATGAACGCTTAGTAATGCGCCACCCCGATATCGAGAATGGATACTATTGTCGGGTGGCCGCAGGAGAGGCCTACAAAAACATGTGGAATTATTACGACGGCGCGGAACTCCGCGAATTCGCAATGACCCCACACTGAAGAATCGTTTTTTGTTCGGGCGTTGAATCGAATTTCTGAGCAATTTATAAATTTCAATGGGATAGCTGGATCCGTTCGTTTTGATTGCATACCTTTGGTCTAATACCGGTTGCTGCGGCGTGCTGCCACGAGGCCGGATTCAGTGCTTTTGGTACGGTTCTGTGCAAAAATGAACAGATACTGTTTGGAATTATTTGTAAACGCTTGGTTGCCTCATCGGAAAAATTCCGTGATCGTGGGCGTTGAGTGGCTGTCTTGAGGAGGACGGCTCGTCAAATTTGAACAGACTCGCAATCTGCCAATCTCTGGGAGGAGAGACATATGCGAAAGAGCTTCATTGCATCCGTTGCATTTCTTCTGGCAAGCAGCACGGCCGTCTTCGCGCAGAGCGCGACGGTTTCCGACGGCAAGGTCAAGATCGGCATCCTGAACGATCAGTCCGGCGTCTATGCGGACTTCGGCGGCAAATCGTCGGTCGAGGCCGCCAAGATGGCGGTCGAGGATTTCGGCGGCAAGGTTCTCGACATGCCGATCGAGATCGTCGATGCCGACCACCAGAACAAGCCCGACGTCGCATCGAACATTGCCCGCCAGTGGTACGACACCGAGCAGGTGGATGCGATCATGGAGCTGACGACATCCTCGGTGGCGCTCGCCGTGCAGGCCGTCGCCAAGGAAAAGAAGAAGATCGATATCGTCACCGGTGCTGCGACCACCGACCTCACCGGCAAGGCCTGCAGCCCCTACGGTTTTCATTGGGCCTATGACACGCATGCTCTCGCAGTCGGCACCGGCGGTGCGCTCGTCAAGCAGGGCGGCGACAGCTGGTTCTTCCTGACCGCCGACTATGCTTTCGGCTATTCGCTGGAGCAGCAGACCGGCGACTTCGTCAAGGCGAATGGCGGCACGATCGTCGGCTCGGTGCGTCACCCGCTGTCGAGCCAGGACTTTTCGTCCTTCCTGCTGCAGGCGCAGTCTTCTGGCGCCAAGGTCATCGGCCTTGCCAATGCCGGCCTCGATACCGCAAACGCCATCAAGCAGGCGGCCGAGTTCGGTATCGTCCAGGGCGGCCAGCGCCTTGCGGCCCTTCTCTTCACACTCGCCGAAGTTCATGGCCTCGGCCTCGAAGCGGCGCAGGGCCTGACGCTGACGGAAGGCTATTACTGGAACCGCGACGATGAGAGCCGTGCTTTCGGGAAGAAGTTCTTCGACCGCACCGGCAAGATGCCGAACATGATTCACACAGGCACCTATTCCGCCGTGCTGCAATATCTGAAGGCCGTGCAGAAGGCCGGCACAGACGAGACGGAAGCGGTTGCCAAGCAGCTGCATGAAATGCCCGTCGACGACGTCTTCGGCCGCGGCGGCACAGTCGGCGCCAACGGCCGGATGATCCACGACATGTACCTGCTGCAGGTCAAGAAGCCTGAGGAAAGCAAGGAGCCGTGGGATTACTTCAACGTGCTCGCCACCATTCCCGGCAAGGAAGCCTATATCGATCCCGCCAAGAGCGGCTGCGATCTGGTGAAGTGATCCATGGCGGTTTCCGCACCAGTGACTGACACGAAGCCGCGGGTGGTTCTTTCCGCCCGCGGCCTGAGACGGGATTTCGGCGGCTTCACCGCGGTGAAGAATGTCGATCTCGATATCCATGATGCCAGCGTCCATGCGCTTATCGGCCCGAACGGGGCGGGCAAGACGACCGTCTTCAACCTGCTCACCAAGTTCCTGCAGCCGACGGCGGGTACGATCACGCTGATGGGCACCGATATCACCAAGACGCCGCCCGACCGGGTGGCGCGCATGGGGCTCGTGCGCTCCTTCCAGATTTCGGCGGTCTTTCCGCATCTTTCCGTGCTCGACAATGTGCGGGTCGCGCTGCAGCGGCCGAACAATCTGTCGACGCAGTTCTGGCGGCCGCTCTCGGCCCTCGATCAGCTGACGGGCCGGGCCGAACAGCTATTGGCGAGCGTCGGTCTTTCCAAGGAGCGCGATGCGATCGCCGCCGATCTTTCCTATGGCCGCAAGCGCGTGCTGGAGATCGCCACGACGCTGGCGCTCGATCCGAAGGTGCTGCTGCTCGACGAGCCGATGGCGGGCATGGGGCAGGAGGATGTCAGCGTCGTTTCCGCCATCATCCGCGACGTCGCCCGCGACCGGGCGGTGCTGATGGTCGAGCACAACCTCTCCGTGGTCGCCAATATCTGCCAGCATGTTACCGTGCTGCAGCGGGGCGAAATCCTCGCCGAGGGCGATTACGCGACTGTCAGCCAGGATCCGCGCGTGCGTCAGGCCTATATGGGCTCGGAGGAGGGCTGATGGCGGCACTGCTCGAAATTCAGGGTCTGAACGCCTGGTATGGCGAAAGCCACATCCTGCACGGCATCGACATGACCGTCGGCGAGGGCGAGACGATCACCATCCTCGGCCGCAACGGCGTCGGCAAGACGACGACGCTGCGCACCATCACCGGCATCGTGCGCGCCCGAAAGGGAAAGATCAGCTTTGCCGGAACCGACATGATGCAGGTGCCGCTGCACAAGACGGCGCATAAGGGCATCGGCTTCGTTCCCGAGGAGCGCGGCATCTTCTCGACACTGACCGTCTCCGAAAACCTGCTGCTGCCGCCCGTCGTCGCCGAAGGCGGGATGACTGTTGATGAGATCTACGAGCTCTTCCCGAACCTCTACGAGCGGCGAGCAAGCTCCGGCACCAAGCTTTCCGGCGGCGAACAGCAGATGCTGGCGATCGCCCGCGTGCTGCGCACCGGCGTGAAGATGCTGCTGCTCGATGAGCCGACGGAAGGATTGGCGCCCGTCATCGTCCAGCGCATCGGCGAGGTGCTGAAGACGCTGAAGCAACGCGGCATGACGATCCTGCTCGTCGAGCAGAACTTCCGCTTCGCCAGCCGCATTGCCGACCGCTTCTATCTGATGGATCACGGGCAGGTGGTCTCCGAATTCCCGGTCGGCGAACTGCCGCAGCGGATGGATACGCTGCACAAGGTCTTGGGGGTCTAGGTTATGGTTGTGATCCTGAACAAAACCCCTCCCCAACCCCTCCCCACAAGGGGGAGGGGCTTACTTCGCGGCATTGCGGACATCCGATTGGCGCGAGCGTGCGCTGCGAGTCTTCTCCCCCCTTGTGGGGGAGATGGCCGGCAGGCCAGAGAGAGTATTTCATCCCGCAGGAATGAGGAGATCACTCCATGACCATGATCTTCGGCATTCCCCTTCAGGCATTCCTCGGCCAGCTGCTGATCGGCCTGATCAACGGCTCCTTCTACGCGCTGCTGAGCCTCGGTCTCGCCATCATCTTCGGCCTGCTGCGGGTCATCAATTTCGCCCATGGCGCTCAATATATGCTCGGCGCCTTCGTCGCCTATCTGATGCTCGCCTATGGCGGGATCGGTTATTGGCCGGCGCTGATCCTGGCGCCTGTGGTCGTCGGTCTGTTCGGGGCCGTTATCGAGCGGTTGTTCCTGCGGCGGCTCTATGATCTCGATCCGCTCTACGGCCTGCTCTTCACCTTCGGCATGGCGCTGGCGATCGAGGGGACGTTCCGCTATCTCTACGGCTCCTCCGGCCAGCCCTACGCGACGCCCGCAGCACTCGCCGGCGGCACCAATCTCGGCTTCATGTTCCTGCCGATCTATCGCGGCTGGGTGGTCATCGTCTCGCTGGTCATCTGCATCGGCACCTGGCTGCTGATCGAGAAGACCAAGCTCGGCGCCTATCTGCGTGCCGCCACCGAAAACACGACGCTGGTGCAGGTCTTCGGCGTCAACGTGCCTCTGCTGCTGACGCTGACCTATGCGCTCGGCGCCGGTCTGGCGGCCTTTGCAGGCGTGCTCGCGGCGCCGATCTACCAGGTCTCGCCGCTGATGGGCTCGAATATCATCATCGTCGTCTTCGCCGTCGTGGTCGTCGGCGGCATGGGCTCGATCATGGGGGCGATCATCACAGGCTACGTGCTCGGCATTGCCGAGGGCCTGACCAAGGTTTTCTATCCGGAGGCGTCGAACATCGTGATCTTCGTGATCATGGCGATCGTGCTTCTCATCCGGCCTGCGGGCCTCTTCGGCCGGGATGCGTGACATGACTGACATCACCGAAACCATCCGCACGGAAAAGAGCCGCACCGCGCTGTCGGTCCAGGCCGGGTTCCTGGTCATCGGCTTGCTGCTTCTGCTGCTGGCGCCGTTCTTCTTCTACCCGATCTTCCTGATGAAGCTCCTGTGCTTCGCGCTCTTCGCCTGCGCCTTCAACCTGCTGCTCGGCTATACCGGCCTGCTTTCCTTCGGCCACGCGACCTTCTTCGGCGGCGCGGCCTATTTCACCGCCTATACGGTGAAGGAATGGGGCCTGCCGCCGGAGCTCGGCATCCTGGTCGGCGTCGCGGGGGCCGCGTTCCTCGGGCTGGTGATGGGCTACATCGCGATCCGCCGCCAGGGCATATATTTCGCGATGATCACGCTCGCGCTGTCGCAGATGTTCTTCTTCTTCTGCCTGCAGGCGGAGTTCACCGAGGGCGAGGACGGCATCCAGTCCGTGCCGCGCGGCCATCTTCTCGGCTTCATCGACCTGAACGACTCCACGAACATGTATTTCTTCGTCCTCGCCGTCTTCATCATCGGTCTCCTGATCATCTGGCGCTTCATCAATTCGCCCTTCGGCATGATCCTGAAATCGATCCGTGAGAACGAGCAGCGTGCCGTATCGCTCGGCTATTCCGTGGCGCGATACAAGCTCGGCGCCTTCGTCATGTCGGCGGCGCTTGCCGGGCTTGCGGGGGCGGTGAAATCGCTGGTTTTCCAGTTTGCGACGCTGACAGATGTCGCCTGGCAGATGTCGGGCGAGGTGATCCTGATGACGCTGCTTGGCGGCATCGGCACGCTGATCGGCCCGATCTTCGGGGCCGGGCTCGTGGTGACGCTGCAGAACTATCTCGCGACCTCGGAATTTCCGGTGACGATCATCACCGGCGTCGTCTTCATGGTCTGCGTGCTGATTTTCCGGCGTGGTATCATCGGTGAGTTCTACGCGTCGCGGATCGGCCGCAAGCTGGGCTTTGTCTATCGCCGCTGAGCGGCCGGTGCTGAAGATGGATCGCTACGACTATATCATCATCGGCGCCGGCAGCGCGGGCTGCGTGCTGGCCAACCGCCTTTCCGAAGACCGCAACAACCGGGTGCTGCTGCTGGAAGCCGGCGGCAACGACAATTACCACTGGATCCACATTCCGGTCGGCTATCTCTATTGCATCAACAACCCGCGCACCGACTGGTGCTTCACGACGGCTCCCGAGGACGGGTTGAACGGCCGCGCGCTCAACTACCCGCGCGGAAAAGTGCTCGGCGGCTGCTCGTCGATTAACGGCATGATCTATATGCGAGGCCAGGCCCGCGACTATGACCTCTGGCGGCAGATGGGATGCCCAGGCTGGAACTGGGACGACGTGCTGCCCTTCTTCCGCAAGTCGGAGGATCACTATCGCGGCAAGGACGAGATGCACGGCGCCGGCGGCGAATGGCGGGTCGAGAAGGCGCGCGTCAAATGGGCGGTGCTCGATGCCTTCCAGCAGGCGGCGAAGGAAGCCGGCATTCCCGTCACCGACGATTTCAATCGCGGGACCAACGAGGGCTCCGGCTATTTCGACGTCAACCAACGCTCCGGCATCCGCTGGAATGCCACCAAGGCTTTTCTCCGCCCGGCCATGAGGCGCGGCAATCTCAAGGTCATGACCAAGGCGCAGGTCCGCCGGCTGATGATCGAAGAGGGCGTCGTCACCGGCGTCGAGTTCCAGCATGGCGGCACGGCCAGGCAGGCGTACGCCTCGAAGGAGACGGTCCTCTCGGCCGGATCGATCGGGACGCCACATATCCTGGAACTCTCCGGCATCGGCCGCGGCGACGTGCTGCAGAATGCAGGCATCGACGTTGTCAGCGAAGTGAGGGGCGTTGGCGAGAACCTGCAGGATCACCTGCAGCTGCGACTGGCCTACAAGGTAACCGGCGTTCCGACGCTGAACGAGAAGGCGACGAAGCTGATCGGCAAGGCGGCGATCGGGCTCGAATATTTGGTGCGCCGCTCCGGCCCGATGGCGATGGCGCCGAGCCAGCTCGGCATCTTCACCCGCTCGGGACCGGACAAGGAGACGCCCGATCTGCAATATCACGTGCAGCCGGTGTCGCTCGACAAATTCGGCGACCCCGTGCACGCCTTCCCGGCGATTACGGCAAGCGTCTGCAATCTGCGGCCGGAGAGCCGCGGCTCGGTGCACCTGTCGAGCCCGGATTTCGCCATGCAGCCGACGATCGCGCCGAAATACCTCTCGACGGAACGCGATCGCGACATAGCTGTCAGATCGATAAAGCTGACGCGGCGGATCGTGGCGCAACCCTCCTTCGCCCGCTTCAGCCCGGAAGAGTTCAAGCCCGGCCCGTCCTACCGGAGCGATGAGGAACTGGCGCAGGCGGCGGGCGATATCGGCACGACGATCTTCCATCCCGTCGGCACCTGCCGGATGGGCGGCGATCGCGAGAGCGTCGTCGATCCGCGGCTGAAGATGCGGGCACTCGGGCGGCTCCGGATCGCCGATGCCTCGATCATGCCGTCGATCACGTCGGGAAATACCAATTCGCCTGTGATCATGATCGCCGAAAGGGCGGCGGCCATGATCCTCGAAGACAACAGATAGGAGACACCAATGGCACGGATCGCGTTCATCGGCCTCGGCAATATGGGCGGCCCGATGGCTGCCAATCTCGTCAAGGCGGGCCATCAGGTGACCGGCTTCGACCTCGCCGCAACGGTATTAAAGGCGGCGGAAGAGAGCGGCGTGAAGCCCGCCAGCCATGCCAGCCAGGCTGTCAAGGATGCCGAGATCATCGTCACCATGCTGCCGCAGGGCAAGCATGTGCTGACCGCCTGGGCCGATATCCTGCAATCGGCGGCGGAGGGTTCGCTGGTCATCGACTGCTCGACCATCGATGTAGAGAGTTCGCGCAAGGCGCATGATCTCGCCAAGGCAGCCGGCTGCCTGTCGCTCGATGCGCCGGTCTCCGGCGGCACCGGCGGGGCGGCGGCGGGCACGCTGACGTTCATGGCCGGCGGATCGGAGGAGAGCTTCGCCAAGGCGAAGCCGATCCTCGAGGCGATGGGCAAGAAGATCGTCCATTGCGGCGAGGCGGGAGCCGGGCAGGCCGCCAAGATCTGCAACAACATGATCCTGGGTATTTCGATGATCGGCGTCTGCGAGGCCTTCGTGCTGGCCGAAAAGCTCGGTCTCTCGCATCAGGCGCTGTTCGATGTCGCCTCGACCTCGTCGGGCCAATGCTGGTCGATCAATACCTATTGCCCGGTTCCCGGGCCGGTGCCGACGTCGCCTGCCAATAACGAGTACAAGCCGGGCTTTGCCGCCGCTCTGATGCTCAAGGACCTGCGGCTGTCGCAGGAAGCGGCACTGTCGAGCGGCGCATCGACACCGCTCGGCGCCGAGGCGGCGCAGCTCTATGCGTTGTTCGAAAAGCTCGGCAATGGCGAAAAGGACTTTTCCGCCATCATCGAGATGTTCCGCAACAGGGACTGATTACTGCGTCAGCGACAGGTGCATCTTGGCATCGCCGAGCGTCGTGTCGAGCTCGCCGCCCGAGGCAAGCTCGATCGCGCCGCAGAGCGAACCGGTGGTGATGACTGCGCCGGAACGCAGCGAGCTGTCGGGCCGGAAGGAGTCATTGGCATAATCGACCAGCCAGGTGAGCACATCGACCTTCACATGCTGGGCCGTCGCATCATAAATCGGCTGGCCGTTCAGCGTCACCTTCAGCGGGGTGCCGGTGCAGGTATCGAGGATCGATCGCGGCAGCACCGGACCGAGCACGTAGCCGAGATTGGCAAGGCGGTCTGCGAGGAAGAGCAGAGGAGAAATCTTGTTGCCCTCGGCAAGGGCGGTCCACGACAGCTCGACACCGAGATAGGCATCGGCAACGGCATCGGCGATCTCGGCGCGAGTGTATTTGCCGCCGCTACGGATCGGCAGATCCTGGCCGAGGCGCACCGCGATCTCCGCTTCGTACTTCATGCCCGCGACCCAGGGGAGCTTCGCCCCCGAAACGGCCTCGACATACGGATGCAGCGGCGCCGTCACCGGCTGATTGTCCGCCGGCATCGCGACCTTCCAGGCATTGCTGCGAATGCCTTCCTCGGCCGAAAGAAAATTCTGCGCATCCATGGCCTGGCGATGGTCGCCGGGCAGCGGGAACTCCGCGGTGGAGGCCTGCTTGCCGGCGTTGCGAAGGCTGCGAAGCTTGGCCGCAAGGGCGCGCGGATCAAAGGCTGAATCTGTCATGGTATTTCCTCCACCTGATGTGTGCACGCAAACTAGCCGCTCGGGTAAGATGGGGTAAAGGCCGTGGTTGGAAAGACTGTTATTCCGTCAGCGCATACCAGGCGGCTCTGTACGCATCGAGACCGGCGATGTCGGCGGGCGCGAAGCGCGTCTCCTTCGTCGCGGCAGGTTTGACACCTGTCAGCAGCGAAGCGCCCTGGCTGGTGCCGGTTGACCCGGGAAGGGCGATGACCTGGCGTTTCGTCAAGGCTGCGAGCAGCGCCAGATAGACCTCGTTGGCGGCAAACGGACCTTCGACGATCACCGGTCCCCTGGCGCCGATGAGATCGAGGCAGGCCTGGTTCATCAGCGCCAGATAGAGGCAGGCGGCGGCATAGCGCTGTACTGGGGACGCGGCAGCGGCGTTCACCCATCGGCTTCTGCAGCCGGGGAAGGGGCCGGAACCGGGCGTAACGTTCGGTAGCAGCATGATCTGGTCTGAAATGACAGTCGGAAGGGCGGCTGTGGCCGCTTCATTGGAAATCTTGCCGATCTCCGCCGACAGGATTTCGAACTCACGCCCGCCCATGAAGCGCGACGAGGGCACGGCACGGCCATAGGCATCGACATTCGCAAGCGCATCACGCCTGGGATCCAGATGCTCCAGATCGCCGCCGACGCCGAAATTGACGACCCAGGTGCCGGTCGAAACGACGGCGAAGGGTGCTTCGCGGGCAACCAGATGCGGCAACAGCGAGGCGTTGGAATCGTGGATGCCGCAATAGACCGGCACCGAGATGCCGATCTCCTTGACAATATCAGGCCGCAGCGGGCCGAGAGTATCGAAGGCCGAGCGGATCGGCGCCATCAGATCGCGAATGCCGAGTCTATCGACAAGCGTCGAATATTGCCCGGTCTTCGGGTTCCACAGATCGGTATGGCAGCCGAGCGAGGTCGCTTCGTTAGCGGCAACGCCGGTCAGCCGCGCCGCCCAATACTGCGGATAGGTGACGATCGTCGCGACTTTCGCAAAGGCATCCGGAAAGGCTGTCTTCTGATAATGGAGCTGGGCGCCGATGTTCAGGCCCATCGTCTGGCGCGGCGAATAGGTCTCGGCGAAGGGTGGTCGAAGCGCTGTATAGGCATCGCGGATCGCCTGCGGGTACTCGTGCTCGTAATCGATGACAGGCATGGCGAGCGTGCCATCAGCCGCAAGCAGAGCGGCCGATGCACCATGGGTGGTGATCGAGATTGCCTCGAAACCCGGCTCCTTGGCAAAGCGCCTGAAGGCGTCGAGCATGAAGGACCAGAGCGCTTCGACATCGTAATGCGGATAGATGCCGTCCCTGAGAACGGTATTCACCATCTTGGCGGCAGCGATCTCGGCACCCGTTTCGGCGTCGAGGACCACGACTTTGGCGTTGGTCTTGCCGATATCGAGAACGGCGATGCGGCGATAGCTGCTCATGGCATATGGAAGACGGTGACGAGATCGCTCTGGACGGGCGAGTTGTCGGGGTTACTAGCCATGATGTCGGCCATATGCGACCACCACTTCTTCATCACCGGATGCTCCGGCAGGCTCGCCATCGTGTGATCGGCCGGGCGCGTCAGCACGCCGAACAGCGTGTTGGTCTCGCGGTCGAGATGGATCGAGTAATCGCTGGCGCCGGATTTGTGCAGGAGATCAACCAATTCCGGCCAGATCTCGTCATGCCGCTTGATGTATTCGGCTTCCATGCCCGGATTGAGCTTCATCTTGAAGGCGTGTTTCTGCAAGGTCATTTGGAGCTCATCAGCTTGATGCGGCGGGCGATGATCGGGATGGCGATGGTGATGATCAGGAGCAGGCCGATGAAGATCGACATGACGATGCCGGGGACGTTGAGCAAGCCGAGGCCGAAGGTCACCAGGCCCATGACGAAGGCAGCGATGACGACGCCGCCGATCGTGCCGGAGCCGCCGAGGATCGATACGCCGCCGAGCACGACCATGGTCACCACTTCAAGCTCCCAGCCTTGGGCGATCGAGGGGCGCGTCGAGCCGAGGCGCGAGGTCAGGCAGACGGCGGCGATGCCGCTCATCACGCCTGTCAGCACGAACAGGATGAACTTGATGCGCTCGACTGGAATGCCGGAGAAGCGGGCGGCGAACTCGTTATTGCCGATCGTATAGATCTGGCGGCCAAAATTCGTGGCATGCAGCAGGATCGCGAAGGCGATCGCCAGCACGATGAACAGCACGAATTCGAAGGAGAAGACCCAGAAGACATAGCCCTGGCCGAAATAGGCGAAATCGGCCGGATACTTGCCGTAGGCCTGGTCGCCGAGCACGATATAGGAAATGCCGCGGAACAGGCTCATCGTGCCGATGGTTACGACGATCGACGGCAGCTTCATCACCGAAACCAGGAAACCGTTGAAGATGCCGCAGAGGAGGCCGGTTCCGATGCCGATCAGCACAATGACGGGCGTACCGAAGCCTGCCTGAACGGCAGCACCCATCGCCGTCGAGGCGAGCGCGATGATGGCGGCGACCGAGAGGTCGATCTCACCTGCAATGACGAGCAGCGCCATGGCAAAGGCGATCATCGCCTTTTCCGTGAAGTTGAAGGTCGCGTCCGAGAGGTTCCAGGCATCGAGGAAATAGGGCGAGGCCACGGAATTGAAGATGAAGATCAGCACGGCGACGCCAAAGAGGAGGACTTCCCAGCTCGACATGACGCGGCGCAGCGGCGTGCCCAGCCGATCGGGAATGACGCGCTTTTCCGGCGTTGCTGACGAAACGGTGCTCATGCTGCCACCTCTGCTGCTGCCTTGTCCCGCAGGATGATGCGGCCGCGATTGCGTTCGCGCCGGGCGTTGAAGACGACGGCGAGGATGATAACCGTCCCCGAGATCGCCATCTGCGTGAAGGGCGAAATGCCGATGACAGGAAGGGCGTTCTTGATAACGCCGAGGAACAGCGCGCCGAGCACCGTGCCGATGACCGAGCCGACGCCACCGGCAATTGATATGCCGCCGATGACGCAGGCTGCGACGCTGTCGAGCTCGAAACCGTTGGCGATATCGACATAGGCGACGGCATAGCGCGAGACCCAGAGATAGCTGGAAAGGCCAGCCAGCGCGCCCGAGAGCACGAAGGCGAGGAACTTCGTCCAGCCGGTATCGATACCGGCATAGACGGCAGCCGTCGGATTGCCGCCCGTCGCATAGGCCGAGCGCCCGAACTGCGTGTATTTCAACAGCATGTACATCAGCAGCACGATGATGACGCCGACCCAGCTCAAGACCGGCAGGCCGAGGATCGGCTCGCGCGGCACAGAAAGGAAGGTTGACGTCATCTGATGGGCGTTGACCCAGGCGCCGCCGGAGAGAACGAAGGCCATGCCGCGATAGATCGTCAGCGTGCCCAAGGTCACGACGATCGGCGGTATTTCGAGCGCCCAGACAAGGAAGCCGTTGATGGCGCCAAGTGCGGCGCCGATCGCGATTGCCGCGACGATCAGCACGATCAATGGGATACCGGGATAGGCGGCGTTCAGCATGGCGATCGCCATGCCGGTAAAGGCGAGGTTGGCGGCGACCGACAGGTCGATCGATTTCGTCAGGATGACGGTCATCTGCGCCAGCGCCAGGATGATCAGGATCGAGGTATCGTTGAAGATGCCGGCGAGGTTCGACGGCGTCGCGAAATCGGCGGCGCGCGTCGCGAAGATGCCGATCATCACGACGATGATAAGGAAAAGCAGGGTTTCGCGTTTTCTGATCAGTCTTGCCATGCTTTTACCTCACGCATTTCCGGTCGCCGCGCGCACCAGCACTTCCGGCGAGAGTTTGTCGCGGTCGTAGAGACCGGCCGAAAGACCTTCCTTCATCACCAGCACGCGGTCCGACATACCGATGATCTCCGGCAGTTCCGAAGAGATCATGATGATCGACAGGCCCTCGGCCGCGAGCTCGCTGATGAAGCCGTGGACGGCGGCCTTGGAGCCGATGTCGATGCCCTTGGTCGGCTCGTCGAGAATGATGACCTTCGGCATGGTGGCGAGCCACTTGCCGATGACGACTTTCTGCTGGTTGCCGCCCGAAAGCGTGCCGACGGGCACTGAGAGTGCGGCCGCGCGCAGATCCAGCCGCTCGGCATATTTGCGGGCGAGGGCGAATTCTTCCGCAGCCTTCAGAAAGCCCTTGCGCGAGGTGCGCGTCAGCGAGGGCAGGGTCATGTTCTGATAGATTGGCATCGGCAGCGCCAGACCGTGGCGGCCGCGCTCTTCCGGCACATAGACGATACCGGCGCGGATCGCATCGAGCGGCGAATTGATCGAAAGCTCCTTGCCTTCGAGCGTCAGGCGGCCGGAGAGCGGCTTGGTGATGCCGAACAGCGACTGGCTGAGCTCGGAGCGGCCGGCGCCGATCAGGCCGTAGACGCCGAGGATTTCGCCCTTGCGGAGCGTGAAAGAGATGTCGCGGAATTCGGTGCGGTGACAGTATTTCTCGACGCTCATGACCGGAGCGCCGATCGCCACGTCGATCTTCGGGAAGGCGTTCTCGACATCGCGGCCGACCATCATCTTGACGATCGTATCCTGTGGCGTCTCCTTGAGACGTCCGGCACCAACAGCCTTGCCATCGCGGAAAACGGCGAAATTGTCGGCGATCTCGTAGAGCTCGTCGAATTTGTGGCTGATGAAGAGGATCGCCTTGCCCTTGGCCTTCAGGCCCTGGACGATGCGGAAGAGATCGTCGATCTCCTTGCGCGAAAGGGCAGCCGTCGGCTCGTCCATGATGACGATCCGGGCCTCGATCGACAGCGCACGGGCGATCGCCACCAGATGGCGCTGCGCGATCGAGAGGTCCTTCAGGCGGATCGTCGGATCGATATTGCTTTCCAGCGAGATCAGCAGCTCCTTCGAGCGCTCGTTCATCGCCTTCCAGTCGATGGTGCGGAAGCGGGTTTTCGGCGCATGGCCGAGAAAGATGTTTTCGGCAACCGTCAGCTCGTCGAAGAGCACGGTTTCCTGATGGATAGCGGTGACGCCTGCGTCGATCGCGGCCTGCGCGCTCGTAAAGTTGACGGCCTGCCCGTCGACGATGATCTCGCCTTCGTTCGGGCGGTAGATGCCTGTCAAGATCTTGACCAGCGTCGACTTGCCAGCGCCGTTTTCACCGATCAGCGCCGTGACCTTGCCCGGATAAAGCGCAATGCTGACATTATCGAGCGCCTTCACGCCCGGGAATATCTGCGAAATGCCGCGCATTTCGAGAATGGCGGGCGCGTCATCGGGCCTTGTGGCCTGGACTGGTTCTTGAAGGGCAGTCGTCATCAGCAAAACCATGAAGAAAGAGAAGCCCGGCGGCATGGTGCCGCCGGGTGTCCGGATGTTTCCGAAAGATCAGAAGACCTTGGAGAACTGGTCGATGTTCGAAGCGTTGTAGACGAACGGATCGGACATGGCGGCTTCGCCCTTGTCGTCGATCTTGATTTTGCCCATGCGGCCGGCTTCGATTTCCGTGCCCGGCTTGCCGTCGGCATCACCCTTGACGAGGTGATAGGCGATCTGCGTTGCGGAATAGCCGAGGTCGATCGGGTTCCAGATCGCGAATTCCTTGGTCGCGCCAGACTTGATCGCGCCGGCCATTTCGGACGGCAGGCCGAGACCCGTCACGTAGACCTTGCCGACGAGGCCCTTGTCTTCGACAACCTTGGAAGCGGCGAGAACGCCGACCGTCGTCGGAGCGACGATGACCTTGACGTTCGGGTTGGACTTCAGGAGGCCTTCAGCTTCGCGGTAGGACTTGTCGGAGAGGTCATCGCCGTACACCGTGGTGACAAGGTTCAGGCCAGCGAAGTCCTTCAGCTGCTTCTTCATCTGGTCGATCCAGATGTTCTGGTTCGTCGAGGTCGTCGTTGCCGACAGGATGGCGAAATCGCCCTTGCCGCCTTCGAGGTGATCCTTGACGAGCGTCAGGCACATCTTGCCGATCAGCTCGTTGGACGACGGGTTCAGCTGCAGGATACGGCCTTCAGGTGCAACGCCGGAGTCCCAGGAGATGACCTTGATGCCGCGCTGTGCGGCCTTCTTGAGGGCCGGAACGACAGCGTCCGGATCGTTTGCCGAGATGGCGATCGCATCGACGCCCTGGGCGATCAGCGAGTTGATGACTTCGATCTGGCCTTCTGCGGTCGTCGAGGTCGGGCCGGTGTAAATCACTTCCACGCCGCCGAGTTCCTTGGCTGCTTCCTGCGCGCCCTTGTTGGCGGCGTCGAAGAAGCCGTTGCCCAGCGACTTCACGACGAGACCGATCTTGATGTCCTTGGCGCTGGCCGAGCCGGCCATCACAGCGACGGCAAATGCCACGCCGATTGCAAGTTTCTTTGCGAGCTTCATGCTTTCATCCTCCCACGTTGATTAAGTCTAACGACATCCGGCCGGCGCCCCTCAGGCGACCGACGAGGAATCCTCCCTTGCCGCCTGTGCGGCTGCGCTCGCGATCACGAGCTTGATACCTGCATCCTCGATCATGCGGACGGCCTCCTCCGGGATGCCATCGTCCGTGATGATCGTCGAAACGCGCTCGAGCGGGCACAGAATGAGGCTCGAGCGGCGGCGGAACTTGCTTGAATCGACCATGACGACGAGCTCGTCTGCCTGATGCATCAGCTTCTGCTCGCTCTGAATGATCTGCGCATCGGCTTCCATGATGCCGTGCGGGCCGACGCCCTGGGCACCGAAGAAGAAGCGGCGTGCATAGAAATGACGGATCGCGTCGTTGTCGAAGGGGGACAGGATCAGGCTCTGCTCGCGATAGATCACGCCGCCCGGAACCGTCACCGTATTCTTCGAGTGCTTCACCAGATGCTCGGCGATCGCGAAGGAATTGGTCATCACCTGCATCCGGTGGCCGGACATGAAGTGAACCATCTGGAATGTCGTGGTGCCGCCATTGATAATGATGGCGTCGCCGGGATCGCAGAGATCGACGGCTGCGCGGGCAATTGCGCGCTTCTTATCGATATTGACTGATTCTGACACCCGGAACGGACGGCCGGCAAGGTTGCCCAGCTGCGGCGGGTGAACGGCCTCGGCGCCACCGCGCACGCGGCGGATCTTGCCCTGCACATGAAGGGCCGCGATGTCACGACGGATCGTGGCCTCGGAAGCCTCGGTCAGTTCAGCGATATCCTGAATCGTGACGACCGACTTTTCCTGTACCGCGCTCATTATGATGCGATGGCGTTCGCGTTCGTGCATTGGTTCCTCCGTGTCATATTTATTTCGTATCGGTTAAAAGCTGTCAATCAAAAACGATCAAGAATTTTCATATTGCGCTGCACAATAATTGTTTTTGATCGTTTTCGATTGACAACGCGCATTTTCATGAGCGATATCGGTCACGACAACAGCGTGGATTTCTCCGCGCAGAAGAACTCATATGGGAGGATGACATGGCGGCCAACGTCCGGCTTCTTGATAACCGTTGGGATGACAGCTACGCGGCGAAACTCGATGAGCCGGGCAAGCTGCTCTATCGCTCGAACCTCCTCGGCGCCGACAAGCGCATCACCAATTACGGCGGCGGCAACACCTCTGCGAAGGTGATGGAAACCGATCCGCTGAACGGCGAGAAGGTCAAGGTTCTCTGGGTCAAGGGCTCCGGCGGCGACGTCGGCACCATCAAGCTCGATGGCTTCGCGACGCTCTATCAGGACAAGCTCGACTCGCTGAAGAGCATCTACAAGGGTGTCGAGGACGAAGACCGGATGGTCGGCTTCCTGCCGCACTGCACCTTCAATCTGAACTCACGCGCCGCCTCGATCGATACGCCGCTGCACGGCTTCGTGCCGTTCACCCATGTCGACCACATGCATCCGGACGCGATCATCGCGATTGCCGCCTCCAAGAACTCCCGGGAATTGACGCAGCAGATCTTCGGCGCCGACATCGGCTGGCTGCCCTGGCGGCGCCCGGGCTTCCAGCTCGGCCTCGATCTCGAAGCCTTCGTCAAGGCCAACCCGAATGCCAAGGGCGTCGTACTAGAAAGCCACGGCCTCTTCACCTGGGCGAACGATGCCAAGGCCTGCTACGAGCTGACGCTCGATATCATCAACAAGGCGATCGAGTGGTTCGCGCAGCAGACCGAGGGAAAGACGATCTTCGGCGGCGCGTCGACCGAGAGCCTGCCGGTTGCCGAGCGCCGCGCCATTGCTGCCCGCCTGATGCCGGAAATCCGCGGCCGCATCGGCAAGCAGGAGCGCAAGCTCGGTCATTTCGATGATCAGGACGCCGTGCTAGAATTCGTCAATTCGAAGAACCTGCGCCCGCTCGGCGCGCTCGGCACCAGCTGCCCCGACCATTTCCTGCGCACCAAGATCCGACCGCTGATCGTCGAATTCGATCCGGCAAAGCCCGATGTCGATGCGATCATTTCCGGTCTCGATGCGGCGCTCGAAGCCTACCGCGCCGATTACGCCCGCTATTACAACGACTGCAAGCACGACAATTCGCCCGCCATGCGCGATGCGAACCCGGTCATCTTCCTGGTGCCCGGCGTCGGCATGCTCTCGTTTGCCCGCGACAAGGCGACGGCCCGCATCGCCAGCGAGTTCTACGTCAACGCCATCAATGTCATGCGCGGCGCTTCGACGGTTTCCGAATATCAGGGCCTGCCGGAGCAGGAAGCCTTCGATATCGAATACTGGCTGCTTGAAGAAGCCAAGCTGCAGCGGATGCCGAAGCCGAAGAGCCTCGCCGGCAAGGTTGCCTTCGTCACCGGCGGCGCCGGTGGTATCGGCCGCGCAACGGCGGCCCGCCTGATGGGCGAGGGGGCCTGCGTGGTGCTCGCCGATATCGACGCCGAAGCGCTCTCTGCCGCTGAAGCCGATTTCGCCAGGAAGTACAGCGCCGACGCGGTTCGCAGCGTCAAGCTCGATGTCACCCGGGAAGATGCGGTCATCTCGGCCTTCGCCGAATCCTGCGTCGAATTCGGCGGCGTCGATATCCTCGTCTCGAATGCCGGTATCGCATCGTCGGCACCGATCGAAAGCACCGAGCTTTCGATGTGGAACAAGAATATCGATATTCTCGCGACCGGATACTTCCTCGTTTCGCGCGAAGCCTTCCGCCTGTTCCGCAAGCAGAATCTCGGCGGCAACGTCGTCTTCGTCGCCTCGAAGAACGGCCTTGCCTCGTCCCCGAATGCGGCTGCCTATTGCACCGCCAAGGCTGCCGAGATCCATCTCGCACGTTGCCTGGCGCTCGAAGGCGCGGAAGCGGGCATTCGCGTCAATACGGTCAACCCGGATGCCGTTCTGCGCGGCTCGAAGATCTGGAACGGCGAATGGCGCGAACAGCGCGCGGCCTCCTCGAAAATCGAAGTGGACGATCTCGAGGAACATTACCGCAAGCGTTCGATGCTGAAGCTCAACGTCTTCCCGGAAGATATCGCCGAAGCCATCTACTTCCTGGCGTCCGATCTGTCGGCCAAGTCGACGGGCAACATCATCAACGTCGACGCCGGCAACGCGCAGAGCTTCCCGCGGTAAGGCGTGAGGTTCCCTTCTCCCCAGCGGGGAGAAGATGCCCGTAAGGGCAGATGAGGGGGATGCCGAGCAAAGCGAGGCGTGCCTTGAGCGAATTGCGAAAGGCCCGAAGTGCCGGTGCGGGTAGCCCCCTCATCCGACCCTTCAGGCCACCTTCTCCCCGAGGGGAGAAGGGAAGAATCGAGAGCGGGAGGAAATCATGACCGAACAGAAAATCGCGCAGGATGTGATCGCGCAGCAGAACGACAAGCGCGCGGCCGCGCTCAAGGACGATTACGACGCGCTCGGCGCCACGCTTTCGCGCCGCGGCATCGATATCGAAAACGTCACCCGCAAGGTGTCCGAATTCTTCGTCGCCGTTCCCTCCTGGGGTGTCGGCACGGGTGGCACCCGCTTCGCCCGCTTCCCGGGCACCGGCGAGCCACGCGGCATTTTCGATAAGCTCGACGATTGCTCCGTCATCAACGAGCTGACGCGGGCGACGCCGAATGTCTCGCTGCATATCCCGTGGGACAAGGCCGATGCCAAGGAGCTGCGCGCCAAGGGCGATGCGCTCGGTCTCGGCTTCGATGCGATGAATTCCAACACCTTCTCGGACGCACCCGGCCAGAAGCATTCCTACAAGTACGGCTCGCTCAGCCATACGGACGCGGCAACCCGCGCCCAGGCCGTCGAGCACAATCTCGAATGTATCGAGATCGGCAAGTCGATCGGCTCCAAGGCGCTGACTGTGTGGATCGGCGACGGCTCGAACTTCCCGGGCCAGAGCAATTTCACCAAGGCTTTCGAGCGCTATCTCGCTGCGATGGGCGACATCTACAAGGCGCTGCCCGACGACTGGAAGCTGTTCTCCGAGCACAAGATGTACGAGCCGGCCTTCTACTCGACGATCGTGCAGGACTGGGGCACCAACTACCTGATCGCCCAGACGCTCGGCCCCAAGGCGCAGTGCCTTGTCGACCTCGGCCACCACGCGCCGAACACCAATATCGAGATGATCGTCGCCCGGCTGATCCAGTTCGGCAAGCTCGGCGGCTTCCATTTCAACGACTCGAAATACGGCGACGACGACCTGGATGCCGGCTCGATCGAGCCCTACCGCCTGTTCCTCGTCTTCAACGAGCTCGTCGATGCCGAACAGCGCGGCGTCAATGACTTCAACCCGGCCCATATGATCGACCAGTCGCATAATGTCACCGACCCGATCGAGAGCCTGATCAACAGCGCCAACGAAATCCGACGCGCCTATGCCCAGGCTCTGCTCGTCGACCGCAAGGCGCTGGCCGGCTATCAGGATGAGAACGACGCGCTGATGGCGACCGAGACGCTGAAGCGCGCCTATCGCGCCGATGTCGAGCCGATCCTCGCCGAAGCCCGCCGCCGCGCCGGCGGCGCCATCGACCCGGTCGCAACCTATCGCGCCAGCGGTTATCGCAAGAAGGTCTCTGCCGAGCGCCCGGCTTCGGCTGCCGGTGGCGGCGGCATCATCTAAGAAAGACTAGCCTCCCAAGGCTCGGCCGCCGCAGATCGATGCGGCGGCCGGAAGATTTCTAGAGAATAAGCTCAACATATCCGCCTAAGCCATTGAATATATTTCGACAAAGCGGAGCAGCCAAAAACGAAAAACTTTAAGATAATTTATCAAAAATGGCTGTTAAGCAGCTGTTTTTGAAGGCTTTATTCGTGATAGATGGCGTACGCTCTTACCCGGCAGGCTGCGCCTGTGGGTATCTTTCTGGCGCGCCGCGGTCTCCAGCGAGGCTGCGCTGGCCGAGAGCGACGATTGCCGCGGCTTCCAAGGTCTGCCGGCGATAGGCGATCAGTCCGGACAGGTAATGCTCGACATCGTCGATGCGCACCCGGAAGGCGTGATGGCGGATGAAGAATGAGCCTGCGATCCGTGCAGGGTTCTTCATGAACATTGCCAGTTCCGGCCAGAAGCGACCGTTCAGCAGATAGAGGGCCCGGCGTTCGAGGGCCGCGCCGAAACGACTCCGGTCGATATCTCCAAGCAGATGCGCGTGTTCTCGGTCACCCTCCAGCCGGGTCAGCACCTGCCGAGACGCCATCATCAGCTCCAGCAGGGTGGGGAAGGTGGTGATCCGGTTGGCGACGAAATCCAAGTGACTGGCGACATTGGCAATCGCGAAGCGGTAATAGTCCTCCCGCGGGCAATGGCGGGTGAGTTCGTTGGCGGCATAGGCCAGCCAGTGATCGTGATGCCTCTCATAGCCGTCCGCGATGAAATGCGAGAAAGCCCGCTGGGCCGCTTTCAGCAACGCCCTGTCTCCGGTGAGATCATAAAGGCGCATCAGCGCAAAGGCGGCCTCGCCCTCGTAATAGATCGTCCGGAACGCATCCTTGGTGGCGAGTGATGGGAAATCGAGAACGTGACGGAATGCGCCGCTCTCCGCGTCCTGCATGAACGATATCCCAGCTGCGAGCCGCGACATCAGCGCGAGATCAGCACCGCCGCCTTCTACCTCAGCCAGCTTGGCGAGCGCAAGGATTGCCAGCGCATTGCCACCCAGCTTGATCTCGGAATTCGCCTCGACCAGAAACGCGGCAGCGCGCCCATCCGGCAAATCCGTGCGGACGATGAAATCGTCTCTCATGCGGGTCAGAGAACGCTCGACCGCGTCGCGCAACGACTGGCTGCGCGTAACGTCGTAGGCCTCGATCATCGCGTAGGTCGCGCTGGCATGTCTGAGCGTATTGTAGCTATCGATGGTCCGGTCGAAGCATGGATGCAGGCCGTAGACGAAACGCCCGTCCGCACCGACCTGATCGGCGAGAAAATCGGATCCGGCCGCAATCAGTGCATTGAGCAACGGTATGCTCAGCGCATCGATGATCCGCCGGCCGGCATTGCGGCCCGTCGGATAGAGATCGTGCAAGGTATCGCCATCGAAGAAGGCGCCCTTGCTGGTGAAGAGATGCACTCGCGTATCGTCGCCAAAGGCTGGCAGAGGAGTGATCGGGAAGCGGCTTTGAAAATAGGCGCGGAAGTTGCCCTCGTTGAATTCGGCCGTCGAATTGTGATTGCCGCCATAGAGCATCGCATTGGCGTTCAGCTCCTGCTCAAGGAGGGCACGCTCGAAATTCTCATCGAAACTCATGCCGAGCCGGAAGTAGTTCCGCTTGGTGCCCGCGAGCATGCGGCGAAGCTCAGCGAAAGTCGTCGCCTCGACGGCCATCGGCCAATCGATACGGAGCCAGAAGTTCTCACCCGTTTGCTGCTCCGCAAGGTCGCGTATCGCCGCGACCCCGGCCTGCCAAACGGCGTCGAACGTTGCGCCACGCACCATCCGGACCGCCGCGCGCTCCTTGCCGGAGGAGAAGGAGATGAACAGCACGAAGGCAGGGTAGGGGTGTTGAAGCTCCTGGCAGCCTCGCCGCACCTGCTCGCGCAGCGCCGCGAGATCGGCGTCGGAGATGAGCCCCATCATGCCTCAACGCTCTCGCATGGCTTCACGCGCCTTGTTGAAGGGCTTGATCAGATAATCGAGCACGCTCTTCTCGCCGGTATGGATGTCGACGGTTGCGATCATGCCCGGCGAGATCGGGAATTGCTTGCCGGCCGCGTTGCTCAGCGCATCCTTCTCGGTCTTCACGAAGACGCGATAATAGTAGATCTCGGGATCCACCTCGTCCTGGATCGTATCCGGCGAGATCGTCACGACCTTGCCTTCCAGGCCGCCATAGATCGCGTAGTCATAGGCGGTGATTTTCACCGTCGCCCGCTGATCCGGGTGCACGAAGGCAATATCGCGCGGTGACATGCGCGCTTCGATCATCAACTGATCGCCGAGCGGTATGATATCCATCAGCTTGCCGTTTGGCGGCACGACGCCGCCGATTGTCGAGACCTCGATATTCTTGACGATGCCACGCACCGGCGAGCGCAGCGTCAGGCGCGCAAGGCTGTCGGAACGGCCCTTGATCACCGAGCGCAGCGAGGCGACGTCGGCATTCGCCTTTAAAAGCTGCTCGCGGGCCTCGACGACATATTGCGTCGTCGCCTCGACCTTCTTTAGCTCGAGTTCCGCCTGTTCGCGCTTCAGCCTGATGATCTCGACGCTGCTTGCCGCCCCCATCTCGCTGAGGCCTTCGTTGACGCTGAGTTCCTGGCGGCTGAGTGCCAGGGACTCGTCCAGCCATTTCAGCGTCTGTTTCAGGTTTCCAAGCCGCGCATCGTAGAGCTTGGTTTCGGTGGCGATCAGATCGGGATCGCTTTTCAGCTCGTCAGGAAACACAAGCGGGGTCTGATTGACCTCTGCCGTCAGCCGCGCCGAGCTCGCCAGCGCTGCACGATATTTGGCCGTCGATTCACCGACATCGGATTCGGTCAGCGTCGGGTCGAGCTGTGCCAGCAGCTGTCCGGCCTCGACGATCTGGTTCTCCTGAACCTTCAGCGTCGAGACGATACCGCCCTCCAGCGATTGAATGACCTGCTCGCGGCGGATCGGCACGACCTTGCCGTCCCCGGTCGAGACCTCGTCGAGAACAGCGAAATTCGCCCAGCCGATCGCCACGATGAGGAGCAGCAGGAAGAGCTTGACGACGCGCGTTGCCTTGGAGAGGCGGACGGCATCTTCGCCGCCGAAATGCCAGCTATCGTCGATGGCGCGGGAAAAGGAAGTGCTCATGGGCTGCTCCGCTCCTCAGCGGGACGTTGCACGAAGGCTCGCTCCAGGCGCTCGCGCTGGGCGATCGCCGTCTCCGGTGACTGCGGCGCCGGTTCGCCTCTGAGAGCGCGCAACGCCTGCTCCTTCGGCGCGTCGAGCACGATCCGGCCCTGATCGAGCGCCACAACACGCTCGATCAGATCGAGAACCCGCATCCGGTGCGTGGCGATCACCACCGTCTTGCCGCGGCACCAGACGGAAAACCGCCGGATGAAAAGCCGCTCGGTCGCTTCGTCCATCGAGGCCGTCGGCTCGTCGAGGAGAACGACGGAGGGATTGCGGATCAGCAGCCGTGACAGGAGCAGCGCCTGCTGCTGGCCGCCGGAAAGACCGCGCCCGCCTTCATCGATCAGGTGATCAAGGCCTTTCGGCATCATGCGGATGAAGTCGTCGGCGCCGGCCATCTGGAGGGCGTCAAGCAGCGCCTGTTGAGAGGCGCTCTGCGCACCGAGCAGGATGTTCTCGCGTATGGTGCCGTGAAACAGCCGCGAGTTCTGCGTCAGCAAACCGACTTCGCGGCGGAGATCGTTGGGATCAATCTGCTCCATAGCGAGATTGTCTATCAGCACCTCGCCCGAGGCAGGTTCGATCTGCCCGGACAAGGCCTGAAGCAGGGTCGACTTTCCCGCGCCGTTCTTGCCGAGCAGGGCAATCGTCTCGCCGGCATCGATCTTCAGTTCCGCCACCGAAAGCGCCGGCTTGCCGACGGGCTGGCCGTAATAATAGAGCGTATTGCTGAGCTGGTACTGCCCGAGCAGCGAGCCGACCGAGAGCCGCGTTTCCGCCGGCGGATGATCGACCGGCATCTTCATGATCGTATTGAGGCTCTGCAGACCGAGTTTGGCATGCTGAAACCGGCTCAAGACCTGCGTCAGCTGCGCCATCGGCGCCATCATCCGCGAGCCGAGGATCGAGCAGGCGACCAGCGAGCCGGTGCTCATATCGCCCTTCATGACGATCGGCGCGCCGCAGAAGACGATGACGGCAAAGACGCTGGTCTGGATGCTGTGCCCCCAGCCCGTGAGAATGCTGGTGATGTAGCGCAGCCGGACCTGGGCATCGGCACTCGCCGTGTTGAAGGTGTTCCACTTCTCCTGAAACACGCTTTCGGCCTGCAGCGCCTTGATATCCTCGATGCCCTGTACCGCCTCGACCAGCATGGCATTGCGCAGCGACGCCTCGCGCATCGCCTGGCCGGCGCATGCCCGCAGGCGGCGCTGGGCGAGCAATCCGGGAGCGATCATCAGCAGCAGCGCCACCGCAGGGATGACCGCAAGCCATCCGCCGATCAGCGCCATCAACGCCAGGAAGAGGAAAAAGAAGGGGAGATCGGCGATCGCCGCGACGGTCGTCGAGGTAAAGAGATCACGGACCTGCTCAAGATCGCGCAACTGCGCGATGAAGGTTCCGGTCGCCTTCGGCCGGTTCTGGTTGCGCACCCGTAACGCATGGCCGAACAGCACGTCCGAAATCTTGATATCGGCGCGTTTTCCGAGCACGTCGATGATCAGCGTCCTGATCTTCCGCATGATGAAATCGAAAACGACGGCGAGCATGACGCCGATGAACAGCACGACCAGCGTGCTCATCGAATTGGCTGGGACGACGCGGTCATAGACCTGCATCGAGAAGATCACGCCGGTCACCGACAAGGCGTTGGCGATCAGCGAGGCAAGCAGCACATAGCCGTAGGGGCGAAGATCATTGAGCGCCAGCTTGCGGAACCAGCCATGAGTATCGGGCGCGATATAGGCATCCACCCGTTCGTCGGTCCGTGTACGGGCGTCGCGCGCGATCAGCAGATGGGCAATGCCATCCTGCAGATAGGATGTCTCAATCCATGTCCACTGGCCGTTATCCTCGGCAAAGGTGATCTTGGCTTCGCCATCCCTGATCTCGGTGATCAGGCCAACCGCGCCGTCCTTCAATTCCAAAAGCAGCGGCAGGCGCCGGCCGGTGATGCCGCTGACCACCGGTTCAACCGGCTTCACATCCAGGCCGAAGCGGCGAGCGAGCTTCTCGATGCGGCGCAACGGTGCCGCCGTCTCCTGCATGATCGGCAGGTAGCTGTTGGCAGACCGGGAATGGGTGATGCCGTAATGCTGCGCGAGCCTGCCGACGATCTCGATCCAGCGCAGGCCACGCGGATCATCTGCTGTGTTCGATACGACTGCGGCCGTGGCCCCGCTTCGCTGTTCGAATGCTGCGGGAGTGTCGTCTGCAAGAGCCATCGGCAATCTCCTAACCGTCACACGACAGGAAGCTTATGCGTGGTCAGATCGTCATCCGCCTTGATCGGATCGAACGGATCGATCGTGACAGTCGCAGCAGTCTCGACGGGGGCTGCGACCTCGTGCGTCTCCACAGCCACCGGCGCTGGCGATCCCGTATCTGTCGCCGGGGCATCATGAGAGATCGCCGAGAGACCACTGAGGTCGATCTCCTGACCACCCTGATCCGGCACCAATCCCGCCGTCTCGTCGCCGGTGGCGTGATTGGCTGAATCGCCGGTATCATGGGTGGAGCTATCGGTGCGCTCGGCCGTCGCATGCGTCACCGCGCTGCTTGCGTCCACCGCATCGGTCTCGGCAAGAGCAAGGGTCGAGATGCTGGATGCCGCAGCCGTGGCGGACGAGGCGTCATGGATATCGACATCGATGCTCAGATCGGCGGTCAGCGCATTGCCGGTATCGGGGTCGAAGACCGTCACCGCGAAATGATCCGTACCGCCCGCCGTGACGCCGGTATCCGGCGTGTAGGTGTAGCTGCCGTCGGCATGGATCAGCAGCGTGCCGAAATCGCCGGTGACGCTGACGCTGCCATTGACGATAGCGTGCGCATGCCCGTCGAAATTGACCGAGCCGACCTGGAGGTCATCGACGCTGCCGGTCGCGGAGCTGGCGATGAAATTGCCGGTCGCCTTTTCTCCGACGCTGACATTGACCTGTTCCGTCAGATCCGTTGCCACCACGGATATGTCGCGTGTCAGGGCGACGCCGATATTGACCCCGGCGTCGGGAACCAGCGTTGCGCGGTAGGTGCCGGCCGGTATGTCGTCGAGGCTGATCACGGCATGGGTGCTGCCCAGACCGAGCAGATCGAGATCGAGGATGCCGTTATGCACCTGATTGCCGAGATCGCCCGGACGCACCCAGGCGCCATTCTGGAAGCGCTCGATGATGACTGTGTAGCTGCTCAGCAGGCCGATCTGCAGCGCGCCCGATATCCCGAGATCGAGGGCGACATGGTTGTTTGCCCCACCGAGATTGAAGTTCACCACCGGCTGGTTTGCCGAGCCGAGGTTGACGCTTGCAAGATTTCCGATGTTGAGCCCGAGCAGATCGAACTGCGTATCGGATGCGGTGGAGGGCCTCGCTTCGGGGATATCCGTCACGGTGCGATCGAGCGTCGCTGTGGCGCTGGCATCGGTGAGCTGGAAGTCGAGCCCTGGCGCGAGAATGCTGCCGGGAAGCGAGATATTGCCGGCGGTATCCCTGAGTTCGATCTCCAGCGCGCCGCCATCGACCTGCGCCGGCGACAGACCGATGCTGAACGAGCCGTCGGCGTGAACCACGCCGGTACCGACGACATTGCCATCGGTATCAACGACGGTGACCGTGGTTCCAGCCTCGCCAGTGCCCGTCAGCTCGGTGCCCGATGCATTGACGGCAAGGCCTGTCGGCGCATCCGGTGGCAGCAGATCCGGTGTCAGGATCGATCCGGGATCGGAGATATTGTGTGCGGCATCTTCGAGCACCACCGTCAGCGCGCCGCCATTGGCTTGTGCCGGGGACAGAGTGACGCTGAAGGCACCGCCTGCGGCCACGACCGCCGTGCCGACGGCGACGCCGAGGGCGTTATAGACCGTCGCCGTCGCACCTGCTTCGCCCTGGCCGGTGAGCAGGGTGCCGGTAGCGTTGACCGTAAGCCCGGTGGGCGCGGCCGGATCGACGAGATCGGGGGTAGCCGCGGTGCCGGGATCGGAGATGTTTCCAGCGATATCCTTCTGCACCACCTGCAGGTCACCGCCATCGATCTGCGCCGGGGAGAGGCCGATCGTGAAGGTGCCATTGGCGCCGACAACGCCGGTGCCGACGACAGTGCCGGCGGCATTGGTCACGGTAACCGTTGCACCGACTTCGCCTTCGCCGGTCAGCGACGTCCCGGTCCCGTTGACGCCGAGCTCGGTCGGCGCGTCCGGGGCAGTGGTATCGGTGGTGGCTGTGCTTGCCGGATCGGAGTCGTTTCCGGCCGCATCCGAAAGCACGACGGAAAGGTTGCCGCCATCGGCCTGCGCGGGCGAGAGCGCCACATTGAAGACGCCGTTGGCGCCGACCGTGCCGGTGCCGACTTCGATACCGGCAGCATTGGTGACGGTGACGAGCGCGCCGGGCTCGCCTCTGCCCATCAGCGTTGCGCCGCCATCGTCAACGGAGAGATTGGTCGCCGCATCGGGCGGCGTCAGGTCGGGCGTCTCGGCGAAACCAGGCTGCGATGTTCCGCCGGCTCCGGTCAGCACCACCTTGAGGTCGCTGCCATCGATCTGTGCCGGATCAAGCGGGATAGTGAAGGTGCCATTGTCGCCGACCGTGCCCATGGCGATGACCGTGCCGTCGGCACGCGAAACCGTGACCGTGCTGCCGGCGAGGCCGTCGCCGGTCAAGGCAGTTCCCTCGGCATTGACGATCAGGTTGTCGGGTGCGGGCGGGGCATCAGGATCGGGCGCGAGCACCGTAGCCGCCGTGGAGTCATTCCCTGCGGCATCCTCCTGCGTGACACTGAGTGTCTGCCCGTCGAGCTGTGCCTGCGAGAGCGCAACGCTGAAGGCGCCGTTGGCACCGACGAGGGCAGTGCCAAGCACGGTGCCGGAAGCATTGGTCACTGTGACCGTGGCACCAACTTCGCCGACACCGGTGAGCTGCAGCCCACTGGCGCTGACCAGCAGACTGGTCGGTGGCTCCGGCGGCTGAATATCCGTCAAGGGCAAGGCCGTCGCTTGCGAGGCATTGCCCGCCGCATCCGCCTGGACGATCTGCAGGGTGCCGCCCGCGGTTTGCGCAGGGCTGAGATTGATCGAGAAGCTGCCGTCGGCCGCAACGAGCCCGGTGCCGACGGTGACCCCATCGGCATCCTTGACGGTGACGGTCGCGCCGGCCTCGCCGTCGCCGGTCAGCACCGTCCGGGCGCCGTTGATCGCGACGTCGAGAGGTGCATCGGGAGCCGCGAGATCAGGTGTCGTTATCGAGACTGTCTCGGACTGGTTGCCGGCGGGGTCGTCGAGCCTGACGGTGAGGTCATCGCCATTGGCCTGAGCTGGATTCAGCGGGATTGTGAAGGTACCGTCAGTGCCGACCGTACCGGTCGCCACCTGAGTGCCGGCTTCATTGGTGACGATCACCGTCGCCCCAGCTTCGCCGCGGCCGGTGAGCACGGTGCCGGCGGGATTAAGCGAGAGATTGGTCGGCGCGTCGGGCTCCAGCAGGTCGGTCGACGGCACCTGTTCGGGCGCCGAGGCATTGCCATCGGCGTCGGTCAGCGTAACGTTGAGATTGCCGCCATCCGTCTGCGGCGGCGCTAGTGCGACGGTGAAATTGCCGTCGGTGCCAACTGTTGCCGTGCCGATGGGATCACCACCGGCGTTGGTGACCGTAACGGTCGAGCCGGGCTCCCCCTTGCCGGTGAGACTGCCGCCATCGGCCGCGACGGCGAGATCGGTCGGCGCGTCAGGAGCGAGGAGATCGGGCGATGCGACGGTGGCTGCGGCGGATTGATTGCCCTGAGCATCCGTCAAACGGACTTCCAGGTCGCCGCCATCGGTCTGCGCCGGGGAGAGGCCGATCGTGAAGGATCCATCGGGCCCAACCGTCGCGGTGCCGATCACGGTACCCGCGGCATTGGTCACAGTCGCCGTTGCTCCGGGTTCGCCCTGGCCGGTGAGCACCGTGCCGGCATCATTGACATCGAGACCGGCGACGGCCGCGGGCGGCGTCGCATCCACTGTCGCGGCCGTGCCCGGCTCTGACGTGTTGCCGGCCGTGTCCTGAAGGGTGACCTCCAGTGGCCGCCCGTCGGCCTGCTGCGGGCTCAGCGGAACGGTGAAAGTGCCGCCCGCGCCAACGAGCGCGGTGCCGACGAGGACGCCGTCAGCGGTCGTGACCTTGACCGTCGTTCCGGCCTCGCCGCGGCCGGTGAGCACGGAGCCGGCGGGATTGACGACCAGATCGATCGGCGCATCGGGGGCGAGGTGATCCTGTGTCGGCGTTGAGGCGGCTGCCGACGTATGGCCGGCAGCATCCGAGAGAGTGACCTGCAGATTGCCGCCATCCGCCTGGGCCGGTGCCAGCGCTATGTTGAAGGACCCATCCGGCGCCACAGTGCCGGTGCCGACGACATCACCGGCAGCATTCTTGACGCTGACAGTCGCGCCGGGCTCGCCACGGCCGGTCAGGGAGACGCCGGTGTCATCGACGTGCAGATTGGTCGGAGCATCGGGCGCGATCAGATCGGGCGAGAACACGATGCCGGGCTGCGACGTGCCGTTGGCATCCGTCAGCACGACATGCAGCTCCCCGCCATTCGTCTGCGCGGGATTGAGCGTCACCGAGAAAGTGCCGTCTCCAAGAACGGTACCGGTACCGACCGTATCACCGGCGGCATTGGTCACCTTGACCTGAGCGCCCCCAGTGCCTTCGCCGGTCAAACCCGTCCCTTGCGCGTTGATGACGAGACCGGTCGGAGCTGCCGGGGCATCGGCATCCGGCGCGAGGACCGAGCCCGGATCGGATGTGTTGCCCGCGGTGTCCTTCAACACGACGCTCAGGGGCACGCCGTCGCTTTGCGCCGGGTCGATGGTCACGCTGAAGGTGCCGTCGGGATTGACCGTATTGGTACCGAGCACCGTGCCGGCGGCGTTGGTGACCGTGACGGTCGTCCCGGGCTCGCCGTGGCCGGTCACGACCGTTCCGGCATCGTTGACGAGCAGACTGGTCGGCGTACCCGGCGCCTCGGTGTCGGTGATCGTCAGGCCCTGCGGTGTGGAGGAATTGCCGGCCGCATCCTTCAGCACGACGTCGATCTCGCCACCATTTGCCTGCGGCGGCGCCAGCGATACCGTGAATGTCCCATTGTTTCCGACCGTTGCCGTGCCGATCGTGACACCATTCGCATCGGTGACCGTGACGGTAGCGCCGGCTTCGCCGCGGCCGGTGAGCGTTGCGCCGCCATTGCTGACGGCAAGCTCGGTCGCGCCTTCCGGCGCCGCGAGATCGGGCGTCGTGACGTTTGCCGCCACAGAGACGTTATGCGCCGCATCCTCCAGGGTGACGGAGAGTGCGCTGCCATCTGTCTGCGCCGGATCGAGAGCGATGGAGAAGGCGCCGTTCGGGCCGACTGTGCCCGTCCCGACCACATCGCCATTCGCATCCTTCACCGTGACGGTGGCACCGGCTTCACCCAGCCCGCTCAGCAGCAATCCGGATGCGTTGACCGTCAGATTGGTGGCGGCTGAAGGTGGATCGGTATCCGCATCGGAGTCGGAATCTGCGTCGGCATCCGCGTCCGCATCGGCATCAGCGTCCGCATCGGCATCGGCATCAGCGTCCGCATCGGCGTCGGCATCAGCGTCCGCATCGGCGTCGGCGTCTGCGTCAGCATCCGCGTCGGCATCCGCATCTGCATCTGCATCAGAATCTGCGTCGGAATCGGTGTCGTCATCCGAGCTGCCGCCGCCACCCCCGCCGGCGGCGAGCGCGACACCGCCCGCGGCAAGAGCAAGAGGCAGCGCGATGCCGAGGAGGGATCCCGCGCCGGCACCACCAGCCGCCGCCCCGGCGCCGACGAGCTGGTCGACTGCGCCTGCGGGCGTAAAGGTGATATCGCCGGCTGCATCGGCATAGTCGCCCATCCAGACGTTTCCGGAGGAATCCTCGAGAACGAGTTCGCTCTGCTCGCCACCCTGGCTGTGATAGAAGCCCTGGACGTCGACTTCCTGGCCGTTCTGCAGATGGATGATGAGGTCGTCGCCGACGCGCGCAGTGGAGGCGATGTCACTGGGCGACAGGGCAAGCTTTACGGTGCTCGGCCTTTCGAGGACGATCTTGTCCTCCGCCACGGTTTCTGTCTTACCGCTCACCTTGTCCGAGACGATTGCGACCATCGATAGGCTCCTCAACAGCTTGGTGCCGCGTCATGCGGCTCCGGTCCACCACCGCCTTGGCGGATGATGGCGTTCAAACATGTTGCCCTTGAGCGTTTTGCAGCCGCCTCCCACAGCGACGGACACCTGCTGCTCCATCGCCGCTTTGATGTCCACGTATGGTCAAAAACTGCCACAACCAGCGGAAGCTTCAACCGCCAGTCGGTGCCGGATTTCACTTAAAATTTAGGATCGGTGAAAGTTGCTGCTCAGTTTGAGAGCATTCCGTACCGAAATGGTACAATCTGCAGCCATGTCTGCGGCGACTGTCTTGCCGCAAAGACCCGCTTTGAGCCACTTTCGCCCTTGATATCAAGGCGATCGGCCGTCCGGAGCCGGATTGTTTCAAAAAAATTCGCAGGGAATTTCAATACGTCAGCTCAGATCGGCTTGGCGGAAGCGACTTTCTTAATGTTAGCGCTTTCATCACTCACTCCCGGTGGCGTGAGCCCAAAGACCTCTCTTAGTCGGCCTGATGCATAAGCACATTCTACATTCAACTTATAGAGGTCGAAACGCGTGTTGATTTCATCGAAGCGCGCCGAGTGAAGCTCCTGATCGGCATTCAACACATCGAGTAGGGTACGGGTGCCGAGATCGAGGAACTGCTTCTGATAGAGATCGCGCGTTTCGCGCATCATTGGCTGGCGCGACGCCAGCGATTTCTGCAGCGCCTCGAGGCTGACGACCTGGGCACTCGATTCATTCCAGCTCTTCTGCACGTCGAAGAGCGCGGCGGCAACTGCCGCTTCCGATGACTGCGCCGCATATTTCGCGGCGTTCTGCCGGGCCTGGAACGAGCCGCCGTTATAGAGGTCGCCCTTGATCTTCAGGCCGACGACATAGTCGGGATCCTCGTTGCTGTCCCACATGTTGAATTCGCCGGATGCCTCGAGCGCCAGCGTCGGTAGCATCTCGGCACGGGCAAGCTTGACGCGGGCATCGGCCTCGCGCTTGCGGGATTTGGCGGCGACGACGGCCGGAACGATCTCGAAGATCGGCGCCGCCCCGGCGCAGGCCGTCTGCAACTTCGAGGGCATCGATGCGCCGAGCTGCACGGGCGACGTGGCGCCCACCAGTGCGTTTAGCGCGCTTGCCCAGCGCTGCTTCTGTGCGCCGATCTCGATCGCCCGCGATTCAGCCGATTGCACCCGGGCCTCGGCCTGCAGCTTGTCGGAGCGCGTGCTTGCGCCCTGATCGGTGCGTGCGGCCACAAGCTTCCCGATCGCCTGGACGTCGCCGATCTGATCGTTGGCGACGACTGCGAGCTTTTCGGCCCGTAGCACCTCGACGGATGCCAGCGCCGTCTCCCGGATAACATCGTCGACGCTCGCCAGGAACTCGGCCTTGCGCGCATCCTCAAGCGCCGATTCCGCTTCGACACGCCCGGAGACCTTGCCGAAATCGTAGATCATCTGCGTCGCCGTCAGATTGAAGCGCGGCGCCCAGTCTCCACGATCGTTGTTCTCGGCTCCGAGATTCACGCCGCCGCCGACAGAAGGCAGATAGCCGGACTTGGCATCGGCGATCAGCTCGCCCTGTTCCTTGATCTTGCCCGCAGCCTCGCGAATTGCCGGATGCCAGTTGATTGCGCGCCGAACAGCCGATTCCACATCCGTCACCGGCTCCAGCGGACGACCGGTCGTGGCTGGCGGCGGCGATGACACCGCGCTGTTGCCACTCGAGATCGACCCGGTCGTACGCGGGTCCGTTGCCGGCGGCTTCTGGGCGCAGGAGGCTTGGGTAAGGGCAATCGCAGCGAGGAGGCTGAGGGCCAGCGGCCGGCGACCTGAATGCATTCCGGGAGCTCCATCAACTGGAGATCAAAATTGCAACCGGCCCACGCATTACCAACGGCTGGCGATGAATCCACGCACTTGGATGACGCAACTATAGGTGATTCGTCAATTTCTGCAAAAGCTTAGCGAAGGCCGGACTTTGCCATCGGACGCAACTGGCGGGCGACTGGAGCGTGCGGACCGATTTTATCCATCCGCTATCGCGCATTTTCTAATGAAACTTCCAGTCGCCGCGCCCCTATCAGAGCCAGACGGCGCGGTGCTTGTCGACGAATTCTGCGAGCGTCATCGGCGCCCGGCCGGTTATCCGCTCGACAAAATCGCTGGTGCCCGCCATCAGCCCGTCACGATGCATTTCGGCAATCGCCTTGATATGCTGCGTCAGGAACGGGATGTCCTGGCCGGCGACTTCGAGGACCCATTGCTCGCCGGTAATCGTCTCGTAGCGCACCGTCTTGCCGAGCGTATTGCCGACGGTCTCGGCGATCTCGGGCGGCGTCAGCTCAACAGGACCGGTCAGCGGATAGGTCTTGCCAGCGTGACCGGTGGGATCGGCAAGAATGGCGGCGATGACGGCGCCCTGATCTTCGGCGGCGATCGGTGCGAAGCGGCCAGTCGGCTCGAAGGCCACGGCGTAGCGGCCCTCGCGGATCATCTTGCGCATGTAGAGCAGCCATTCGCAGAAGGCGGTCGGATGCAGGTGGGCGACCGGCGTTCCCGCCCGATCGAAGATGCGTTCCGCCAGCCAATGCTGCTGCGCCGAGTCGCTCGGCGCGTCGGAGCGCGCAGTCTTCTGTGACATGTTGACGATGAATTCCGCGCTGGCTTCAAAGGCCGCCTGTGCGAAATGCGCCGTGGCCTGCACCAGGCCCGGCCGCATCGGATAGACGAAATAGGCACGCTTGATCCCGTCGAAAGCCCGGCGGACGGCACGGAAATCCAGAAGATCAGCGACGACGACCTCAGCGCCAAGAGCCTTGAGCTGCCCAGATCGACCATCCTCCTTGTGCGCCAATGCCCTGACGCCGAAGCCTTTCTCCAGGAGGATTTTCGCGGCGGCGCTGCCCGTCGCGCCGGTAGCGCCGCCGATCAGGATGGTGGGTTGCATGAAATTGATCTCCGTAAGTGAAATGATGCCGGCTCGTCTGCCTGCGCACCAACCTAGCTCCTGACGAATACGTCGCTATGGGCGTAAATGCCAACTTTGATATGATTCACGCCAAATCAGCTCGAGACGGGCAGGGGAGGGTTGCGGGGCCTCTAGCCATTTCTCGCGAAAGCGCATAGTGTCGTAAAAGATAATATCGAGGTCATTCACGCCATGCGCATTGCCGTCCTCGCCCTGGAAGGGCTGTTCGATTCCGGGCTCACGGTTACGCTCGACGCCTTTGCCACCGCAAACTCGCTGTCGGGAAAGCTGCTCGGCGGGACGCCGCGTTTCGATGTCACCGTCGTCGGCGTACGCAAGAAGGTCACGTCGGCGCAGGGGCTGATCATTCCGGTGAAGCCGATCACACCGGATCTGAAACCCGACTGGATCATCGTGCCCGCCCTCAGGGCAACAACGCCCGAGACATTGCTGCCATCCCTGCAACGGCCGGACGTTCGCCAGGCCAAGGCCCAACTTCTGCAATGGCATCAGGAAGGTGCGCAGGTCGGCTCGTCCTGCATCGGAACGTTCCTGATTGCGGATGCCGGTCTTCTCGACGGACGGGAAGCGACGACGTCATGGTCACTCGCGCCGTTCTTCCGCCAGCGCTATCCGAAGGTTCTGCTCGATGAGACCCGTATGCTCGTTCCCTCGGCAATCGGCGTCACGGCCGGTGCCGCCATGGGGCATCTCGATCTCGCCCTTTGGCTGATCCGCAAGGCCAGCCCGGAATTGGCGTCGCTGGTATCGCGTTATCTTCTCGCAGATATCCGCTCGTCACAGGCCTTCTACATCATTCCCAATCATCTGGCGCAGGCCGACCCGCTGATTTCGCATTTCGAACGATGGTCGCGCGATCACCTGCAGGAAGGCTTCTCGCTGCAGGAGGCCGCCAAGGCGCTCGGCACCAGCACCCGTTCGCTTCAGCGGCGCTGCCAGGCGGTGCTCGGCAAGTCGCCGCTCGCCTATTTCCAGGATCTCCGGGTCGAGCGGGCGCAGGCGCTCCTTCATGGCAGCGGTATGGATGTGGAGGCCATCGCCACCGAGGTCGGCTATGTCGACGGCGCTACGTTGCGTACACTGCTGCGAGACCGGTTGGGGCGAGGGGTCCGTGAACTCCGGGCCGATCTGCGCTGAGTTTGCGGCTCACATTTAAAGCCAAAAAAGATAACGATTAGCCGGGCCCAGCTCAACAATCACGAAATGCTTATCGGCAAAGATGCGCCCGCCCGGTTGCGAAAAAGCCATAATTGTTCCACCTACATCATTGTTTCGAAACGCGGCACCCAGAGTTGGATTAGAGCGGAATGCGCATACACTACGGATTATTCGGTCTTTTCCTTGCAGTTGCGCCATCTGCGTACGCCCTGGAAGCTGCCCCGCCTGTCCTTGAGCCGCTGAAGCAGCAGGGCCAGGCAGCCCAGATGAGCGCGCAATTTCTGACGCGCTACAGCTACCGGCCGGTTCCGCTCGACGATGATCTCTCTGCCAAGATCATGGACAGCTACATCAAGGCGCTCGATCCCGACCGGACGATTTTCCTGCAGACGGACATCGACAAATTCATGGCCGACAAGGGCAAGATCGATGATGCGATCGCCCAGCAGAACCTGCAGATCCCGTTCTCGATCTTCAATACCTACGAGAAGCGGGTCGTCGACCGCATGAATTATGCGCGCGGCCTCCTCAAGCAGAATTTCGATTTCAACGCGCACGAGGATTTCGCCGTGCTGCGAGACAAGGCGCCGTGGCCGAAATCCGAGGCTGATGCCGATGATCTCTGGCGCAAGCGCGTCAAGAGCGACTGGCTGCGCCTGAAGCTCGGCGGCAAGGATGACGCGGCGATCCGCGATACGCTCGACAAGCGCTACGAGAATACGCTGGAGCGCGCTTACAAATACAAGAGCGAAGACGTCTTCCAGACGTTCATGGACGCCTATGCGACCTCGGTCGATCCGCACACCGATTATTTCGGCGCAGCGGCTTCCGCCGATTTCGATATTTCGATGAAGCTCTCCCTGGTCGGCATCGGCGCCGTGCTGCAGGAGCGCGACGACTATACGACGATCCGCGAGCTCGTTCCCGGCGGTCCGGCGCAACTGTCCGGCAAGCTTGCCGTCGGCGACCGTATCGTTGGCGTAGGGCAGGGGGAAAAGGGTCCGATCAAGGACGTGATGGGCACGCGCCTCGACGAGGTCGTGCAGATGATCCGCGGCGAGAAGGATTCCGTCGTTCGGCTCGATATCCTGCCGGCTGAGGCCGGTGCGGAGGGCAGCCATCACATCATCAGCCTGGTGCGCGACAAGATCAGTCTCGAAAAGCAGGCTGCCCGCAAGGACATTCTCACAGTCAAGGACGGCGATGCCACCCGCAAGGTCGGCGTCATCACGCTGCCGGCCTTCTACGAGGATTTCGAAGCGCGCCGGAAGGGCGACAAGGATTACAAGAGCGCCAGCCGCGATGTCGCGAAGCTTCTGCTTGAGCTGAAGCAGGAGGGCGTCGATAGCGTCCTGCTCGACATCCGCAACAATGGCGGCGGCTCGCTCAGCGAAGCGATCGACCTGACGGGCCTCTTCATCGGCAACGGCCCGGTCGTGCAGCAGCGCGGCAGCGACGGCAAGGTGGCCGTGCAGAAGGCCGATTTCAAGGCTCCGGTCTGGAGCGGCCCGCTTGGCGTGCTGATCAATCGCGGCTCGGCTTCGGCTTCCGAAATCTTTGCTGCAGCCATTCAGGATTACGGCCGCGGCGTGATCATCGGCGAGCAGAGCTTCGGCAAGGGCACGGTGCAGACCGTCGTCGACCTCGACGAGATGGCCAATAACAGCAAGCCGAAATTCGGCGAACTGAAGGTCACCATCGCGCAGTTTTTCCGCATCAATGGCGGCACGACGCAGCTGCGTGGCGTAACCCCCGATATCAGCCTGCCCGGCCTTTCGGACCCGTCGACCTTCGGCGAGACGAGCTACGACAACGCGCTGCCCTGGACGCAGATCAAGGCCGCGAAATATTCGCCCGAAGGTGATGTCACGGCGATGCTGCCGGAACTGCTCAGCCGCCACGACGCGCGGGTGAAGAACGATCCTGATTACAAGAGCCTGCTGGAAGACATTGCCGACCTGAAGGCGCAGCGCGAGAAGGGCACCATTTCGCTGAACGAGGCCGAGCGCCGCAACGAGCTGGCAGCCCGTGAGGCCCGGCTGAAGTCCCGCGCAGCGGTGACCGGTGGCGACGATCCCGATGCCGACGACGGCCTGCAGTCGAACGAACGCAGTCTGAGCGCCGACCTCGCGATCGAAAATGCCCGCAAGAAGGCAAAGGACGTGCTCTTGACCGAAGCTGCCGCCATCGTCTCCGACGAAGCGGATCTGCTGCAGGCGTCGCCGAAGGCCGCTCAGAAGTAAATGAAATGGCGCCGGTGGAAAAGCCGCCGGCGCCGCTTCCAACTCAGACGCCGAGCGCGTCGCACGCCACCTTGGCAATCGTTTCGGCGCCGATTTTCAGCGCGGCTTCATCGACCCGGAATTGCGGATGATGCAGCGGGTATACCGAGCCCTCGGCCTCGTTGCGAATGCCGAGCCTGAAATAGACCGATGGCCGCTTCTCGCTGTAGAAGCCGAAATCATCCGCCGCAGTCCAGCCGGGCGCCGCAATCGAAGTGCCGTTCCCAAAGAGCTGATCCGCTGCCGACGAAACGATCTGCGCCAGCGCCGCGTCATTGACAACCGGCGGCTCTCCCTCGATCAGCTTGAACTCGACCGTTGCGCGGTGGGCGGCGGCAAGCCCCTCCAGGATTTCATGAACCCGCTCGCGGGCCCGAAGCCGGGTCACCTGGCTGCCGCTGCGGATCGTTCCCTTCAGGCGCACGGTATCGGCAATGACGTTATAGGCGCCACCTCCCTCGATACCGGTGATCGACACGACCAGGGGATCATAGGCATCCGTTTCCCGAGCAACGATCTTCTGCAGTTCCGAGATCATGGCGCAGGCCGCGGCAATCGCATCGACGCCTTCGGCGGGCTTTGCCGCATGCGCGGAGGTGCCTCTGACGATGACATCGAAAATATCGCTCGCCAGCGTATAGGGTCCGCCGGAGACCGAGATCTTGCCGGTCTCGGTATAGGGATCGACATGGATGCCGATCGCCGCGTCGATATCGTCAAGCAGGCCTTCCTTCACGATACGCCGTCCGCCGAGCGGCTCTGCCTCTTCAGCCGGCTGGAAGATGAAGCGGACCGTCCCGGCAAAGCTGTCGCGATGCCGGTGCAGGTGAGTGGCCGCGGCAAAGACCATAGCCGCATGCGCATCGTGCCCGCAGGCATGCATGACACCGGGTTTCGCCGAAGAGAACGCAACGCCCGAGCGCTCCTCGATCGGCAGCGCATCGATATCGGCGCGCACCGCGACCTTGCGGTTGGAGAAGCCGCCCGTACCTGTAATGTCGACCGAAAGGCCGTAACCCGCGACATCACGGATATCAGCCAGTCCCTCGGCTTCCAGTTGCGCACGAAGATAGGCCTGCGTTTCGGCTTCCTCGTTGGAAAGCTCGGGATTGACGTGGAGGTGCCGGCGCACGGCAATCATCCGCACGACAAGCTCGGCAGGCAGCTGATCAGGCCTTGGCATGGATTTCTCTCGGCAGGTTAGTCAGCGTCTCGGCGCCGGTCCCGGTTACCAGAATGGTCTCGCTGACCTCGATGCCCCATCCATCCATCCACATGCCCAGAATGGAGTGGATGACATTGCCGGGCTGCAGCACGCTCTTGTCGCCGGGGCGAAGGCTGATCGTGTGCTCGCCCCAATCCGGCGGGTAGGCGACGCCGATCGAATAGCCGATGCGCGACTCCTTCTTCAGACCGTAGCGCTCGATGACCTTGCGCCAGGCGAGCTCGACATCTTCGGCCAGCACACCTGGCCGGATTGACGCGAGAACGGCTTCCATGCCCTCGAGCACCGCCTTTGCCGTCTCGGTCACCTGAGGAGACGCCTTGCCGAGCTGCATCGTGCGCGCCAGACCCGCCGTATAGCGGCGGCAGACGCCGGCGAGCTCCAACGCAATCGTCTCGTCCTTGCCGAAACGGCGGTCGCTCCACATGATGTGCGGGGCCGAGGCATTCTCACCGCCGAGGATGGTCGGGGGCAGGGCAGTGATATCGCCTGCATAGTCGGCGCTTCCGGCCACCTGCGCGGCCTGGATCTTGGCGATCGCATCGCATTCGCGCACACCCGGAGCAATCGCATCATAGGCGGCCGTCACCGCCACTTCCGCCAGCCGAGACGCTTTCCTGAGATAGCCGATTTCGGCCGGGCTCTTCACCGAGCGTATCCAGTTGACGAGGAGATCGGCATCGACGAACGTCGCGTTTGGCAGCCCGGCAACGAGGCGCGCATGCGCCTTCGGCGAATAGTAATAGGCCTCCAGCTCGATACCGATCCGGCGTCCACCCCAGCCTTTCGAGACGATCCATTGCGCGATCCAGTCCATCGGATGGCGATCGGCCTGTTGCACATAAGGTTCGGGGAAGCCGACGACATTTTCGGGCTTCATCCAGGCCGTCAGCAAGCCGCCCGCCGCATCCATGGCGCGCCCGAGCCAGACCGGCTCGGCGCCGTCTTCGACCGGCACCAGCACCGTCTGCGGCGTATAGAAAGACCAGCCGTCGTAGCCGGTGATGTAGTGCTGGTTCGCGACGTCGTTGATCACCAGAAGCTCAAGCTCGCGCCTGCGCATCTCGGCGCGGATCTTTTTAAGCCGCTCTTGGTATTCCTGCCGTTCGAACGGTGGCTGGATCATTCTTGCCCCTCTCTATGCCTGCCGTTGCGCTGCCTCGCGCACCATACCCGATGACAAGAGCTTGGCACCTGAGCCGCAAATTTTTGGTCTAAAATAGTGGCGCCGCATAGACGATCTCTCTTTTCGCGCCGGCGCTTCTTGAGAAGGTGGAAACCAAAGGCTACCGTTCGAGACCTTCAAGACGCAGAGAGAATCTCCCATGGAAAACCGCTCCTACTATTCCCCGCCAGGCGGACTTCCGCCGCAGACCGATCTGCTCTCCGGCAAGGCCGTGTTCACGACGGCATATGCGGTTATCCCGAAGGGCGTGATGACCGATATCGTCACCAGCTATCTGCCGCACTGGACGAAGACCCGCGCCTGGATCATCGCCCGCCCGATGACCGGTTTCTCCGAGACCTTCTCGCAATATATCGTGGAAGTGGAACCCGGCGGCGGCAGCACAAAGCCGGAATCCGAACCGCGCGCCGAAACGGCAATCTTCGTCGTGGCGGGCACGCTGGCGATCGGCCATGAAGGACGCGTCCATCACCTCAACGCCGGCTCCTTCGCCTTCCTGCCTGCCGGAAGCGCCTGGACGCTGCAGAACGACGGCGCCGACGCCGCAACCTTCCACTGGATCCGCAAGGCCTTCCAGCCTGTCGAGGGAGTGGAGCCGCCGCCGGCGATCTTCACCCATGAAGACGAACACCCGCCGGGGGCGATGCCGGGCACCGAAGGCAAGTGGGCAACAACCCGCTTCATCGACCCCGCCGACATCCGCTACGACATGCATGTCACCATCGTCACCTTTGAGCCAGGCGCCGTGATACCCTTCATGGAAACCCACGTCATGGAACACGGCCTCTACGTCCTCGAAGGCCGCGCCGTCTACCGCCTCAACCAGGACTGGGTGGAAGTCGAAGCCGGCGACTTCATGTGGCTGCGCGCCTTCTGCCCGCAAGCTTGCTACGCCGGCGGCCCGGGCAAATTCAGGTACTTGCTCTACAAGGACGTCAACCGGCATGCGCCGCTTTGGTAGGGTGAAGCTTCAAGGGTTTGGGGCCATTTGATGAGTGAGGTGAACGTGGGCCTCTAAGCAAAGACTACAGTTGATGTTTTTAAACATCGGCTCAATCCGCGATGGCGTTCCATAACGTATGTTATGCGATCTTCGGATGTAGCCACAAAGTTAGAATGTCCTGTTTCTGCAAAGTTGGAATGTCACACTCCCCGGGTCTGAAGGATGCGTGGGAGATTGCAGATGGGATTGATAGCGATGAGCGAGCGCGATCTGCAGCGGATT
>Ga0102591_1000980_pt1 | contig 43929 bp, 44 predicted proteins | sample AraplaCol_mCL_r2_2_FD_76860 | JGI IMG/M metagenome (GOLD analysis project Ga0102591, IMG submission 76860) | Arabidopsis root microbial communities from North Carolina, USA - plate scrape MF_Col_mCL_r2 (SPADES assembly) (version 2) | ecosystem: Host-associated > Plants > Roots > Endosphere...
CAATGCCGCGACATCATCGATCAACAAGCAGTCGGACTTCTTTCTCCGCACAAGTTTTACGTTGACGCAGCTCGCTCAACCGGCAGCCGAGTGGGCGGCCAAAAATGGCTCCAAGAAAGTCGTGACTGCCGTTTCGGATTACAATCCCGGCATTGATGCAGAAACGGCCTTCTCCGCCTCTTTTGAGAAAGACGGCGGGGCGGTTCTCGAAAAGATCCGAATGCCGCTTCAGACCAATGATTTCGCGCCATTCATGCAGCGTATCAAGAGTTCCGGTGCCGATACCGTCTTCACTTTCCTGCCGGTGGGCCCTGCGACGTTCGCTTTCACCAAGGCCTATAATGAAAATGGCCTGAAAGCTGCTGGCGTTTCTTTCCTTGGCGGTGGCGAGACCGACGAGACCACACTTGATGCGCTTGGAGACCAAGCTACCGGCCTGGTGACCGCATACCACTACTCCGATGTCCACGATTCTGCGCTGAACAAAAGCTTTGTCGCAAAACTGCAGGAACTTCATCCGGGCTCGCGCGCCAACATGGCATCAATCGGCGCCTATGACGGCGCGGAGTTGATCTACCGGATGATCAAGGCTGCAGGGTCTGACGGCACAAAAGCCATCGAGGCGGCCAAGGGCATGGAATGGGAAAGCCCACGCGGGCCGGTGAAGATGGATCCGGTCTCACGGACGGTGGTGCAGAATGTCTATCTTCGGCGTGTTGAAAAAGGCGCGGACGGCAAACTGGTCAATCGGGAGTTCGCGACTGTCCCGAACGTACCGGACCTCGGCTTCAATCCCTGATCCACGGTGAGCGCGGCGGGAGTTTTCCGCCACGCAACGCCCGACCTCGCAAATCTCAGGTTAGAGAATGTCCCTCATTCTAAGTATCGTCGTCGATGGCGTCGCCTACGGGATGATATTGTTCATGATTTCCGTCGGGCTTTCGATCACGATGGGGCTCATGCGCATTATCAACCTCGCGCACGGCGGGTTTGCCCTGCTTGGCGGCGCAGCCGTTCATCTGCTCACCACACGTCTGGACGTAGCGTTCATTCCGGCGTTCCTCGTCGCCGTTCTCGCGGTTGTCCTCGTTTCCGTGCTTCTCGAGCGGCTGCTCTATCGCCACATCTATGGCTTCAACGAGTTGGGCCAGGTGTTGGCGACCATTGGAATCGTCTTCATCATGATCGCAACCGTCAATCTGTTCCTGGGCTCCACGATCCTGCCGCTTGGCGCCCCGGCGATTTTCACGACACCGATCGATCTCGGGTTTAGGACGCTACCGTTCCACCGGTTGGTCGTTATCATTTCCGGTTTGCTTGTGCTGGCCGGTCTCTGGTTGCTGATGGAAAAAACAAGGTTCGGCATCTACTTGCGCGCAGCTGTCGACAACAGGATTGCGGCCGCCTCGCTCGGCATCAACACGCCGCTCGTCTATCTCGTTGCATTCGCCACCGGCGCCGGTCTCGCGGCGGTAGGAGGTATACTCGGTGCGGAACTGCTTCCGATCGAGGCCTACTATCCGCTTCGTTATATGGTGCTGTTCCTGATTGTTGTGTCTGTGGGTGGACTTGGCAGCATTTCCGGCTCCTTCCTTGCTTCGATTAGCCTTGGTATTCTCGATACTGCTGGTCGCTATCTATTGCCGGGCATTGGTACCATCTTCTTTTTCGTGGCGATTGTGGTGTTGCTCGCGCTTCGGCCCAACGGTCTGATGGGGAAAGCGCAATGATGGACCCCGTCCTTTCGACGTCGCCGAGGCGCGCGCCGACCGCCCTGAGCTTCCTCATCCCGTCCATTTCCGTCGTGGTCGGTGCGAGCCTTGCCTTTCTGATATTCCCGTACGACCTGTCGTTTCTAACCCGGATCGTCATCATGATGATCTTCGTCGTGTCATTCGACCTCATTCTCGGGCAGGCGGGAATAGCAACACTTGGTCACGCGGCCATGTATGGATGCGGCGCCTATGCCGCGGGACTAATTTCGCTTCACCTGTCGCCCGACCCGCTGCTCGGGCTCCTGGTCGGTGCCGTGGCGGGCGCAGTGATGGCGTGGATTTCCGGGCTTGTCCTGCTTCGCACCCACGGCATAACTCTGTTGATGATTTCGATAGCCGTGACCATGGTTCTTCAGGAGACCGCATCCCAGGCACGTTGGCTAACGGGCGGCGCCGACGGCCTGGCCGGCATCACGGTTGGACCGCTGCTGGGGCTGTACGAATTCGATTTTGTTGGACAGGTCGCCTTCATCTACAGCGTGTCCATTCTTGCGGCCGTTTTACTGCTCTGTCAGGTTCTGATCGGCTCCCCGTTTGGGCTCGCTCTTAGAGGAATTGAAGGCAGCGCCAGCCGGATGCGCGCAATCGGTACGCCGGTCTATCGCCGAAAGGTGACGGTCTACGTTATCGCCGGCGCTATTGCCGGAATTGCCGGCGCCCTTGCGGCCCAGGTGACAGGCTTGGTTGGCATCGAAGTGTTCAATTTCTCCTTGTCTGCCGACGTTATGGTGATGCTGATCCTGGGAGGAGCCGGGCGGCTGTATGGCGCGCTGGTCGGGACATTGCTCTTCATGGTGGTCCATCATGTCGCGGCAAGCATCGATCCCTTGAACTGGCTCTTCGTGATCGGCTTCATGCTTCTCATCGTGGTCTTCGTGCTCCCAAAGGGTCTAGTTGCTCTTCCAGGTCGCTTGGCGCGATTGCTCAGGAGGACGTCATGAACGACGGGCTTTCCATTGTTGGGCTTTCGAAAAATTTCGGAGGCCTGCAGGTCGCCCGGGACCTGACTCTCACGTTGCCGCGGGGCTCGCGCACCGCACTGATCGGGCCAAATGGTGCCGGCAAGACGACTTTCGCAAATCTCCTGACCGGTGTCCTGAAGCCGACATCGGGCAAGATCGTGCTGAACGGTCAGGATATAGGATCCCTGAGCGAATCGGCTCGGGTGAGGGCAGGCGTCGCGAAAACCTTCCAGATAACCAACCTGTTTCGCGACCTGACCGTTCGCGAAAACCTGCGGCTGCCGATACTGGAGCGGGAAGGCCGCACGCATCAGTTCTTTCGTCGGGCGGACGGGTGGAGCGATATCGAGGCTGAGATCGCCCGGTTGATGCAGGATCTCAATATCCAGCCGCTGGCAGACAAGCCGGTGCGTGGACTGGCTTACGGGCAGCAGCGGCTGGTGGAATTGGCACTGACACTGGCGGTGAAGCCGAAGGTTCTTATCCTGGACGAGCCGGCGGCAGGCGTACCCTCCACCGAAAGCCATTTCATCGTGGAGGCCATCAAGCGGCTTCCGCAGGATCTGTCGGTCCTCATCATCGAGCATGACATGCAGTTAGTGTTCGAGGTCGCAGACCGTATCATCGTGCTGGTGAATGGCGCGATCCTGATGGAGGGAACGCCCGACGAGGTTGTCGCCAACAAGCAGGTTCGCGAACTCTACCTGGGAGCGGGCCATGTCTGACATTCTCCTCGAACTGGACGGTGTCGTGGCCGGCTATGGCGATACCCATATCATCCGCAATGTTTCGATCCGCATTCCAAAAGGCGAGCGGCTGGCGATCGTTGGGAGAAACGGCGTCGGTAAAACCACCTTGCTCTCCACGATCATGGGCCAGACACGGCAACACGCCGGAAGCATTAAACTCAGGGGGGCGGCGATCGATACGCTCGCCTCGCATCAGAGGGCGAGACTGGGGATTGGCATCGTGCCGCAGACCCGCGACATTTTCGGATCGTTGACGGTCGAGGAGAACCTGGTTGCGGGACTTCGGAATGGATCGACTCTGGAAGAGGCTTACGATCTGTTTCCTCGGCTGAAGGAGCGTCGTTCCAACGGCGGGCGCCAGCTTTCCGGAGGCGAACAGCAAATGCTGTCGATTGCCCGTGCTCTTCTGGGAAAGCCGGAAATCATTTTGCTGGATGAGCCGCTGGAGGGGCTGGCACCGGTTATCTGCGAAATGCTGATGGACGTTTTCCACAAGCTGGCCGATCAGGGCCACACGATCGTTCTGGTGGAACAGCATGTCGGCCTGGCACTCAAGTTTGCAGAGCGCGTCATTGCGCTCGACCAAGGCAAGATCGTCTTTGAGGAAGAGGCGGCAAAACTGGCCGCCAATCGCACCGAACTCGACCGCTTTATCGGTCTTTCCGCCCAATAAACCGGCGCGGACGGCAGACCAGGCACGATGGCCTTCCATGAGCTCAGCGGGCTGAAGCATTTGTCGGGAAAGCCCGATGAGCATCTATTGAAGAGCCCTAACAGATACGGGGATAGAATGAAGAACTATGTCTTGACGGTTGCCTGCCAAACCACACGTGGCGTTGTCGCGGCGATTTCCGGCTTCCTCGCGGCCAAGGGTTGCAACATCGTCGACAGCTCGCAGTTCGATGACCGGGACACCGGCAAGTTCTTCATGCGCGTCAGCTTCATCTCCGAAGAAGGCGTGTTGCGGCCCGAGCTGTCGGAAGGCTTCATGACGGTAGCGGACAAATTCGGCATGGAATGGGATATTTTCGGTGCGCAAGAGCGCATGAAAGTGCTTCTCATGGTGTCGCGTTTCGGCCATTGCCTCAACGACCTGCTGTATCGCTGGAAGATCGGTGCGCTGCCGATCGACATCGTTGGCGTGGTGTCAAACCATTTCGATTACCAGAAGCTGGTGGTCAATCACGACATCCCCTTCCACCACATTCCGGTGACCAAGGCCAACAAGCCGGAGGCGGAGGGACGCATCATGGCGCTGGCCGAGAGCACCGGCACTGAGCTGATCGTACTCGCCCGTTACATGCAGATCCTCTCCGACGAGTTGTGCCAGAAAATGTCCGGGCGGATCATTAATATCCATCATTCCTTTCTGCCGAGCTTCAAGGGCGCCAATCCCTACAAGCAGGCCTATACGCGCGGCGTCAAGCTCATCGGCGCGACGGCCCATTACGTCACTGCCGATCTAGACGAAGGGCCGATCATCGAGCAGGACATCGTGCGCATCACGCATGCGCAGTCGGCCGAAGACTATGTCTCCCTAGGTCGTGACGTGGAGGCACAGGTGCTCGCCCGCGCCATCCACGCACACATCCACCATCGGACCTTTATCAATGGAAATCGCACCGTCGTCTTCCCGCCGAGCCCGGGAAGCTATGCCTCCGAGCGCATGGGCTGACCCGGCAGCGAAGACAGTTGCACCGTTTGCATCTAAGAGGAGAAGACCATGCGCGAGCCGTTTATCTACAAAGGCACTATTCCTCGCATCGTGTTCGGTGTGGGGACGATCTCCATGGTGGCCGAAGAACTGCATTACCTCGATCGGCGTAAGGCCCTTGTCCTGTCGACTCCATTCCAGGAAAAGGATGCGCAGCGCCTTGCCGAACAGTTGGGATCCGCCTGTGCGGGGCTCTTCAACGGTGCCATGATGCACACGCCCGTCGACGTGACGATCGAAGCGCTTCGCGTCTTCTCTGACAAGGGCGCGGACTGTGTCATTTCCTTGGGCGGTGGTTCGACGATCGGGTTGGGAAAGGCGATCGCCTACCGAACCGATGCGCCCCAGTTGGTCATCGCCACAACCTATGCCGGATCGGAAGTGACCCCGATCCTCGGGCAGACAGAAAACGGCATCAAGACCACCGTGCGTGATGCATCAATTCTACCGGAAACGGTGATTTACGACCCTGAGCTAACGTACGACCTTCCTGTCAACATGACGGTGACGAGCGGCCTCAACGCCATGGCCCATGCCGTGGAAGGACTTTATGCGCAGGATCGCAACCCGGTTTCCTCAATGATGGCGATGGAGGGCATAGCCGCCTTGCACGAGGCACTGCCTGCCATCGTGGGTGATCCCCGAAATCCCGCGGCCCGCACCGATGCCCTCTACGGCTCCTGGCTCTGTGGCGTTGTTTTGGGTGCGGTCGGAATGGCACTGCATCACAAGATCTGCCACACGCTGGGCGGCAGCTTCGACCTGCCGCATTCGGAAACGCACGCTATCCTTCTTCCTCATACAGTGGCGTATACGGAGGCGGCGGTACCGCACCTGCTGGAACCTGTTGCCGCTTTATTGGGGACGGATCGCGCGGCGCCTGGGCTTTACGATTTCGCGCTCGGCATAGGCGCCCCGACCAGGCTCCAAGATTTCGGACTGGCCGCCGAGGATCTGGACAAAGCCACAGATATTGCCATGCGAAACCCTTACTGGAACCCCCGGCCTCTGGAAGCTACGGCAATCCGAGAGATGCTTCAGATGGCATGGGAAGGGGCGAGGCCGGCTTCGTCGTGAACCCGGAGGCCAGAGTGATCCACATCAGGAACCAGGTCCGCGCCTTTTTAGCAGGTAGGCTTCGGGATGAAGGCAAGCCAATTCTCACTCGAAAGGAACAGGTATGACAAATTATTTCACCGAAGAAGCTTCCGTCGAGGCGGTAAACGGGCGCATGGCCTCCGACATCGATCCTCGCGTGAGGGAGGTCATGACCTTGCTTGTGAAGCATCTACATGCCTTCATCAAGGAAGCGAAGGTTTCGCAACAGGAATGGGAAACCGCAATTCGGTTTCTCACGGAGACCGGCAAGATTTGTTCGCAAGAACGGCAGGAATTTATCCTGCTATCCGACACGCTAGGCGTATCCATGTTGGTGGATGCGATCAACAACAGGAGGCAACCGGGCGCAACGGAAAACACCGTGCTTGGACCGTTCCATGTCGCCGGGGCTCCCCGTGTTGCGATGGGCGATCGCATCACGCTTGACGGGAAGGGCGAGAGCTGTGTCTTCGAAGGCACTGTGGTCGATCTGGACGAACATCCGATCGAGGGTGCAATCATCGATGTTTGGTCAGACAATGCCGAAGGCTTTTACGATGTGCAGCAACCTGACATCCAGCCTAAATGGAACAACCGCGGAACCTTCGTGACCGGCTCCGATGGACGCTACAGCTTCGTCGGAATCAAGCCCGTCTCATACCCCATTCCCGCAGATGGGCCTGTGGGCCAGATGCTGAAGCATCTTGGCCGGCATCCCTATCGGCCTGCACATATGCACTACATCGTCACGGCCGCCGGCTTCCAGAAACTGGTAACCCATACGTTCGTCGGCGACGATAACTATCTTTCATCCGACGCCGTCTTCGGTGTCAAAGCCACGTTGATCGCGCCGTATGAGCGTGTGCTCGGCGGTGGAACCGTCTGGCGTTCGCCATTCGATTTTGTTCTTAACCCACTGTAAGGCGGCCGAGATGCCAAATATGAAGATTTACGTGGATCGATCACTGCCAGAGCAGTCTCAACTGAACATTGAGGCCGCTCTGGTGCCGCTTAGCAAATTGTTATGCGAAAGGCTGGACGTCAACATCAACGCCTGCCAGTTTGCTGTCATTCCAGTCTACGCGATGGCCAACCTCCCGGCGGTGAACCTCGAGCTTTTCCTCCTGCCGAAAGCAGAACGGACGCGTCAGAAACTCATGGATCTTGCCAGGGAAATCCAGCAATTGGTCGGGGACGCTGCGATCACACAAGTTGCCGTTCGGATTTCCCAGCTCGACCCTGCGACGTTCATAGCCTTGAAGTGACTCGCCGGTCGGGGACCGTGCTTCGCAGGTTCGATTCCTGTCAAGGCGTGGGGTTCGAAGACGGTCGAGCAAGTGGGATGAGCGCTACTAGCCATGTGATAACCGGCCTTGGCGCCCCTTCTGCGAGAAACGGGCGCCAAGGCGCTACGTGAATGCGTCGTGAGCGTGTTGTTCCCGCGCAGATCAGGGTCTCAGGTCATTTAGTTGATCGCACCCTTCTGCGATGCGGGCCGTGGAGGAGCGCCATAGGTGAGGTCGAAATCGCCTGGAGGGAGCAGGGCGGCCCCGTCGTCGAATGCCCCGCAAGTTCCGATGGGTTATGGTACCAAAATTCTCCATCGGGCAGTCTGTCGGTGTGAACGCCCGACAAAATGCGTGCCCCTGTCGAGAGCCTTCGTTCGCTTGCCCGATGAACGGTTCACTCGGCGGCTTGTCGGACTGGGTATTCTTCTGGGAGTTCCGCCGGAGCGATGATCTCGAAATCCGCGGGCATGGCGTGCTGATCGGTTCCCAGGAGCGCCAGCGTCCAATAGTCAGAATCCTCCCCGAAGATCGTGGAGACCCGAACGATCGTTGGTCGTCCGTCGAAATACTTCGAGGACTTCGCCCAGTAAAATGCATTCGGAACCAAACTCGCTGCAACCATGACGCCTACTCCCGTGACCTGTGGACGATAGCAGAAACCCTGGAAATGAGAATGCCTCAGCTTGTCCAGGTAGTGGAAAATGATCGCTCGTCGACCTACCCGCTTCCGATGCGCGTCTTCGCACGACGACCTTCCGGCGCGAAGACGCGGCACGGCTCCGAAGCCGCCGTTCGTCGTCGGGCAGAACCTTCAAATGGGCGGCTCGAGCTGCAGACACGAAAGCTTGTCTCGCCCTAGTGGGCCTCAGTTCGCCTTGAAGCGACCGCAGACATGTGAGACGACACGATTTCCTGTTTCCTTGTTGAGCGTGTGAAATCGAACCTTTTCGCTCTCGCTTGTCGCCGGACTCATTGCCACGGGACATGTAACCAGCGACAGCTTGAGATAGCCCTTCCAGTAGGCGCGCGGCATGGCTGGTCTCCTTTACGCTGCACGGCCAGGATGCAGGTGGCATCCCTGTTGTCACCTTCAGTTTGAATTGCTAAGTGCAAAAAAATATGTCAAAAATCCTCTTAATGCAAAACTCGATGATTCCCATGAGGGCCCAATGATCAGTGATGAGCGACGTTTCGAGTTTGAATCCGCGATCCGTCGGGACGTACCCCGCGACCTACTCGTCGAAATTGAACATCAATTTGGGATGGCCGCCCAACAGGCAGAGGCCGCGGTAAGCGGGTCACAGGCCGCAGTCACCCATGGGGTGGCGCTCTCAAGGCGGCGCGCAAGCCGAGCAACCGGTCTCGTCCGGTTTCAAATTATCGATGAGATGTTCGAGCAGATGCTCAATCGCCATGGCGCAGAATTCGTCAAATCGGTTCCGATCGAACAAGGCCCTGATGAAATCAAAGACGCGCCAGTTTATCTGACCACCGGCCGTTTTGGCCATACAATGATCGGTTTTGCATCCCATCGTGAAGTGGATGATCTGCCGATCAAGAATACGACCCGATCTGCTTTGTGCAATCAAAACCGCGGACTGTCATACGACCTGTTTCATCCGCCAGAGATGTTTACCGACCGAGAACGTTTTGTCGTCATTATGGTCCGTCGTGATGCCCACGCTCTTGGAAAGATAGCGTCAATTACGGTCTGCGTTGCAGACGCACGATCGCAATCGTTCTTGTTTCAGGCTGATATCAAGGACTTCCTGGCTGGTTACGGATCGCTAGCGCAACCGGCGGCCAAGGCCTTCTCCCTTAAACAGGTGAAGAAGTCATTCAAGGCCTCCAAAAAGGACGGCCCCGCGGATGAGAAGAAAGGCAATGAAAATTAGGAACGACCGTGCGTAGTGGAGTGCAAAGTTTTGTTGGCGCGAGATTGGCTGAAGCGAGGCAAGCGAGAGGAATAACTTCCCGCAAGGCGCTGGCCGATCTGATGCAGCGCGCTGCGAGCACAGTCATCCGTTGGGAAGAGGGTGAAACCGCGCCGGAACCCGCTGCCTTGACCGAATTGGCTTCGGTCCTCAGATTGCCAGAGGACTTCTTTTTGACTGCCCGCCGCGAAGGTAGTGGCCTGTCGTTTTTTCGCTCGTTTGCCGGTGCTTTGCGCGGCGACCGCTTGTCACAGCAAGTCAGGTTGGCATGGCTCGAGGATGTTACGGCGGTGGCTGAACATTACGCCCACCTTCCCGAGATAAATGTTCCCGATCTCCTGCAGGGGCGTAACTTTCGCAATCTCCGCGATGAGGACATCGAGGCGTACGCTCAAGCAGCAAGAGAGCATTGGGGCCTGGGCCTTCGCCCTATTCTCAACATGGTCGAGCTGCTGGAGCGAATTGGCGTCGTAGTCGCCAGCGAACCGATGGAAACCGATCAATTGGATGGGCTGAGCCGTTGGGGATCGGATGGTCGCCCATACGTACTGCTTGCCAGCGACAAGCAGTCTTTTTCCCGACGCCAATTCGATGCCGCTCATGAACTAGCCCACCTGGTGCTGCACCGAGCAGTGACCGAAGAGGAATTCGTCGAGAACTTCAAAGCCATTGAAGACCAGGCTCATCGTTTTGCGTCCGCTTTCTTGCTCCCGGCAAGCCAATTCAGTGTTGAAATCGACACCGCTGCTATCTGGGAACTGGAGCGCCTGAAGGCGCGTTGGAAAGTTTCGATCAAGGCACAAATTATGCGTCTGCAGCGGCTTCAGATTCTGGACAAAAGCTCTGCAACTCGTCTCTACAAAATCTACAGTGCGAAAGGCTACTCCAGGCGGGAGCCGTTTGACGATGTTTGGCCGATGCAGGAACCGACATTGCTCGCGGATGTGTTCAAGGCATTGGTCGATGCGGGGCAAGTCACCAAAGAGGATTTGCGCGAAGATCTACCGCTGTTTCCGCACGACGTTGAAAGTCTGACAGGTCTACCATCCGGATGGCTGAGCTTGCAGGCTGCGAGAATCGTGGAGCTTAAGCCCGTCGTGACGCCGCGTGACAACCTCGGTGGGGTTCGCGGAGAAGTAGTGCCGATCAAACGGAGCGGTGACTGATAACCACATTTCGGTCCAGTTTGCATTTTCAGCCGCTTGTTAAATATGGGAAATCATTGTTGAACGGGTAATTCTCCCGCCCTGTCGACGGTTCGAATCCGTTCAAGAATGCACTCGAACCGGTTGGTCGGATGGCAGTGGAACTCCGCTATCTGCGCTCGGAAATCTATCGCTGGCTGAAGCGGATCCACCGATCAAGTGGCTCACCCCATTCGATCGCTTCAAGGCCTGAATACCGGGCCGTCGAATGACGCGCAAAGATGCGCCTCTCAAGGTGGCGACCCCGTCGACACTTTGAATCGGCGCAGACTAAACAACAGGACAGCGGCGGCGAAGATTGCGACCAAAGAAGCAATCTCAATTACGGTTCGAAATCCGTAGGCCCGTGCTATTACCCCTACGGAGGGGCCGGCCAACCCGCCGCTGATCACTATTGTGTTCCAATAGATTGCCGTTGCATATGCCGGGCGAGCTTCAGCTTGCGATTGGACGAAGCTGGTACCAAGGCTGGCATAAGGCACGTAGTACAGCCCCTCCCTTGTCGCACCGACAACATCGGCGGATAGCTCTGGACCATGGTAACGAGCAAACAACGCTGTGGCGATCAATGGCGTCCGAATCCCGAACCAGGCGAGTGCTGCTTGCCCTGCGCCTCGCATTTGCGCCAATCCATTTCTGAGAACAGACATTTGAAGCAAGCTCCACACATGATTGTGTGATCATGGTAATTACAACGGAAGGAAGAGCAGGTCCGTTTAAAACGGACCTGCCAAAGGTATCCTCAGTTGGCGACGAAAGAGAGGTTCCACAGGACTTTGCCATGGGAGATTGTCGGAGCGGAGGTCTGCGTGCAGGTAGGGGCCCGAGTTCCACCTGAAATGGCGACCCAAGCCGGCGTTCCGGCAAGTGAAAGCGCTTGGCCGGTAGCAGGATCATAGTTGACGCTCAATGAGGCTCTGCACGTCCGAGCCGGAACGACACCTCTGGTCACATCGAAACGAAACGTCATGAAGCCGTCGATGGTGTTGCCTTGCACCGTAAAGACAACTGACGCTCCATTAGAGATGCTGGAGGGGAAGTTGGGCGTGCAGCCGACGCATCTGATACTGCCGACATTCGCAGTACCGGATGTGCTGTTGTTTTTGATTGTCACCTCAGCCGTGGCAGCAAGAGCCATAGCAGGAATTGCCGCTGCCATGACGGCAGCGACAATCAATTTTCGAAAAAGCATGGTCATTTCTCCAAGTGTCACAATATTTTCTTTGGACGCGTCAGGTTATGCCGGGTGTTGAGCATCGCTCACACAAGAGCTTGAACAACCGGGCGGAGAACTCGCATCTGCCGTTTCAATGCGCCAGGGATTCCGATCAATCGGGAGCCTGCAACATTTTGTTTCGCTGTTCTCCGCTGTTCGCAATCTCTTCGTTCCAGATCGCACAAAACCTTCTGCCAACCAAATTCGCAGTCACCGACTGCAAGCCATGGCCCAGTGGAAAGCCGTCAGCGGCCAGCTCGTCTGAAACTGTCCGCACGGGCCTTGACTCGCCTGCCATTCAAATTTCCGCCGATCGCCATCCATAGCCGTCGATAGCCGCTGAAATTATGAGGGTGCAAAAAGCGGAAGGTGGTCCCCTATCGAATACTCTTGTACTCTGCCGCCGAGTACTGGCGGGCGACGCTGCCTCAATCGACGACCGTGCCGAACACGTCGAGTCCGAGTAGCTTTACGTTTTGGAAACATCCCAGCACATCGGTCCGATCAGGAAGACAAGCTGAAAAGCCGCTAGAATTTCTAGCGGCCCTTTTGATCGCAGAGGCTTGGGAGTCAAATTACTCTGCGGCGAACTGTTGAGGGCTAAGACGCAGCGCAGCTGCGCGACGGTGGCCTTCCAGTTGCTCGGTGGCACTTTGGCGAATAGCTGCCGGAGCTACGGCAGCGACTCCACGCTCGTCGAGCCACTGGTGCGTGGCAATCTTGACGTATGAGCCAACCCAAAGGCCACCCGTATAGCGACCGGCTGCCATCGTTGGCAGGGTGTGGTTCGTACCGCAGCACTTGTCAGAGTACACAACGCTGGCCAGTTCGCCGATAAAGATCGAACCGTAGTTGCGGAGCTTCTTTGCGGTCGCCTGAGGGTCACGGGTGTGAACCTGAAGATGTTCAGTGGCGATGTAATCGGAGTAGGCGATCATCGTCTCTTCGTCTTCGACGACGGTCACTTCGCCGTAGTCCTTCCACGCAACGCTGGCAACCTGAGCGGTCGTCAAGGTTTCGAGCTGCTTTTCGACTTCCTTGATCGTCTCTTCAGCAAGCTTACGGTCCGTCGTAACCAGCCCTACACGGGTGCGCACGTCATGCTCAGCCTGAGCCAGCATATCGGTCGCGAGGGTTGCGGGGTTGGCGGTCTCGTCAGCGACGATGAAGATTTCGCTTGGGCCTGCAAGCTGGTCGATACCGACCTGACCAAAGACCTGCCGCTTTGCTTCGTTTACAAACGCATTGCCCGGACCGACGATCTTGTCGACGGCAGGAATCGTTTCAGTACCGTAGGCCATTGCAGCAATCGCCTGGGCTCCGCCGACGCGGAAGATTCGGTCTGCACCGGCGAGATGGCAGCCGGCAATCATAGCCGGATGGGCATTCGGTGGAAGGCACGCGATGACCTGGTCACACCCGGCGACTTTTGCAGGGACAACCGTCATGACGGGTGCCGAGAGGAGCGGATAGCGACCACCCGGGACATAGCAGCCAACGATTTCTATCGGGATGACGCGATGGCCAAGGTGCAGCCCCGGAAGCGCCTCAATTTCCAGCGGGAGTATCGTGCCCAGCTGCGCTTCGGCGAAGCGACGGACGTTTGCAATGGCAAACTCGGTGTCTTCGCGAGTTTGCGGGTCGAGATCGGCGATAGCCTTGAGCTTCTCTTCGTGAGTAACTTCGAAGTTGGTCACGTTGGCCTTATCGAACGCGACAGAGTATTCGCGAACGGCGGCGTCGCCATGCTTACGGACATTCGCAATTATATCCTTTACGGTCTTTTCGACAGGAGCCGTATCCGAGACAGCATCTCGGGTCGGTTCCTTGACCCGTATAAACTTACCTTTCAGCGCATCGAGACGCGACGTCATCAAAACCTCCTATGTGGGATGATCCTGATGAGCATCGTGAAACTTTGGCACCCTCGCAATTGCCCACAAACCACGTGTTCATTATAATCACCACTTCAGTAGTCGCTAGCTCCACGCAGGTATCTCGATTGTGGCGAAGGTGGCATTCTCAGGCGGTGCAATAAAGGGAACCGATAATTGCCAAAGATTGGTAGTAAGCTCCGGGAACTGCGCCGCCGCCGCGATCTCGGTGTGAGGGAGTTGGCGGCGCGCTCAGGAATTTCACATTCGACGATTTCGCTTATCGAGCGAGACAAGATGAGCCCTTCAATAGATACGCTCGGCGCGGTATTGGACGCTCTAGGAACGACCCTTCCGGGATTTTTTTCCGATCTCCAATCCAGCCTGCCATATTCTCCATTCTATTCGTCTGAGAACTTGGTGGAGATTGGAAAGGTTGAAACAATTTCATATCGTGTCATCGGCCTCGATCATCCCAATCGACAATTACTAATGTTACACGAGCGCTATGCACCCGGGGCTGACACCGGCGAAGAGTTTACGCATGCGGCACAAGAGGCAGGCATGGTCCTTTCCGGAGTGGTCGAAATCACCGTCGGTAACCAAAAAAAGGTTCTGAAGCCGGGTGACGGCTACTACTTCGATAGTCGCCTTCCACATCGCTTTCGAAACCTACATGATGGACAGAGTGAAATCTTGAGTGCCATTACCCCTCCGACATACTAACGTGGCTGTCATCTATTGCTGGTGAGTATAGTCACCGGGGACGTTATCCCTGCTTCCCTAAGTCGGAAAACCTGCTTTTCTAGGTCGATAACAAAAAGGGGAGCGTCCTATGGTTTTTTGCAAAGCTACTTTCATCGCGTCAACTGTTCTCGCGGCTAGCGGTTTCCATAGCCGCGTGATCTGACAAGTGTATCCCGGGGCGGGAACTTCCAAAAGGCACGGCGCAAGATCTTCTTCGAGCCGGCTCGTGCAGTTTTCCCCTTCGCCACTTCGATGGACGAGACCCGTGCTGACCTTGTTCTTTGCGGGGCCAAGCCAAAGAACATTGGCGCGCCAAAAGTTCTCGACAACTCGAGAAAATATCGGTCCCGCGAACGCGGCTGCAGGGTTTCCTTTTATCGTGGGAACGATGCTCATCGCGGGCTCCAATGAATACCAAGCGAGCCTAGCAGAACATAGTTTTCCGGCGGAGCGTCTTTTCTCTCCGGAAAGCTCAAAAAGACGGCCAAAGGCCAGCAGTACTCTCCAACGCCGTTGGAAAGTTTGGTGTTGAGAGCCCGTACTGGGCCAATCGATGAAAAGGGGAATAGCAATGTTTAAGAGACTTATTGCTTCGGCGCTGGTAGCGTCGTCTGTAGCTAGTTCTGCGATGCCGGCAAATGCAGCAAAAGATGGCGTCACGCTCGGTTTCGCTGTGGCGTTCACGGGTTGGGAAGCAGCTTACGATGGTGAAGCCACCAAGATGGCTCAGCTGTGGATCGAGCAGCAAAATGCAAAGGGCGGGCTTCTCGGCCATCCGATCAAACAAATCCAGCAAGATACGAAGTCCGACCGCGTCGAAGGTGCCAAAGCGGGCCAGGCGATGGTTCAGGGCGGCGCGGATGTTGTTCTGGTGACGGCCGACTATGACTACGGCGCTCCGGCGGCTCTGCAGGCACAGAAGGCGGGGCTCATTTCGGTCTTTCTCGGCGCGTCTGATCCTAAGGCAGGTGTAGCAGGCGTCGGCAAGCTTTCGTTCACTGCCAACAATGCCGGTCAGGTTGAAGGCGCAACGATGGCCGAATGGGGCATCAACAAGCGTGGCTTCAAGAAGGGCTATGTCCTTGTGGACAACCTGCTCGAGTACAACAAGTCGTCCTGCGCCGGTTACGAGTGGGCGTTCCCGCTTCATGGCGGCACCATTGTCGCCAAGGACGAGTTCAAGAACGCTGACGCTTCGATCAGTTCGCAGGTCACCCGCCTCGCCAATGCGGTTCGCGACGAAGGCGTCGACAACGTAATGCTTTGCTCGGTTACGCCTGGCGGTGCCAGTGCCATCAAGCAGATCCGTGCAGCCGGGATTAACATCCCTATCCTCAGCAACACGGGCATGGATGGTCTCTATTGGAACAGTGCAGTTCCGGACCTCAAGGACTTCTACGTGCCTGTACAGGCAGTATTCTCCGGCGATCCGCGCCCCGAGGTCGAAGCGCTGACGAAGGCGTATGAAGCAAAATACGGTGGCCGCCCCGCGACGCAGTATGCTTACCCGATTTATGCGTGGCTGGACCTTTACGCGCAGGCAGTAACGAAGGTCGGTTCGACTGATGCCGAAAAGGTAGTTGCCGAGATGAATACCTACAAGGAGGTTCCGACGGTTCTTGGTACGCGCTCCTTCTCTGACCTCGTTCACATCCAGACGCAAATCCCGATGTTCGTTACCGAGATCAAGGACGGCAAACAGAACGTCATTGAGGAAGTGAAGATAAGCCAAGATATTCCAAACGACGTTCTCTACCGCCTGAAGAAGTAAAGGCGTAGAACTGGGCACGCCGGTTAACTGGCGTGCCCCTACAAAAAAAGGGGAATATCATGGCTGACATTTTGTCGCTTCACTCAGGCAATGACGCTGCTACGCCCACCGCTAGCGGCCTGGTTGCAAGGAATCTGACCGTTCATTTCCAGGGTCTTGCGGCAATTTCAGATGTTTCACTTCACGTGGGTAGCCGGGAAATCTTTGGCCTGATTGGACCGAACGGTGCCGGAAAGACCACGCTGGTAAATTGTCTCACGGGGTTTCAGACCCCGACAGAAGGAGCGATTTTTCTTCATGGTTCGGACACAGCTGGTTGGCGAGCCGACCGGTTTCGCCTTGAGGGTATCGCGCGTACTTTCCAGGCGGGGCGGTTGTTCAACGACTTGAGCGTTCTCGAAAATGTAGAGGTCACTGGCCTTGGGCTTGGCCTGGCACGAAATCCAGCGCGTGCGGCAAGTTATGAGCTGCTCGAATGGATTGGCATCGCAGATAAGGCCTCCATCGCAGCCGGAGCTTTAGCCTACACCGATCAGCGCCGATTGAGCATCGTGCGCGCCCTCGCCGTCGCCCCCAAATTCATTCTCCTCGACGAACCAGCAGCTGGCATGTCTGACGCGGAAGCTGACGAACTCGTACATCACATTGCCGAAATCCCTGATCGCTTCGGATGCGGGGTCCTGTTGATCGAACATAACATGCACGTCGTGATGAGCATTTGTCACCGCGTGCACGTCCTCGACGGGGGCAAAACCCTGGCGGTCGGTACGCCGGATGAGATCAAACGACATGAGGGCGTTCTCGCCGCCTACCTCGGCATGGAGGCCTGACCCGATGTCAAACACCATCCTATCGCTATCCCACATTACAGTCCGATATGGACAGATGACCGCGTTGCGAGATGCTTCGATCCATGTCGATAAGGGCGAGGTCGTGTGCATAATCGGCCCCAATGGAGCGGGTAAGTCCACTATGCTCGCAGCCGCCGCTGGCGGCGCACCGGTTGTCTCTGGCAACATTCAGTTCAATGACAAAGCGATCACCGGAGTGGCTCCGGAAAAGATTGCTCGCCTTGGAATTTCCCTGGTGCCTGAGGGACGACATGTCTTCGGCTCGTTGACTGTGGAAGAGAACCTTCAGATCGCTGGATACATCCAGAAGGACAGCGGTCAGGCCAAGCAGGACGTCGAACGGGTGCTGACATATTTCCCCCGTCTTCGAGAGCGCCTGAAGTTTCCGGCTGGCCGCCTTTCTGGTGGTGAGCAGCAGATGTTGGCAATCGGACGGGCACTCATGACCCGCGCAAAACTGATCATGGTCGATGAGCCTTCGCTGGGTCTGGCCCCGAAAATCATCGACCAAATCTATCAAATCCTGCTGGATATCCGCCGCACGGAGGGTCTCACCCTCCTGATCAACGAGCAAAGTTCTAACCGCATTCTCAAGCATGCCGACCGCATCTACGTGTTGCGTGGCGGAGTAATCCAACTTGAGGGCAGGGCGGCTGATCTCGCGGACGGCGAAGCTATCCGTGAAGCCTACTTCGGCTTCCAGCACTCCGACGCCCGGGAGACACAACAATGATCAATTTCATTCAGAACATGGTCGATGCCCTAAGCCTGGGCAGCATCTACGCTCTTGTGGCGCTGGGCATCGGTCTTCTGTTCGGCATTCTTCGGCTCATCAACTTCGCACATGGCGATCTGATCACTATCGGTGGCTATAGCCTGATCGTGCCATCCGCAGATGTTACCTCCCAGATGCTCATCGGAAACTGGAGCTGGTGGACGCTGCTTCCGTCGGTCTGCCTGATCGTTGTGATCGTCGCCCTGCTCACAGACGCACTGGTATTCCGACCCCTTCGGCGCGCGAACGCGACAACTCTGATGATCGGATCATTCGCCTTGAGCTACATTATCCAGAATGGTCTCCTTCTGGTCTACAGCTCACGTGCCAAGGCCGTCGATCTCTGGCCGTCGTTGAACACTCAGATCGAACTGGGCGCTGTTCGCCTGCCGGTCCTTCAGCTTACCACCATCGGGACGACATTGGTATTGATGGTTGCCCTGATCGCTTTCCTGCGCGGCACTCGATACGGCGTCCAGATGCGTGCCGCCGCAGAAGATTTCCGCATGGCCCAGTATCTTGGAGTGAATGGTAACTTCGTAATCGGCATGGCATTCGCGGTAACTGGCATCCTGGCCACGGCAGTCTCTCTTCTTTACGTCACCCAGACTGGCTCTCTAAGCCATACAATGGGCGTTCCGCTGGCACTCTTCGGATTTGTGGCCGTCGTCATCGGAGGGATGGGAAGCTTGGTTGGAGCAGTTGTGGGCGGCTTCTTGGTCGGCATTCTCCTGGTGATGCTGCAAGCTTACCTACCTGCCGATCTTCGTGGCTTCCGAGATGCCTTTGCCTTCGGAATCCTTGTCCTGGTCCTGCTCGGTCGTCCCTCGGGTCTCTTCCCAGCTAAAAACATCATTGAGCGAGTTTGAGCCATGAAGGGACACACAAATCTTTCGCATTTCGGCCAGCATTCTTCAGCAGTCGTGCTGTCGTTGGTCGTCGCAGCAATCGCGCTTGTCACCACGCTCGTTGGCGATGAGGCCATTGCAACCTCCGTCACAGAAATGCTGATTAGAATGACGCTGGTGGTCGGCCTTTACATCTTCATTGGTAACTCAGGGATCACTTCATTCGGTCACGTCGCGTTCTCCTGCTTAGGCGCATACGCGGTCGGCTGGGCGACTGCAGAACCGACGTTCAAGCAGATTATGCTGTCGGGGCTTCCGACGTTCCTGCAGGAAAACCAGTATCCATTCTGGATGGCCATGATCGGTTCGGCGCTACTCCCCGCTGTCGTTGCTCTACTGTTTGGCCTGGCGATTATGAGATTGAACGGGATCGCGGCATCGATTGCGACCTTCGCCTTCCTCATCATCGTGAACAGCGTTTTTGCCAATTGGGATAGCGTCACCGCCGGTGTCAGCTCAATCATCGGCATTCCGACGGTCGTGGGTCCTTGGGTAGCAACTGGTGGGGCAATTTTGGCAGTCCTGGTCGCCAACCTGTTTCAGACCTCGCGATTTGGCATCATGCTGCGAGCCTGCCGGGACGATGAGGTTGCTGCCAAAGCTTCCGGCGTTCGCGTGGTCCGGGTTCGACTAATTGCTTTCGTACTCAGCGCTGCCGTAGCCGGTGTCTCTGGCGGTCTCTATGCCCAGTTCCTCGGAATTCTGGCTATCGATGCCTTTTACCTCAACCTGACATTTATCGCCTTGGCGATGCTCGTCGTCGGTGGAGTAGGCAGCCTGACCGGGGCGGTATCCGGAGTAGTCGTCGTGACGGTGATCGTCGAGGTTCTCCGGTTTCTGGAACGGGGTTTTACGCTCGGCAGCACTTCAATTGCTTTGCCGCCCGGCAGCCAGGAGATCGGTCTTGGCATCATCATGGCCTTGATTCTGATCTTCAGACCCGGTGGCATCGCTGGTGGACGCGAACTTTTCGCCCTGACCGGCAGAAAGCGCCACTCGGAAAAATTACTAGCGGATGCCAGTCAAACGGCGACTGCCACACACTGACAGTTCGGATTTATCGTACGCGGCAATCGCTCTAGGGCGATATTTCGTGAAGGCCTTTGTTGGCGGCGCTGCCGCACGTGAATTTGACGGAGAACCCAATGACATATCGTATTTCGGTCGATACCGGCGGCACCTTCACTGACGTGGTCGTATCCGACCCCGAAGGCAATCTGACCATCGGTAAATCGCTGACCACGCCGGATCGAGCGTTCGAAGGCGTCAGCAACTCAATCGCCAACGCAGCAGAGCAGCTCGGCAAGACGCTGATCCAGCTGCTTGCGGAAACTTCGCTGTTCATCTACGGCACCACGCGCGCCACGAACGCGATTGTTACCCGCCAGGGTGCAAAGACCGCGTTCCTGACGACGGATGGTTTCCCGGATGTCTTGGTGTTCAAGGAAGGTGGAAAGCGCAATCCCCACGACTTCAGTGTCGATTTTCCGGAACCGTACATTCCTCGTCGCCGGACCTTTGAAATCGACGAGCGGATGAGTTCGGAAGGTACCGTAAGCCGTCCCCTCAACGAAGCTCACGCCGTCAAGGTGTTGCTGCAGTTGAAGGAGGAGGGCTACGAGGCCATTGCTGTGAGCCTGATCTGGTCCGTGGCGAACTCTGCGCACGAACGGCGCATTGGCGAATTGATTGAGCAACACCTTCCGGGTTTGCCATATACATTGTCGCACCAGTTGATCCCTATTGTTCGTGAGTATCGTCGCGCTTCCGCCACTTCAATCGACGCGTCGCTGAAGCCCCTGATGCAACAGCATCTCCGTCGCCTGAACAGCGATTTGCGCGAAGCGGGTTACGAAGGAGACGTCCTAGTCTCGACCTCAATTGGCGGCTGCAACCAGATTTCCGACGTCATCAGCAAGCCAATCCAGCTCGCGAAGTCCGGTCCTTCGATGGCACCGGTAGCCTCCCGTGCGTTCAGCACCATCGAGAACTGCGGCGGCGACATCATCGTCTGCGATACAGGCGGAACGACCTTCGACGTCGGTCTCGTCCGAGAGAATCAGCTCGTCTACTCGCGTGACACCTGGCTGGGTGGAGAATGGACCGGTCATCTCCTCGGAATCTCCTCCGTCGATATCCGCTCCGTAGGCGCTGGCGGTGGTTCCATTGCCTGGATCGATGACGGTGGCCTTCTGCGCGTCGGTCCTCACTCGGCTGGCTCGGTTCCGGGGCCGGCTTGCTACGGACGCGGGGGTCAGAAGCCTACGGTATCGGACGCCGCCTGTGTGTTGGGATATTTCAATCCTGATTACTTTCTGGGTGGTCGGATGACGCTCGACAACGAAGCCGCCCGCAAAGCTGTGGAAACGGTTGCGACAAGCATTGGTCGGTCCATTGAAGAAGCCGCATACGGCATCCTGAACCTGGCTTCGGAAGTAATGATCAAGGCGATCCACGACATCACCATCGGGCAGGGTATCAATCCGCGCGAAAGTGTCATTCTTGCCGGGGGCGGGGCCGCTGGCGTCAACATCATGCTGATTGCGAAGGAGTTGGGCTGCAACAACGTGCTGCTCCCGAAGCAGGCATCTGCCTTGTCAGCGTCCGGTATGCACTTCGCGAACATTCTGACGGAGGAGTCTGTTACCCACTTCACGACAAGCGCCAACTTCGACAGCGCCGGTCTGGCTAACACATTGCAGGGTCTGACCGACAAGCTTGACGCCTTCTACGCCGGTCTGAAGAACCTACCGCCAGGCACCAAGCACCGCATTGAGTATTTCGTCGAAGCTCGTTACGCGAGCCAGGTTTGGGAAATCTCGACACCGGTGCTCGATCCCGACTTGTCGTCGAACGAGGCGAGGAACGCACTCATCGAGAGCTTCCACCGCACACACGAGCGTCTCTTTGAAATGCGTGACGAAGGAAGCGCCATCGAATTCATCAGCTGGAAGGCCCGCTTGAGCGTCGAAACGGGCATCTCGCAGACAGCCAAAGAGCCGGTCGGATACTCGGAGAATTTCTCCGGTCCGGAAATGTACCGCAACTGCTTTTTCGGTTCCAGTAATCCAGCCAGGACCAGGATTCATCAGGGCGACAACATTAAGCCCGGCATGATCTTCCATGGCCCATGCATTATCGAAGAGCCCACGACGACCGTCGTTGTGTTCCCTGACATGACCGCCCGCGTAACGGCCAATGGCCATTATCTTCTCACGTTTTGATCGAGGCCTGATATGACCGACACTAATAACTCTAAGCTCGATACCGTCCTAACGGCAGTTCTAGCCAACCGGGTCGATGGCATCGTCCGAGAAATGACCAATACGATGCTGAAGACGGCACGATCCGCCGTCATCAACTCCGCCCGTGACTTCTCGTGCGCTATCGTCACCGGCACGAACGAGTTATTCGCCTGCGCTGAGGGCCTCCCGATCCACATTTTCGGAACAGACTTGCAGACCAAAGTAATGTGCGACAATCATCCGGACATCGCCGAGGGCGACTGCTATCTGCATAACGACCCATATTCCGGCAATACTCACGCTGCCGACCACGCTTTCATGGTGCCTGTGTTCTTCGAGGGCGAGCACCATTTTACAGCGGTTGCAAAGGCTCACCAGGCCGATTGCGGCAACAGCCTACCGACGACCTACATGTCGATGGCTAAGGACGTTTACGAAGAAGGGGCGTTGATTTTCCCGGCCGTACGCATCCAGCGCGATTACAAGATGGTGGGCGACGTCGTGAATATGATGCAAAAGCGCATCCGGGTTCCATCGCAGTGGTACGGTGACTTCATGGCCGGGATCAGTTCTGCTCGCATCGCTGAGCGTCGTCTGAAAGAGATGTGCGCAAAGTACGGCAAGGAAACGATCAAGACTTTTATCACATCCTGGCTTAATTATTCGGAGCAGCGCATGGTCAACGCCGTCCGTTCTCTTCCAGCGGCTAAACTTGAAAATCATGGCCGACACGACAGCATGCCATTCCTTCCTGAAGGTATCCCGCTCCAGGTGAAGGTCATGGTCGATCCGGACTCGGCCTACATCGACATTGACCTTCGCGACAATATAGACAACGTCGATTGCGGTCTCAACCAGAGCGAAGCCACAGCGACCTCCGCCGTCTTGGCCGGTCTGTTCAACAGCTTGAACAGCGACGTTCCGCAAAATGCGGGTTCATTCCGCCGCGTTCGCGTCCATCTCCGCGAAGGTGCGGTGGCTGGCATCCCGAAGTTCCCGCATTCCTGCTCGGTCGCGACAACCAACGTGTCGGACCGTATGATCAATCTCACGGGGGCGGCATTCGCTCAGCTTGGGGATGGGCAGGGGTTGGCCGAAGGGGCGGTTGGCCCAGGCGTCGGTATGGCCGTCGTATCCGGTCGAGACCCGCGCTTTAATGGTGCTCCATTCATCAACCAAATCCATCTCAACATTAACGGAGGTCCGGCGTCGCCAAAGGCCGATGGTTGGATAACCTACGGCATCCCGGTCGTTGCGGGTCTAATGTATCGAGATTCTATCGAGATCGATGAACTGAAGCATCCGCTGGAAGTTCGGCGTCTCGCTCTTATCCCAGGCACGGGCGGGGCAGGGCGCTTCCGTGGAGCACCGAGCGCTGAAATCGAATTCGGGATTAAATCAGACGCGATGACCGTAATGTACCCTGGCGATGGTCAGGAAGAACCACCAAAGGGCGTGCGGGGTGGTCTCGATGGTGCCCGTGCAGAACGCTTCGTCATCCGTAAGAACGGTGAGAGCACCAAGCTGACTAACGCAGCTCGCATCGAGCTGGCCCCAGGTGATGCCGTTCGCGGAATCGATTGCTCCGGCGGCGGGTACGGTTCGCCGTTGGAACGTGATCCCGAGCGCGTGCTAGACGATGTCCTCGAACGATACGAGACCGAGGAGAGGGCCGCTGACGTCTATGGGGTTATCTTCGACAGCTATCCCGTCCGGGATGGTTCCAAAGTTGATGCGAGGGCCACCGACGAGAAACGACGTGCTCTGGCGACCATCTGAGAACAACCTTTATCACTTCCCTGGCCCGCACACTAAACGGCGGGCCTACTTTGCCGCGCCTTGGGCGCGGCTTTTTCCTTCGTCGAGATGTAACGACGCGTTTCTTCAAGCGATAAAAATGAGGTCGGAAAGTCGCGGCCCTCAGTGAAGACAGAGCGCTTGATGGACTGCGGGGTAATATTGTGCTCGAATTGGAATTTTGTAGCGGCCGGCTGTGTGGACAGAAAAGCCACCAAGCCGGGCGGGGAGACCAAAAAGCTTACTGTGCAGCACCTGAGGTCGCTTGATGATCGCGCAGATCATCAGGAGTGACGCTTGAGAGCCGGTGGTTATAGGTAGGCGCTGGAACTCAATCAGGAGGGTGGCTAGGAGTGATGCTCTCGAACGGCATGAGATCGAGAAGCGGATAAGCTATCCCGGAATAAAACTGTGGTGTCACCATCCATTCCGCCCATGTCAACAGGCGGTTCAGCGTGACGAAGAAGTCCTTCCAAATCTCACGTCAAAGACGTTTAGGCTCAACCGCCGGCATAGGCGATCGAGGACATCGGGCCCACCAATTCCTTTGGCGGGCCATCTACGAAGTCAGTACCGTGCTCCACGGGGCAGATGACGACGGGTTTTATTGGAAGGATAGTGGATGGGCGAAGGTTGCCCATGCCTTCCCGCGGCTGTTCAACGGCTATGAGCGGCGGCTGGCCGATCGCACACTCGCGACTATTCCCCTACTGCCTACGAGCGCGTCACGGGCATCACACTGAACGGCCGTCAGTCTCATGTGCGCGACAGGCAGGAATTCGAATGTCGCCATCTCAATGACTGGGTCGTCATCGCGGTTCTCAAGCACGATCTCGGGCAGCCCGCCAACTCGACAGACAAGCCGCGACTGCCCAGATGTCAGCCTTTGAGTAGCCGAGCCGCGGGGCTTCGACCCCGCTTTTCTCTAATGCCTTCAACACCGTGCGACGTATTTTGGTAAAGAAAAAAGGGCCGACGGAAAACCGCGGCCCATGAGTGTGAAGGACATGCACCTCCCCGACCGAGAGATATGACAATGTCTAGCTTTTTTCGTCATCCCAAAGACGCGGTCGTTCCCGACCTCTGCATTGCCTGCCAATTGCAACGCTTTCGCTCGCCGCATGATTTGGGCGGTTGCCGTTACGCCGAGCGCCGCGCCAGCCATGAACCGGGAGCCAAAATCCCCAGGCAAAGCTGGCGCGTGGCTCATTGGTGCTATCGGTGCCTAAAAGAGCAACTACGGTCTATTGCATATCAGACATCACAGAAGGGGCTGTGTATGCAGGTCAAGTCCCAAGCTGTTTCCCCTTATCCACCGGTGTGACCTCCCAATCTATTAAGTCGATAGTACGCCGAAGGATCGCTTCAGCCCTAGTGAGGTCGGCCGAGCTGGCGATAATATGTCCGATTATATCCGAGCAATCGCCTCTCCGGACAAGGGAAACACCGGGCTCAACATAGAAGGCGACCTCAGCGATTCCTGGTACAGCGGCGGCAAGGTCGATACCGCGGATGTGGGCTAGCGTGCCGTCGCAATCGGGCGCTAAAAATTGGGCTACCGAAGCGCGGGATTGTCTTATGGGGTGATCACACTCTTCTCCAATCACGCACTTGATATGCTGCTCAATGATGTCCACACCGTGGGCAAGCTGAATCAGCCGTGGAGTGGTCCACCCTGGAAGACGTGGATTGACTTCCATTATGACGGGGCCGCTTTTCGTCCAAAGCAATTCGATGTTCGCTGGGCCCCAGCCAAGACCTAGTACTTGCAGGCATCGTAATGAGATATCCGAAATATGATCATACTGTTCCTCGGTCAGCTGGGCCGGGAAAATACTCTGGTAGGGGACAAAATGCGGTGGGGGACCGAAGTAGCCGGAACCGACTGCAACAACCTCATTTCCCATTGTTACGACGTCGTAGAAAGGGCCTTCTGCGAATTCCTCGACAAGAATCGTTTGCGAAGAACGCCGTGGGATCGTCTCTCCTAGCAGGTGGGCCGTATGTTCGGCGAGCTCGCCCGCATCGCGGCATAACCGGACGCCGCTGCTGCCGTTGCCCATTGCTGGCTTAACAATAACCGGCAGCCCTATGTCGGTGGCTGCCATATTCACGCTTGTTGCACTAGTTGCCCGCCGGAAACCTGGAACCGGTAAACCGGATTGCATGAGGAGTTGACGTTGAGCGTATTTGTCAGAGCACCGTTCGACACATTCAGGATCGGGGCCCGGCAGATTGAAGTGTTGGCATAGTTTTCCGACGGTCACATAGATTGATTCGCCGCGAGTGGTAAAACCCGTAATTCCGGCGATATCATAGGTTGCAGTTAGCTTGAGGCATTCATGCAACATCGCATGGAAATCCTCGGTATCAACCGCTATCGCCTCACTGCTTTCCGCAATAATGTAGTGATAGTCGGTTGGATCAGTGGCCAGCGTAATTGGATGAAGTCCCTGGCGTTGTGCCGCCTGAACATACAGTTGACCATTATTCCTCGAACCTTCAACGAGGATGAGTGCTTTTCTTTTCATCGTGGTGACCTTTGACGTGCGAGCTTTATCTGGGCGTCCGCGACGGTTTCCAAAGAAAACCGGTTTCTGCAGCCATTTCTCCGGATGCAGAGGTTCACGTGTACCGATCGAGTTTCTCCGATCATTGAGTGGTATGATTTGCAAGTCTCAGTCATGGTATGCCCCCCGCCAGAAGTCTGGTCTGGATATCGGATTGAAGCTGCGGCAGCTTGGACATAAGATATTTGTTGTTCTCCGCTATACGCTGGAGAAACTTTTGATCGTACATGGTCACATAGTTGAGCCTCGCAACTGCGGCTTCCTGCAACACCGGGATTGACGAAAGGTCTATTACAATCCGCGGTGCCAGCCGTAGAAGAGCGTCTTGAAGAACAGCTTGGTATTCTGCGTTTACGTCAGCGGTTGCGATGACAACGGCGGAATGCGGTTCCGGTTTGCACCCGATCTCTCCTGGACGCATCATGTCGACTCGTATTTTTGACCTGGAACCGAGACGTTTGCGAAGATTTTTAGGATTCCGCGTAACGACGACAGTTGAGCGAAACATTTTTCCCGGGCCAGTACTGACAAGTTCGCGGCCGAGCATACCGGCGCCGATCACGTAAAGGCGATCAGGTACAACTGAACCCGCAAGCTGCTCCGCAATCATGTCATAGACAATTCGATCGTAGTTGAATGGTGCCGTGAAGCGCTGCCGCTCGCGTGACCCGCAACTCACGTCAATTGCTAATCGCGCGATGCGGCAAATCCGAAGGTCCGGATCAAGCAGTCCCACAGCTTTCGAAAGTTGCTCTTGAATGTAGGGCTCCCCAAGGATCTGGGATTTGGCACCTGCGGAGATCTCTGCTAATCGCTGGGCGACAGCGTTTGGTCCTTCAACAACCTTGTGTGGAAAACCACGGAATACTTCGATGTCCGTGCTTTCGACGTCGAACTTTTCGCCATAAACTTCAACTCGTAAACAAGTCGTCAGCAAAAGAAGTCCACGTCTTGCGAGATCGACACCCAATGGCTTTATCTGCGCAGAGTGCCGTGCCATTTGAAGGGGTGAAGTCATTTCGTAATCTACGTAATGGCCAACAACTTCGTTCATAGCCCTACTCCTGACGTTTGTATGTGGCTTTCGGGTTGTCCGGAATTTCGCGGAAGCCTCCTGTGCACCTCTCCGAGCGGCGACTTGCAGAGCCACCGTGCTGGAATCTTAGGTACCGGATCGCCCTTGCGATTGACGACGAAGCTTTGGCTGGGATCAGCGCGGCGCTGAGGTATTGCGTTATAATCACTCCTCATTTTCGATTGCTGGTCACAACGGTCTTTCTGATCGTCGTGCCAATTGACTGATTCCGAAGAGAGAGGGACCTTAAACTCCGCAGCGGGTCGATGCGAAGTTGCAAGGCCAATGCATAGAAGAATCGTCGGCCGAGCATACCTTCGACGGCAGTGGCTTATGATCGTATTTGTCACCGGGTGGACGCGTATCTGCGCAGAGTCCGGCACCTGTTTGATACAGACCACGATGTGCATAGTCGTTTAAGCTCCCAATCAGATTCGGGCTTTAGGGACCCGGCTAACTCTGAGCACTACTCGTGCCAATCAGGTTGCGCCGGTAACCTCTAGAGATTGAACGTGTTTCGTTGTCGCTGTACGGAGGGTTTTGTAGGGTCGCCGACATGTGCTGTCGTAATTGGCCCCGGCTTTCGCCCGGAGAGTAGCGACGGAGCGTTCGCCATATCCTGGAGATCAAACTTAGCAGCAGGTATTTTTCCAAGCACTTGCGGGAACTGGGAAGCAATGCAGGTTCAGATATCTGGTAAGCCAGGGCGACGCTGGATATCGGGTTGAATGGTCCTGCGCGACACAACGATGGCCTCGGTCGTGGGCAAGCTCGCCCTTGGTGTAGGGGCGCATAATCGTACGTACGAGCAGATTTCTCCGGATACCGGCGCTGGAGCGTGTATTGATCGCAATGGTTTCGATCATTAATGCGCCCGCGCAAGGTGCTCGGGCACGAGTATGTTGATCGCGCTCTCGGCAGTGCCGATGATTTCTCCCGGCCCTTCCAGGATGTTCTCAATGAATATTGCTGGGGTGCAGCCTGGACCGACAACGGCCTCGACCTGAAGCAGCGCAGCCTTGTCAACCTTGGAATGCTCGCGGCCTTCAATCGCATGCACGAGTTCGGGATACATGTCCGCGGCGAAACGCCTGCCGGCGCGCGGGCTACTCCTCGAGCGGGACGAACGTTCCTCCATCCCACAGAGACCTCCTGCCGGTCGAGTGACAAGCGCAGAACAGGCAGCGACGCGCCGTGGATGGCGGCCTGCAGCAGCATTTGCCAAACGCTTGATGATCCCAGTCAGCAATGACACGCTCATCCGCGCGGTGAGAAGAAAATCCATGACGCAGGATGATGCTCTAAACGTCGTCGGCGTTGACGATTGGGCTTTCCGCCGCAATCACCGCTATGGCACCGTTGTATGTGATCTTGAGAAGCGAAGGATTATAAAGCTTCTGCCCGATCGGGAGATCGCGACAGTTTCCACCTTCCTTGCTCAGCACCCCGAAATTGCGATTGTTTCCCGCGACCGAGGCGGGGGCTATCGTGAAGCTGCCGCTAAGGCTTTACCACACGCCGTTCAGGTCGCAGATCGTTGGCATTTGATGGAGAACGCCAGCGCGGCGTTCCTCGACGTCGTGCGCAAATCCATGCGAGCGATCCGTACCGAAATTGGTGCTACGACGATCAATCCTGCGCTACTCACCTGCGCTGAACGACTGCAATATGACAGCTATCTGCGGCGTGAGGACGTGAATTCGACGATGACCAAGCTCTCCTCCGATGGCGTTCCAATAAAAGAAATCGTTCGACAACCTGGCTATAGCCGCGGAACAGTTCGCCAGATCGTCCGCGGTCACAGAACCGATGTCTTCCGTGTCAGACAAAGTTTTCTTGAGGCCATCTTACAGAAGCCGAATTGGCTAAAGCTTTACGTGCATAAGCTACTTATCATATTCCCTGGTGAGCAGAAATGGACGGACCGATAATTTTCAGGATGCGGCGATAACGACAATTGCGTCCTGTTCATATATCTAAATGAGTAGTGGTTAATTCCGAAGGAAGTTCGGAAATTCCAAAATACGCAGCTGCCGGTGCAATGTAGTTTCGGGGCGCCGGCAACATAAAACGATATTTATTCAAAACAAAACATGCACAAATAGGAGGATAGGTCGTGAACTATCGGAGAATTGTTCTTGCGCGCTTTGCGCAAGCGTTGGCTTGCAACAGGAATCATTCTACGTGCACCCGCTCAGGCGCCGGGAAGAATTCCACCGCCTATTGTGCAGATACATGCGAGACGCTCCTGATGCCGGACATCGGCAAATAATGGCGCGCGAGGGGTTGCGCGCAGCCGAGGCAATCTGTGTCGATGCGTAATGGCTTGAGGCTTGCATGCAACCCCTACCATATCCACCCATTGTCGAAATTGTTGACGCTGCCTTTCATATGGCAGAGCGGACGCTAAGATGACCACGGCATGTGATGAGAAACATATCGAATTGAAGCCGATTTCGAACTGCAGACGAGAAGTCGAAGTCGCGATGGTGGAAATGCTCGTCAGTTTGCAGAAACGTGGATGGTCGGCTGCGGAATTGGCACTGGCGCTCGCAGATGCCTCCGAAGATCTCGTCATGCTGATTGCGACCAAAAGGCTTCGACCGAATTAGGTCGTGGTGACGATTTAACGGTTTGGGATTCCGCCAGAGGCGCAAATCAGATTCAAGGCTGACTTTTGGATATCGGCCGTGGATTGTGATGCGCTTCGGGATGACCAGTGGGAACGGATCAAGGATTGTGTGCCGGGCGGCACGAAGGGCAAACGCGGCCCGCGCACGAACAACCGGCTGTTCCTGGACGCGCTGTTGTGGGTGGCCCGTTCCGGCGGTCGCTGGCGTGACCTGCCCGAACGGCTCGGCGGGCACTGTAAACTTAACGCTGCGAAGACAAGATCTGGGAGTGAGGCTTTGGTTCATTCGGCGTGCCGCGCGATTTGGCGCCATGCTTGCATGGCAGTTGCTCGCAATTCTCGATGGTGGGTGGATGGAATATCGTGGCGGGGAACGTTAAAGAGGTTGACGATCGGGTCGTGGACGGAAACGAAACGCTGAAGGTGTCGCGCTGACTTGAAGCGCTTCATGATCCTCTCCCGCCGTCGGACGGGTTGATGAGAGGGTACTGTCACATTGATTGAGCGGTAAGGAAATTGAGGTAGCAGCGCACCCATGACCGTGAGTGCACCGACAAGGCGGCCAAGCGCCTGCTGACGCGACTTCTGAAGAAACAGGGCATGCCGCCAAAGCGTATGATCACCGACAAATTGCGCTCCTACGGGGCGGCCAAACGCCAGATCATGCCGAACGTGGAACACCGCTCGCATAAAGGCTTGAACAACCGGGCGGAGAATTCTCACCTGCCGTTGAGAAAACGGGAGCGAACGCGACAGGGTTTCCGGTCGGTTGGCTCATTGCAACAGTTCGTGTCGATCTTCTCCGCCGTCCGAAACCTCTTCGTCCCATCCCAGACCAACCGCTCCGCAGCACAAATTCGAACCCATCGACGCCAGGCAATGGCCGCGTGGGAAGCCGTGAGTGCACGGCCTGCCTGAAAAGCGCAGGCTCGGCCTCACGTGGCCGCATTCAAACAACGTGACAACGCCGGGCGAAGAGCTTTTCACGCCATAGGGCCATGCCTGGCCTTTTTGAGGGAACGAGCGTCTGACGGCTCAGGAAATAGCCCGCGTCAGGGAATTGAAATTCGGCATGCGCAGCGTCGCCCTTCGCTTTGGCGAGGAGTCCCTTCCGGCGCGCAAAGCGAAGGTCCGCGCAACGGCTGGATTTGCAAGCTATGGAGAGAAATCATGTTGGAAAATCCGCATGTAGCGCGGATATTTGAACATGAATTACCTATGAAAACAAAGCGTGTTGCAATGTCTGCACATAGAGCGGATAATTGGACATGATTCACGATAAACGGGCCGCGCTTTCCGCCTATACATCAAACTTGCTCTCCCAGGGGCGGGTGGTTTTTGATGGCCGAGAGGCGATCGAAGCGCTGGGCATCAATCGTGGCGCGTTCCTGGACTCAGCCGAGCGTTTGCAGCGTCGAAAACTACTCCTCAACCCGCGCCACGACTTCTATATCGTGGTCCCTCCACAATTCATGTCATTGGGCGCTCCGCCACCAACCTGGTACATTGACGCGCTGATGCGCCATGAGGGGAATTCCTATTATGTCGGTCTGCTTAAGGCTGCCGAACTGCACGGTGCCACGCATCAGGCCGTGATGGAGTTTCAAGTCGTGGCGGCCAAACGACTCCCCAAGATCAGGGCCGGTCGCAACCGCGTCGTCTTCTACTACCGAAAGGATATGGAGACCGTCGCCGCGGGCGTTGTCGACAAGAAAACCGAGACAGGTTCGATGAGAGTGTCGTCACCAGCTCTCACAGCGCTCGACATTCTGCGGTATTCTCGTGGCGCCGGCGGTCTTGATAACATCTTCACTGTCCTCAGGGATATCGCGCCGCAGATTGATTTCGAAAGCCTGACCAACCTGTCGCGCGTCACCGAACGGCCGGTCGTGCAGCGCCTCGGCTACCTTCTCGACAGGCTGGGTCACGGCCCACGCCTGGCGTCGATGCGTACCGCCTTGGAAGACCGCGGCAACCTGCCCTGGACGGAGCTGGACCGCAAAGAAGCCGGCGATCCCGACTTTTCTACTGAAGTGCTCGAGCGCGACCCGCGTTGGCGGGTCATCGTCCGCCGCTATCCGGAGGCCGATGAATGATACCAGCTCAGAATATTGTCGCGTGGGGCAATGTCGCGCCTTGGGCCGATCAACGTCAGATCGAACAGGATCTGATTATCAGCCGGGCGGTGGTCGCGATATTCACCGACCCCTTCTTGCGCGAAGCCTTGAGGTTTCGCGGCGGCACAGCCCTCAACAAACTGCACTTCCCGGCTCCGCTGCGCTACTCGGAAGACATTGATCTCGTGCGCACAGAGGCCGGGCCGATCGGCCCGGTCCTGGACGCCTTGCGTGTCGTCCTCGAGCCGTGGCTTGGACACGGTCAGTACGAGTCAAGTCCGGTCGCACCCAAGTTGAAATTCCGGATTGAGGCCGAGGACGGCGGCGGCGTCCCCATCCGCCTCAAGGTCGAAACCAACATCAGCGAGATCGAAGCGTATGATCCGCCGATCGACTTGCCGTTCGGCGTGACCAATCCATGGTTCACCGGGAATGCGTCCGTCCCGACATTCTCCCGTGAGGAAATGTTGGCCACCAAGCTGCGCGCGCTGCTGCAGCGGGAGAAGGGTCGCGATCTCTATGACCTGGCGCATGGCCTGGAGACGTTTGAGGGCCTGAATGCGGAGAAAGTGGCTGACTTTTTTGGCCGCTACGTCGCACTTTCGGGCCAGGTGATCACGCGGGCACAGGCTGAGCAACGGATGTTCGCGAAGCTTGCCCGGCCGCGCTTTCTGACCGACATGCAGCCATTGCTTCCGACACAGCAGGCCGAAGCGCTGACCGACCAAACGACCCTCCAGTCATTTACCAGCGTTTTTGCGGCATTCATCGAACGCTTGCCCGGTGACACGTGGTTACGCACCGCTGAAATGCGCAAGCGCTTCGGCGTGGTGTAGAGATATGAATTGGAACGATGACGTCGAGGGTGGCCTGGGATGAGCGACGGAACGAGAGAAGAGGAGCCGCCGACGCACTATCTTCGCCAGGACAATGATGGGTCCGGGACGCAGGTGTGGCGTATCCAAGACTCTGAGGCAGTGAGGCTGGGTGTTTCCAATCCCGAGCAGGGCGCGGGGACCTATATTAAAAGGGGCAAACGGGCCTCGATTTGGGCGGCATTTCGAGAAGACACTCCTTGGTTTACTCCTGGCGGACCCGAGTCCGGGCCGTTTCATCGCCTCGATCTCCCGCCAGCTCACTACTATCGTCGCATCGCCAGGCCGCTAAATGGCAGCTTCGCCCATCCTAAAAACCCCGACGCCGGCGAAGAGCGCGACACGATTGCCGTAGGTGCTGGTCAAGCGCGCGCTCTGACGCATCATCTCGATCGCATCTGCCAAACCGTCCATCCCCATACCGAAACGCTGGGTGTTTACGGTCACGAAATCCGCAACCTGCTGATCCTTGCAGCGACCGAGGTCGAAGCGCATTGGCGGGGGGTCCTGGTCGCGAACGGTAGGTCGGGCCAGAAACTCAACACGAACGACTATGTGCGGTTGCTACCGGTCATGCGCCTCGATCAGTATGCGGTCGGCTTTCGTCCCTATCCGTGGCTAACGCCTATTCGCCCCTTCGCCGGGTGGAATTCTCAAGATCCCACCAAGACTCTCCCCTGGTACGACGCTTATAACCGGGTCAAACACGATAGAGAAACACAATTCAGTGACGCGCGGCTCGAACACACGTTCAACGCCGTCGCCGCATGTGTGATTATGCTTGCAGCTCAATATACCCCGTCGATCGGCTTGGGTGGTCACTCGGATCTGAGCTCTTTTTTCCAGTTTGCCGAGACGCCGGAATGGACACCAGAACAAAGCTACGCGAGCATCTCACACGACCAAGATGGCCGCTGGGTGCCGGTTGATCACCCAGCGCTCGTACGCAAGTAATGAGACTGGATATCGGGGGAGGGGGCGGCGCGGGCAATCATGGACATCGATCAGGGTGGACGAGTCATCCTTGCGCATGTGAGTGTAGCTGCTGCTGAATGACGTCTGTGTGGACGTCGATGCGATAATATTTGAGCGTAGGCAAACGTACATCTTGCGCCAAACGCTTTCTCATTTATGAGGCATGATACATCTAGATGTATGAGGGTCTTATGGCAACCGGATACATGCTGTTGACAGGCGCAAGCCGCGGGATTGGCCACGCAACTGTAAAGCTCTTTCAGGAGAAAGGCTGGCGCATCCTCACAGTGTCGCGTCAGCCATTTTCAGAGGAATGCGCATGGCCGACTGCAAGGGAGAGTCATATCCAGGCTGATCTTGCAGATCTCTCTCAGATCGGCCGGCTTGTCGCAGCGGTTAGGGAGCGTCTTCCTGATGGGAAGCTTCACGCACTGGTCAACAATGCCGGCATTTCGCCCAAAGGCCCGGGCGGATCAAGGCTGGGTGTTCGCGGAACCGATGCTGAAACCTGGACGAAAGTGCTGAACGTCAATCTGATCTCGACGGCGCTGCTCGCGCGGGCACTCCTGCCGGAGCTTGAGGCGGCCAAGGGTCTCATTGTCAATGTGACCTCGATCGCGGGCTCGCGCGTTCATCCTTTTGCGGGCGTTGCGTATGCGGCGTCAAAAGCAGGCCTCGCTTCCTTGACCCGCGAACTCGCCCATGAGTTCGGCCCGCGTGGTGTGCGTGCAAACGCGATCGCTCCAGGCGAAATCGAAACCTCAATCCTGTCGCCGGGCACCAACGCATTGGTCGAGCAAGAAGTCCCGATGGCTCGGCTTGGAACGCCCCGCGAAGTGGCAGAAACAATATACTTTTTATGCAGTGACGCCTCCTCGTACATCAATGGCGCCGAAATCCACATCAACGGCGGACAGCATGTCTGATCTGCCGAGGGGAGGGGCGGTCGTGGAATGCGATCGGCGGGCACCGTAAACTTAACGCTGTGCGCAGATAGCCGTATTGGCGCGGAGCCGCCAAGCGAGCGGGCATTGGGTGGAGGCCGGATCACGGTCGATAACGTACGCCCTCGGCCGTCATACCCTCGACAGACGAAACATCCGTCACTCGATCCCCACTAGCGACCAGAAGCTCTCGCCTTCTTGGGAGCCGAGATACCGCTTTCCCGCTCAAGCTTTTTGCGAGCGAGTTTACGGACGCGCCTGATACCCTCGGCCTTCTCACGAGCACGTTTTTCGGACGGCTTTTCAAAACGCTCCCGAAGTCGAGCCTCCCGGAAAACGCCCTCGCGCTGCAACTTCTTTTTCAAAAAACGGAGCGCTTGCTCAACGTTATTGTCACGTACCATAACTTGCATTCTAAACTCCCAAGGTCACTGACGCGCGCCTCATTAGATCTATGCACATTGATGATCAAGACTTGGAAGACAGTTTGTCTAGATTCTCTGTCGCAACCGCTTTCAAGAGCACGGTCGCAAATGGCTAGAGTAAGCTCTGCCCGCGATTGGCGGGTCAGAAGTTCATATCCTCTCAAGAGCTAGGTTTTGTCAGGCCGCTGCGCATGAGAAACGCCAACGGTGATTGGTCTCGTTGCGTAAGTTTCGGATGCAAGATCACAACCGAATCCGCCGGGATTTTCCTCTGACCTGAGAGTCCCCCTTCAGTTTTCGGGGATCAGGGCATGAACGTCCATTACAATCGCAGCTCCTGTCGGCGCGGCTGGCGGGTCTCATAAACCATATACTTGGATCGTTCGATACCGGCAGGCGCGGAACGTTGAAAGCGGCCACGATAGTGGTTAGGGCTCACTCCAATCGTTCGCGCAAAGGCGCGGCGCATCGCATTGACGTCGCTAAAGCCGCACATGGCGGCGATCTTCTGCAGCGGCTGGGCGGTATCTTCCAACAGACGGCGGGCAGCGTCGGTTCGCGCCGCCGTGACGAAATCCGCCGGCGTCATGCCGAGCTCGCGGCGGAACACCCGGGCGAAATTGCGTTTGCTCATACCGATCTTCTGAGCCAGATCATCGACGGCGAGCGGAGCGTCGAGGTTTGCCAGCACATATTCCTGCGCCTTCTGGATCAGCGTCGTTTCCGACATCTGGCCGACGAGATGGGCGCTGAACTGCGATTGTCCGCCCGGACGCTTCATGAACATCACCATGTAGCGGGCAACGATCATCGCGACGTCGCGCCCGTGATCCTCTTCGACCAGCGAGAGCGCCAGATCGATGCCCGATGTGACGCCCGCAGCCGTTATGAGTGCACCGTCGCGAATATAGATCGCATCGGGATCGAGATCGATCGCCGGAAAGTCTCTGGCGAACTTGCCGGCACATTCCCAATGCGTCGTTACCTTTTTTCCGTCGAGCAGCCCCGCAGCCGCCAGCAGGAACACGCCGGTACAGATCGACCCGAAGCGCCGGACCGTCGGCACCCGCCGCTGCAGCCACGCGATAACCTCGGGATCGATCGTCTGGAACGACGGATCGCCAGCGACAAGCAGCGTGTCGATCGGCTCGTCCGGGTCGAAGATCGTCCGGTCAGCGAGGAAACGGAGTTTGCCCGTTCCGTTGACGGACGCCGCTCCTGTCGACATGATCTGTATGTCGTATGCATCCGTGTCGCCAAGCCTTCGGGCGGCTTCCCAGAAGACTTCGGCGGGACCGACGATATCCAGAGACTGGACCCCGGGCGGGGAAAGAATAACAACGCGCATTGCCTTGACCCCTGTTGCGATGCGGATCCGGAAACGCCCGCATGTTCAATCCATGCAATTAGCCTGCCAGCTTACGAAAGGCTGCGGCGGATCTGCCGGCTGTCGAGATGAAAATTCCGCTGTGCCGGTGCCTCGCCGGCCTCGATCCTCTGCCGGGCGGCACTGAGCAAGGCGGGGGCGTTACGCCTGGCGAAGGCGAGGCATTCGTCCGGCGAAGGCCTGGCGCCGAGCAATGTCCGCAGCGCAAGCCGGTGGACGAAACAGTGGCCGCCATTGCCGGCGTCAAACTGGAGCGCGTCGATATCCTCGCGCCATGTGAGGTGCAACTCTTCCACCTATGCCTCGAAACGCCGGAAGAACGTGCCCGTCAGCGATCCGAGCAGCGCCCAGAAGACGAGGCTGGTCATGGCTGCGGCGGCGATAAACTGATGTTCGAGCGCCTCCGGAGCCAGCGCATGCCGGCCCTCTGGCGCGGCTGGCGCACCGATCACATGCGGGGCCGCGATCAGCACGATGGCGGCGACCGCCGTCCATGGCTTCCTATGAAAGGCGATCAGGGCAAGGCCGCAAGCCGTCGCGGCCGCCGTCGCTATCCACCAGACCTGCCGGTCGACAAGGGGCGCGGATGGCGTGCCCGGCAGTTCGGGCGGCAATCCCAGCATCGGCGCGATCATCACGCAGGCAAAGCCCGCCAGTCCCCACATCAGCCCTTCGCGCCAGCCGAGGGCCTTGCCGCGCATCGAGATCAGCCCGGTCAGCGCCAGCGCATAGCCGATGGCAGTGAGAATATTGGCGGCCAGCGTGAAGGCCGTCCGCTCGACGCCGTCGGCCGGCTCCCAACCTCCCTCTTCATGGTCATGAGTGGCCATCGCCGCATGATCGTGCCCGGCGGGAATAGCGGCTGCGGCGCCTGCCGCCGGCAGTGCCTCACCCGCTTTCTCGTAGACTTCAGCCTTGGCGATGAGCTGGCTCGTGCAGAAGAACTGGACGGCCGTGACAGCGGTTCCGACGATACTGCCGACGAGCACCGCGGTGAAGACGATCGAGCGAAACAGCGACATTGTCATTCTCCTCTCAGTGGCACGGAAACGCGTTGGCGTGGCGCGTGTCATGCGCAGCATTGTGGACGATTTCGATATGCGAGAAGCCGACAAAGCCGACGATCATGAGGCCAAGGCAGGCGGCAATCGCCGACTGAAGCAGCCTCGTGGCGGAAGCGGTGGCAACAGGTGCCGAGGATGAGACGATATAGGGCGTGGACATCGGAAAACCTTTCGACATGGCGCCTTTGGCGCCGATAACATGTTGACTGAAGGGCCAGCGCATAACCCCGAAAATCGGAATCGATTTCGGAAAGGATCATGCGCCAATTCAAAGTGATAGAACGTCCTTGGCGCGTCCTGCGGGACGCGCGGCGCTCTATGGTGATCAGGCCGCGAAGGCGGCCTTGATCTCGTCTGCGTCGATGACGCCGGATTTCGCCACGGCCTTTTCGAGGGCGGCCAGGAACTGGTCATAATAATTCCAGGAGGATCGATCGACTGGATGGGCCGCTTCCCAGGCGCTGATCGTGCTGATCAGCTCGTCGCGGAAGTCGTCCCATTCGAAGAAGCCGTCCTTGGCGAGCGCAAGCGCCATGCCGAAGGCCTTTCGCTCCCACTCGCTGCCGAAGCAGAGCGAGCCGTTCGCCCGCGGCGGGTTGTCGGTGCTGCCCATCATCTCGGTGACGGCGAAATGCTCGAATTGCGTCAGCATGTCCCCTCCTCACGCTGCCCTGGCGACGGCGACACCCATCATCGCTTCGGGCGTGACCAGGGTCTCGAGTTCCGCTTCGGAAAGCCCGTCCGTGCCGGCCGGGCGTTCCGGCACGACGAACCAGCGGATCTGGGCGCTGGAATCCCAGACCTTGATCTCGACCGCATCGGGAACCGCCAGCCCGAACTCCGTCAGTACGGCGCGTGGCTCGCGGGCGGCACGGCTGCGGAAGGTCGGGTCCTTGTACCAGTAGGGTGGCAGGCCGAGCACCGGCCACGGATAGCAGGAGCAAAGCGTGCAGATGATGAGGTTATGGACATGGGGGGCGTTGGCCACCGCGCGCATGTGTTCGCCCTCGGCGCCCGCCATGCCCTCGGGCAACTGAAGTTCGGCGATGGCCTTCGGCGTGTCGGCGACGAGCCTGTCCTTGAACGCCGGGTCGACCCAGGCGCGCGCGACGATCTTGGCGCCGTTGAACGGCCCCATCTTTGTCTCGAAGAAATCGAGGACTGTATCGACGGTTTTGTCGGTGATCACGCCCTTTTTGATCAGCAGGGCTTCCAGGGCTTTGACGCGGGCGGCGCTGTAGGCTTCCCGGTCCTGGCGATAGTGAAAACGGTCCATCATTGTTGTGGCTCCTTGACTGGAATGGCGGCGACTGGTGTGCGTCTCAGGCGGCCTTGGAGGCTTCGCCGGCTTCCGGTGCCTCGACATAGTGGGCGTAGAGATCGGCATAGAGGCTGAAATTCTTCTCGGCATTATCGGGCCAGAGGTCACTCGGTTCGAAGCGAACGCAGTAGACCGGCATCGCCGCGCCGACGCCGTCGGGGCCGGTATCGCAGAGATAGGTGTAAGCCCCGTCATAGACGGTCTCGATCGTTCCGAACTTGTTGCGGAGGAAACCGGGCAGCCTCGTATGCTCGACGGTCGGCACATCGCGGATCGCCACCGGATCGCCGACCTTGAATTCGAAGGTCACGCCGACGTCGCGCTTGGGGCTGTCGCCTTCGACTAGATATTGCACGACGCGCCGGTCGATCGCCTCATCGCCGGCCTCGTGCAGCGGCTTCGACGGCTCGTTGTAATATTCCTCCGTCAGCGCATCGAGCTCTTCTGCCGTGATATAGCCGTTGTCGATGAAGTATCCCGATATTCCGCCGAGCCACTTCTCGTAATAGCGAAACCTGAAATAATCGAACGGATTGAGGGACTCCGCCCCTTTCCTGAGGTCCGCCCAGGTCCAGATGGTCTTGAACGTCGATGGCGTCTCGGGAAGGGGAAGCTGCGGCGACAGCGCCATCATCGCCGTATGGATGCCGAAGATCCTGGTTTCCCAGACATCGACGAAAACGCGCGTTTCGGTGCTCACGGGCCCCAGCCCCTCAAGGCCGCCAAGATAATGCTGAAGTTTCATGGGATCGTTCCTTTATGGTGAATGGTGACGATGACGCTCAGGCGGTCGCGGATTTCTTGCCGGCCAGAAGCTGGGTTCCGATTTCCGAGAGCAGGCCGAAGACGCCGCCGAGCAGCATCGCGGCCATGGCGACGAGGGTCGGATGATTGAGACCTGAGGTGACGATCGTCGTGTCCGTCGCCGCGCTGGTGCCGACGAGAGAGGCGAAGCCGAAGACGATCGCCGGCGGAAAGTTCAAGATCGGGATGGCCGAGGCCAGGATCATTGCTGAGGTGCCGGCGCCGACCAGGATCGCCGCAAAGATCGGGTGGGCCGGGCCATACTGGATGATCAGCAGCGTGATCGAGGCGATGCCGATGCCGGTCCAGTTGGAAACGATCGATTTGACCAGCCCCTGGTTTCCGCCGCCGCAGGCGAAGAACGACGCCCAGGCGATGAAGGTGACCCACACGGGAACGGGAAATATCGTCGCGGTGATATAGGTGTCGATGGCGCCGAGCACACCGAGGCTGATCATTGCGGCAACGAGCGGGGGCATGGGTCTGTCTCCTTGTTGAGGGGTTGGGCGGATGCGCATCAAGATGCCAGCGCGCGCTGCTGGCTGAGGCAGCTCATGAAGCCGTCTCGAAGCATCACCTCGTCGAGGTTCCTGCCGATGAAGACGATTTCGTTGAGCCGCTTTTCCGAAGGCCCCCAGGCCTTTCCGGGGCGTCCTTCAAGCGTCATGTGCACGCCGTGAAAGACATAGCGGCGCTGCTCGCCGTGGAGATTCAGCACGCCCTTCATGCGGAAGAGGTCCGTGCCGATCTCCTGAGCCAGGCGATTGAGCCAGACGTTCAGCGCCGCCGGATCGAGCGGGCCGAAGTCCTGGATCGCCACGCAACCGATGCTCTGGTCGTGCTCGTGTTCATGGTCCTTGAGAATATCGGGGTCGATAGACAGGATGTTCTTGAGGTCGAAGGCGCCGACGTCGAGCACCGCGGAGAGCTCGACCTTGCAATCCCTCGTCCGGATGATCCGGGCAAGCGGATTGATCCCGCGCAATTGCTGCTCGGTGGCGGCAAGGTCCTCGGCGCGCTCCAGGTCGATCTTGTTGAGCAGCAGCACGTCGGCAAAGCTGATCTGCTCCCTCGCCTCGTCCTGAGAGAGCTGTTGCTTCATATGGCGGGCATCGACGACGGTCACGATCGCATCAAGCTGCAGCCGCCTGGCGAGCGTTTCGTCGAGCAGGAAGGACTGGATGACCGGCGCCGGATCGGCAAGACCCGAAGTCTCGATGATGATGCGGTCGATTGGCCGTCCGGAGCGCAGCAGTTCGCCGATCGCGGCGATGAGATCGCCCCTGACAGTGCAGCAGATGCAGCCATTGTTCAGCTCGATGACCTCGTCCGCCGTCGGCACCACGAGCTTTCCATCGATGCCGACCTCCCCATATTCGTTGACGATCACCGCTACGCTCTCGTTTTCGATTGAGGTGAGCAGGTGATTGAGAAGCGTGGTCTTGCCGGTCCCGAGAAACCCGGTCAGAATTGTCGTCGCAAGCTTTGCCATGCCTCATCCCCTTGCCGTCCGAGCACGCCTCCGCCGTCTCGGCCAAATGACCGGGCTGAAAAGGCGGCTCCGCTGCTGTTTGCTGGTCTGACCCCGCCGGAAGCGCCGATCAGACGAGGAGAATTACACTTGCAATACCGTCACGAGGCAAGAGACCTGATGTTTCATATTCGGCCAAATAAACCGCAGATTCTGCCAAAATGATGAGCTTTTTGATTTTTGATTAAAAACTGATCATACCGTCTAATTATTGATCTTATTGCCCTTTTCCCGATCATTGACAGGATGGGCATGAAAAACAGTCTGGTTTGCGCAGCTTTGGCGAGGGACGCCATGCGCAAGTTGGCTTTTCGAGGGCATTCTATTGTCGCCGGCGAAAGTGGTGCCGCTAGGGGTGGTCGGGTGACAGCGGATGGGCACCGAGCCGTTGGCGATTGCTTTGCGTTCCTGGAGGTTCTGGCGGGGAATTGGGGCGGCGCTGAGCATGCCACATTCGCTAAACTCCATGAAGCCAGTCAGCCCAGCGGCGCGATGAACAGAACTCAAGCGGTCGGGATATGGGTTCTGAATGGTGCCCTAAGGGCTTGACGGAGCGGCATTTCTCACAATAGCTTAGCCCTATTCACCAGGGGGGTCCCGCCAAGGGGCTGAGATACTGCTGGTCGGATCGGCTTTGGCCGCCCGAGGCGCAGTGACCCGTTGAACCTGATCCAGTTCATACTGGCGTAGGGACGGTGCGGGCGCTGCGGCAGCGAGGGCGGGTATCCGTCCTTCGGAATCCACGGCGTTTTTTCATCATTCCAACACTGGAACTGGGTCTCCAAACGTCAAAACTTGGAGCCTCGAACCATGAATATTGCAGCCACCAAACTCACTCCGTTCGTCACCACAGGTCCGCTTCCCGCCTCCGCGAAAGTCCTGAAAGCAGGCACCATTCATCCGGATATCCGCGTACCGATGCGTCAGATCGCACTGCATCCGACCTCTGGCGAACCGCCGGTCACTGTCTACGATTCTTCGGGTCCCTACACCGCAGAAGGTGCCGAAATCTGCATTGATGCAGGCCTGCCACGCCTGCGCGAAAGCTGGGTTCTTGCTCGCGGTGATGTTGAATCCTACGGGGGCCGCATCGTCAGGCCGGAGGATAACGGCTTTGTTTCAGGCGACAGGCTGACGCCGGAATTCCCCGTTCGCAGCCAGCCTTTCAAGGCGAAGGCGGGGAGGGCCGTTACCCAGCTCGCTTATGCGCGGGCCGGAATCGTCACGCCGGAAATGGAATTCATCGCCATTCGCGAAAACCTCGGCCGACAGGCGGCCAAGGAAGCTCTCATCCGCGACGGCGAAAGTTTTGGCGCCCATATCCCGGATTTCGTGACACCGGATTTCGTCCGTCGGGAAGTCGCGGAAGGCCGAGCGATCATTCCCGCCAATATCAACCATCCAGAATCCGAACCGATGATCATCGGCCGGAACTTCCTGGTAAAGATCAATGCCAATATCGGCAATTCGGCTGTTACCTCGTCCATGGCGGAAGAAGTGGAGAAGATGGTCTGGGCGATCCGCTGGGGTGCCGACACCGTCATGGACCTGTCGACCGGCCGAAACATCCACAACATCCGCGAATGGATCATCCGCAATTCGCCGGTGCCGATCGGCACAGTACCGCTCTACCAGGCACTCGAAAAGGTGAACGGCGTTGCCGAGGACCTCACCTGGGAGGTCTATCGCGATACGCTGATCGAACAGGCCGAGCAGGGCGTCGACTATTTCACCATCCATGCCGGCGTGCGGCTCGCCTATATTCCGCTGACCGTCAATCGCGTCACCGGCATCGTTTCCCGCGGCGGCTCGATCATGGCCAAGTGGTGTCTGCACCACCACAGGGAGAGTTTTCTCTACGAGCATTTCGAGGAGATCTGCGACATTTGCCGCGCTTACGACGTTTCCTTCTCGCTCGGTGATGGCCTGCGCCCGGGATCGATCGCTGATGCCAACGATGCGGCGCAGTTCGCAGAACTGGAAACGCTCGGCGAGTTAACGAAAATCGCCTGGGCGAAGGATTGCCAGGTGATGATCGAAGGTCCCGGCCATGTGCCGATGCACAAGATCAAGGAAAACATGGACAAGCAGCTCGCGGTTTGCGGCGAGGCGCCTTTTTATACGCTCGGACCGCTAACCACCGATATCGCGCCGGGCTATGACCACATCACATCCGGCATCGGGGCTGCGATGATCGGCTGGTTCGGCACCGCCATGCTCTGCTACGTGACGCCCAAGGAACATCTCGGCCTGCCGGACCGCAACGACGTCAAGGTGGGCGTCATCACCTATAAGATCG
>Ga0102591_1000985_pt1 | contig 43801 bp, 42 predicted proteins | sample AraplaCol_mCL_r2_2_FD_76860 | JGI IMG/M metagenome (GOLD analysis project Ga0102591, IMG submission 76860) | Arabidopsis root microbial communities from North Carolina, USA - plate scrape MF_Col_mCL_r2 (SPADES assembly) (version 2) | ecosystem: Host-associated > Plants > Roots > Endosphere...
GGCGGCCCTGACCGCCGCGCGCAAGAACCGCCGCATGGTCACCATGCACGACTTCGAGCACGCCAAGGACAAGGTCATGATGGGCGCCGAGCGCCGCTCGATGGCCATGAGCGAGGACGAGAAGAAGTTGACGGCCTATCACGAGGGCGGCCACGCCATCGTGGCCCTGAACGTCGCCGTCGCCGACCCGGTCCACAAGGCCACCATCGTGCCGCGCGGCCGGGCCCTGGGCATGGTCATGCAGTTGCCCGAGGGCGACCGCTACTCGATGAGCTACGACATGATGACCTCGCGCCTGGCCATCATGATGGCCGGCCGCGTGGCGGAAGAGCTGATCTTCGGCAAGCACAAGATCACCTCGGGCGCCTCCAGCGATATCAGCGCCGCCACCAGCCTGGCCCGCAACATGGTCACCCGCTGGGGCTTCTCGGACGAGCTGGGCACCGTGGCTTACGGCGACAACCAGGACGAGGTGTTCCTGGGCCACTCGGTGGCCCGCACCCAGAACGTCTCGCCCGAGACCATGATGAAGATCGACAGCGAGGTGCGTCGCCTGGTCAAGGGCGGCGAGGACGAGGCCCGCCAGATCCTGACCGAGAAGCTGGACGGCCTGCACTCGGTGGCCAAGGCGCTGCTGGAGTTCGAGACCCTCAGCGGCGACGAGATCATCGGCGTCATGAAGGGCATCCCGCCCGTCCGCGTCGAGGACGAGAGCAACAAGATGCCGACGGGGCCGGTGGCCTCGGTGCCGGTGTCGACGGGCGTCACCGCCTAGGCCTCGGCGTCTCGAGACCAAGTTGGAAGAGCCGGATCGGTCCGCCGATCCGGCTTTTTCTTTGCGCCGGTTCTTTGCATCCCGGCGGCCACGGCGCTAAGCCTGAAGCGGGGCCGCGACGCGCGGCGGGGAGGCATGACATGAAAAACGCGATCATCGCCCTGGCGGGCGCGACGGCGCTGGCCCTGGCGGGCGGGGCCGCCCAGGCCCAGGCCATCCACAAGGACGGCATGACCGGCCCCGAAGTGGCGGCCTGGCTCCAGAAGGGCGGCTACAAGGCCGTGCTGAGCAAGGACGACGGCGGCGATCCGCTGATCGACAGCGCCGCCGACGGCCACAGCTTCAAGATCTATTTCTACGACTGCGACGCGACCAAGCGCTGCAAGGCGCTGCAGTTCTCGGCCGGCTTCGACCTGAAGTCCGGCCTGACCCTGGCCAAGGCCAACGAGTGGAACCGCAAGAACCGCTATCTGAAGGTCTATCTCGACGACGACGGCGACCCCTACGTCCAGTACGACGTCAACGTGAACGCCGGCCGCACGATCCCGGGCCTGGACGACGACTTCAGCGTCTGGACCGGCATGATCGGCGACTTCACCACGTTCATCGACTGGTAGGACTGCGAACGCCCCCTCCGTCACGTCGCTGCGCGACGCGCCACCTCCCCCGTTGCACGGGGGAGGAGAGGCCGGTTCCGCTTCCTCCTCACCCGCAACGCGGGGGAGGTGGCGCGATGCGAATACGCATCGTGACGGAGGGGGCGTCGCGGGCCTAAAACCCCGTCCATGACATCCCAACACCCTCGCCCCCGCGTCATGGGGATCGTCAACGTCACGCCCGACAGCTTCTCGGACGGCGGGCGGTTCCTCGATCCCGGCGCGGCGCTGGACCAGGCGCGGCGGCTGATCGACCAGGGCGCCGACATCCTCGACATCGGCGGCGAGAGCACCCGGCCCGGCGCGACGCCCGTGCCGGCCGCCGAGGAGATCGCCCGCGTGGTCCCGCTGATCGAGGCGATCCGCGCCACCAGCGACGTCGCCGTCTCGATCGACACCATGAAGCCCGCCGTGGCCCGCGCCGCCGTCGCCGCCGGGGCCACGATCTGGAACGACGTGGCCGCCCTGCGCTTCGCGCCCGATGCGCCCGAGGTCGCCGCCGAGCTGGGCTGCGAGGTGGTGCTGATGCACATGCTGGGCGAGCCGGGGACCATGCAGGACGCCCCGCGCTACGACGACGTCGTCGCCGAGGTCGAGGCCTTCCTGCTGGCCCGCGCCTTCACCGCCATGGCCGCCGGGGTGGCGCGCGAGAAGATCTGGCTCGACCCGGGCATCGGCTTCGGCAAGACCCCGACCCACAACCTGGCCCTGCTGGCCGCCCTGCCGCGGTTCAAGGCCCTGGGCTATCCGATCCTGCTGGGCGCCAGCCGCAAGCGTTTCATCGCCGCCCTGGATCCGCTGGGGGCGGAGGCGGGCGACCGCCTGGGCGGTTCGCTTGCGGCCCACCTGCACGGCGCGGCGGCCGGCGTGGCGGCGGTGCGCGTCCACGACGTGCGCGAGACGTTCCAGGCGCTGACGGTGTGGGGCGCGATCGGCGGTGCGGGCTAGGCCCGCGCCAGCCCCGCCCGCTCCGGCAAGGTCTCCGGCGTCCGCACGTCCCAGGCCAGGCCCAGGCGCTCCAACAGGCGGATGAAGGCGAAGCCCCAGTCGGCTTGCCCGGGATACAATCCCAGCCTCGCCGAGCCCGGCCAGGCGTGGTGGTTGTTGTGCCAGGCCTCGCCCATGGTCGGGATCGCCGCCCAGGGCACGTCGTGTGCCTGGACGCCCGAGGCGGTCACCAGCCAGCGCTGCGGTCCGGTGGTGTGCGCCAGGCGGCCGACGTACCAGTGGCCGGTCACCGACACGCAGACCCGCGCGCAGACGCCCCACAGCAGCCACGACCAGCCGCCCAGCGCGAACAGGACGACCGCCACGGGCAGCTGCTGCAGCATCCAGGTGCGTTCCAGGAAGCGGTAGAACCGGTCGTCGGCGATCCGGGCCGGGATCGCCTGGCGCGGCGCCGCGTCCAGCACCAGCCGGCCGTGCAGGTTCCAGGCGTAGTCGGTCCAGAACCCGGCGCGGTTGGCAAGGTACGGGTGACAGGCCGGCTGGCGCTGGCCCCAGTCGCGCAGGTCGTGGGCGGCGATCATGGCCAGCGGCCCGCTCATGCCGACCAGCGTCCCCAGCCACATCATCAGGCGGTCCAGCCAGGGCGGGCTCTGGAAGCTGCCGTGGATCAGCCGCCGGTGGAAGCCGACGGAATGGCCGATCAGCAGGGTGGCGCCGGTCAGGACCACGAACACGCCGAGCCCGCTCCAGCTGAAGGCGAACGGCGCGGCCAGGGCGCCGGCCAGCATGACGCCCTGCCAGAGCGAGGTCGCCGGCGCCCAGACCACCCGGCCGACCGCGGCGTCGCCGCCCGCGTCCTCGGCGATGGAGTGGACGGCGTAAGGATCGTCGTGAGGGTGCGAATTCATTCGGCGGTTTCCTTCTCGTCCCGGCTCGCCACGACCACCACCCAACCGGCGACGGCGCCGCTCAGGCCAAGGACGATCGTCATGATCAGGAAGGGCTTGGGATCGGCGGCGGAGTGGAGGCCAAGCCCCCGAAGGAGCAGGCTGGACGCCATGAAGGTCGCCAGGCCGCCGAAGGCCGCGCCCGCCCAGGGCGAGCGCCATCCCAGGGCCCACAGCATCCACCAGCCGGGTATGCCGATCATGATCAGGCCGAAGGCCCAGATGGTTAGGGTGGAGACAAGGACCGCGAGCATGACCAGGACCGCGCCGACAAGCATCGATCCGAGGCTTTCCGTCGGCGAGGTGGCGACACCCGAGACCACGATCACCGCGCCCGGAAGGCTGGCCCCCGTCAGCGCGCCGGCGACCAGGCCCCTGATCGCGTTCCGCGGCGGCCAGACGGAGTCGTGACGGGCCATCGCGCTCATCGGTCGGCGCCTTGCGAACCGTAGGCCGCCTGCGCCGTCACCCAGCCCACGACCGCGCCGATCAGGGCCAGCCCGCCGGCTATCGGCAGGAGCCCCCAGGGCTCGTCGGCCAGGCTTGGGTTGAGGCCCAGCCCGAGTATCCAGGACACGATAAGGGTCGCCACGCCGCCGAACCCCGCGCCAACCCCTCGTGAGCGCCATCCCAAGGCGTGCAATGCGGCCCATCCGGGCATGCCGACCACGATCAGTCCGCCGGCCCAGACCGGAAGCGAGAACAGGAAAAACAGGAACGCGACCGCCACGCCGTTCCCGAACGCCTCGAAACCGCCCTGCATCAGGCTGGCGATCGACACCACGACAACGACCGCCGCCGCGAGCAACCCTGATCCCGTGAAGGTTCCGGCGACGATGGCCCCGGCGACCTTTCCAGGCGACAGGGCGGAGGCGCGGCGATCGGTCAGGGCGGCGTCCATGGCGATATCCTCGATTGAAGATAAGCTATTCCTTAAATACCTCATCGCTAATTTGCAAGCGGTTAGCGAAGCGCTTAAATACCTTCCCATGCAGCGCGTGTTCGAAGCCCTCTCCTCGACGGTCCGCCGGAAGATCCTGGCCTATCTGGCCCATGCCGATCTGACGGCGGGGGACATCGCCTCGCGCTTTTCGATCTCCAAGCCGGCGGTGTCGCAACACTTGTCGATCCTGGAGGCGGCGGGCCTGGTGCGCAGCGAGAAGCGCGGCCAGTTCGTGCACTACAGCCTGGTGCGCGACAGCCTGGTCAACACGCTGAACGACTTCGTCCAGGAGGTCTGCCCGGTCTCCAAGCCGCTGAAGACCGAAAGCGCCCGCCTGAAGGACGAGCGCGAGGCCTAGCCGACCGCCGCGCCCATGCTAGCCTTCTTCCAAAAGGGAGGGGCCGATGCTGCGGATCGAACCAGCCGAGGGGCTGCGCCAGGCGGCGCAGGCGGATTGGCGGACGCTGGGCGCCATCACCGCCGAGGCCTTCGCCGCGGACCCGGTCGCCACCTGGACCTTCGACGGCAAGCCCTGCTTGAAGCCCGTGTTCCAGCGCCTGGCGCGGGACGTCTACCTGCCGCGCGGGATCTGCCACCTGGCGGACGGCGACAGGGGCGCGACCATGTGGCTGCCGTCGGGACCGAGCAAGGAACTGCCGCCGCTGTCGCTGCTGGGCGCGGCGGCCCGGCTGCTGGTCGACGGCGGGCCCAAGGCCATGAAGCGCGCCCTGGCCGTCGACGCCGAGATGGTGCGCCGCAAGCCCAAGGCGCCCCACGTCTACCTGTTCACCATCGGCGTGCTGGCCGAGGCGCGCGGCAAGGGGCTGGGACGGCGGCTGCTGGCGCCGGTCCTGGCCGGCTGCGACGCGGCGGGCCTGCCGGCCTATCTGGAGAACAGCAATCCGGCCAACACCCCGCTCTACGAAGGGGCGGGATTCCGCATGCTGGAGGTCTTCGCCCCCGCGCCCGGCGCCCCGCCGCTGGCGGCGATGTGGCGGGAGCCGCGCGCCTGACTCAGGCCTCTTGCGTCCGTCCCCTTGCGTCCAGGGGCGAAACCGCCAAGCTGCGCGACCTAGTCGGGAGACCCCATGCGTTCCGTTCTCATCGCCGCCGCGCTCGCCGCCCCCCTGGCCCTGGCCGGCCCCGCATTCGCCGCCGAGCCCGCGCCCAAGCCGGCCAAGGTCCAGCCCGTCCTGAAGACCGTCGCCGCCGATGTCGACGCCGAGGCGCTGGAGGCCACGATCCGGTCGCTGGTGGGCTTCGGCACCCGCCACACCCTGTCCGACACCAAGTCGGACACCCGGGGCATCGGGGCGGCCCGGCGCTGGACGGCGGCCCGGTTCGCGACGATTTCCAAGGACTGCGGCGGCTGCCTGACGGTCGAGACGCCCAGCAAGACCTTCACCGGCAAGCGGGCGCCGAACGGCGTCGAGATCGTCGACGTGCTGGGAATCCAGCGCGGGACCACCGATCCGGACCGGGTGGTGATCATCGCCGGTCACATCGACAGCCGGATCAACGACGTGATGGACGCCACGACCGACGCGCCCGGCGCCAACGACGACGGCTCGGGCGTGGCGGCGGTGCTGGAGGCGGCGCGGGTGCTGTCCAAGCACAAATTCCCGGCCACCATCGTCTATGCGGTGCTGTCGGGCGAGGAGCAGGGCCTGTTCGGCGGCCAGCTGCTGGCCCAGACCGCCAAGGAGAAGGGCTGGAAGGTCGAGGCCGACCTCAACAACGACATCGTCGGCAATGTCCACGGCATCGGCGGGACCGTGGACCGGACCCACGTGCGGGTGTTCTCGGAAGGCACCAAGGCGGTCGAGACGCCGGAACAGGCCAACACCCGGCGCTACAACGGCGGCGAGGTCGACAGCCCGTCGCGCAACCTGGCCCGGTTCATGGACGGCCTGGCCGACCGCTATGTGAAGGGGCTGGACGTGGTGATGGTCTACCGCACCGACCGCTACGGCCGGGGCGGCGACCAGGTGCCGGTGCTGGAGGCCGGCTATCCGGCCGTGCGGGTCACCGAGGCGGCCGAGCACTACGACCGCCAGCACCAGACCGTCCGCACCGAGAACGGCCGGGCCTATGGCGATGTGATCGAGGGCGTGGACTTCCCGTATCTGGCCCAGGTGACGCGGCTGAACGCCGTGACCCTGGCCGCCCTGGCCTCGGCCCCGGCCCCGCCGTCGGGCGTCAAGATCGAGGGCGCGGTCAGCGCCGACACCAAGGTCTCGTGGACGGCCGTCCCGGGCGCGGCCGGCTACCGCGTCTGGTGGCGCGGCACGACCGAGCCGCGGTGGAGCCGCGCGCGGGCGGTCGGGGCGGAGACCTCGACGACGCTGAAGAATGTGGTGATCGACGACTGGTTCTTCGGGGTGTCGTCGGTGGGCGCCGACGGCTGGGAGAGCCCGGTTGTGTTCCCCGGGGCGGCGGGGAGCTTCGAGAGCGTGGGGAAGTAGGTCCGGACGTCGGGCTGTAGCCACTTGCCCCCTACGGACCGCTTCGCGGTCGTCTTCCCCATAGGGGGAAGAGCCGCGCGGCGAAGGCTCCGCCCCCTACGGGGGCGGACAGGCGACGAAGTCGCCAGGTGGGGGCAAGTGGGTGAGCCACCGTCCAAGGCGCCTACCCCATACCCCCGACTCCCCGCTAGAAGAGCCCATGACCAGCGCCCCCCACCAAGGCCGCGTGCTCGTCCTCGCCGGATCGGATTCCGGCGGCGGGGCGGGGATCCAGGCCGACATCAAGACCATCACCGCCCTGGGCGGCTACGCGGCCACGGCGATCACGGCGATCACCGTGCAGAACACCCTGGGCGTCACCGGCGTCCATCCGATCCCGCTGGACATCGTCGAGGCCCAGGCCCGCGCCGTGCTGGACGACATCGGGGCCGACGCCTTCAAGACCGGCATGCTGGGCGACGCCGCCACGGTCGAGGTCGTGGCCCGGGTGCTGGACAGCGCCCCAAAAACACGAAATGGGGCCGTCCCCGCCGTCATCGATCCGGTGATGATCGCCAAGGGCGGGGCCTCGCTGCTGGCGCAGCAGGCGATCGGGGCGCTGAAGAGCCTGCTGGTCCCGCGCGCCGCCCTGCTGACCCCCAATGCCCCCGAGGCCGCCGCCCTGACCGGCCTGACGGTCGAGACCACCGACGACCTGCGCCGGGCCGGCGAGGCCCTCTTGGAGCTGGGCGCCCACGCGGTGCTGATGAAGGGCGGCCACGTCGCGGGCGAGCGGGTCGTGGACCTGCTGATCACCCGCCAGGGCGAGACCGCCTTCGAGGGCGAGCGGATCGAGACCCGCCACACCCACGGCACCGGCTGCACCTTGGCCAGCGCCTGCGCCACGGGCCTGGCCCAGGGCCTGGGCCTGACGGAGTCGGTGGCCCGGGCCTGGAACTACGTCCACGAGGCCATGCTGCGCGCTCCGGGCTTCGGGGCGGGGCACGGTCCGCTGGATCATGCGTGGGGGGTGCGGAAATGAGCGATCTGGAAGCCCGCCTCGTCGACATCGTCCGCAGCGTCCCGACCACGATGCAGGTGCTGCGCACGGCCCGAGACCTGGGCCTGCCCGACGCCATGGTGTTTTCCGGCGCCGTCTACCAGCCGGTCTGGAACCACCTGACCGGCCGGGCGCCGGACTACGGAATCAAGGACTACGACGTGGCCTATCACGACGCGTCCGACACCTCGTACGAGGCCGAGGACGTGGTCATCAAACGGGTGGCCGCCGCGTTCGAGCCGCCGCTGCGCGACTTGGTCGAGGTGCGCAACCAGGCCCGCGTCCATCTGTGGTTCGAGAAGAAGTTCGGGGCCGACGAGCCCTATCCGCCGCTGGAGTCCAGCGCCGAGGCCCTGAAGCGCTTCGTGGCCACGGCCTTCTGCGTGGGCGTGCGGATGGAGGCCGACGACAGCCTGTCGGTGTTCGCGCCGTTCGGCCTGGACGACCTGTTCGCCCTGTATCTGCGGCCCAACCCGCTGCGGGTGAAGGGGGCGGGCGGCTGGGCGCGCACGACGGGCTCGGCCCAGGCGCGCTGGCCGGAGATCACGGTCGAGGGGCAGTGAAGACCCCCTCAGTCGCTCCGCGACAGCTCCCCCAGAGGGGGAGCATCTGCTCGGCGTAGATCCTCCCCCTCTGGGGGAGGTGGCCCGAAGGGCCGGAGGGGGAGCCGCCGCTACATTGTCCCGCGTGACAATGTTCGAATTGATCCATGCTGGGGCGATGGTTAGGCGTTGAGGAACAGGAGCCCCGCCATGCGCCAGTGGACCGTCGACGCCTTCGCCTCCGGCCCGTTCAAGGGCAATCCGGCCTGCGTGGTCGAGCCGTTCGACGCCTGGCCCGAGACGGCCTGGATGCAGGCCCTGGCGGCCGAGAACAACCAGGCCGAAACCGCCTTCCTGCTGCGCACCGCCGATCCGGCGCGGTTCGGCCTGCGCTGGTTCACCCCGACGGTCGAGGCCCCGATCTGCGGCCACGCCACCCTGGCCAGCGCCCATGCCCTGTTCGAGGAGCTGGGCGTCGACGTCCCGCTGCTGACCTTCGACACCCTGTCGGGCGCGCTGACCGTGCGCCGGGTCGACGGTGTGTTCGGCGGGCGGGGGCTGGAGATGGACTTCCCGGCCGATCCGCCGCGGCGGGTCGAGGCGGGGCGGGACCTGGCCAAGGCCCTGGGCGTGGAGCCCCTGGAGGTCTGGGCGGGGCAGTACCTGCTGGCCGTGGTCGCCGACGAGGCGACGGTGCGCGGGCTGTCGCCCGACCTGGCGTTGCTGAACACGGTCGGCGGCGGCCTGGCCAAGGGCGGGGCGGGTCAGGCGATCGTCGCCGCCCTGGCCGATCCGGGGCGGGACTACGCGGTGGTCAGCCGGTTCTTCGCGCCGGGCTGCGGCATTCCCGAGGACCCGACCACGGGCTCGGCCCACTGCATCCTCATGCCGTTCTTCGGCGAGCGGCTGGGGGCGGCGACCCTGCGGTTCCACCAGGCCTGCCCCGGGCGGGGCGGGGACCTGGAATGCGAAAACCGCGGCGCGCGCGTTCTGTTGCGCGGCCGCGGCTTCACGATGGTGGAGAGCCGGCTGAGGGTGGAACCGGCTCTCCGTTAGCCCTCACGGGCCTAGTAGCGACGGCCGTAGCGGTCGCCGTCGTGGCGCTCGTAGCGGATCTGGGCGCTGATGCGGTCGTAGCGGCGATCCAGGTCGGCGCGTTCCCAGCCGCTCAGGCCGCCGCGACGATAGCGGCTTTCCAGACGGGCGGTTTCACGCAGGTCGCCCTTCAGGCGCCAGGCTTCGTTGCGAGTCAGGCCGCCGCTGCGGATGCCCATGTCGATCCGCTGGTCCAGGCGGGCGACACGGTCGCCGCCGACGTCCTGGTAGCCGCGGTCATAACCACGGTCGTAGCCGGGACCGGGGCCATAGGCCTGGGCCGAGGCGACAGCGGGGACGGCGGCGGCGACAGCCGAGACCGCGGCGATCGAAAGCAGAATCTTTTTCATCGGTACGGTTCCTCTTGAACATTTCCGACGCCCGACGGGGACGACGTTGACGACAAGAGACCACACCCAGCCTGAAGCGGTTCTGAGCCGCTCGTTATGTTCTGTTCAGGTACCTGAACACCCCAAACGCCCGCTCATCCCGGCGAATGCCGGGACCCAGATCCCAAGGCGTCTGGGCTGGTTGGATGAACGCCGAGCTTCTGGAGCCCGCCACACCGTTATTCCATCTGGGTCCCGGCATTCGCCGGGATGAGCGGAGCTGTTAAGCCGCAGCCGTCTTCGCGCCGTCGCGCCGGGCGATGGCCACGGCGGTCTCGATGGCGTCGTACAGCTTGGTGACCTCGATCGGCTTGGCGACGTGGCCGTCCATGCCGGCGGCCATGTAGCCCTCGACCTGGTGGACCAGGGCGTTGGCGGTGACCGCGACGATCGGGATGCGCTTGCGGCTCTCGCTGACCTCGAGCGCGCGGATGGTGCGGGCCGCCTCGACGCCGTCCATCACCGGCATGTGGATGTCCATCAGGACGATGTCGTGGCCGCCGCGCTTCCAGGCTTCGACGCAGGCCGCGCCGTCGGCCACCAGCTCGACCTCGGCGCCCAGCGGGGCCAGGACGGCGGCGATGACCTTCTGGTTGGTCGGATTGTCGTCGGCGGCCAGCACCCGCAGGCGGCGCTCGGATTCGATCGGCGGCGGGGCCGCCTCGACCTGGGCCGGCACGGTCGCCTCGCCGCGCGGCATGGCCACCACGACGGTGAAGGTCGAGCCCTGGCCCTCGCGGCTCTGCACATGCACGCCGCCGCCCATCAGGGTGGCCAGCTCGTTGCAGATCGACAGGCCCAGGCCCGAGCCGCCGAACCGGCGGGTGGTCGAGCTGTCGGCCTGGACGAACTTGTCGAACAGGCGGGGCAGGGTCTCGGCGTCGATGCCGATGCCGGTGTCGACCACGTCGACGCGCAGGCCGCTGCCGTCGTCGGCCGAGGCGAAGCGCACCGAGACGCTGCCTTCCAGCGTGAACTTCAGGGCGTTGGAGACCAGGTTGCCCAGGATCTGGCGCAGGCGGTCGGCGTCGCCGCGCCACGAACCCAGGGCTTCGGGCGCGACGAAGACGCCGAACTCCAGGTTCTTGGCCCGGGCCTGGGTGGTGTAGGACTCGCGGACCGACAGGGCCAGGCTGGCCAGGTCGAAGTCGCGCTCCACCAGGTCCAGGCGCCCGGCCTCGATCTTCGACAGGTCCAGCACGTCGTTGAGCACCGACAGCAGCAGGCCGCCGGATTCGCGGATCACCGACAGGCGCTCGCGCTGGGCGGGGCTGAGCTCGCCCATGGCCATCACCTCGGTCATGGCCAGCACCCCGTTCAGCGGGGTGCGGATCTCGTGGCTCATATTGGCCAGGAAGTGCGACTTCAGGACATTGGCGGCGTTGGCGTCGTCGCGCGCCTTGACCAGTTCGGCCATGGCGCCGCGCAGGTCGTGGTCGTTGATCTCCAGCCGCGAGACCAGATGGTTGAAGCTGTCGGTCAGGCTCTGGAAGACGTCGTCGTCGGCGGCCTGCTCCACCGGCTTGAACTGGCCGTTGGCGGCCACCTCGCGCATGGCGTTGGACAGGCGCTCCATCGGCTTGGTCATGCGGCGGGCCAGGCCGTTGGCCAGCAGGATCGCCAGGCCGGCCGAGCCGAAGAACAGGGTGCCGGTCAGGGCCAGGTCGCGGGCCACGATGTCGGTCAGGCTGGGGCGACGGGCCGCCAGGGACAGGGTGCCGACCTGGCGCGAACCCAGCTTCACGGGGCGGACCAGGGTGTCGACTTCGGAATCCTTGGCCGCGCCCACCTGGGCCACGGGCTGGCCGCTCATGTCGATCAGGCTGACGGAGACGACGTTGGGCGCCTTGGCCACCGCCTCGAGGGCGCGATAGACGCCGACGGTGTTGTGGTCGGCCATCGGCGCGGCGGCGCCGGCCGCCACCATCTGGGCCAGGATTTCATGATTGGCCCGCGATTCCTGGCGGGCGACGCTCCACTGCTGGACCATGAAGCATAGGCAAGCCGCCAGCAGCGCGACCACCGTGGTGGTCAGCGCGACAGCCGAAATCCGCGCCTGCAGAGGCGCGTGAGTCGCGGCTTCAGAGCTGCGGCTGTCGTCGATCATTTCCCGTCCCAGGAGAATCCTAGAGGTCGAGCTTGCCCCAATCTTCCTAACGCTTCGCTTCCAAGATACAGCGGCCCCGCGACAAAACAACGTTAACGCGCATTTCTCATTGCACAGTTCTTAACTTTTCGTTTACCTCTATCCTTAGTCTTTCATTAAGGAGATGGGGCGTGGAAAAGGTTTTTGTCGTCAAGCGTGTGGCCAGCAAGCTGCATGGGACCGAGGCCGCGATCGACGCGGCGATGGTGCAAACCGCCGAAATGATGTCGGAACTCGTCCAAGCCCGTAAGGATCTGGGCCTGTCGCCGACCTTCGCCGCCGACGTCACCAGCAAGGTGATCGCGGCCATGTCCGCTCTGTCGGAAGCTCGCGAAGCCATGGTCTCGGCTCACGCCGACCTGGATGAAAAGCGTCTGCGTCTGGGCGTCCGCACCAAGATGATCGGCTGGGACATGAAGGACGGTTCGTTCGCTTCGGCCGACGTCCAAGGCTCCGAGCGGATCGCCGAAGCCGGCTAATCGAAGCCAGCTAAGCAATATTGCAAGAGTTTAATCCCTAGGGTCTCTAATTCGCGTTAGAGACTCTAGGGATGCACCTGCAAATCGCACCTCTGCTGGGATGGAGCGCCACCTTCTTGGTGTGCGGCTTGGCGTGGATCAAAGGGTCCGCGGCCGAGCGCTGGGGCAGCTTGATCGTGCTGGCCGGATCGGTGGTCGCCCTGATCATCCAGATGGTCCTGCCCCCGCGGCCCGAGGCGATCGCCCTGCTGCTGTCCGAAGGGCTCTATAGCCTCGCTTTCCTGATGCTGGCCCTGCGCTACACCAGCCCCTGGCTGGGCGGCGCGATGCTGCTGCAGGCCACGCAGTTCGGCCTGCACGCCTACTACATCGTCGCCGAGCGCAAGCACGACCTGACCTACGGGATCGTCAACAACCTGAATTCCGCCGGGGTGCTGGTCTGCATCCTGTTCGGGATTTTCGCCTCGGCGCGCCGCCGGGCCCGCGCCGCAAAATAATTGCCTGGTACGGACGATTTGTCCGTCGCGCGGCAAAATCTCTCCTTGCCTTCGTCGCCGAAACGGGGTTTCTCGCCGGCGGGCCACATCCCCCCAACGGGATGCAGTCCATCTGTAAGGATGGGAGACATCGCTATGACCACGACCCTCGCCAAGCCGGCGATCCGCCCGGCTCGTCCCGAGTTCTCTTCCGGCCCCTGCGCCAAGCGCCCCGGCTGGACCCCCGAAAATCTCAGAAACGCCGTATTGGGCCGGTCGCACCGCTCCAAGCTGGGCAAGGGCCGCCTGAAGGCCGCCATCGACCAGACGCGCGAAGTGCTGGAAGTCCCCGCCGACTTCCTGATCGGCATCGTCGCCGGTTCGGACACCGGCGCCGTCGAGATGGCGATGTGGTCGATGCTGGGCGCCAAGCCCGTGCAGCTGCTGGCCTTCGAGTCCTTCGGCAAGGACTGGGTCACCGACGTGACCAAGCAGCTGAAGCTGCCGAACGTGGAAGTGCTCGACGCGCCCTACGGCCAGCTGCCCGACACTTCCAAGGTCGATCCGGCCAAGGACCTGGTCTTCACCTGGAACGGCACCACCTCGGGCGTCCGCGTCCCGAACGCCGACTTCATCAGCGCCGATCGTGAAGGCATCACCATCTGCGACGCCACCAGCGCCGCCTTCGCCCAGGACCTGGACTGGACGAAGCTCGATGTCGTGACCTTCTCCTGGCAGAAGGCCCTGGGCGGCGAAGGCGCGCACGGCGTGCTGATCCTGTCGCCCCGCGCCGTGGCTCGCCTGGAGAGCTACACCCCCGCCTGGCCGATGCCGAAGCTGTTCCGCATGACCAAGGGCGGCAAGATCGCGGCCGACATCTTCGAAGGCGCGACGATCAACACGCCGTCGATGCTGTGCGTCGAGGACGCGCTGGACGCCCTGAAGTGGGCTTCGTCCATCGGCGGCCTGCAGGCCATGCAGGCCCGCGCCGACCAGAACCTGGCCGTCATCGCCGACTGGGTGGCCAAGACCCCGTGGGTCGAGTTCCTGGCCGCCACGCCGGAAATCCGCTCCAACACCTCGGTGTGCCTCAAGGTCGTCGATCCCAAGATCACGGCTCTGTCGGACGACGCCCAGGCCGACTTCGCCAAGAAGCTGGCCGCGCTGCTCGAGAAGGAGGGCGCCGCCCTCGATATCGGCGGCTATCGCGACGCCCCGGCCGGCCTGCGCATCTGGTGCGGCGCCACCGTCGACGCCTCGGACCTCGAGGCCCTGACGCCTTGGCTTGACTGGGCCTTCGCCTCGGTCTCGGCCGAACTGGCCGCCGCCTAAATCGCGTCCTCCCTCCCCCTCGACGGGGGAGGGACCAGCGGCCCTGCCGCTTCAGCCCACACCCCAATTCCGTCCTTCCGGCAGCCGGAAGGCCCGAAAATCAGAGAGCTCCCATGACCGCTCCCCGCGTCCTCATCGCCGACAAGCTGAGCCCCGCCGCCGTCGACATCTTCAAGAACCGCGGCCTGGACTTCGACATCAAGGTCGGCCTGTCGAAAGACGAACTGATCGCCGTGATCGGCGACTATGACGGCATCGCCATCCGCTCGGGCGCCAAGCTCGACAAGGACGTGATCGCCGCCGCCCACAAGCTGCGCGTCATCGCCCGCGCCGGCATCGGCGTCGACAATGTCGACATCCCGGCCGCCACGGCCAAGGGCATCGTGGTGATGAACACGCCCTTCGGCAACTCGATCACCACGGCCGAGCACGCCATCGCCATGATGTTCGCCCTGGCTCGCCAGCTGCCCGCCGCCGACGCCTCCACCCAGGCCGGCAAGTGGGAGAAGAACCGCTTCATGGGCGTGGAGCTCTACGCCAAGACCCTGGGCCTGATCGGCGCCGGCAACATCGGCGGCATCGTCGCCGACCGGGCTCTCGGCCTGAAGATGAAGGTCGTGGCCTACGACCCCTTCCTGTCGCCGGAACGCGCCATCGAGATCGGCGTCGAGAAGGTCGAGCTGGACGAGCTGCTGGCGCGCGCGGACGTCATCACCCTGCACACCCCGCTGACCGACAAGACGCGCAACATCCTGTCGGCCGAGAACCTGGCCAAGACCCGCAAGGGCGTGCTGATCGTCAACTGCGCCCGCGGCGGCCTGGTCGACGAAGTCGCCCTGCGCAAGCTGCTGGACGACGGCCATGTGGGCGGCGCGGCCTTCGACGTGTTCGTCACCGAGCCGGCCAAGGAAAACCCGCTGTTCGGCTCGGACAAGGTGGTGGCCACCCCGCACCTGGGCGCCAGCACCAGCGAGGCCCAGGAGAACGTGGCCCTGCAGGTCGCCGAGCAGGTCAGCGATTACCTGCTGACCGGCGCGGTCACCAACGCCCTGAACAGCCCGTCGATCACGGCCGAAGAAGCGCCCAAGCTGAAGCCGTTCGTGGCCCTGGCCGAGAAGATCGGCGCCCTGGCCGGCCAGATGGTCGACTTCGGCATCAAGGCCATCGACATCGCCTACGAAGGCGAGGTCAGCAACCTCAACGTCAAGCCGATGACCTCGGCGGCCCTGGCCGGCGTGCTCAAGCCGATGCTGGCCGAGATCAATATGGTTTCGGCCCCGGCCGTGGCCAAGGAGCGCGGCATCACCGTCTCGGAAAGCCGCCAGGAGGTCAGCCCCACCTATGACAGCCTGATGCGCATCACCATCACCACCGAGAAGGGCAAGCGCGCCTTCGCCGGCACGGTGATCGCCGGCGCGCCGCGCATGGTCGAGGTCAAGGGCATGGAGCTGGACGCGGGCTTCGCCCCAGCCATGCTCTACATCAACAACCTGGACAAGCCGGGCTTCATCGGCGCCCTGGGCATGCTGCTGGGCGAGGCGGGCGTCAACATCGCCACCTTCAACCTGGGCCGCCTGTCGGCCGATGAGGACGCCATCGCCCTGGTCGGCGTCGACCAGGCCCCGGACGAGACCCTGCTGGCCAAGATCCAGGCCCTGCCGCACGTCAAGGAAGCGCGCGCTCTGAAGTTCTAGGTTCGAAGTACAGCCCCCGGCCTCGCGCCGGGGGCAAGTCTTTTGGGGGAATGGTCATGGACCTGTCGGACGAGCGGTGGCCTGGCCTGAAGGGCGGCTACAGGCTTCCTTACGATCCCCGCGCGGCCCTGCGAGCCCTGAAGATCGACCAGGACGCCGACGCGGCTTGGTCCGAGCTTTGGGAAGAGCTGCACCATCAGGACGACGTCGACATCGCCTCCTATGCGGCGATGCCTCTGATCGCCGACCTGGCCGAGGCCGGCAAGACGGGGGCCTGGAACGCCTGGGCTTTGGCTGTGACGATCGAGCTGGCCCGCGCCAATACCCGTAATCCGCCAATTCCTGATTGGCTGGCGCCCGGCTATGAAGATGCCTGGAGGCGGCTCGGCGCGGCGGCCGTGGCCGCTTTACCGCAAGCTCAGGACCCGCTGGTTGTACGCAGCCTCTTGGCCGTGATCGCCATTCACAAGCGACTGCCTGTTCTAGGAAAATTGGCCGCCGATTTTTCGGAGGAGGAACTGCGAGAGATTTTGGGTGGGGCCTTCGCGGGCTAGCCTCGGGCTCAACCAGTTTTCCGTGCAGGAGCGTCGCGAAAGCGGTGAAGCCAGCCGGCCCGCCATTTCCAAGCCTCACCGGAACGGCTAGGTGCGGGGGAGTCAATCCGGAGCCTTGATGTCCATCCGCGCCCGCAAGATCAACCGCATCATCTTCATCGTCTTCCTGGCCGCCTCGGCCTACGCCCTGGCCCGCGCCCTGCTGCCCGACGACGACAGCATCGGCCTGATCCCGTGGGACAAGGCCAAGCACTTCATCGTCTTCTACGTGCTGGCCATCCTGGCCGCCCTGGCCCTGCCGCAGAGCCGGCTGCATCGCATCGGCCTGGTCATTCTGGCGTTCGGCGGGGCGATCGAAATCCTGCAGGCCCTGGTCGGCCGTGACGCCTCCTGGCTGGACCTGTTTGCCGACGGCTGCGGCATCAGCGCCGCCTTCGGACCGATGCTGGTCAGCCAGTGGTGGCGGGGTAAGGCGCGGTTCTGATCTTTCATATGATCCGCTCATCCCGGCGAATGCCGGGACCCAGATCCTAAAGCTGGATGGCGGGTTGGAAAGGCTCAGCGTTCTTGGCGTTAGCCACACCGCCATTCCATCTGGGTCCCGGCATTCGCCGGGATGAGCGGCTATTGAAAGTGCTCAGAACCTCCCGCCCAGCCCCGCCCTTGAACCGCGCCGCTCCAGCCCGGGCTTCGCGGCGCAGCGGCTCCAGCCCACCGATCCCTTCGGCCTTCAGGGCGTCCGCCAGCGAGACGTCCCACTGCCCAAAGGTCGAGGCGCGGTCGGCGCGTAGGCAGACCTGGGGGAAGGCGGCGATCTGGGCGGCCAGGGCTTGGGCCGCCGCCAAGGCCTGACCCGCCGGGACCACGCGGTCGGCCAGGCCCCAGCTCAGCGCCTCGGCGGCATGGACCGCGCGACCGGTCAGGATCATGTCCAGCGCCCGGCCCTGACCGACGATGCGCGGCAGCCGCACCGTGCCGCCGTCGATCAGCGGCACGCCCCAGCGCCGGCAGAACACGCCGAAGATCGCCGCCTCCGAGGCCACCCGCAGGTCGCACCACAGGGCCAGCTCCAGCCCGCCGGCCACCGCGTGACCCTCGACGGCGGCGATTACCGGCTTCGAGAGCAGCCGCCGCGTCGGCCCCATCGGACCCTCGCCAACGGGGTCGTAGCGCTCGCCTTCACCGGAGGCCGCCACGGCCAGGTCGAACCCGGCGCAGAAGGTCCCGCCCGCGCCGGTCAGCACGGCCACGGCGGCGGTCTCGTCGGCCTCGAAGGCGGCGAAGGCCTCACGCAGGGCGAGGGCCGTGCTGGGGTTCACCGCGTTACGCTTGTCCGGACGGTTGATCGTGACGGTCCAGACGGGGCCGTCCTGGGTCAGTTCGACTTCGGCCATCTTCTATCTCCGCTCATCGCGGAATGGGCAGGCTCACCAGCTGTCCACCCGCACCTCCCAAGGCCGCGTCACGCCGGCCGCCGCATCGAGGCCGCCCAGGATCCAGCGGCGGGTGTCGGCGGGGTCGATCACGGCGTCGATCTCCAGGGCCGCGGCCATGCTGGTCGCCTTGCCGGCCGCGTAGAGCCGCGCCACCAGCTGGTCGTAGAGCGCCTTCTGCTTGGCCGGATCGGTTTCGGCCTCCAGTTCCTTGCGGTAGCCTAGCCGAACCGCGCCCTCCAGGCCCATGCCGCCGAACTCGCCCGTCGGCCAGGCGGCGATGAACAGCGGAGCGTGAAAGCTGCCGCCCGCCATGGCCTGGGCGCCCAGGCCGTAGCCTTTGCGGGTGACCACGGTCAGCAGCGGCGTGCGCAGCTTGGCCCCTGCGATGAACTGGCGGCTGACCCGGCGGACGGCCCCCGCGTCCTCGCTCTCCGGCCCGACCATGAAGCCGGGGGTGTCGCACAGGGAGAGGACCGGCAGGCTGAAGGCGTCGCACAGCTGCAGGAACCGCGCGGCCTTCTCGGCGCCGTCGCCGTCGATGGCCCCGCCCAAGTGGCGCGGATCGTTGGCGATCAGGCCCATGGGGCGTCCCTCGATGCGGACGAGGCCCGTGATCATCCCCGCCGCGAAGCCGCCGCGCAGTTCGAGGAACGAACCGGTGTCGACCAGGCCCGCGATTAGCGCCCGCACGTCGTAGACCCGCAAGCGGTTCTCCGGCACGGCTCGGCGCAGCAGGCGCTGGTCGGGGCAAGTCCAGTCAGTCAGCGAGCCTTGGAAGTAAGAGAGGGCCTGCTTGGCCATGCGCGTGGCGTGGGCCTCGTCGTCGGCCAGGATGTCGATCACGCCGTTGGCCCACTGGTGCGCCGCCGGGCCGATCTGCTCGGGCCGGAACACGCCTAGCCCGCCCCCCTCGATCATGGCCGGACCGCCCATGCCGAGATTGCTGTCCTTGGTGGCGATGATGATCTCCGACAGCCCCGCGATCGCCGCGTTGCCCGCGAAGCAGCGGCCGGCGACGATGGCGATCTTGGGCACCACGCCCGACAGGGCCGCGAGACTCCGGAAGGTCGGCACGTCCAGCCCGGCCACCGCCGTGGTGTCGGTGTCGCCCGGCCGCCCGCCGCCGCCCTCGGCGAACCAGACGATCGGCAGGCGCTGCTGCTCGGCCACGGCCAAGAGGCGGTCGGACTTGCGGTGGTTCATCGCCCCCTGCGTGCCGGCCAGCACGGTGAAGTCGTAGGCCAAGGCCGCGACCCGGGCCTTGTCCGGCGTAAACAGCGCGCCGTTGACCGTGCCCACCCCGGTGATCAGCCCGTCGGCGGGCGTGGCGGCGATCAGGTCCTCGGTCGAGCGCCGGCGCTTCTGCGCGGCGATGGCCAGGGCACCGTACTCCAGGAAGCTGCCGGGATCGAGCAGGTCGTCGATGTTCTCGCGGGCCGTGCGATGGCCGGTCTTGCGGCGCTTGGCCACCGCTTCGGGCCGGGCCTCGTCCAGGGTGAAGCGGTGGCGGGCGATGACCTCGGCGTGGTCCGCGCGGATGGCGTCGGGGTCGATCGCCTCGGCCGCCAGGGCCTCGCCGCCCTCGACCTCGGCGGGTTCCAGATAGAGCAGGGGCTGGCCGGGCTTCACCGCCTCGCCGGGCGCGACCGCGATCCGCACCACCCGGCCGCTCGTCTCGGCATGGACCAGGTGCTCCATCTTCATGGCTTCCAGCACAGCCACCGCCTGGCCCGGCCGCACCAGGTCGCCTTCCACGACCTCGACCACGCCGACCAGCGCCTGGAGCGGGGCGACGACCGCGCCGTCTTCCGCGCCGAACGCGGGGCTGGCGGCCGGCGCGCCGACGGCCTCGAACAGCCGCCCGGCCTCGCGGTCGATGAAGTCGGTGGTCGCGGTTCCGTCGGTGGTCGCCGGCTCGGCCAGCAGGACGCGCAACAGGGGACCGGTAGTGGCGACGCCCTCGATCCGGAATTCGGCCAGGGCGCGGTTCGCGCGCGCCGCCGCCTCGGCCGGCGTCCGCCCGCGCCCGATGATCTTAGCCAGCAGGCTGTCATAGGCGCCGGTCACGACCAGTCCCGCCGCGCCCGCCCCGTCGACCCGCACGCCGGGACCGCCCGGCGGCTGGTAGGCGGTGATCGTGCCGGTCGAGGCCTGGGGCGTCCCGTCGGCGGCCAGGGTCTCCAGATTGACCCGGCCTTCGATGGCGTAGCCCTGGGCGTGAGGCGTCGTGGCCAAGCCGACATCCACCAGGCTGGCCCCGCCGGCCAGCTCGAACTGGGCCCGGACCAGGTCGACGCCCGTCACCTCCTCGGTCACCGTATGCTCGACCTGGAGCCGGGCGTTGACCTCGATGAAGGCGAAGCCGCCGTCCGGATCGACCAGGAACTCCACCGTCGCCAGGGTGCGATAGCCGGCGCACAGGCGGACGGCGGCGTCGAACAGGGCGGCGCGGGTCTCGTCCGGCAGGTTGGGGGCGGGGGCGATCTCGACCAGCTTCTGGCGGCGCCGCTGCAGCGAGCAGTCGCGGTCGCCCACGGCGATCACCTGGAGGCCGTCGCCGGCCACCTGCACCTCGATGTGGCGGGCGTCCTCCATCAGCCGCTCGGCATAGAGCGCGCTGTCGCCGAACGCGGCCTGCGCCTCGCGAGCGCAGGTCTCGAAGGCGGGCTCGACCTCGGCCGCGTCGCGCACCGGCCGCATGCCGCGCCCGCCGCCGCCGGCCGAGGCCTTCAGCATCATCGGGCCGTGATGGGCGAAGAACCTCTGGGCGCCGGGCAGGTCCAGGGCGCCGGTGCCCTCGATCAGCGGCACGCCCTTGGCCAGGGCCAGACTGCGGGCCAGGGCCTTGTCGCCGAAGGTCTCCAGGTGGACGGGCGAGGGGCCGACGAAGGTGATCCCCGCCGCCGCGCAGGCCTTCGCCAGGGCCGGGTTCTCGGCCAGGAAGCCGTAGCCGGGATGCAGGACGTCGCATCCAGTGGCCTGGGCGGCGCCGATGACGGCGGCGATGTCGAGATAGGCGCGCGGGCCGGCGGCGGGCAGGGCGGTCGCCGCGTCCGCCGCCGCCACGTGCGGGGCGTCGACCTCGTCGGTGGCGAACACCGCCACGCTGGCTATGCCCAGCTCCGCCGCCGCCCGGGCGATGCGGATGGCGATCTCGCCGCGATTGGCGATCAGCACGCGCGTGAAGGGCAGGGCGAAGGACATGGGCGCTCCCGGTCGGCTTCATACGGCCGTTTGCCGCACAATGACGGGGGCGGCTTGACTCTCCAACCCCGGAAGATCAGAACAAAAGTGGAACATGGAGAAGTGAGATGCCCGGGGCGAAACCCGCCCTTTCGGCTTTGAGAGCCCAGATCGCCGCCCTGGAAGCGGGGACTCGGACTCCGCCTCCCGTCCTGCCGTTCGGCGACCCGCGCATCGACGGCTGCTTCCCGGCCGGCGGCCTGCAACGCGGCGGCTGGCACGAGGTGGGCGGTTCCGGACTGGAGGAAGAGACGGGCGCTGCGCCCGCCGCCTTCACCGCTCTCATGCTGCGGCCCCTGACCGCCCAGGGCGCGGTGGTCTGGGTGATGCGGCGCGACGACCTGCACGCCCCGGGCCTGGTCAATCTGGGTTTCCCGGTCCGCCGCCTGATCCAGGTGCGGGCCCGCGACGAGGCCGAGGTGCTGGCGGTGCTGGAGGACGCCCTGGCCACGGTCGGCGTCGCCGCCGCGATCGGCGAGGCCGAAAGCCCCGACCTCAAGGCCGGCCGCCGCCTGCAACTGGCCTGCGAGCGGCGGGGGGCGACCGGGGTGCTGCTGCGGCGGCGGCCCTATGGCGCTTCGGCGGGTAAGCGTCGGGAGGTTTCGGGGGCCGCCGCCCAGACCCGCTGGCGCATCGCCGCCGCGCCCAGCCAGCCGCCGCCGGGCGAGCCGGGCCTGGGTCCGCCGCGCTGGCGGGCCGAACTCGAACGCTGCCGGGGCGGCCGTCCCGGCGCCTGGATCCTCGAACAAGCGGAGGCCGCCGATGGCCCGCATCCTTTCCGTCTGGTGTCGCAACTGGCCGATCACGACGTGGCTGAGGAGCCAGCCCAAGCCCCCTCAGTCGCTTCGCGACAGCTCCCCCACTGGGGGAGCATCCACGCCGCCTAGATCCTCCCCCTCCGGGGGAGGTGGCCCCGAAGGGGCCGGAGGGGGGCCTCCCCCGCCCGTCGCCCTGCTCGCCACCGAAGGCGGCACCCGTCGGCTTGCCGCCGTCGACGACGCCGCCGCAGCCCTGGGCCTGCACGTTGGTCAAAAGGCCGCCGACGCCTCGGCCCTGGTCCCGGACCTGGTCACCGCCGACCATGATCCCGGCGCCGACCGCGACGCCCTGGAAATCCTCTGCGACTGGTGCGTGCGCTTCTCGCCGGCCGTGGCCATCGATGGCCTGGACGGCCTGTTCCTCGACGTCGAAGGCGTCTCGCACCTCTGGGGCGGCGAGGCGGCCTTGCTGGACGATCTGCTGGACCGCCTGACCCAGCGGGGCGCGCCGGCCCGGGGCGCGATCGCCGACACCCCCGGCGCGGCCTGGGCCCTGGCTCGCTACGCCCCCGACCGCACCATCGCCCCGCCCGGAGGTCAGGCGCCGCTGTTGGCGTCCCTGCCGGTCGCCGCCCTGCGCCTGGACGACGGGGCCCAGGCCCAGCTGCCGCGCCTGGGCCTGTTCCAAACGGGCCAGCTCCTGAGTCTGCCGCGCGCCCAGCTGGCCAAGCGTTTTGGCCTGTCCACGGTGCTGCGCATCGACCAGGCCCTGGGCGCGGCCCGCGAGGCCCTGACCTTCCGCCGCCCCGCCACCCCGTGGTTCGACCGCCTGGCCTTCTTCGAACCGATCAGCGCCCTGTCCGACCTGGAGCGGGTGGCAGGGGATATCTGCGCCCTGCTGTGCGCGCGGCTGGAGGCCGAGGGACAGGGCGCGCGCCGGTTCGAGCTGGTGTTTCATCGCCTGGACGGCAAGGACCAGCCTGTGCGGGTGGGCCTGTCGCGTCCGGGCCGCGACCCAGTCCGCATCGCTAAGCTGCTGAAGCCCAAGCTGGACGTGGTCGACCCCGGCTTCGGCATCGAGGTCGTCACCTTGTGGGCCGCCGACGTCGAGCCTTTGTCGACCGCCCAGCGAAGCCTGGACGCGGACGGCGGGGTCAGTCTGGAGGAGGGGCTCGCGCCGCTGGTCGATCGGCTGATCAACCGGCTGGGCGAGAACAGGGTCTGGCGGGCCGATCCGCACCAGAGCCACGCGCCCGAACGTTCGGTCATGCGGCAAGCTCCGCTGGACCCCCAGCCGGCAGAAGCCTGGGATCCGGACCTGCCCCGACCGTCCCGCCTACTGCGCCGCCCCGAAGCGATCGAGGCTACAGCCATGTTGCCCGACGATCCGCCCATCCAGTTCCGCTGGCGGGGCAAGTCGCGCCGCGTGCGCCTGGCCGAGGGACCGGAACGGATCGGCCAGGAATGGTGGCGCAAGGCCTTCGACGAGGTCGGGCCGGGCAAGGTGCGTGACTACTATCGGGTGGAGGACGAGACGGGCGAGCGCTTCTGGATCTTCAGGGCCGGTTTGTACGGCGACGGGGAGAAGGCCCCGAAGTGGTGGTTGCATGGCCTGTTCGGGTGAGCCCCCTCCGGCCCTTCGGGCCACCTCCCCCAGAGGGGGAGGATCTGGGGACGTAGATGCTCCCTCCTTGGGGAAGCTGTCGGCGAAGCCGACTGAGGGGGTCTTCCCATGACCCACCGCTACGCCGAGCTCCAGACCACCACCAACTTCTCCTTCCTGCGTGGAGCGTCCCACGCCCAGGAGCTGATGATCACCGCCCAGGGTCTGGGCCTGTCGGCCGTCGGCGTTACCGACCGCAACAGTCTGGCGGGCGTTGTGCGGGCCTGGAAGGAGGCTGAGGAGCTCAAGAAGAAGGGCCTGGAGATCCGGTCGCTGACCGGATGCCGTCTGGACTTCATGGACGGGACGCCCAGCCTTCTGGTCTACCCGTCCGACCGCGAGGCCTTCGCTCGCCTGACCCGCCTGCTGACTGTGGGACAGCGCCGGGCCGAGAAGGGTGAGTGTCACCTCTTCTGGAAAGATTTCCTGGAGCACGCCGACGGTCAGTTGGCCCTGATCGTGCCGCCGACGAAGCTGGACGAAACGTTCGAGACCGACCTGACGCGCATGGCCGGCGAACTGCGCGGCCGGGTCTGGCTGGCCGCCAGCCGGGCCTACGCCGCCCAGGACCTCAAGCGCCTGGCGCGGCTGTCGGACCTGGCCCGCGACGTCCGCGCGCCCATGGTCGCCACCAACGATGTGCTCTATCACGGTCCCGAACGGCGGCCCTTGCAGGACGTGATGACCTGCATCCGCGAGGGCTGCACCATCACCGAGGCCGGCTTCCGCCTGGAGGCCAACGCCGAGCGCCACATCAAGACGCCCGCCGAGATGGTCCGCCTGTTCGAGCGGTGGCCGGGGGCGGTGGAGCGCACGCTCGAGATCGTCGAGCGCATCGGCTTCGACCTGGGCGACCTGAAGGAACAGTATCCTGACGAGCCCGTACCGCCGGGCAAGACGGCGATGGAGCACCTGACGGATCTCGCCTGGAGCGGCGCGGCCTGGCGCTATCCCGGCGGGGTCCCCGAGAAGGTACAGGACAACCTGCGTACCGAACTCGGCCTGATCGCCAAGATGGACTACCCCAACTACTTCATCACCGTGCACGACATCGTCCACAAGGCGCGGGAGATGGGCATCCTGTGCCAGGGGCGCGGCTCGGCGGCCAATTCCTCGGTCTGCTACTGCCTGGGGGTGACGGCGATCGATCCGATGGAGCACCGGCTGCTGTTCACCCGCTTCATCTCCGAGAACCGCGGCGAGCCGCCCGACATCGACGTCGACTTCGAGCACGAGCGGCGCGAGGAGGTGATGCAGTACGTCTATGAGCGCTACGGCCGGGAGTATGCGGCCATCTGCGGCACGGTGATCCACTACCGCCCGCGCAGCGCCATCCGCGATGTCGGCAAGGCCCTGGGTCTCACCGAGGACATCACCGCGGTCCTCGCCAACACCGTCTGGGGCAGCTGGGGCGACGGCCTGCCCGACGAGCATATCAAACAGACGGGCCTGGACCCCAGGAACCCACAGATCGCCCGCGCCATCGCCCTGGCCACCGAGCTGCTGCAGCACCCGCGCCACCTGTCGCAGCACGTGGGCGGCTTCGTCCTGACCAAGCGGCGGCTGGATGAGACCGTGCCGATCGGCAACGCAGCCATGGCTGCCCGCACCTTCATCGAGTGGGACAAGGACGATATCGACAGCCTGAAGCTGATGAAGGTCGACGTGCTGGCCCTGGGCATGCTGACCGCCATCCAGCGGGCGTTCGGCATGCTGCGCGCCGACCACGGCCAGCCGATCACCGACCTGGCCGACGTGCCCACTGAGGTGAAAGGCGTCTACGACATGCTGTCGGTCGCCGACAGCGTGGGCGTGTTCCAGGTCGAAAGCCGGGCCCAGATGTCGATGCTGCCCAGGCTGAAGCCCGCGAAGTTCTACGACCTGGTGATCGAGGTGGCGATCGTCCGGCCCGGTCCGATCCAGGGCGACATGGTCCATCCGTACCTGCGGCGGCGGCAGGGGCTGGAAAAAGCCGAATGGCCCGAGCCCTCGCCCGAGCACGGACATCCGGACGAATTGAAGGAAATCCTCGGCAACACTTATGGCGTGCCGCTCTTCCAGGAGCAGGCCATGAGCTTGGCCATCACAGCCGCCAAGTTCACGCCCGACGAGGCTGACGGCCTGCGCAAGGCCATGGCCACCTTCCGCAACCTCGGCGACCCGGCCGAGTATCGCGACAAGTTCGTCGAGGGCATGGTGCGGCGCGGCTACGAACGCGACTTCGCCACGCGCTGCTTCAAGCAGATCGAGGGCTTCGGTTCCTACGGCTTTCCGGAAAGCCACGCGGCCAGCTTCGCCAAGCTGGTCTACATCTCGGCCTGGATCAAATGGGCCTGGCCGGACGTGTTCTGCGCGGCCCTGATCAACTCCCAGCCGATGGGCTTCTATCAGCCGGCCCAACTGGTGCGCGACGCCAAGGAGCACGGGGTCGAGGTGCGGGCGCCGGACGTGATGATGAGCGACTGGGACTGCACGCTGGAAGACGCCGCGCCTTTGACGGGGCGGGAGCGGCCGATCGCCGACGACAAGATTTCGAACGAAGAGACCCGTCCTTACTGGAAGGCGGTTCGCCTGGGCCTGCGCCAGATCAAGGGTCTGACCAAGAAGGACCACAAGGAGGGAGAGCCAAAAAAGGAGCCTGACGACATCGACCGCATCATCGCCGCCCGCGCCGGCGGCGCCCGGACGCCGGCCGACTTCGCGCGCGCCGGGGTGTCGCAGCGGGCCCTGGAGCTGCTGGCCGAGGCCGACGCCTTCGCGTCCACGGGCCTGAAGCGCCGCGACGCGCTGTGGGCGGTGAAGGGGTTGAAGGGCGTGGCGAAGGCGGAAAGCCAGGCGCCGTTGCTGGCCGGCCTGCCGCTGTTCGAGGACGCCGTGGCCCTACCGGCCATGGCCTTGCCCCAGCAGGTGGCCGAGGACTATCGCACCACCAGCCTGTCGCTGAAGTCGCATCCGTTGCGGTTCTTCCGGCCGATGCTGGACCGGATGAGCGTCATCCCCGCCGAGCGCCTGAAGGGCGTGCGCGACGGCCGCAAGGTCAGCGTCGCGGGCCTCGTCCTGATCCGCCAGCGCCCGGGCACGGCCAAGGGCGTGGTGTTCGTGACGCTGGAAGACGAGACCGGCGTGGCCAACGCGGTGGTCTGGAAGGACTGCTTCGACGTCAACCGACGCACGGTGATGAGCGCCTCGTTCCTGATCGTCCACGGCAAGGTCCAGGCCGCCGACGGCGTGATCCACGTGGTGGCCGAAAGCTTCACCGACCTGTCGGCCGAGCTGGCGCGCATGAAGGAAGACCCCGAGGCGCCGGCCCCGACGGTGCGCATGCGCACGTCGGGACGGCTGCAGCGCAGCCGGGACTTCCACTGAATCGAAGACAGCTTTCGCTGCTCAGCGACAGAAGTAACCGCGATACGGACCCGTCTTCGGTTCCGGCGCTTCCAGGGTCCAGGTGTCAGGTGTCGATTCGCCGGGGTTGTCGTAGGTCCGGACGAACACGCCCGCGACGAGTTTGGTGGTAAACGGCCTAGGCGCTTGGCCCGCGAACTCCCACCGCCCGGCGCCGCCACGCTGAACGGTCAACGAGCCCTTTATTCCGCTCGCGAAGCTGTAGGACAGCGTCCCGCCCGGCGCCGTCCAGCATGTGGAGTAGAGCAGGCGGCCATCGGCGGCCAGGATGTCGTAGCCGGCCAGGTTGCGGAAGCTCCACTGGAAGATGTCCGGCGCCTCCGCCTTCAGGCTCAGCTTGTAGGGCTTGGCCGCGTTCTGGCGGCCGACCGCCAGCAGATAGATTCCGTCCTTGGGCAGTACGGCCGTCAGCTGGGTCTGGTCGACGCCGTCGGCCGTCAGGATCTGGTCGCCCTCGGGCGTGTAGAGCGTGATGGCGTGGCCGCCCGCGCCCGGCGCGCCGGCGCTGGCCTGCAGCACCGAGCCGGCCTCGCCGATGAAGACGAAGAGGTCGACGGCGGCGCCGACCTTGCCCGCCGGTCGGTTGATCGACTTGCCGACCTCGGCCGCCAGGACGCCCGGCGGCGGCGTCAACTTGGGCAAGGGGGGCGGCGTGGGCGACTTGGGCGCGGGGGTGGACTTGGCCGCCCCGCTCGCGACCGGGGTCTTGGCCGGAGCGGCCACCGGCTTCGGCGTCTCGACCACCGGTTTGGGCGGATCCTTGGGCCGCAGGTCGCTCTCGACGGTCATGCGATAGGGCGTCTGGCGCGGCTTCTCGGCCGAGGTCACCAGGATCAGGTAGTCGCCGGTCGCGGGGGCCTTCCATTTCAGGCTCGGGCTGGCGCCGAACGTGTCGGTCAGCAGGGTGTTCTGCAGATCCAGAACGCTCACGCGCAGCGGCCGCTGGGCGTCCGCCACATTGATCGACACCGTCTCGCCGGCCGTCGCCTTGATCTTGTAGGTCTCGCGGGCGGAAGCCTTATCCTCGTCGGTGGCGTCGATGTCGCTGTCGACAACCTTGGGCAGGTCCAGCAGGTTGCGGGCGCCAAAGGCGGTCGGCCTCCAGGGCGGCACGACCATGCGCAGGGGATCCCGAGCTGGGCCGTCGTCCGGACGCGACCCCGCGAGCGCCGGCCGCCGCAAGGCCGCCTGTACGGACGGGGTGGCCAACAAGGCCTTTGTGTTCGCGCTGAAGGCGTCCTGGGTCAGGTAGAGAAGACCGCCGGAGTCCTTCTTGCGATCGACGCTCTGCTGGGTCGTCAGCCGGATCAGCTCGGCGCCGGTGGCGCGGTCGCGCACCACCCAGTCGACGGCCATGGCCACCTTGCCGAACGCCGTGTCGAAGTCGGCTATGCCCCAGTTGCTCAGGCAACCCAGAAAGCTGGTGATCCGCACCTCGGCCGACAGCGACACCGGCGCGGCGCCGTGAGGGGTCTTGGTGAACCCGCCCACGACCGTAAAGCCGGCCGCCTTCAGGTCGTCGCGCAACCGTGAATCCAGCACCCCGGACTCGATGGCGTGGCGCATCTCCGACGGGGCGGCGGGTTCCTTGCCGGTGCAGAAGCCCGCCGCGCCGATCTGGCCGGCGGCCTGGACCGCCAGCGGGGCGGCCGTGACCCACCGCAGCGCGACGGGGCCCGGAGCGCCCGAGGATGGCGACGCCACCGTGCTCGCCTCGCGCTGCGCGGGCGGCGGCACGTCGCCCGCTCCGAGCGATATCAGATACTTGCCGACGTGCCCGGGACCCTTGGAATTGACAAGGATGTAATAGTTTCCGTCCTTGGGCAGAGTCGCCACCAGGGCGGCGTCCTTGGCCGAGCCGCGGGTCAGGATCTTGCCGCCGGGGCCCGGTCCTCGGACGACCACCTCGAAGTCGGGGAGGTCGGTGCGCGCCCTGACGCTGACGGTTTCGTCCGCCCGGCCGGCGAACGACAGGTGCTCGGCGTTCCATCCGGCCATGACGCGAAAGTCGGTCTCGGAAATCTCGCTCGCCACCGTTTCGCCGGGCCGGATCAGGATCGGCCTTTCGAAATTGGTGACGCGCTTGGGATCGATGGTCAGGACCTCAGCTCCGGCCGAGGTCGCGCCGGCGGCGACGGCGAGCGTGGCGGTCAGCAGAAGGGCGCGCTTCATTGGGCGCTCCCCTGGCGGCGGCGTTCCTTGAGGAAGGCTTCTATGCCGGCCTTGGTCTTGGCGTCGGCCTGGGCGGACTTGGCGGCGTTCTCGACCTTCTTCCGGGCCTCATCGGCCAGGGTCTTCTTGACTTGCTCGTCCCAGGCCTTGCCCGCGTCGCGCAGGGAGGTGTCGGTCTTGATCGTTAGCCCGGCGGACGGCGTGGAAGCGGGCTTGGGCTTGGAGGCCGGCTCGGGCTTGGAAGGCAGGGCGGCGGACGGCTTGAAGGGGATGTCGTAGATCCGGCCGCCCGACTTGGAGTGATCGATCTCGTCAAGCAGCAGGGCGTTCAGTCGCTCCCGCGTGCGGGCTTTCAGGCACTTGGGCACGGCGTCGATGTTGTTGGCCTCGAGATAGGGACGGAACTGCCCGCTCTCGATGGCGAAACTGTCGGCCAGCTGGACCTGGAAGACCGGGCTCTTGCCGTAGTCGCCGGTGTTGTAGAAGCGTGGCGAGTATGGCGCCGCGACGCATTGCATGTAGATCGGACCGGACTTCAGCGGCGGCGCGGCCTTCTGAAGTTCAGCCGGACTGGGCGTCCAGTGCAGGTTGGTGGAACGGCCCTCCGACTCACGGAAGAAACGCTCATGCGCCTTCGAGGCGTTGGACTTGGGACCACCATAGGGGCCGCTCATCTTGCAGCCGGAAACATAGAGGCTTCCTGGACCTAGACGCTGCGTGTTCTTGCGGACATAGGCCTCGAACAGCTCCGCATAGCCGTCCTGGTCGACGCCGTCAGCCCATTCGAACTCGTCGGAATAATAGGTGTGGCCGTTCTGGACCGCGCTGAGAGACGCGTGGGGCACGTGCTGCCCCGGCACGAATTCGAATGTCCAGCAGGCGAGGTCGCCCGCGTTCGCCGCGCCGGCGAACAGGCAGGCGCTCAGCGACAAAAGCGCCAGCAATAACCGTTTCAAGCTCAGCCCCCCAAGTCCCAGCAGACCGGCAGCTTCACCGCGCCTGGATGAACGTCACGTGTATGGGAAGCCTCGGTCAGGAAGCAAGTTCAGCCGTCAGCCGCCGGACTTCCTCGGCCTTCTCTTCGGCCACCCGCGCCAGCAGGGCGAACAACGCCACGGTGTCGATGGGCTTGCGCAGCACGCCGTCCGCGCCGTCGGCGCGGTAACGGGCCACGTCGTCGTCGAAGACGTTGGCGGTCAGCATCCACACCGGAGTGTAGGTGCGGGATGTCGCGGCTTCCAGTTCGCGGATCTTCGCCAACGCCGCCACGCCGTCCAGCACCGGCATGTTGACGTCCATCAGCACCAGGTCGAAGGCCTCGGCCCGCCAGGCGTCCAGGGCCTGGGCGCCGTCCTCGGCGAAAGCCAGCTGGACCGGGGATGCGGCCAGCAGGGCGGCCAGCACCCGGCGGTTGGCGGGGTTGTCCTCGGCGGCCAGCACCCGGAGCGGGGCGGCCACCTTGGCCTCGGCCGGCGCGCCCGCGACCGGCGGCGCCAGAACCTCGGCCTCGAAAGCGAACCAGAAGACGGCCCCACGCTTGTGGGCCTTGCCCAGCGGCGCGGCGCCCGGAACGTCGTCCACGCCGATCTCGCCGCCCATCAGGGCCAGGTTGGCCGCGCAGACCGACAGGCCCAGGCCGCTGCCGCCCAGGGTCCGGCCGCGTTCGGTCTGGTCGAAGGCGTCGAACATCCGCGCGCGGTCTTCCGGCGGGACGGGCGCGCCGGTGTCGCGCACCTCGACCAGGGCGCTGAGCGTCTGGTCGTGGGCCGCTCCGGCCAGGCGGACGACGACCGCGCCGCCCGATGGCGAGGCCTTCAGGGCGTTGGAGACCAGGTTGACCAGGGTCTGTTCCAGCTTGGCCTCGTCGGCCAGCAGGCCGTAGGCCAGGTCGGGGTCGGCGTCCTCGAAGCTCAGATCCACGCCCACGGCCTGGGCATGGGCGCTCCAGACCCGAACGACGGTGCGCGCCACGCGGCGCAGGTCGACCGGCGCCAGGGCCAGGCTGGCTTGGCCGGCTTCCAGCTTGGTCAGGTCCAGCACGGTGTCGAGCAGGCGGGTCAGCTGAGCCCCGCCTTCCAGCACGCCCTGCGCCAGATCCGCCTGGGTCGGGGTCAGGAAGGTGTCGCGACGCAGGGCGTGGGCGAAGCCCAGCACGGCGTTGAGCGGGGTGCGGATCTCGTGGCTGGCCACGGTCAGCAGGTCGGACTTGGCGCGGCTGGCGGCCTTGGCCTCGGCGATCGCCTCGGTGAGGTCGGCGTTCTTGCGGGCCAGGTCGCGAAAGGCCTGGGCCAGGGCGCGGTCGGTGGTCTGCTGGCGCCATGTGGCCGTCAGCACCGCGGCGATGAACAGCAGCATGGACGCCAGGTAGTGATTGGCCGTCAGCGGCGCGCCGGGTTCGAACGCGATCCACAGCAGCGTCGCCACCGGCGGTCCGACGGCGGTCACGTAGCTGACCTTGCCGGTATGCACCCGCAGGGCGCTGAACAGCAGCACGCAGGTCGCCAGCAAGGCCGCTTCGGCGCGCATCAGCGGCTGGTCGATCAACCGGATCTTGACCGCGAGCGCGCAGGCGTTCGCCGACAGCAGGAAGACCAGGCCGATCGACGTCCAGCGCAGGCGTTTGAAGGCCAGCAACGGATCCGAATGGCGCAGGGCCGCCTCGGTGGCCAGGAACAGCGTCGCGTAGATGGCCAGTTCGATCAGGCCAAACATGGTCAGGCTCAGTGGCGTGTAGAACACCAGCAAACCCACGAACACGGTGACCAGGACCAGGCGGGCGCGGACGATGCCGCGCGTATATCGAACAAACCCGTCCAAGCGGGTGACGTCCACCGTCCGTTCGAACATCCAGGCTCCCGCCGACGCCACACTTGTCCCGAGGCTGGGACGGCTCGCCATTGCACGCGGCGAGACAAAGCATGGGAGGCTGATTCTGGCTTTTCCGCTCGCCTGATAGGCGATGGGGAGGCGGTCGATCAGACCTTGGTACGGGCGGCGGCGGTCTTGCCGGCGAGCGTCCTGCCGGGCCGGGTTTCGTCCGAGGGCAGGGTCCGCAGGCTTTCGACCATGGCGAACAGCTGGGTGCGGACGCCGAACTCGTCACCGACCAGCGCGGCGGCCTCCAGAGCCTCCAGGGCGGCCGGCGGGATCGGCGGCAGGGGGGTCAGAGGCGTGGCCTCGGTGACGCCCTCGGACTTGGGGCGGGCGGTCTCGTTGATGTCGACCAGGGCCTCGGTCAGCTTTTCACCAGGACGCAGGCCGGTGATCTTGATCTCGATGTCCTTGTCGGGGACCAGGCCCTGGAGCTCGATCATCCGGCGGGCCAGGTCGATGATCTTGACCGGTTCGCCCATTTCCAGCGTCAGCACGCCGGTGGGCGGCTCGGCGTCGCCGGACGACAGGGCCACCGCCCGCAGCACAAGCTGCACCGCTTCGGGGATGGTCATGAAATAGCGTTCGACCTCGGCGTCTGTCAGGGTCACGGGGCCGCCGCGGGCGATCTGGTGCTGGAAGATCGGCACCACCGACCCGGCCGAGCCCAGGACGTTGCCGAACCGCACGACGCTGACCCTGGTGTTGTCGCCGCACCCGAACTGGCGGACCACGGCTTCGGCCACTCGCTTGGTCGCTCCCATCACGCTGGCCGGCGCCACGGCCTTGTCGGTGGAGATCAGCGCCAGATGGGACGCGCCGCAGGCCTTGGCGGCGGCGGCGACGTTGCGGCTGCCCATCACATTGGTTCGCACGCCTTCGCAAGGATGGTTCTCGACCAGGGTCACGTGCTTGAGGGCGGCGGCGTGGAAGACCAGGTCGGGCTTTTCGGCGGCGAACACCAGATCCAGGCGGGCGGCGTCGCGCACGTCGCACAGGACGTCGCGGCGCGGCAGGGCGGGCCAGGCTTCGCCCAGTTCGCGGTCGATGTGGAACAGGTTGGCCTCGGCCGCGTCCAGCAGGGTCAACTGGGCGGGGCCGCTGGCGGCGATCTGGCGCGCCAGTTCCGAGCCGATGCTGCCGCCGGCTCCGGTGACCAGCACCCGCTTGCCGGCGACCAGGTCGCGGACCGGCTGTGAATCCAGCCGCACCGGCGCGCGGCTGAGCAATTCCTCGAGGCTGATCTCGCGCAGGGCCGCGCCGCTGGCGCCCATGTCGATCATGCCCTGGCGGCGCAGCAGGCGCACGCCCTCGGTCTTCAGCCGGCCAAGGCGTTCGGCGCCGAAGGCGTTCAGCGGGCCGTCGTTCAGGAACAGCAGGGCCGAGGGCTGCAAGCCGCCGTCCCGCAGTTGCGCCATGACCGTGTCGAAGTCGTTGATGGCCCCCAGGATGCAGACGCCGCTCAATTCGTCGCCGGTCTCGCGGGCCTCGGCGGTCAGGACGCCGACGGGGGCGTAGCGCTCGCCGACGGTGACGGGGGCGCGCAGGAACGCTTCGGCCTCGGCGGCCGAACCGATGATCAGCAGGCGGGGCAGCGAGGGCGAGGCCTGCGCCGGACGCAGGCGGATCAGCGAGTCGATCAGCGCGCCGTCATAGATCGTGCGACGGACGATCCGCAGCCAGGTCAGCAGGCTGACCTGCACCACGAACACGACCATCAGCGCGCGCACGCCGCCCGACCGATAGATGCCAAAAAGCTGGCCCAGAAGGGCGAAGGTCACCGTGGTCAGCAGGGCCGAACGCGCCAGACGAAGCGCGTCGCCGGCCGAGAAGAAGCGCCAGGGCGACCGTTCCATCCGGAACAGCAGCTCGACCAGCAGGGCCGAGAAGGCGAACAGGAAGGCCTGGACCAGGGTGGTGTTCGCGAAGGCGGCCGAGCCAGCGGTCATCAGCCGCGCCAGGATCAGGGCCACGAAGGCCAGGACCATATGCGCCGCTATCTTGCCGATTCGAGCCATGAACACACTCCACAACGGCCCCCCAGGCCGTTTCGTACCCGACTTACCACGCGCGTCGGGTAGCGTCGCCCGTTACGACGCGCAAGTTGTGTTCTAGGCGTAGGTCACCTGGACCTCCGCGAACCTCGGCCGTCAGGCTCGCGCCAGAGGCAGCAGGCGGACCACTTCGCCGGCGGTCGCGCCGGGGGCTCCCGCGGGCCGAACGACCAGGCAGTCGGCGCGGGAGAACACGCCGATCAGGGAGGAATCCTGGTCGGGGAAGGGCGTGACGACGACCCGCCCTTCGGCGTCGATCGTCCGCGCGGCCCGCATCCAGTGCTCCCGGGGGCCGTTGGCGGGCAGGGGCGCGGCCAGGACGCCGGCGCTGGTCGGCAAGGTGGGATCGGCGCCGGCCAGGGCGGCCAGCAGCGGGCGCAGGAACAGTTCGGCGCAGACCAGGGCCGAGGCCGGGTTGCCCGGCAGGCCCAGCACGCGGCGGCCGTCTCCGAGCCGCCCGAACCAGGTAGGCTTGCCGGGGCGCACGGCGATGGTCTGGACGCGCAGGTCCAGCCCCAGGGTCTCCAGCGCCGGCTTGACCAGGTCGTGGTCGCCGACAGAAGCGCCGCCGACGGTGACGATCAGGTCCGCCTGCGCCGCGTCCACCGCTCGGGCGATGGCGTCCAGGTCGTCGGCCTGGGCCTTCAGCCTGATCGCCTCGCCGCCCCAGGCCTGGACCAGGGCCGCCAGGCTGAACGAGCCGGATTCGAAGATCTGGTCGGGGCCGGGAACCGCGCCGGGCGGGACCAGTTCGTCGCCGGTGGCCAGGATGGCGACGCGGGGTCGGCGCGCCACGCTCAGCACGCCGAGACCGGAGGCGGCGGCCAGCGACAGCCGCCAGGCGTCGATCCGCGCGCCCTCCGCCAGGAGCAGGTCGCCGGACCGGAAGTCGCCGCCGGCCGGGCGGATGTTGCCGGCCGGCGGGTCGCGGTCGATCGTGAAGCGCACGGTATCGCCGTCTCGGGCGGCGTTCTCCTGGATCACCACCAGGTCGGCGCCCGGCGGGACAGGCGCGCCGGTGAAGATCCGCACGGCCTGGCCCGCCTGGACCGGCTGGGCGTAGGCGCGCCCGGCCGCGCTTTCGCCGGCGATCCGGAAGGCCGCGTCCGGCGTCAGGTCGGCGCGGCGGATCGCCCAGCCGTCCATGGCCGAGGCGTCGAACGGCGGCTGGTCGCGGTCGGCGACGATCGGCGAGGCCAGCACCCGGCCGATCGCGTCGGCCAGGGCGACGTGCTCGACGCCCAGCCGGGCGGCGTCGGACAGCATCCGGCCCCGCGCCTCGGCCACGGTCAGGTTCTTCAGTTGAAGCTTGTCCTCGCTCACGGTCGACATACCCCGAACATCCGCTCATCCCGGCGAATGCCGGGATCCAGATCCTATAGTCGAGAGGCTGACCGGAAGAACTCCGCGTTCCTGGCGTCAGCCACGCCGTCATTCCATCGGGGTCCCGGCATTCGCCGGGATGAGCGGATTGATGGGACTAGCCGACGAACGCCCGCTCGATCACGAAATCACCCGGCTCGGCGTTGGAGCCTTCGACCAGGCCGTGGGCTTCCAGCAGGTGGGCGGTGTCCTTGATCATCGCCATCGAGCCGCACAGCATGGCGCGGTCGTGCTCGGGATCGAACTTGACCTGCTCCAGGCCAAGGTCCGCGAACAGCTTGCCGCTCTCGATCAGGTCGGTGAACCGGCCCTGGCGCTCGAACGGCTCGCGGGTGACGGTCGGATAGTAGACGAGCTGGGCCTTGGCCTCGTCGCCGACCAGCGGGTCGTCGTGGATTTCGCTGGTGAACAGGTCGCGATAGGCCAGTTCCTTCACCTCGCGAACGCCGTGGGCGACGATCACCTGCTCGAAGCGGCTATAGGCGTCGGGGTCGCGGGCGACCGACAGCCAGGGGGCCAGGCCCGTGCCGGTGCCGAACAGGAACAGGCGCTTGCCGGGGCGCACGGCGTCCAGCACCAGCGTGCCGGTCGGCTTCTTGCCCAGAAGGACCTGGTCGCCTTCCTTGATCTGCTGAAGGCGCGAGGTCAGCGGACCATCGGGCACCTTGATCGAGAAGAATTCCAGTTCCTCGGCGAAGTGCGGCGAGCCGATCGAATAGGCGCGCAGGATAGGCTTCTTCTCGCCCAGTTCCTCGCGCGGCGGCAGGCCGATCATCACGAACTCGCCCGAGCGGAAGCGGAAGCTGGCGGGGCGCGTGATGGCGAAGCTGAACAGGCGATCCGTCCAGTGCTTGACCCACAACACGGTCTCGGTGTGCCAGGCGGCTTCCTTGACGGGCGCCGGGGCGGGAGCGGTGGTTTCGATGGCCGACATAATCTGGGTTTCAAGTCCTGGACGCGCGGCGGACCGCGGAATTCTAAGAGGGCGCCGCCACGGCCCTGAAGCGACTGCGTCTCATGTGAGCACAGGCGCGTGGATGTCAACTTTGGTGGTCTGAAAGGGCTTTGAGAAAATCTTCCCCAAAAGCGTCAAAATGGCGGGCGCCTGTTTTTTGAACCGTGTCAAAATTGTGATTGCCGCCTACCCAAACGGGGCGCACTCTTCCTCTTGTCTTCTCGACCCAAAACGTCGCGGAGGCCAATGATACGGAGGAATCGTATGCGGGTAAGGTTCGTAAAGGCCGCCGCGGCGGCCAGTCTGTTAGCGTTAAGCGTAGCTGCCTGCGGGCAGGAAACGGGCAACTCTGCCCAACAAGCTCAACAAGTCTCCCTCGAAGGCAAGGCGATCACCGCCTCCGGCTGCGTGCGGCCGGTGGAATCGACCTCGTGCCTGGTGGTTCGCGGCCCCGGCGGAGGCTATTACGACGTCTCGGGCGCCAGCCCGGCGCCGGATCCGGCCAAGGGCGTGGCGATCTCCCTGCGGGGGCGCGACCTGGGTGAAAACACCCCATGCGGGCGCAAGCTCGCGGACGTGAAGTGGTCGTATCTGAACATCCAATGCGCCGCCCTTACCCCGGCGCCCGCGGCGGAGACGGAGACGCCAGGCTGATCGACGCTTGAGGCGCAGCCTGCCAACGAGGTTCTAGGCTTCGCCGGAGCCCGGATCGGTCCGGGTCTTCGGCGAGTCGGAGCTGCCTTCGGCGCCGCGAGGCTCGGTCGCTGGGCGAGGAGCCTTGCCGTCGTCACGACCGGCGTTCCGGTCCACCCCTTCGGCGGGGCGCTGGTTCTCGTTTTCCACCTCGCGGTTGGATGGCCGTTCCGGGTTCGGGCTGGCGGACGTCGGCATGGGCGTTTCCTCCGGGCTTGTGGGTGCACAGGCCTAACGCGCCGCGTCGACGGCTGATCCTTCACGACGCGACCCTCGAAAGCGCGGATCGTGTTCCGGCCGCTTGCCCGGCTCGAACGACCCTGCTAAACGACGCGGCTCTGGCGATGAGACCAACGCGCTGGCGGGCTTCAAAGAGCCTACCGGCGCGATGTTCATTGCCGGAAAGCCGGAATCTCCGCTAAGGGGATCGCGGTTCCGCAGGAGTGTAGCTCAGCTGGTAGAGCATCGGTCTCCAAAACCGAGGGTCGTGGGTTCGAGTCCCTCCACTCCTGCCACTATATGTCATCGGTCACCCCGGCTTTCGGGCTGACCTATCGAAAGTCGCGAGCCTCTTAAGTCATGGCCAGGAAACCGGGTTCCAGCCCGTCTGCGATCAAGAACCGCGCCGCGAAGACGGCCGCGGCGCTCGCGCCCGCCGGTCAGGCGGCCGCCGCCGCCAAGGCTCCGGCTCCGCCGAAGAAGCCGATCAACCCGCTTCGCTTCGCGCAGGAAGTGCGCGCCGAGGCCCGCAAGATCACCTGGACCACCCGCAAGGAGACCTGGATCACCTCGGTGATGGTCTTCATCATGGTGGTGCTGGCCTCGCTGTTCTTCACCTTCGCCGACTGGATCCTGGGCCTGGGCGCCAACCTGCTCCTCAAGATCGCCGCGGGATAAGACACACCATGAGCAACGAAACCGCGTCCAATCCGAACCACAAGTGGTACATCGTCCACGCCTACTCGAACTTCGAGAAGAAGGTGGCCGAGAGCATCCGCGAACAGGCCAAGAGCCACGGTCTGGAAGACAGCTTCTCCGAAATCCTGGTCCCCACCGAGGACGTCGTCGAGATCCGTCGCGGCCGCAAGGTCAACGCCGAGCGCAAGTTCTTCCCCGGCTACGTGCTGGTGAAGATGAACCTCTCGGACGAAGCCTACCACCTGATCAAGAACACCCCGAAGGTCACGGGCTTCCTGGGCAGCGCCTCCAAGCCGCAGCCGGTCTCCGAAAAGGAAGTCCAGCGCATCATCGGCACCATCGAAGAGGGCGTCGAGCGTCCCAAGACCGTGGTGCTGTTCGAGGTCGGCGAGAACGTTCGCGTCACCGACGGCCCGTTCGCCAGCTTCAACGGCTCGGTCGAGCAGGTCGACGAGGAGCGGGCCCGCCTGCGCGTCACCGTCTCGATCTTCGGCCGCGCCACCCCGGTGGAACTGGAATACAGCCAGGTCGAGAAGATCGCCTAAGGGCGGCTTTCCAGCCGAAGCTTTCGAAAACCCCGCGTCGGAAACGGCGCGGGGTTTTTGCTGTCCGGCGCGCCGGCGCCGCTTGACGCCGCCAGCTTAATATAGCCAATTAGCAATATAGCTAAGAGGCAATCGAAAATGCTCGCCGCCCAGCCCCAACAGCTCGACCTGGTGTTCGCCGCCCTGGCCGATCCCACCCGCCGGGCGATCCTGGCGCGGCTGGCCCAGGGCGAGGCCACGGTCAACGACCTGGTCGCGCCGTTCGACCTGGCCCAGCCCACCATCTCCAAGCACCTGAAGGTGCTGGAGGGCGCGGGCCTGGTGTCGCGCGGCCGCAGCGCCCAGTTCCGCCCGGTGCGCCTGGAGGCGGGGCCGCTGGCCGGCGTCGACCAGTGGATCGGCGGCTACCGCCAGTTCTGGGCCCAGAGCCACGACCGCCTCGAGGCCTATGTCAAAACCCTGCAAGCCGAGGAGAGTTCGCGTGACGACTGAAGCCCAGGCCGATCGCCAGATCATCATCACCCGCCAGTTCGACGCGCCCGCGCGCATCGTGTTCCTGGCCCACAGCAAGCCCGAGCATGTGAAGCGGTGGTTCGGTCCCGTGGACTGGCCGCTGACGACCTGCGAGATGGATTTCCGGGTGGGCGGCCGCTTCCACTTCGCCATGACCGGCCCGAACGACGAGCCCGGCCCGCCGTTCGGCGGCGAGTATCTGGAGATCGAGCCGGACCGGCGGATCGTCTACACCAACGGCTTCGACGCCCCGGGCTCGCCGCGCTTCGTCACCGAGGTCACGCTCGAGGAAACCGGCGGCAAGACGACCCTGACCCAGGTCACCACCTTCGAGTCCAAGGCCGTGCGCGATCAGTACGTCGAGATGGGCTACGCCGAAGGGACCAATTCGGCCTACGACCAGCTGGGCGACGTGGCCGTGGAGCTGAAGGGGTAGGGGCGACTAAAATCGGTTGTCATCCCGGAAGCCTCGCAGAGGCTGTCCGGGACCCAGGGGACTGGGCAGATGCTTTGCAGTTCACCTGGGTCCCGGACAAGCGCTGCGCGCTTTCCGGGATGACAACAAAAGGCGGTGGTTGAAAGGGCGAGCCCTCACGCCCCCTCGAACGCCGACAGGATGGGGCAGGGGCCCGTCGTGGTCTCGCCGCAGGCGCGGGCCAGGCGCTTCAGCGCGTCGCGGGCCGTCTGCAGCTCGGCGATCCTGGCGTCCAGGGCGGCGATGCGCTCCAGGGCCAGGCCTCGCGCCCGGGCGTGGTCGTCGCCGGCGTCCAGGGCCAGCAGCTCGGCGACCTGTTCCAGGGTAAAGCCGGCCGCCTGGGCCGCGCGGATGAAGCGCAGGCGGCGCACGTCGGCCTCGCCGTAGCGCCGCACACCGCCGGCCGAGGCGCCGCCCTCGGGTCGCGCCGGCTGCTCCAGCAGGCCGCGCCGCTGGTAGTAGCGCACGGTCTCCACGCCTACCCCGCCGGCTTGGGCCAGGCCCGCGATCGTCGTCGACTTCATGGCCATCCCGCGCCTCTTGACTCCGTACCATGGTACGGAACTCATATGAGCGGGGTCCCGTTCTCGGGCAAGCCGGAGACCCTCGATGACCGCCTCGACCACGACCTCGCCTCGGACCGCCGTCCTCTATCGGATGGTGACCGACCAGCACGTCTGTCCCTGGGGTCTGCGCGCCAGGGACCTGCTGCGCCGCCGGGGCTACGCGGTCGAGGACCATCTGCTGACGACGCGCGAGGAGATCGACGTCTTCAAGGCCGCCCACGGGGTGGCGACCACGCCCCAGGCCTTCATCGACGGCCAACCTATCGGCGGCTACGACGACCTGCGCCGCCATTTCGGCCTGCGGGTGCGCGACCCCAAGGCCCTGACCTACACGCCGGTGATCGCGGTGTTCGCCGTCGCGGCCCTGACGGCGCTGGCCGCCAACTACGCCGCGACCGGCCAGGTCTTCACCGCCCACGCCCTGCAATGGTTCATCGCCTTCTCGATGTGCGCCCTGGGCATGCTGAAGCTGCGCGACATCGAGACCTTCTCGACCATGTTCCTGGGTTACGACCTGCTGGCCCAGCGCTGGCTGCCCTACGCCCGGATCTATCCGTTCGCCGAGGTCGGGGCCGGGGTGCTGATGATCGCCGGCGCCCTGACCTGGCTGTCTGCGCCGGTGGCGCTGTTCATCGGGACCGTCGGGGCCGTGTCGGTGTTCAAGGCGGTCTACATCGACAAGCGCCAGCTGAAATGCGCCTGCGTGGGCGGCGACAGCAACGTGCCGCTGGGCTTCGTGTCGCTGACCGAGAACCTGATGATGATCGCCATGGCGGTCTGGATGCTGGTCATGTAGCGGCCTTTACGGCCCGCTTACGCCGGCGGGCGGGAGTCGAATAGCGCCCTTACGCGGCGCCGCGCGACAAGGACGGACCTTCTGGAGTCCGTCCGATGTCCACCTTCCGTTGCAAACTCGCCTCCCTGGCCCTGGCCTTCGCCGCGGTCGGAGGCTTCGTCCTGTTTCTGGTGCTGGCCGCCCGGCATCCGCACGAGGCGCCGCTGCTGCGCATCCTGGCCTTCCTGTGGCTGGTCGCGGCCGGCGCGTCCAAGCTGGTGTTCGACCTGACCGAGAGCGCCGAGCGCGACCAACGCCACGAACCGTCGCGCCACGACCCATTGCAAGGCTTCCGGGAATAGGGAGGATGCGGCGCGCCGCCGCTTCCGGAGCCCGACCATGGCCGACGACCTCCGTGTCCGCCCCCTGACCCGCGCCGATCACGCCCAGTGGCTGCCCCTTTGGGACGGCTACAACGCCTTCTACGGCCGCTCGGGCGAGACAGCCCTGGACCCGGCGATCACGGCCATGACCTGGTCGCGCATCTTCGACGCCGACGAGCCGGTGCATGGCCTGGTCGCCGAACAGGACGGCCGCCTGCTGGGGCTGGTCCACTATCTCTTCCACCGCAGCACCACGATGATCGAGCCGATCTGCTATCTGCAGGACCTGTTCACGACGGAGCAGGCGCGGGGCAAGGGCGTGGGCCGGGCCCTGATCGAGGCGGTGTACGACGCCGCTCGGGCGGCGGGGGCGTCGCGGGTCTACTGGCAGACCCACGAGACCAACGCCACGGCGATGAAGCTGTACGACCAGGTCGCCGACAAGTCGGGGTTCCTGGTCTATCGCAAGCCGCTCTGAGGCGAGGCGGCGCTACTTCGCCCGCAGTCCCGCCATCATCACGCCCAGCAACCGCCGCGCGCCGGCGTCCCAGCCCGGCTGTTCGTAGCCGACGCTGAGGCCGCTCATCATCCTGAGGATGTCGTCGAAGCCGATGTCGGTCCGGATGTCGCCGGCGGCGTGGGCCGCCTTCGTCAAGCGCTCCAGGGTCGGCAGGATGGCGGCGCCGGAGCTGGCGTAGACGCGCGAGCCTTCGCCCGGATCGGCGCGGAGGGCCGGGGCGACGACGCGCTTGGTGGCCATGTAGTCGATCAGCAGGTTCAGCCAGGCCTCCAGGGCCTCCCCGGCCGAACGTTCGGCCAGCAGGGCGTCGGCCGAGGCGGCCAGCTGCCCGACCTCGCGCGCATAGACCGCCGCGATCAGGGCCTCCCGCGTCGGGAAATGCCGATAGAGCGTGCCGATGCCCACGCCGGCCCGGCGCGCGATGTCCTCCAGCGGCGCGTCGGCGCTGGTCTGCGTGAACGCCGCCTTGGCCGCCGTCAGCAGCAGATCGCGGTTGCGCAGACTGTCGGCGCGGGGCTTTCGGGCCTTGGGGGCGGAATCTTCGGGCATCGACCTTGAAAAACGGAGGGTGTCTCCGAATATGTATCCGGAGCCTTCCTCCATTTAATCATCCGGGCGGGGTTCGGACAACAACCCTTCAAGGGAACCTGAGAGTCATGAGCGAACAATTCGGCGCCAAATCCACCACCGACGACGTCCTGGCCGGCGTCGACCTGTCGGGCAAGCGCGTCCTGGTCACCGGCGTTTCGGCCGGCCTGGGCGTGGAGACCGCCCGTGTCCTGGCCGCCCACGGCGCCGACGTCGTCGGCGCGGCCCGAGACCTGGACAAGGCGCAAGGCGCGACCGCCGTCGTCCGCGAGGCCGCCGCCAGGAGCGGGGGTTCGCTGACGCTGGTCGAGCTGGACCTGGCGAGCCTGAAGAGCGTGCGGGCCTGCGCCGACGCCCTGGTCGCCGACGGCCGCCCGTTCGACCTGGTCATCGCCAACGCCGGCGTGATGGCCCCGCCGTTCGGCAAGACCGCCGACGGCTTCGAGACCCAGTTCGGCACCAACCACCTGGGCCACTTCGTGCTGATCAACCGCATCGCCAGCCTGCTGAAGGCCGGCTCGCGGGTGGTGTCGCTGGCCTCGTCGGGCCACCGCTTCTCGGACGTGAACCTCGAGGACCCCAACTTCGAGACCACCGAATACGTGCCGTTCGAGGCCTATGGCCGCTCCAAGACCGCCAACATCCTGTTCGCCGTCGAGTTCGACCGCCGCCACAAGGACCGCGGCGTGCGGGCCGTGGCCGTGCACCCGGGCGGCATCCAGACCGAACTGGCCCGCCACCTGGATCCGGCCTTCATCCAGGGCTGGATCGACCAGCTGAACGCCCAGGCCGAAGCCGCCGGCCAACCGCCCATCGAGTGGAAGACCATCCCGCAGGGCGCGGCCACCAGCGTCTGGGCCGGGGTCACGGCGCCGGTCTCGCTGGTCGCCGGCCGCTATTGCGAGGACTGCCACGTGGCCGAGCTGGTGGACGACGCCTCGCAGATCCGGGCCGGCGTGCGGTCCTACGCGATCGACCCCGCCCGCGCCCAAGCGCTGTGGGCGCTGAGCGAGACGATGGTCGGCGAAACGTTCTAGGATCGGCCGCGACCGCCCCCTCTTTCCGGGGAGGGGGCGGTCGTCCGCCCGGCTGGACTCGCCGCGCCCCACCTGCTACATGCCGCGCCTTCGTCCCAGGACCCTGTCCCGGGGCGTGCTCGTCGTTATGGCGGGATCAAATCCGTGGAAGGGACGCCAAGCCCGCACCACGGCCAACCAGCGAAGGCCGGGCGACCGGCTTTCATGAGAGGATACAATGGCTAAGAAGATCCTGGGCTACATCAAGCTCCAGGTGAAGGCCGGCTCCGCCACGCCTTCACCGCCCATCGGCCCGGCTCTGGGTCAGCGCGGCGTCAACATCATGGGCTTCTGTAAGGAGTTCAACGCGCGCACCGAGAACGTCGAAA
>Ga0102591_1000988_pt1 | contig 43741 bp, 41 predicted proteins | sample AraplaCol_mCL_r2_2_FD_76860 | JGI IMG/M metagenome (GOLD analysis project Ga0102591, IMG submission 76860) | Arabidopsis root microbial communities from North Carolina, USA - plate scrape MF_Col_mCL_r2 (SPADES assembly) (version 2) | ecosystem: Host-associated > Plants > Roots > Endosphere...
CGCGTACATCTCCATGGTCGGTCGCGACGAACGATTCAGAGGCGGTGGATACGGCGGCATTCTTCTTGCCGATTGCCTCCAACGGATTGTCCGGATTGCGGAGCAGATCGGCACGGCCGTCATCGTCGTGGATGTACTCGATTGCGGAGACCCCGGAAAAACGCAGCAGCGCAAGGACCTCTACATCGGATACGGGTTTCAGCCTTTTCCCTCTTTGCCGATGCGGATGTTCCTGCCTATTGCAACGATCAAGGATCTCGTCGGTTGAGCCCGCTCGCCATCCGAGCTTGAATCTCAGTTGCGGTATAGGACAGCTTGAGCGAATTGCCTGGTTGTCAGAGATTGGCCATCACCCACCGTATTCCAGTTCCCGCCTAATTTGCGCGTGCATTGAGGAAGTGGCCGCCAGGAAGCTTGGGTGCTGCGCTGTGTCGATGAAGAAGGCCGACATCATGCGGATCGACACGAATGCTCAATTTTGCCGGTTTGGAGTGGGCCGCCCGATCAAGGAGTTCAGCGAGGCGCGGTTTCCGCCCTCTAGTCGTAGCCGGGCAGCGTTTGCATCCGACGGGAGCGGCCTATGAGCTGCGGCAAAGGAAAAGCGGTAAATCACCTCGGCCAACCAGCTTGGATCTCCCGCCGAAGGGGTTTCAGGCAGTTTGCTTGTCATGCTGGAGTGCCCTCCCAACAGCGATCGGCTTGAGTGCTGGTAACGTGACTTTCCGATCGCTACACCTACGTGATTGCGATTCATGTAGGCATCGATAAAGAAACGGCTGCGCTCTATGCCATGGGTCGCCTACCGCGCGGCTGGCATCTCCTCGCCCGGTATCCCTCGCACGACGTCCTGGTCGTTATCTGCTATCCATGCACTCAGCAAAGTGTAAGCAATAGCGAGAACGGTGGGTCCGATAAAAATTCCCAGCACCCCAAAGGCAATCAGACCGCCGATGACGCCCGCAAGGATAAGCAGTATTGGCAGATCGGCGCCTCTGCGTATCAAGACTGGACGGATGAACTGATCCATCGTTCCAGCCACAACGGTGAATACTAGCATTACGGTCGCCAACACCGCATCGCCCGAATAATACATCCAAACCACCACCGGCACCATTACCAGGCCAGGGCCGATCTGAATTAGACAGAGGATGAAAATCGCTGCGGTCAGCAACCCCGCGAAGGGTACGCCGACCACCAGGAGACCGATTCCTCCGACCGCGGTCTGAGCCACTGCAGTCACCACAACACCGAGAGCGACACTCCGGATCGCTTGTCCGGCTAAACGTATAGCCATTTCGCCCCGATCGCCGCCGAGGCGACCACCGAATCGAACCGCTGTGGCCGCCGCTTTTTCGCCGCCTGTATACATGATGGCTGCTATGACAGTCGTCAGCAGGAAATGTAGAAGCATCGTGCCCAAACTGCCCGCAGCTGAAGCAAACCATTGCGTCAGCGCTCCAGCATAGGGCGCAAGCATGGGGGCGAACTCCTGCAGCCGCGTCGACGCCAGTTTTGCCCAGGCCTCGGTGGCGCGTGCGCCAACCAACGGCACATCGGCTAGCCAAAGGGGCGGCTGCGGCAGCTGCATGGAGAGGAGAGTGCGAACGAAGCCGCCGAATTCATCGATATTGGTGACGACAATGCCGACGGCCAGCCAAAATGGCACGATCAGCACGAGCAGCAAGACCAGTGTCATGATGCACGTGGCGAAGCCTCGGCTACCGCCAACATGGCGTTGCACCCAAAGCATCAGTGGCCAAGTGGCGATGACCAACGTCATGGCCCAGACGATTGCCGGAAGAAACGGCTGCATCACCCAGAAACTTGCGACAAGGAGACTGCCGATGAACAGCACCGCTAGCGTCCTGCGAGTAAGGTCATCTCGACGATCTGGAATCATTTTTGTCCCCACACCTGATGGCCCTTTTTATCACGTTCTCCCCCCGTTTCAGGAGCACAATTAGCGTACGCGTACCGGCGCGCCCTCGATATACCCCGCGCGCTCGATAGAAGTTACAGCTGCCATCCAACATACAGGGTAAAAAGCAAGTCAAAGCGCCACACACTCAATCCGTGATTCCGGGGTGGATTAAGCAGAACTCACGTCGCTTGGATGGAACTAATCCGGTTTGCAGCGCTTGATTGAAGCTCCTTTCCTCTCTTTTATCTAGCCTTACACCGCCGGATCTCGCAAAACGATTGTTAATCGAGAAAGGAGCTCGATACGCCGACGGTTTCGAATGTTGGTCCTGCCACGATGATGTCCTTCCGAGCTTTTGCCACCCAATGTGACCTGGTTTCATTGGGACGGTCATCATCAACGCTGCGTCCGTCAATCCGATTTACATCTCCTTGCTTCGCGCAACCTGACTTACGTCTCGTGCGGGTTCATTGTTCTCGCGTCAATTTTATAAAAATACGTGTATCCCTTACCTTCTCATGCTATTATTAGTAGTTCCTAATCTTCACTTTGCCAAGGTCGTCCTGATCGTGGTTTGGTGGGGTTGGTGAACTTAGCGCCATCCGCAAGCAACAAGCACTCGTTCTGATGGGCGGGGCTTCGGGAGGAAGTCATGACACGCTGTGTTTCAATCGCAATAGCACTTGCCTGCATTGGTTTTGCAAGTCAGGTATTCTCCGCGGAGGTGGACATGTCGAAACTCACCTGCAAGGAAGTGGGTGCCATGCCCGCCGCAAAAACTATTGGCGTGGCGATGTGGGTAAACGGATACGTCCACGGCAAAGCTGGGAACGCCATGATCGACGGCGACAAAGCCCACGCCAATGCGGAGAAGGTCGCCGCCTACTGCAAGAAAAACAGCAGTTCCACGCTAGTGGACGCGATCGAAGCGGTCTCCAAGTCGTAGCTGGGACAGTGTGGCGGCACAAATGCCGCCATCTTGGGCAGAGAGACCACGAGCCTCTTCAAACGGGAGATGGACAATGGTTGGATTTAAGCCTCTATTCGCAGGCCTGGTGGCGGGTATATTCCTTGCGGGACTGCCATCCATATCCTTGGCAACAGAGCAGGGACAACAGCGCAAGGCTGCCCGCGATGTCCGCCAAGACACACGACAGGGCGCTCGAGCTACGAAGCAGGCATGCCGCTCGGCTAACGACAAAAGTAACGCCGCGTGCCGGCAGGATAAGCGGAACACCAAGCAGACGGGGCGCCAGACGGGCAGAGATATCAAATATTGAACCCGTCGACTTGCAGCCCAAAAGCAACCCCGTAAGGCGCTGCAAGGCGGTGACTTCGAACCCGCGGATCGGTTTGAAGTCGGTTCAGGCGTTCCCTCCAGCGCGTGTTGATGCTCTCGGAAAACCACTGGCTGTTGATTTCCACTGAGAAGTGATGGAGTGGATGCCCCTCCCGACGGCATCGCAAGCCTTTCGAATTGCCCTGTCAATAATGCTGACAGCGGCATCTTCGCCGTAGGCGGCCACCATCTCCTCGTAGATGGCCGCTCGATCGTTTGCCGGTGCAATATGCCAAGCTCGCTCGCTTGGGTGTTGACTACGGTCGTGCTCACGCTCATCTCCTGGGTGTAGACGGATGTCCTCGCCGAAGCTTAAGGCAGAGTGGTACATTCGCAGGATCGGAACAAGGCGGCCCCCGACCGGCAAAGCTTCTTCGTAGCAGGCGCCTTCGATCCTCCCAAGCTCGACGCGCCTGCATGGGGACGAAACTTCCAGGAGAGAATATTATGAACGCAATTTCCCTTATGCGGCGACACCTCAAGGGCGCCGCGGCCGCAGCACTCATCGCCGCGGCGATATTGCCGATGGCGGCGCACGCTGGCCCAACACTCGATAAGATCAAGGAACGCGGTGTCATCAAGGTCGGCGTCGGCACGACGCCTGGCTTCTTCACGCCCGACAGCAATGGCCGCTGGCAAGGCTTCTTCGTGGATTTTGGTCGGGCGCTCGCCGTGACCCTCTTCAACGATCCGGACAAAGTCGAGTTCACCAACTCCTCGCCGCAGCAGCGCCTGCCGGCATTGCAGTCCGGCGAGTTTGACATCCTTCTCTCCGGTGTCACCGAGACCATCACCCGCGCCTTCAAACTTGGTTTCCATTTCGGTCCGGTCGTCTTCTACGACGGACAGGGGCTGCTGGTGCGCAAGGATCTGGCGTAGCCAAGGGCGAGGACCTCGATGGCGCCACCATCGGCGTCCAGAGCGGCACCACTGGCGAACTCAACGTCGCCGATTTCTTCCGCAAAACCGGCAAGAAATTCACGCCGGTAACAATCGAGGAGACAAGCGAATTCACAAAGGCGCTGGATACCGGCCGCGTCGATGCTCTAACTCAGGATTCGACCGACCTCGCGTCTCCACCTGCCGCCAGTGCTTCTCGCGCTCCTCCTCGAAGTGGGTCGATATCGGTGGTGGAACTCTCTGGCATCCATCTATGCGGAAATGTACTGGCAGCTTTGCTGCCAGCACTACCGACATCGTTGCTTTAGCGATGGTCGACTTCATCCTCGTTTTCCTACGTTGGTCTCTTCAACGTTGATGACGCAGGAAAAGGCGAATTCAACCGGTGACGCGGCCGATGACAGCACCAGCTATATGCGGAAAACTCGCCACCGGTGTGAAGGAGACGGGATGAGGTGGTCGGGGGTATTTAGCCTATCGAGCACAGCTCTTCCTTCGCACATCGGCGAGCCGCACGGCTTTCCCGATTTCGATTTGATGCCGGGCTACCGGGCAATAAGCGGATTCCCTGCGTAGTTAGTGAAGATCGGTGGGCGTCTCTTCGCTTTCGTTTGCCCTGCGATCCGCAAGCAGCCGATCTAAAGCCCTATGCTCGGGCCCAAACGGGCGCTGGTTCAAAAATGAAGTGACAAGGGTTTTCGTTTCGTGACCGCCCGACGAGGGGTTCCCACGATGAACCACGACCTCTGTATTAGTCACGTCATCGATCCCCAAAAACCACCGATCGCCATTCGCGCTCGAGGCAAATTCTCTTAGATTTTCCAAGTTGAAACTCCTTCCTTGAAGAAGAAACTAGGACTCTACAGCGGGATTGCGACAAAATACTTGGGAGCGTCTATTTTCAGGCCGAGAAATAACGTTCGGCCTCCTTAGACGAGTTGCTGGAGCAGACCTGTGGGGATATCTCGATCGACGGCGCAGTCGACCAGATTCGAGGCGCAGGTGATGAATCCGGGCATGATTGCCGAAGCCACGTGCATCGGGAAGCCCTTCACCATCATTCCGCTGGTCGTGACCCAAGTTCAGGACGTAATCGCCGCCCAAAAGTCGCATCTCAGTCTTGACTGGTAACGCCCAAGATTGAGTTTGAATTCGCCGGTAAGAGGTGCAGTCGAGCGGGCGAGGCCAGATAGAGGACATAGCGCTCGGCTGCGTCCGCCAGTGCCAAGGCAGCCTCCGACTCCCGCCAGCCGGCATTTATCGCTGAGATCACAGTGTTCCGGGCGATCTTGTCAAATACACGAGAACACTGTGCCTCGCGGCGCAAATCATTAACATGGAAAGTAGGTGCCGGGAGGTCGGAAGACATGATGTCCTCCTTTCGGTCGGGGCAAGGGGTTGAGGACCCAAAACGGCAGCGCCCTGATAATTGCTGCCGAAGTTGAGAAGATGCGCCTTCGAAAGATACGAAGCAAGCTTATTAACGCACGTCGTCTCACATACCTATGAAAGCTCAGCTCCCCGAAGACAGTCGCACCTTTACCAAGGTGCTATTGGGAAGGTATGCCCTCGAAACGTTTCGTCGCGTACTCTATTGAAGCGGACATTCAAGGGCTGCGCGTCGGCGCCTGTTTCACGAGCCATCAGCCTCGCCATATGGGCTCGAAGCTCTATCTCGTCCAGAATGCGACCGGCGGCTTAAAGATCTGCCAGGATTAAGAGGCCTGAAACAAAGAAAATGAAATATAAAAACCGAACTTATTGCGCGCCATCAAAAACGTATTTCAAGAATTCTAAATAAAATGGATGGAAAAATAATATATTAGTCATTAATTACTTTTTGGGTTATTGTAGTTCTGCGCAATATTGCGCGTTTTCATTCAGATTGGATATGGACATGCTAGACATGACCTGGCTTCGCCCCGGCCTATGGGGAGCGGCATGCGGCGCGGCCGCACTTGCCATCGTCGGCTTCACATGGGGAGGTTGGGTGACCAATGGCAGTGCTCAAAAAGCCGCCGGGATCGAGCGAACCTCGGCCATCGCGGCTGCGCTGACGCCCTATTGCCTCGAGAGGGCCAAATCGGATCCAGCTTCGGCAGAGATCTTGGCCGCACTCAAAGCAGCCGGCACCTACGGGCGTAGCGACGTTATCAAGAAGGCCGGATGGGCAACGCCACTTGGCAGCACCGAGCCTAATGTAGACCTTGCACAGGCCTGCCAGATTGCGCTTGGAAGCGCGGGCTAAGTTCAAAGCCTGGGTCGCGGAGCCTGAATGGAAGGAGCCATGCCATGAGTGCAAAGCCATCCAGTAGCGATCAGTTAAACAGAGATCGACGGATAACCGATGCTCAGGGATAAAATTACCAAACCGGTAGCGAGCCCATCGGCTGAGGAATTGATCGTTAAGGCTTCAGACGCTCGCGCTAAGCTGCGCAGCGGACACGGCGCACCAGGCAATGTCGCTTCGGAGGTTCAATTGCCAATCGAAGAGCTTGGTGGCTTTGAGGTGGAAAGCAAGACCTAACTTCTCGAAAAGCTCCCACGATGAAGGAGCTTGAACCGGCGCGGGACAACAAAAGGTTGGCGCCAAAGACGCCGATCGGCGATAGTTCAACCCGCGTTTAGGTTGAAACCCTAACCGTGCCGCGCGGAGGGCGGCCCACGCTTCTCGCCGGACGCTAGGACAACCACCTCAGACAATTCGTCGCAATCCCGGATCTGCGATTTGACTTCTCGCGTCGCGTAACGCGTCACACGGTCGTGCTCAAGCATTGCCGAGCGTAGTGGGTGGAGCCCGACATAAGGGCTTTGCTGCCAACGCTAATTCTCAGAGGCGCTTCCGATGCTTCGCACCGGCTCGGCCTGATGATGCAAACACCAATTGGCGCAACGCTGCCTAGAAAAATCGCGCCTCTATGTCCGGTTTGGGTCGACATCCCAGACCTCAGCGAAGGCGCATTTTTGGAGACGAGTACGATGGCTGACCCTGATCGCTATTCCGGGAGACCGCCGAAGCACGGTCGCGGAGTTTTCATACTGGTCGTTATGGTCGCAGCCTTGGCGCTCCTTGCGGGATGGTTTTCTGGATTTTTGGGCTGAGCTGGCGACAATTGGCATGGGGCGCGCGGCAAGAACTCTAATGTCCGTTCTTCGTGGGTGTCCTCGCAGCGGACGGTCGGCCATCGTGAAGAGTTTCGGGCGCCGGCAGGCGTACGAAAGTCCCCGAGGGAGGGAATCCGCGGGCCAAAAAAGCGGCCGCTTGATTGGTGGATGATCTTTTACTCGGTCGGCAGCGCCATCGAGGCGATCGCCGCCACTGCAAATCTACGCGCGGTCCGGCTGGCCGGGAATTTCCTTCCTGGGAACAACATTCAGCGGTGTTGCACTCGCAATATGGATCACGCCTATTTTCAGCGAGCGCAAATCGAGAAATTCGTCGTCTTTGGGTCTCCTTGAGGAAGAGCGCTTTGGGCGGTTGACTGCAGTGCAGACCCAGCAGCAGCTCGCGGCGAGAGACAGCCGACCCGCTTTCAGTGCGAAAATCCTCTATGGTAGGCTGGCCGGGAGCGGTGAGGCATCTATATCGGATCTCATGTGATCTGGCGACGAGTGGTTGCCAGCATGGAGCGTGACAATGGCAAGTCTCGAATTGGCGAAGGTTGAGGAGCGGCCCGGTGGACAACTTCTATTTAATGTTCGCATGACCGCGACCGCGGCCAAGATAGAATTGCCGATCTTAGTTATGGATCAAGGATCAATCGCCTTGAATGAAAGAACCGTTCTTCAGTCCGCACTCGGTTTTGCCGAAGAACTAGAGGGTTCGATCCGGTTCCGTCTTGAGGTCGAGCAACAGGACCTCTAGTTCGAAGCCCCAGAATGAAACTCGTTGCTATGTCGCCAGCGAGCGCGTAGGATTCCTTTGTCAATGGCATTTGAAGCGGGCGCCGTTGCGTAAAGGTTGAATACCTTCGCCCCAACCAAAGGAGGACCATATGTCTTCCAAACACCCCCACGAATATCTTAATGCAACAGACATGACGATGCTGGAAGGCGTGCTTGAACAAGCGGGATATCGCTGCTCGGGGACTGAGATGGACAGCGAAACACTTGAGGCGGCGAGGTTCCTTCTGCGCCTGGTCCGGAAGGGGATAGTCAGTGAAGAGGAGCTGGGGCTCGCTTTAATTGCTAGAGACAGGGGCGTCGCCGATGGCGAGGAAATGTTTGAGGCGACGGCGGACCATTCTCTTGATCGCTGGACAAACGAGGGCGGAAGCGCGGCACCTCCTCAATCGGCCGGATGTTTTTAACGCTCGCGATCAGACCTGAAAGTCTCCACAGTTCCGCTCCTACTGAGCGCCGCAGGCGGGTGTCCCGCTGGCATTTGAACATGAACTGGTGTTACCCAATGAAAAACACACATTCTCGCGACAGGGATCTGAGGTTTGCCGAACGCGTCGTTGCAATGATCGACCGGCGGCTGTGCAGACAGGTAGCCGTTTTCAAACGAACACGGGCAAACGGTTTGCCAACGGACCAGGAAATTGCGCTGTTGGCGAGACTCTATGACAGCAAGCGACGAGCTGCCGATCGACTTAAACACGTTCAAGCTTTTCTAGCGTAAAGTCTCAAGCTAGTCGTCGGCGCTAGAGCCACCACCGGGAAAGGCTTTTAGGTTGTATCGTCTTGGGTAATTGGAGGATGAGATGTCGAAGCCAATGGATATCCGCCCGCTCGGAGTAGCGATCGACGTAAAGCCAGGCGGCTACCGCGTCGTGACGAATGTTCAGCAGATGGCCGAGATACTTGCCAACAGATGGCCTGACGATAAGCGGAACGATGGTTGGGAAGCGGCTCGCGCCGCATGCGCAAGAGCGCTAGAGACATGGTCCAACGCCGAGGGAGCGCGAGCCACTTTCATCACGGCGGCGGAAAAATCCAACATCCGCGTGAATGCGGATGCGTAGTTCGCCAGTCGGAACCAAACGCAGTTTCATATGTTTGAGCGGATGGAACGGCAATCTTCCAACTCCGCCGTTCCTTCTCACACTGCAATGCCTAAGAGCCCCCCTTGGCCCTCCACGCCGACGGGGTACTTTTCTGTCCACGCCGAGCAAACACCAAGCCCCGTTGTTTGAGACGCTTGACTATGGATGACTGCGGGAGCGCCCGTCAGACTAAAGTCCAAACGAGATTCAGGCTCCAGTCCGATTTCTTCAGCGAACAATGACAGGCAATCTTGGTTGATGCGAGTCGCACAGCCCAAGACCCGCGCGGCGACAGATCAAGGACTTCCCGGTCCCGCCGACCAGGAAAGTCCTTTTGCGAGCACAGAGTTTGGGCCGAGAAAAATAAGCAGGTCTAATCGTGAGGCGATGTCCATGGAACTATCGCGAGGCTTGAGCACTCGGAAGGTAAGTAACTGATGGGCATAGACCTGCAAATGGTTCCTAATTCCTCCACCATCAAACTCGCACTGAAAACTTTGTGCCGTGAGAACGGTGTCGAGCGAGACCGAAGAGCAGTCGCTGCAATCGCGATCCTACTCGACGCTGTGGCAACAAGGCACACACGACGGAGAAGAACTCCAGCGCCTTGCTCGTAAAAAGCTCGCAGAGGCTACAGCAACACCCAATGGTGGCTCGTACGACGCCCGTCAGTAGGCGCACGAGAGCGTGTGGCTAGGCAGGCATCTGCGACTTTTGGTCATCGCTATTCAGTAGTAGGAAAAAAACGACGAAACGTCGTCAAAAGCTGCAGTTCCCATCGACCCCAGGCCTCCTTATTTTCAATAGGTTGACCTCGGAGCCTTCCCAGACCCTCTTGGGTCAACGACGTACGGTCCCGGGGCTCAAGGCGAATGGCCGCGACCGTACGCTCTCAATGCTCTTGCTCTGAAATGTCATCGAAATCGACTGCAACGCATCGACCATACCGCAATGACGAGACGCCTCTTCCGTGGCCACGTCGAGGGCTTTTTTTGGATGAGAAGCAGAACGAGGTCGTAGTCTGGAGTTTCCCGCGACGCCATCTCTCGCGCAGCGCTCAACGTAAAGATCCGCTGATGCACATTGGTCTCGCTCACGACCCCTGCCCCTCGAAAGCGGGTAAATTCTAGACGCTGGAAGAACGTGCAACTATCCCAACGGTCCCGTGCATCGGTGCGAAAAACAACTACGGTGTTGGTACATGCGTACTAGGCCTCTCACCCGAAACGCCGAGACCGGGCGGATTGACGTGTCAAGCGAAGTGAAGATTTGACCCCGCATATTGCCTCATGGGCTGGTGTTACCGACCGCGGCGAGCGTACCTGCATCACCTGCCGCCGCGGTGGCGGGTGATGCAGGTACGCTCCTGAACCAGCCACCATCGACGATGAACAAGCCAGCCATTTCCATTCGCCAGGTCTTTACCAGCAGCTGCACCATTCGGAGATTCTTTGCTTGGAAGCGAGTCGGTTCGATATCGATCAAGCGTTGCAGCACACTAGCAGCCGAGAGAGCTGGCTCGTCCTTCAGCCATTCTTTGATCTGCGCCTCGAAAGGCTCGTACATACTAGGTCTTTTGGGCCGGGGTTTGGTTCGTCGATACGGTCGCCGATGCGTTGGTCTTGTCTCGCCATTTTTCCAGGCCACCTAGATTTGCGGCGAAGCGCCGGAAATCAACGACAACGGGCTCCTCAAGCGTCTGACTAATGCCACGACGGTCAACTCGTTTTCCAAGCTCTTCTTGTGCAGCGCGCAGGCCTGCAAACAACAGAACGGGGTCAGCCGTCACTAGCAATGCACGTAAACGATCCTTGTCGGCCTCCGTCACAGCAGGATGCGCGAGGACGCGCGCTACGGGCGGGACGGGCGGGTGATAGCGTTTGATTACGCGCGCCCCGATCCGCGTCTTCTCCCGCAGCTTAAATGACGGCTGAAACAGGTTGCCGTGAAGGCGGACTACCGCATAGAGTTGACGGAGCGCGATCGTTGCTTCGGTACCGACGAACCGACCATAGCCCACTAGACGACGCACGATGGCGCCGTTCTTTTGCTCGACATGCGCTTGATCGTTCTTACGATAGGCGCGAGAGCGCGTTACTTCCAAATTCTCGCTACGACACCAGGAGACGACGAATTCGTTCATGAAGGCACTGTCGTTATCGAAGTCGACGCCCAGTAACGGGAAGGGAAACTGCGAACGGGCCTGCTTGATCGCCACGATCACATTGCCGCTGTCACGTGTGCGGACCGGAACGCATTCGGTCCAGCCCGTAGATATATCGGTCAGCACCATTGTCTGCGCAAAGCTTCCCGACGAAGACGTGCCGGAATGCGCTACAAAGTCGACTTCGACAAAGCCGGGCAGAGGATCGTTCCAATCGCCGAAGGTGCGCACCGGAACCGATCGGCGGACCGCCGAACTCATACCAGCACGACGACGCTGACCACCGCGCGCAACGACACGGACTTCCGCCAAAAGCCGATCCATCGTTGCGGGACTTACCGTCGTCAGTTTGTCGCGGAGCTCCGCGTCAAGCTCTAGTCGGCCATGGCGTTCAAGCGCAGGCAACAAGACGGGTATCAGCGGCTTCAGCCGCTTAGAACACAGGCGTTCTGATACTTCCCACAATAAAATGAGCGCGTCTCGAACATCGCTGCCATAACGGAGGCTCGTATTCTTGTGCCCGCGTGAAGGCTGCTTGCGCCGAGCTAGCACTCGGATCGCATGCTTGCGATGATGGCCAGTTACCGCAACAAATTCGTCGAGAATCCTCTGCTTATCCGCACGACTGGTAGATCGATATCGTTCGATGATTGCCTCAACTAGTTCCGTCCGTGTCGCCATGCTGATCCGCCGTGCCATCCGCCCCCCGAGCCGGGACAGCAAATCAGCAGTGCCCCGTTGGGAGCATCAACCCTATCGGTAACATTTTGCTTGAGGCAATGCGGGGGTCAATTTCTCACTTCGCCTGACATGACCGATGCCATGCAACGCGCGACGACTGGCATGGCGCATCCGCAGCGCTCAATACTTAGGCGCACGGCGGTCCGCATGCCTCGCCGGCGGCGCGGACCGCTTGAATTCCCCCGAGCGGGAGAAGCCAAAGAGGCGCTAGGGCCTGACGATCGGCGTTCTGAAGAGGCTCTTGTCCGATTTCCCATTGGCGGCCGAGCGCGCCAAGTCCAAGGCCGCTTTAACCAGCGCAATTTGAAGGGCTCAATTGACCTTCGATCGATCTTGCCCTGATGGAAACCCCGGCCGTTCGCGGGGGTTTTCTTTTAACTTGGCTCCCACCGTCTCCCGGTGGGAGCCAAGTTTCCATGCGCTTCCGGGGGGACGGCATTCCCCAAAAAAGCGCAATCGTTCCGCTAATAAATTTGCACGAGCCCCGGCCGTTCGGGGGTGGAACATGGCCCTTACGCCGCCGAGCGGGGGCCAAGTTCCACGGCTTGTGTGTGTGTGTTTGCATCCGGTGTCCAACGCCGAAAGCCCGGCCATTATAGAACCGTATACGCAGTTCTCCTAATATTACTTTGGGCGTCTGGGTTTTCTATGCGCCCGCCCGAAAATGGCCCCCGCCGAGGGGCAGGGGCCAAATATGGTTGCGTTCGGCGGGGTGCTGCTTAAAGCATTTCCAAACGCCCCACGCTCTTAAACATGATTGCGGATGTTTAGTTCCGCTAATATATTTTCCCGCCGGACCTAGACGACAAGCCGCCTAACTAGTTGGAACATTTAGCCGGCCCCGACCATCAGACGACTGGTAACTGTGCTATCGTTTTGTCTGTCAGGTGTAGGAGGACACTGCGGGGTCGCTCGGTCTTGCATCTCTATCGGCACGAAAACACCAACATCCCGAACGATCGAATCCGCAGCTTCAAAGAAGCGGGCGTCACCCTCGCAGACAAGATTGGCTGGTCGGCTACATTCCGATGAACCGCTGTAAAATCGGCAACTTCTATTCATCCACAAGTCACCATCGCAAAGCGCGAACCATCGCGATGGCATCATTCGAAAAGGTCGGGGTGATCCGCCTCGATTTGCGGCAAGTCCGAGAGGATGCCGTTGAGGTGCGCGCACATGGCGGATGCCGCAGCGTCAGCGTCACGGCTGTCGATAGCGGTGATAATCGCCTCATGCTCAGCGATAAGCCGCATCATGGAATCTGGGTGGCGAAGCTGCAGATTGCAGACGCGATCCATATGGGCCTTGATGTCGGCAATCGCGTTCCAAGCAAGGCTGCAGCCGGCGCCTTCCGCGATCGCGATATGAAACTGCTCGTCCTCGCGTCGGAATGCGTTGTGGTCGTGGGCCTCCATGGCAGTTCTCTGCCGGGCAAGTATGCTGTCGACCCGGCGCCTCGTCCAGCTGTCGAAACTTTCGCTGGCGCGACGGACAACTGCGGTCTCAAGCGCCTCGCGGACGAAGCGCGCCTCCATCATTTGCCGCGCCGAGATTCTGACGACCACAGTACCCCTGTTGGGGCGCACGTCGACCAGTTTCGATTTTCCGAGCGCGATGAGGGCCTCGCGCACCGGTTGGCGCGATACGCCCATGCGCGTGGCGATCTCCTGCTCTGATAATCGCGTGCCCGGGGCCAGTTCGAGCTTGATGATCGCCTCCCGAAGGTCGCGCTCGACCTGCGCCGCAGCCGTTTCGCCGGTCTCAATCTTCAAGGATTCTATGTTCATGTCTTTCGTCGCCGTCATCCGTTGACATCCATTTTAAACCACCATACAGTACCATACAATTGAAACGCAACATAAATCCGGTGGCTCAAACCGGGTAAAACGGGAGGGCCGGCACGATGTGTCGGCGTGAAGGGTAACGTGCTGTCCAATTTCATTGCGCCTGATTCCAGTGATCCGCGGCTGAACATTAAATCCCGCTACCAGATGCTTGTCGATGGCAAGTCGGTGGATGCCGCCTCGGGTCGCACGATTGACCGTGTCAGCCCTGGTCACGACGGCGTCGTGGTCGGTACCTGGCCCGAGGCCTCGGCCGAGGATGTATGCCTGGCAGTGGCGGCGGCCCGTCGTGCTTTCGACACCGGCCCATGGCCGCGCATGTCGGGCGCGGAGCGTTCACGCCTGATGTTCAAGGTGGCGGACCTGATCCTCAAGCGGCAAGAAGAACTCGCCTTGATTGAAAGCCTGGAGGTGGGCAAGCCGATCACCCAGGCGCGAGGCGAGATCGGATTCTGCGCCGACCTCTGGTCTTACGCCGCCGGCCAGGCGCGCGCGCTCGAAGGTCAGACGCACAATAATATCGGCGACGATCGTCTGGGTCTTGTGTTGCGCGAGCCTGTCGGCGTCGTGGGCATCATCACGCCGTGGAATTTCCCCTTCATCATCGCGTCGGAGCGCGTGCCTTGGGCGATCGGCGCTGGATGCACCGTCGTCCTCAAGCCGTCCGAGTTTACCTCGGGAACGTCGATCCGCATGGCGGAGCTTGCACGCGAGGCCGGTATTCCCGATGGCGTCTTCAACGTGGTCACGGGCTACGGCGATCCGGCTGGCCAGGTGCTCGCCGAGGATCCCGGCGTCGACATGGTTGCCTTCACTGGCTCGGTGCGTGTCGGCACCAAGCTTGGCGAGATCGCCGCGCGCAGCGTCAAGCGCGTCGGGCTGGAGCTCGGCGGCAAGGGTCCGCAGATCGTCTTTGCCGATGCGGACCTCGAGGCCGCGGCCGATGGCATCGCTTACGGTGTCTATCACAATGCCGGGCAGTGCTGCATTTCCGGTAGCCGGCTTCTGGTTCAGGAGGGAATCCGCGACGCATTGATGGAGCGCCTGCTTGATATCTCGCGCAAGGTGACCTTCGGCGATCCTCTGAATGATCGCACGAAGATCGGGGCGATGATCTCCGAAGCCCATGCGACCAAGGTCCATTCCTACGTGGAAGCCGGCATCGCATCGGGTGCCGAACTGCTGCTCGGCGGTGAGCGTGTCAGCAAGGACGCCGGGATCTACTACGCACCCACCGTATTCGCTGGTGTGAAGCCTGACATGTCGATCGCCCGCGAGGAGATATTTGGGCCGGTGCTGTCGTCAATGACCTTCAGGAACGCGGACGAAGCCGTCGCACTCGCCAATGCCAGCGAGTTCGGCCTTTCCGCCTCGGTGTGGTCGACCAATCTCGAATATGCGATGCAGAGCATCCGCCGCATTCGCGCCGGTCGCTGCTGGGTCAACAGTGTCATCGACGGGACACCGGAACTGCCTATCGGCGGGTACAAGAAGAGCGGCCTTGGTCGCGAGTTGGGCCGCTACGGCTTCGACGAATATTCCCAGTTCAAGGGCATTCACGTGACGTTCGGGCGCCCGGCGCCGTGGTTCGGCTAGCAGCGGCACCGTCGTCGCAGGGGACTAAACATATAGGGCGTTTCCGTTTTTGGGAGAAGCGAAACGCCTGGGAGGAAAATCTCGGCCGGCGTGATCTTTGGTCGGAGCCCGCCAGCCGAGACTTGGGTCTTTCGACCCGCATTGCACATCCAAAGGGAGGATACGCAAATGAAATTGACCAGATTGAAAACCGCTGCACTTGCCGCGGGTATCGCTACGATGATGACATCTACGGCATTGGCCGCGGACGTCAAGGCAACGATGATCATCTATCTCGATCCAAGTGTCCAGTTCTTCAACCCCGTGGTAAAGGGTGCGAAGGACGCAGCCGCGCAATTCGGCGTCGATCTCGACGTGCAATATGCCAACAACGATCCGGTTCGCCAGAACGACCTGATCGAGAGCGCGACAGCAAGCGGTGTCGACGGCATCGCTGTTTCCATCTCCTCGTCTGATGCCTTCGATGAAAGCATCTGCGCGGCGGTGAAGGCCGGCATCGTCGTCATCGGCTTCAACAACGACGATCTGGAAGGCGCCAAGGGCAATTGCCGCCAGGCCTATGTCGGCATGAACGAGTTCGCGTCCGGCTACGAGCTCGGCAACCGGATGATCAAGGAATTCGGCCTGAAATCCGGCGACGTCGTCTTCAATCCGCGCGAAATCCCTGAGGCGAGCTTCGCGGTCGCGCGTGGCGGCGGCATTGAGAAGGCGATGAAGGAAAGCGGCATCAAGGTCGAGACGGTTCGCGCCGGCCTCGATCCGGCCGAAGCGCAGAATATCATGGCGCAGTTCCTGATCGCCAATCCGGGCGTCAAGGCGCTGTTCGGCACGGGCTCCGTTACCTCGACTGTGGGCGCCGGCGCCATCAAGGATGCAGGCGTGAAGATTCCGTTCGGCGGCTTCGACCTCGCCGTCGAGATCGTCAACGCTGTCGAGTCCGGCGCGATGTTCGCGACCATGGACCAGCAGCCCTACCTGCAGGGCTACTACCCGATCGCTCAGATCGCGCTTTCGAAGAAGTACGGGCTGACGCCAACCGACGTGGACACCGGCCAGGGCGCCTTCCTCGACAAGTCGCGCATCAGTTCGGTCAAGCCGCTGATCGGCAGCTTTCGCTAAACGCGTTTCGTGGGGGCCTGCCGGAAAGCCGGCAGGTTCTCCATCTTCAACCGATCGAGTACCAGACCGTGACACCAATTCTCGCAGAAAGTGCCGCGCCCCGGTCGCGGACGCAAAAGCAACCGATCCTCAGGCAGATCATGGCGATGCCGGCGGGTGCGATCTTCCTTGTCTTCATGACGCTGCAGATCGTCTGCATCTTAGGCGCCTTGCTCTACCCCGATCAGTTTCGCTATCTCTCGCCACAGAACCTGACGATCCTCATGAAGGCAATTCCAGTGCTTGGCTGCCTTGCGCTCGGTGCTGGTGTGCTGATGATTTCAGGGGAGTTCGACCTTTCCATCGGTTCCGTCTATACCTTCACCGCCATCCTGATGGCGAGCCTTGTGGGCGCCGGGTTGAGCGCTTTTGTTGCCGCTCCGCTCGGTATCCTGGCCGGCATCATGATCGGGCTGCTCAACGGCCACATCACGCTGCGCTTCGGACTGCCCTCCTTTATCGTGACCTTGGGCGGCCTGCTGTTCTGGCGCGGCGCTGTCCTGCTCTATAACGGCGCCGTCCAGGTCCGCTTCGACCCTGAGCCGATCTTCACCAGCCTGTTTTCCGGCACGCTTTTAGGCATCAATGCGGCCTTCATCTGGATCGTGCTCTTCGTCGTCGGCTTCCACTATCTCGTCCACCGCCACCGCTTCGGCAACCATGTGTTCGCGACCGGCGGCAACCGCGGTGCTGCGGAGGCGATCGGCATCAACACCAACCGCGTGAAGCTCGTGGCATTTGCGATCGCTGGCGGCATGGCGGCGGTGGCCGGCATCCTTGCGACATCACGGGTCGGCAGCGTGCAGCCAGGGCAGGGCGCCGGACTGGAACTCCAGGCCATCGCCGCCTGCGTGATCGGCGGACTGTCGCTACGCGGCGGCCGCGGGTCGATCATCGGTATCTTCCTCGGCGTGCTCCTGATCCATACGATTACCGACGTTCTGCTGCTCCTGCGCGCGCCGGGCTTCTATCTCGACATGTTCATCGCGACGCTGATCGTGCTGGCCGCCATCTTCAACCATCTTATCGAGCGGCGAGGTCTTGCGTGATGTCGGCCCCAAATCTTCTCGAACTGCACAACATCTCGAAAAGCTTCGGCGCGCTGACCGCGCTGCGAAACTTAAGCTTCCATATTGGCGAAGGCGAAGTGGTGGGGCTGCTCGGCGACAACGGTGCCGGCAAGTCGACTACCGTGAACCTGATCTCCGGGATCCACAAGCCGACGGAAGGCTATCTCAGCGTCGACGGCAGGAAGACCGCTTTCAGCTGCCGGTCCGACTCGGCCGATGCTGGTATCGAAACCATCTATCAGCACACGGCGCTGGTGGATTCCCTGTCGATCACCCGCAACATCTTCATGGGTCGCGAACTTACCGATCGCTTCGGCTTCCTCAGGCAGCGCGAGATGCGCGAGATCGCGATGGAGGTGCTGCAGAATGCCGTCCACATCTCGGGCATTGATTCTCCCGACACGCTGGTAGGCAACCTTTCCGGCGGCCAGAAACAGGCGGTCGCCATTGCTCGCGCAGTCTATTTCAAGAAGCGAGTGCTGCTTCTTGACGAACCGACCTCGGCACTGTCGGTTCGCGAGACGGAGGCGCTTTTGAACCAGGTGCTGAAGCTCAAGGCCGAGAATGTGTCCAGTGTGCTGGTAACGCACAATATCTACCACGCCTATCAGGTCTGCGACCGCTTCGTGATCATGAGCCATGGCACCAAGGTGTTCGATGTCGACAAGGCAGACACGACGATCAACCAGCTGACCGAATATGTCGTACTCACCTGATCCCGCATTCCAGACAAAAGAGGCATAGCCCGTGACAATTTCAGTATCAGTGCGCCAGGTCGTAGGACCCGAGGACGCAGCAAAGCGTGACACGCAGGGTTTGCGCGATGGGTTCGTGATCGAGGGGCTGTTTCGCGAAGGAGAGGCCAATCTCACCTACAGTCACCTCGATCGCATGATCGTCGGCGGTGTCATGCCGGATACCAAGCCTCTGGAGATCGCTGCCATTGCGCAGACCGGCACCGAGCGCTTTCTCGATCGGCGCGAAGCCGCTGTCATCAATATCGGTGGAGCGGGTACGGTCAGCGTCGCCGGAAAACGCTACGAGCTCGATTTCCAGGAGGCACTCTACATCGGGATGGGTGAGGGCGCCCTGAGCTTCACCAGCCTTGACGTTGCCGAACCGGCACTGTTCTACCTGCTGAGCGCACCCGCACATCGTGCTTGCCCAACGGTTCACATTACCCGGGAGATGGCCAAAAAGGTGACTGTGGGCACCGCAGAGGAATCCAACGCGCGCACCATCAACCAGTACGTCCATCCCGACGTCTGCGAGAGCTGCCAATTGCTCGTGGGGCTAACGATGTTCGAGCCAGGTTCGGTCTGGAATACGATGCCGGCGCATGTCCACGACCGGCGCATGGAGGTCTATCTCTATTTTGGCATGCAGGAGACGACGCGGATATTCCACTTCATGGGTGAACCGGGTGAGACACGGCATGTCGTCCTGAAGAACCACGAGGCGGTTCTGTCGCCCGGCTGGTCCATCCATTCTGGCGCTGGTACCGGCCGCTATGCCTTTATCTGGGCCATGGCCGGCGACAATATGAGCTTCACCGACATGGACAAGGTGCCGATGGAAGCGCTGCGATGAGCCCTTTCGATCTTACCGGCCGCTGCGCCATCGTCACCGGCGCCAATACTGGCATTGGTCAGGCAATTGCGATTGGTCTGGCGGAAGCGGGCGCTGATATTGTCGGCGCCGGCCGCTGGTCACATCGACGGGGCGCCGGTTTGTATCGCTCAAGGCGGACCTGTCTGATACCAAGGAGGCAGGGGCCGTTGTCGAGCGCGCCTTTGCCGCCGGCGCTTCCCCTGACATCCTCGTCAACAATGCCGGCATCATACGCCGAGCCGATGCGCTCGAGTTTACAGCAGAGGACTGGGATGCCGTTCTGGACACCAATCTGAAATCCGTCTTCTTCCTCTGCCAGGCGTTCGCGAAGGCAGCACTCGCTCGGGATATGCCGGCGAAGATCATCAACATCGCCTCGCTCCTGTCGTTTCAGGGTGGCGTTCGTATTCCATCCTACACGGCATCGAAGAGCGGGCTGGCCGGTATCATCAGGCTGATGGCGAACGAATGGGCGTCGAAAGGCATCAATGTCAATGCGATCGCGCCCGGCTATGTCGAGACCAACAACACCGAGGCGCTTCGCGCCGATGCGGAAAGAAGCGCGGATATCCTGAAGCGCATTCCGGCCGCGCGCTGGGCCAAGCCACAGGATATGGTGGGGGCAGCGGTTTTTCTTGCCTCGCGCGCCTCGGATTATGTTCATGGGACGTTGCTGCCAGTCGACGGCGGCTGGCTCGCCCGATAGGAGATGTGATGGCCGATTACCACACGCTTCCCGGGGCAAGGAGTCATTGTGAACGGGCTTCCGAATTCCCATTCGGACAGACCTCGACCGGTGCAGACAAGTCTCTTCGGGGGCACCGTTAATTTCACTGACGCCGGGACGTTGTTGGTGAATGTACGAAGAACGTGTTCGTTCGTCTCTGGCGAGGCTTCGCAGGCCTCCCGCCTTGAAGATCAACCGACGTTTGCGCTCTATGCTATTGCTCCAATTAAACGCAGGCAAAGGGCGAAGTGCGTCGCGGCCAACGGCGTTAGAGGAGGCCATTTTGGAAAGGCGGCTATTGCTTCTGTTTCGAGGCCTGCACAGAGCCGCCCTCGTTCTCCCACGTAGCAATAGCATCAGAATTGCGGCTCTGTCGCTGCCGTTTGAACGGAGAATAGTTCTTCGTGGGAATGGTCGCAGCTTCAATTCTGCGAATGATGACAGTTTCAGCCTGACGCAAATCACCCTCGGCGGCTTGCATTTCCGAAGTTTTGTAGTTGGCGCGTCTAAGAACGCGCCGGAGCGTCGCTCGTGGTTCCTCAGAGCTGTGGCACATTGTTTTGAATCCTTGATCTTTGGAAGGTGTAGCGTTGCGCGTTTACGAGACTGATCTCCACTGCGGCTGGTCTGAGGCTTCTACATGCTTCCAGGTCCGGGCTTGGCGCTTTGGAATGGATGCGGATTGGCTTCCTTTCTTCGCCAGGCAGACCCAAGTGCCTTGGCTTTCCCGCTCTATGACTTTCAATGTTTTCTGGTGCTTTCTTGATTATGGATCTCCTGCCTCGCTCGGCGTTCTAGAGGGGCCGGCGGCCCGCGTTCATTAGAAGCTGGCGCTCTGTCGCCGTTGGTCCCAGGAGCTTCAGCAACCGCTTTTCTTCAAATCGATCAAGCCTGAAACGCTTGGCGTATTCACGGATATTCCAAACCCTTGCCAATTTTGCAGGCGCATATTTGTCGGTATTGTTAGCGGTCATGATGTTGATCTCCAGGTGTGGTTTCGCGATTTTCACGTTGCTGATGCAGAGGAGGTCGGCGACGCTGTATGGTGCGAGCTGACCGCGGTCGCATGCTGGTTTATTCCGTGAGCATTGTTGGGGCTGCTCAATCCATAAACAGAATCGAGAGAGCTAGCCTGAAGCGTACCCGTCGGGCACCTCATGCTTTGGAAGCAAGGCTTTCCTCACCGTCTTCTGCATCCCTCTGCATTGCCGCCTCCAGTTCCTGTAGAGGAACCTGCAGCAATTGCCTGGTGCCAATCTCGACCCCCACCGCCGGAATTTCGAGATGGGTTCCGGTTCTTCTGTAGGCAGGAAAGGAGAGTCCCTCGATCAGCTCCTCATCCACTATGAGCCGGTAGGTGCCGGCATCAAGCGGCACGATCAGCGAACCTAGAATGAACGGGTGAGAAAAGGTGATTTCAGATGCTGTGGTGCGTTCGGTCATGGGAAAACCTCATGTCTGTTGGGTTGGTCATGCCGCAAGCGCCTTGGGGCCCGTAAATATGCGCGCTGCTACCGCTACCCGAACGTGCCGTGGAGTATGAGGTAAAGAACGAAAGCCATGCATATTAGTGGTGTCGACTTGATGATGAAATCGACATAGCGAAATCGGCCGAGGTAGCGAGTTGCGCGGTGTAGGGATTGGGTGGAAGACATCGTGTCCTCCTTGATTGGGGCTAGAGCGTTTCTAAGTGCCCTTGAAAGCAGCGCCCGTGCTGTGGCTGCTACCTTAGCAAATATGGGGATGCCCAATCACAATTACAAGATGAGGCTGACGGCAATCCTCGAAAACGAGAGCCATTCTTCTGCCACCGACCCAGAGCGGTCACATCCAAGCAAAAGAAATCGGCGTAGTTCTTAAGCAGCGATACCGCGACCTTCTACAGTCCTCTCAGCCGATACGGGGAGCGCTCGCGCTGAACCTCAATCCCGGCAAGTGCATATTCTGTTCGAGACGTTCGGCAGTCGAAAGGTCGATGTCGATCACGCCGAGATTCTCCTCCAATCAATGCTGTTTCGTTCTGCCTGGGATAGATCGGCGAGATGGCCTTCTTATGAAGGTCAGGCCGAAGTGACCTCAATTGATCGCTTGCCATTAGATAGGCATGCGCCCATTGTCGCCACTTCAGCAGCAATTCTTACAGGCGCGGCTGCTTCAGGGCCACCAACCCTGGCCTTATTTGAAAGGAGGACCTGTGTCTTCCAGCATTCAGCACGTCGACTTTCGTGCACGTGACGCTCAAATCCTTCAGACGCTGCTTAAGCGACCACATTACTTGACCTCCAAGATGCGGCCTCTCGCCGGTCCTCTGCATGTCCCCTCAGAGTCCGTGTTGCTGCGCTCTATAGTGGGCGCAATGCCGGAGATGGTGAAATGAGCGAGACGACCGAAATGCCCTACGCGCATCGGCGCGAGGTGAACGGCAGTTGGGCGGTGGTTGACACGCACTCCAGCAGTGTCGCCAAGCCGCGATTCATTCCCCTACTAAACCTTTCGAAAATCGATGCTGAGGAGATGGCGTGCGTGCTTAATCGGGAAGCGACCGGGACTAGGTCACTGTCTGCATCGCTACGAGATACAGGGTCTGCTGGGCAACTAGCTGCAATCGTCTAGATCCACGTCCGGGAGAAGAGAAGCTGGGTAGCGCATGATTGAGAGCGTCAAGTAAGCCGTCCCTCCTCATGAAAGCTCCTATGAAGACATGGCGCCGGGACGGGTTCACTCTGCTGCTTCGCGGCCCCGGCTCGGTCGAGGGTCGTTTGAAGAACTGTCGCAAGGCTCGATGTGGTTCGCGCCTTCGACGAGCTGGAGGGTCTTACCCGGGCTGAATGGGAAAGCACAGGGCGTTTCGCGCGCCCGGCCCCAACGCGGCGGCGGCCTTCACCTAGTTGTGCTCGGAACTGTCAGACAGGGCGGAACACTTGACTGGTATTTTTGTTCTCATAGCGAGACACACCCGCTCTCCTCAGTGAAGGAGCAACAACGTGCCATCGGCAAGCGGAGCCACTGCAACTAAGTTAGGCGTGACCTCTGGCACCAGCAATCCTTCCTCAAGAGAAGCGCTGGCTTACAGGCGTTCGAGCACCCGCGCGCAGGATACCAAGCCCGGTGAGCAGATCCGCAAAAACACCGAGGCTTAAACACACTCTGTGGGTCGGTGACAAACGGGCTCTTGCAACTCAATACGACCGGTCAGTTTGGCAGGGTCAAAGGAAATACAAAATGGCGACCGATGACAATACCGAACTCAACGTCGATAACGTGGCAGAGCCCAAACCTGGTCCCGTCGCACAAGCCAGATCGCTGGATCTGCCGACCAATCCGGTGGTTGTGCTGCTCTCACTGCTGGTAGCGCTCGCCATATTGTGTATTGCCTACCTGGCGGCCGAAATCGTGCTGCCCATTGTTCTCGCGTTCGTTCTTAAGCTTCTATTCCAGCCGGCCATGCGATTGCTCGAGAAACTCCATTTTCCGCGAAGCCTTGCAGCTTTGTTGCTAATCCTGTTGTTCTTCGGCGCCATCGTCGGTATCGGGGCTGCGATCTCCGGTCCGGCGACGGAGTGGGCTGCGAAGCTGCCCGAAGGTATTCCCAGATTGCAGGAGCGTCTGAAGTTCCTCAATCAACCCGTGAAAGCACTCCAGACGTTCCTGCATCAGCTTGACAACTTCATGCAGCAGGGTTCCGTCTCAAGTGGGGGAGGCGGTTCAACGATCGCAGCGACGCTATTTGTTGGAACTACCCACTTCGCAGCCAGTTTCTTCGAAACCATCATCATATTGTTTTTTTTGCTCGTATCCGGAAGCACGTTCTTAAAACGGATGGTCGAAATACTGCCTAACTTCAAGGAGAAGCGCCAGGTCGTCGAAATGTCCCAGGATGTCGAGAAGAATATCTCCGCCTATCTGGTCACCATCACAGTCATGAATGGCGCCGTTGGTCTGGCCACAGGCATAGCCATGTGGCTGACAGGGCTCGGTGATCCGGTTCTATGGGGTGTCGTGGCGTTTCTTCTAAACTATGTCCCCATCATGGGACCCCTTCTAGGGGTCGGAATTTTTTTCCTCGCCGGCCTTCTGGTAATAGATCCGTTGTGGCTGGCTCTTCTACCGGCTGCGCTCTATTTTCTAATCCATGTGGCCGAGGGAGAGATCATCACGCCGATGCTGCTCGCCCGGCGCTTCACACTCAATCCTGTACTTGTAATCATAGCGCTAATCTTCTGGTTCTGGATGTGGGGTGTGCCGGGAGCAATTCTGGCCGTACCGATGCTGGCCGTCACGAAAATCGTCTGCGATGGAATTCGGCCTCTTGCCGCCATCGGGCACTTCCTCAGCGGTGACGAATAATTGCGACACTCTGTTGTTCCTGCGGCGGAGCTGCTGGAAGACTCCAATGTGGATATGCCGCGGCTCGTTCGGCAGCTTCTCACGGCAAGACGTCTGGAGCGCCCTTTCAACGTTCAAACGCCCTGTTCGAATTTGTCGGCGGTTTCGGTCAAGCACCGACATTGTGGACTGCCGACAGCGCGCCCCGGCTTGATGGTCCCACATCAGCGTCTTCCCGCGGAAAACCTCGTCTACTCAGCGTTTGAGTCCGCCAGGAAAAGCAACGAAAGCGACGGCTCATGAAAAACGGTTTCGGCAGATCGCTATCGAAGGCGCTCAAGACGCAGAAGAAGTTCCGCAAGCTACTCGAGAAGGCGTTTCGAGGTTCATCGGCCAAAAGAAAGCGTACTCGACCCTCCACTCGGAAAACACCCTCTGTCCTTCGGCAGACATCCGCTTTCGGCACCAATCCCGGTGGTCTTATCATGAAATCCTTCGTTCCGGAGAGGCGGGAACATGTCCCAGCGCTGCTCGTTCTGCTGCACGGCTGCCGCCAGACCCCCGAAAGCCTTGATGCCGCATGCGGTTTCTCGAAGCTCGCCAGGGAGCGCGGGTTCATCCTCCTTTATCCGGAGCAGACGAAGGCGAACAACGCGCAAGGGTGCTTTAACTGGTTTCGTCCGAGCGCCGTTGCCTACGACCGTGGGGAGTTAATGTCGATACGGCAGATGATCGAGTACGTATGTGTCCGCCATCGGATCGACCGGTCGCGCATCTTCATTGCCGGCCTGCCGTTTGGCGCTGCGCGCGACGCAATGTCGGCCCTGCGCGTGATGCGGTCCGGGGCTTCGGCTCCGCGAGGCGGATGGGGACGGCGCGTCAGAGAAACGTCGCCAGATTGCCGCGCGTGGCCCCCAGTGACGATTTGGCAGGGAGGGCGGGACAGGGTGGTCAATCCCGTCAACGCAAATGCATGCATTGCGCAATGGCTCGAAGTGCTTGGGATCCCCGAAGAAGCCGGGCGATTCGAGGAGAAATCATGGGGCGTCCTGCGGTCTTGGAAGCGAGCAGGGCAAGTCCGCGTGGCGCTCTATTCAGTCGCGGGATTGGGTCACGGCATTCCGATAAGCAAAGCGGCCGCCACCGCGCCGAAACGCTCGCAAGACCCCTTCGTGCTACCGGCAGAAATCTCCGCGCCAAATCAGTTGATGCGACTGTGGGGGCTGCGCAGGCTCTAGGGCTGCCCGATGGTCGCGCGGTGCGCGCGTCCATCGGGTCCAGATCGTTGACCTTAGGCTTTAGGCCGCCTTTTCAGCGTTCTGGTTGACGACCTTCGTGGCGATCGCGGTGAGGGCGAGGTCGGTCGCCTGCTCTTCGTCAAGCGTGGTCTGAAGGAGTTTCGCTGCGTCCTTCCTGCCAAGTTCAAGCGCCCATGTTCTAAGGGTGCCATAGCGCGACATCTCATAGTGCTCGACGGCCTGAGCGGCGGCCAGGAGGCCGGCATCGAGAGCCGGAGCGCCCTGATAGTCCTCGATGATCTCAGCGCCCTCCTTTACGATACCCATGATTGCGTCGCAGGTCTTTTGTTCCGGCTTCTTGCCGATGATCTTGAAGACCTCTTCCAGCCGCTGCACATGGACCTTCGTCTCGGCGAGGTGCTTCGTAAAGGCGTCCTTGAGCTGCTTGCTCTTCGCGGCGTCGTGCATCTTTGGCAGCGTGGCGACGATCTTGTTTTCTGCGAAATAGACATCCTTCAGCGTGTCGTGGAAAAGCACGTCGAGTGTTTTGATTTCCTTGGCCATGATTGGCTCCTCGGGTTGGTTGAATTTTCTTTCGCACCAGGCGATAACCTCGCCTGGCTTCGTTCTCGCCGGATCTGATCGATCGATCAGAGGTTTGCGGCACTGCGGTATCTTTTGCGCTCTTGGTCGATCTGATCCGGGGCGTAGGGGTCGAGCGTGTCGTCGAACTCCGTCCAGCCCTGTTCGTTGTAAGCCGCCCGGCGTTCGACGGGATCGACCCAGTTTAAGCCCTTCAGGATCGCTTCGGCCTCAGTTGCAAATGCATCGTCGACCCTTGCCGTCACGAGCGAGCCGCCGCGTCGAATGCCCTCGGCATAGAGATGGGCATCCTCCTCGGACACCCCGGAATCCGTCAGGGCGCCAATCAGTCCGCCGGCTGCACCGCCTGCGACTGCGCCAGCAACAGCGCCGACCGCCGTCGCGGCAAGCCAACCAGCCGCAACGACGGGACCGACGCCAGGAATGGCCATAATGCCCAAACCGGTAAGAAGGCCGCCTGCACCGCCGACAACCGCGCCAAGTCCGGCGCCGGATTCAGCCCCGGTCGCAGTACCCGACTGGTTGCTAACGTGGCCGTCGTCCGCGTTATTGGAGACGATGCTGATGTCGGTGGAGGGTATGCCCGCTGCTTCCAGGGCGCTGACGGCCGAGCTTGCATCGTTATAGTCGTCGAAAAGTCCGGTGATCGTTTTCATGAAAGTCTCCTCAAAAGGGGTTCGATCGCTATTGGCGATCACATGGCGACAATGTTGCCTTGATAGTCGAGGCTGACCTTGACGGGCTTGCCGTCCTTGGTGGCGGACGCCTGCCATACGCCCTTGTCATCGAGCTTCAGTCCCGTCACGCCGCTGTAACCTCCCTGCTCAATGCGGTCCTTTGCTTGCGCCTCGGTGAAGCTGTTGGCTCCCTCTACAGGCGCGGTCGGATTCTTCGTGTTGGGAGTTGCAACTGCGGGCATTTTGCCCTCGGTCGATGGTGCTGGGGTTGTCTGGGCAGCAGCCATCATCGCCGACGCTGCGACGAGCGCCGCGGCCAAAATCATGATTTTCATTGAGATTCCTCGTTTTCCCGGAGCGGGTTCACACGTCCGTGAGATGAGAACTCGCCGCGCAACGTTATGTTCCGACGTTAAGATGGAATGGAGGTGAATCTCCGTTGCTGGCCACGGCCCCGGCCTCGGCGACCGTGCACCCGGATTGCTGAACGTTCCTGCGTGCAGCAATAGGAGGACACGATGCCGTCGTCTCCGGTGTAGCCGAAATGCTTTCGCGCTGCGTGGAACAACCACGCGGCGCCAAGGTTACCCGGCATGAGCAGCAAGCAATTCGACGAAATCTCCCAACCAATCGCCCTTGTCGTGGACGACGAGCCACTGATCCGCATGGACACCGCGGACATCATCTCCGGCGCGGGATACTATGTCGTCGAGGCGTCGTCGGCCGATGATGCCTTTGCGTTCCTGATTAAATACAATTCGCTCCAGCTTCTCTTCACGGATGTGTACACGGGAGGGGATATGGATGGATTCCAACTGGCCAGGAAGGTGGCCGAACGCTGGCCGGGCATCGAGGTCGTCGTCGCCTCCGGGGCGCGGCTGCCGAACGATGGCGACCTGCCGGACAACGCAAGTTTCATTCAAAAGCCGTTCTCAGCTGAGACGGTACTCGGGGTGCTGCTGGAGCACTTTCCGAACGGCCCCCGCAGCAAATGCTGATAGACCGCCTTCCTTATCTCGGCGATGACCAGCTTATACCATGGATTGGCGAGGCAATCGCACGCGCCGGAGGGAATGACGGCTGTGAGTCGTGGTCGCCGACGTGATGATCTCGATGGGCAGCCATTGATTGCGGCCGCCACCCATTCATCGACATCCCCGGCATGTCAAGGTCCGTCTCGCGCGGGAAGATGGCCGTTAACATGCGGTTAGAGCGGCATCGTGAAGGTGAAGCGCGTCTCGTTTTCATCCGATCTCACGGAAAGTGCTCCACCGTGGACCCGTGCGATCTCGCTGGCGATGTAGAGACCCAGGCCCAGTCCTTGCCGGCTGCCGCGCACTTCGCCTCGGAAGAACGGCTTGAAGAGTGTTCCCATAGCTGCTTCGGAAATAGGGTCACCTGCGTTCGACACCCAGAGTTCGAATGTGCCATTGCGCGTGCTCGCTCCGATTTCGATCGGCTGTGTCGGATCGCCGTGAGTGACGGCATTGCCTACAAGGTTGGACAGGAGCTGCGCGATCCGCGGATGATCACATCTTACATCGCGCACCAGGTCGAACGTCGAGCGGATTTCCCGGTCCGGGTTCACCGCCCGAACCTCACTGACCACGTCCTCAAGCACCGGTCCCAACGGCGCCTCCGCCACGACCTCCAACTTCAGGCCATCGCCAAGCCGCGCCCGTGCGAAATCAAGGACGTTGTCGACCAGGTCGCGCATTCGGACCGCACTGTATTGCATCAAGTTGAGAATCTTGCGCGTCTCGTCGTTGACGCCAGTACGAGTGAGGCGTCGGATGCCCGCCATCATCGACGCGATCGGATTGCGCAGATCATGGCCAAGCACCGCCACGAACTGCTCGCGGACTACAGACAGTTCGCGCTCCTCAGCAAAGTCCGCGTGTACCTGAACGAGATCAGCCTCATTGTCGAGATTGCTGGCGATCAGCTTGGCGAACAGCTTGAACATGCCGATCGTCTCGGGATTGTCGAGTTTGCGAGGCGAGGGGTCTATGGCGCATAGCGTTCCGAAAAAGGAGCCGTCGCGCTGAACGATCGGGACGGAGATGTAGCTCTGAAAGCCGTAGGTTGCCGGCGTGTGATGATCACAATAGTCGGGACTATCAGTGACGCTGTTGATGACGACAGACTGGTGGCTCTGCCGGATCTCGTTGCAGATCGTCGACTCCAGCCTCAGTTCACTGCCTGGCGTGAGCCCGAAGTCGATACTGTCCAGAACTGCGCAAGCCACCCAACGCCTTTCCGTCACTCTCGCGACGGCAGCAAAACCCATCCCCGTAGTCTTGCAGACGACTTCTAAAATGGTGGGGACTTCTTCCATCCGGCCGACGGCCTCGATGTCTGCTTTGATCTCTCCCATAGCCACCTTGCGGTTCGCGTCCGACGCTATCATACATGATGGCTGAGGCGAGACGGCGCAATAGGACAGACTGAAGCGCTGCGCGAAATACATGCCAACGTCCGTTCCAAGACCAAGGGCTTCCAACTTGTATGGGTCGGCCCGGCGCTCGTTTGAGCGTCCGCCGCCATCGCTCGAGCAGGTATGCAAACTCACCCCTGGGGCAGGCCTTTACGAGCTCTCTTGCTGTGGAAAAATTGGCCTCACCGGCAGAAGACTAGAGTAGCCACAGGCGTCACCGGCACCGTTTAACGACAGCCTCGGACTGATATCGTGTTCGATCGATCGTGCGATGGGCGGATGGCTGACCGGTGTTGGCCCATCTTGAAGTCCCGAGCAGATGGTCATTCGTAGGCAAGCGAGTTTTTCAGGTCGCTGAGTTCTCGCCTAGCATCCGCCTCACGGTAGCACCCGGCCGCCTCTGGAGACAGTGAGGCGCGATAAGTGGCGTTTGTCTGGGAAATGACCTTGTTCAGTTCAATAATCTGCCCCTGCAATTCGTAGGGCATACAGAGGGAAGTGATGGTATCACGGTTGGCCGTCGCTTTCCGCTTCATCATGCCAGCGTGAGACTGCCACCCCTCGTTGAAGGCGGCGCACCACGAATCAGGCGCGTCTGCGGAAAGGCGAAGGACCATGCTGGTCAGCGGGCCCTCGTTGGACAAACCGGAGCCTATGTCATTGAGTTCTACGATGCTGATGTCCTGAAAGTCCGTCATCTTTTTCACTCCAAAGGGCAGCGAGATAAACTCGGAACGACGAGTTAGTTCCACCGGCGCTCAAAACTAACTTGACCGGCGTGCTCCGTCGCAACTCGGCTGCGGATCTTGGCGACAGCAAATGTAGAGTCCCGAGATGGTCCTTTTGATCCTAGCGGCCACTGTCCGAGGCCAAGCAACGCCAACAGACTGGCCTCGCCGTTGAAGGGCGATAATGGCAGTAGGCCTCGTAAAGGACGTGCAGAGGGGCATCTGATAGGTTTTGTCAACGTCGCCACAGATGGCGCTTTTCACGCGATGATCCTGGATACCTGCGTTAGCCCCGCTTATGTGCAGGAGGAGGATCGCCAAGAGGTTAGTCAAAGAAGCAAATGTTGCACGGGAGCGGGGCGCAAGTTGGCTACACGTCGTTTTTAAACCGCATCTCGGGTCATTCTATCGCCGGTGCAGCTGTAGGCAGACAGAGGCGGCCCGATTCAACCGAAGCAAAAAGGTTGAAACCCGCGACCAGCGATTGTGCAACAACATAGGCGAGCCCTGGTACGGAAATTCCTTCCAAGCTTCTCTGGCTTCCGAAGCCTCGAAGTGAAGGCTTGTCACGCCCCCTGATCGGCAGCAACGTCCGGTAAGAAGATATAAGATGATGAAGGCTTGCTCGCGATATGACAGATCTGACTAAGGATCCCCGCGTTCGGGTTATCGACCTGGAGACCGCTGGCAAAGGCCGGAATGACGTCTGCGAAATTGGTTGGCAGGACGTCGCACTCGGTTCAGATGGCCGTTGGCGGATCGAGCAGGAGCGTGGAGCTTTGCTGGTCAATCCAGGACGTCCTATCGCCGTCGAGACCATGGCGATCCACCACATTCTCGATGCAGATGTCGCAACGGCGCCGTATTGGCGGGAGGTAGCATCCAGTATTTTGCGACCTCAAGGTGGAGTTATGGCGCTTGCGGCACACCGGGCAGCATTTGAAAAGCACTATTGCAGCCCAAGTCTCACCGGTGGGAGTCCATGGATCTGTACCTGGAAATGTGCCATGCGGCTCTGGCCCCAACTGACAAGCTTCTCCAACCAGATGCTGCGATACCAGCGCATGCCGGTTGGGCTCGTTCGCGAAATCGGCCTTCCGGCCCATCGGGCAATGCCGGACGCGTATGTCACGGCGCATCACCTACGTGATATGCTAAATGAGGTCTCTCTTGAGCAGCTCATTGCGTGGAGTGTAGAACCCGGCTTGCTGCCACGGGTGCCGTCCGGTGCTGAACGGGGCAAGACGTGGGATCGGCTAAGCGTTGAGACGCTCAGGGAACTGTCGCTTGCACGGGATCCAGATATCCGTTTCAGCGCCAAAACTGAGCTGCGTCGGCGCGGCGGTGAGGATTTACCCGCCGCCGTTCAACCGCCGCAAGGCACGCTTTTGTAGGTTTGCTCAGGGGGCTGGCAACCTCCGTGGTGGCACACCGCAGTTGCCGCTAGATCAATGTTTTTTATCGTCTTTTCGTATGCGGGCGTGCGCCACCAAGCAACGCACGCCTCTCGATGGTCAGGCGGCTTTCGCGTTCACGGTCGCTTCGGCGAGTTCGGAGAGCAGCTCATCAGTGGTCTCCTCTTCGTCGAGGGTCGTGGCGAGCAACTCGGCAACTTCGTCGAGGCCAAGCGTTTTTGCCCAGGTGACCATCGTGCCGTAGCGACTGATCTCGTAATGCTCGACTGCCTGCGCCCCGGCGAGCAGTCCCGGATCAAGAGCTTCGGTGTCCTTGAATTGCTCCATAACTTCCTTGCCTTCCTCGATGATGCCGAGGATCGCATTGCAGGTCTTTTGCTGCGCGGGCTTGCCAATTAGTTCGAATACCTCCTCCAACCGCTCGATATGCGTTTCGGTCTGACCCTCGTGGGTCCGAAAGGCCTGTCGCAGGTCGCGTGACTGTACAGCCTCTGCCATTTTGGGAAGTGCGCTGAGTATCTGCTTCTCCGCGAAATAGATGTCTTTCAGCGTTTCATACAGGAGATCCCTGAGATTTCTTGGTTCTGTCATCTTCGTATTCCCTTCGATTGTGGGATTAAGAGTTGCGGTCGAGGTTGTATTCCTTGACGACAACGACGGGTTTCGTGCCAGCCACGCCCCCAAACCAGGCAGCAATGCCCCCCAAGACGAGAGCAAGGAAGCCAAGGAGAGCGCCTCGCGAAACGACAGTGGCCGTGGTCTGCGCTGCAGTGAGCGCCTGTTGTTTTGCAGTCTCCACGGCGTCGCGATAGCTAGCCTCGTATTCATCGACCTTCGTGAGAGCCTGGTCGACGGGAATATTTTGAGCCTTGGCGAGTGCGTCAGCTGCCCGCGTTTTCGCATCCGCGACCTTTGATTGATCGCCAGTGGTGACCGCCTTCATCGCCGAGATAGCTGTGGCCTGAAGGGATTGGCGGTCGGTTGTACCGCTGCCGTCGCGAATTTGCGTTTCGATTACGCTCATCGGGTCCGTTGCCGTCGCTAGCAACGGTGCAGCTGCTGATGCGGCGGTGGCTGCCGTCTTTCCAACACCACCTACCACGCTTGAAAGGCCGCTGAACGCACCGCCAACCAGCGCTCCGACCGACGTGGTGAGAAGGTAAAGGACGACAAGTGTGGTCACTGCCCAGGAGGTTACTCCGTGGAACCCGCCTGTCGTTTCGCTCGGTCGACCCGACAGACGGCTTGCAGCGTAGGCTCCTATGAACGAGGCAACGAGCCCAGCAACGACGAACCATAGTGCGCTGATGATCGAGAAGGAGGTCGCGGTTGGATTGTCAGTTGTGGCCGGATCGAGGACGGCGGCACCAATCCCAACTCCAAGAAGGTTGAGAAGGAACTGGGCCGTAAGCGCGAGTGCGACACCGGCAATAATCGCTCCCCATGAAATCCTGTTCAGTGCTGCAGTCGTCGTAGCATGAACGTCGTCTGAGTTTGCTGCGTATGCAACAGTGTCAGCGGGCAGGGTTGATGTCTGAGACATGGACGTAGTCCTTTCGCGGACTGCAGAGGCAGCCAGCCATGTGTGAATTGTTTGGACGTGTGAGACCGCATCAATCTTCGCAGAGTGCAAAGATTGAAGTGCGGGTGCTTTTCCGCAGCAATGTGACGGATAGCTTTGCTTGAGGAAGTAACTGCCAGCCCTGCATGAGGTTGGCGTAGTCTAACACCGCCAATGCCCAAAGGTTCCGGTTTCCACCAGAATTGTTCGAGGGGCACCATCAAATCTGTGGGAGAGCACCAACAGCGCGAACGATGACGTTATTGATTCCAGTGGCGGCGACCTTACGGTTGACGGGTTAATCGGGATTGCCAACGAGTCGATTGGACAGCAAAACCAACGGCCCATGTGTCCGTGCGCTTGTGCGAATGGCTTTATTTCATCAGCCCAGCAGCTCGCAGGGCATTCTCAATCGTTTGCTTTATCCCGGATGACAAATCGGGAGCTATCGGTGGCGCAAGATGCGCCGTCTGCAATTGGGTAGACTGCGGCCTCCGTTCAAACGACGGTGTGAGACCCCAGTCGGCAGCAATTTTTGAAGTCGAGGAAAGGCCCACGTCTAACATGAATGGGCCGCTATTTTCTCGCTCGTTTGAAGCATCGACAGGCGTCCCGTGCCCCATTCCATCAATCGAATGATAAGATAGTACGACCTGGCCGCTTTCGTTATGCCAATCCTGGCGCACCACACCTTCGTCCTTTGTAACTGTCGGCGGATATCCTTCAACTCCATGGGCGCCACGCCATTGGTCAACGATCGCGGTGGCATTGACGGCAGACACCGTCTGGTCTGCTGTACCATGCCAAACCGAGATTGACGGCCACGTCGTCAATGTCGGAGCCGCCCCACGTAGCAGGTTTTGCAGCTTGTTCCTGTCAGGCACTCCGTGGCCACGCATTCTGTCGAAAGCTTCTGGGACCGTTGATGCTACGCCATAGGGCAGTCCCGCGATAATTGCCCCGCCTGCGAACACTTCAGGGTAGGTAGCAAGCATAACGTTCGCCATTGCTCCGCCAGCGGACAGGCCCGTTATGAAAATGCGCTTTCTATCGATTTTCCATTTCGCGGCAAGAGTTTCAATCATCTGCCGTATGGACATCGCTTCGCCGTGATCTCTGACCGTGTCGCCTTTCTCAAACCAGTTGAAGCAAAGGTTGGCGTTGTTCTCGCGCCTCTGCTGCGGAAAAAGGACGTAGAAGCCATACTCCTCTGCAAGTTTGGACCAACCGGCGCAACCGTCGTAGCCCGCCGCTGTTTGCGTGCAGCCGTGAAGAACGACGGCAAGGCCTGGCGATTTCGGGGGCTCTGACGGGGCATAGAATTTGGCGGAGAGGGCTCCCGGGTTGGAACCGAAATTTGGAAGGTCGCTCAGCCGTGTGGGGAGGGCATCGCTTGGGAAAGGGGGACGGCGGTTTAACCGTGACAGACGAGCTATGGTGTCGGATAATGGTCGCATCTTGGCTCCTAAGATCACGGCCATGACGGCGATGATTGTAACCTCAACGAGCGAGAACGCTAGAGGTTGCTGCGTTGCACAAAATTAATGTGGCGGCCCCCGACCAGGTTGCTTACATCGATTGCTCAAGGTGGTGACCTCGTCCAACCGCGCCTTCTTCGAGCATCGGAGAGAGCGGTCGGTCGTGATGCGACGGATGTCGCCCTGTCGACGGCATTCGGAGTGCCCGTCTCGAGGTAATCACCGAAGAAATGTAGCAAGGCTGAACTGAAGCACGGGGGAGGCAATATATGCCATCTGAACCACGATCACCGCGTCTGGCGGTTCTTATCGATGCAGATAACACCTCAGCGAGAATTGCCGACGGTCTTTTTGAAGAGGTCGCCAAGATCGGCGAGGCGAGCGTGCGCCGCATCTACGGTGATTTTTCGGGGACGCGTTCGCGGGGCTGGGCTGAGATCCTGGCAAAGCACGCGATTATTCCGCAGCAGCAATTCGCCTATACGACAGGCAAGAATGCGTCCGACATCACGCTTGTCATCGATGCGATGGACCTGCTGCACAGCGGGCGTTTCGACGGCTTCTGCCTGGTTTCGTCCGACAGCGATTTCACGAGGCTAGCGGCACGCATCCGCGAACAGGGCATCGATGTTTTCGGGTTCGGGGAGCAGAAAACCCCGGAGAGTTTTCGCCAAGCATGCCGACGTTTCATCTATACCGAAAACCTCTTGCCGGGAAAGATAAGGGAGGAAGGCGATACCGCCACAAGCAGCAAGCCTCTGCAGTCACCGGATACGGCCAGCCTTCTGATAAAGCGGGTCCTGGCTCAGGAAGATACTGATGACGGCTGGATCAGCCTCGGCACGGTCGGCAAGCAGCTTCTCAATCTGGCACCGGATTTCGATCCGCGGACATTCGGCTTCAAGAAATTGAGCGACCTCGTCCGCAAGACGGGCCAGTTCGACATCGAACGGACCGAAGGCAGTCCTCTCAGGATTCGCATCAGGCAGAAGCCGAACGCAGAGGAAAGAGCAAAGAGAGGACGCTCCCGCAGCTCTGCAAACAGTCCCGCCACGGAATAAACTGGTTTATCCACGATGGCCTGTTAAATCGCCTACTATTACGCGTAGGGCAAGTTTGCGGCATCGCGAAACGAGATCAGGCGCCGGCTTTGCTCATCCCAGAGAACCAGTTTTACGCAGTGCAGGCTCTGCATCAGCGTAATACGGCCGACGCCGGCCAGTTCGGGGTGATCCTGCAGCACTTCCGGCAGCCTGTAGTAAGGCACCCTGCTCGACAGATGATGAACGTGATGGATGCCGATATTACCGCTGATCCAGCGTAGTGCGAGCGGCAGATCGTAGTGCGACGCGCCATGAAGGGCTGCATGTGAAAACTGCCATTCGGGCTTTTTCGACCAATGGGTTTCCTCGAACTGGTGCTGGACGTAGAAAAGCCATATGCCCGCGGCTCCGGCCAGCAGGGTGATCGGCAGATGCACCACCAGGAAGGGCAGGATTCCGATTGCCCATATCAGTACCCCGGAGATGACAACGATCGCCAGATTTGTCGCCATGGTGGATATCCAGGGCAATGAACCGGCTTGCATCATGCCGAAGGGCAGCCGCTGCTTGAACAGGAACAGCCATGCGGGGCCAATGCCGAACATGATTGCCGGATGCCTGTAGAGCCGGTAGCTAAGCCGTCCGGACCACGAAAGGGCCTTGTATTCCGATACCGTCAATGTGGTTATGTCGCCGATGCCGCGCTCCTCGAGATTGCCTGCCGAGGCGTGATGCTCCGCATGCGCCCGACGCCAATAGTCATAGGGCGTAAGCGTCAGGACACCGATCACTCGGCCCGTCCAGTCGTCAGCGCGTCGACGCGCGAAGAAGGAACCATGGCCGCAGTCGTGCTGGATCATGAACAGACGCAACAGGAAGGCTGCTGCGGGAACGATGAGGATCAGGCCGGGCCAGCAGCTGTAGTGAACCGATGCCCATGCGCCGACCCAGAAAAGCGCGAACGGGATGGCGGTCACTATAAGTTCGATAACGCTGCGTTTGAGATATGGCTGACGGTATCTGGCGAGGATATTGAGCCATGCCCTTTCATCGGAAAGGGGAGGGTTCAGGTCGCGGTCGATGGTATCGATCAAAGAATAATTCCACGCATGGTAACGAATGCCGAGAAGGCGAGGGCTATCACCACGGCGGACCTGATGAGGAACAGCCTATAGTCGAAGCGATAGATCTCATGAAGAGTGTTTATCATTGCCGAATCTCCAGGTTTTCGGAATATGTCTGTTCAAGACGCTAACTCGGCGAGCAAAGCCGGCGCTTTGGCGCTATTGTTTGTGCTTCAATTCTTGTGTTTGCCGCCCTGCAGGCTGCTTTTCGAGGCATCCTTGATCTGGTTGGCAAAGCTTGCCTGCACCTTCGCCGGCGCCTTTTCCTGTTTCGGTTTCCGCGCCTCACGGTTGCTTCGCACTTGTCCTTTGGCCATCCACGGCGATCCTTTGTTCATTGAAATTAAAGTGCCGGGCGCACGACCAGCATGCGACTCTAAAGAGGCGGTCATCATCAGCCGGTTGAGGTTCGTGACGGTACTTGGTCTCTGCCTGTCTTTTTATTCTCTTCTTTCGCAGAATCGTGGACCGGTTCGGCCCCACCTGATTTCAACTTCCTTCAGCGATGACTGCAGATCGAGCTTTTTCTAAAAACGGATCACTCGTTATCCGTCGATCTCTGTTTGACTGATCGCTACCGGATGGCTTTGCACTCATGGCAGGGCTCCTTCCATTCAGGCCACGCGAGCCCCCAGGCTTTGAACTTAGCCCGCGCTTCCAAGCGCAATCTGGCAGGCCTGTGCAAGGTCTGCATTTGGCTCGGTGCTGCCAAGTGGCGTTGCCCAGCCGGCCTTTTTGATAACGTCGCTACGTCCGTAGGTGCCGGCTGCTTTGAGTGCGGCCAAGATCTCTGCCGAAGCTGGATCCGATTTGGCCCTCTCGAGGCAATAGGGCGTCAGCGCAGCCGCGATGGCCGAGGTTCGCTCGATCCCGGCGGCTTTTTGAGCACTGCCATTGGTCACCCAACCTCCCCATGTGAAGCCGACGATGGCAAGTGCGGCCGCGCCGCATGCCGCTCCCCATAGGCCGGGGCGAAGCCAGGTCATGTCTAGCATGTCCATATCCAATCTGAATGAAAACGCGCAATATTGCGCAGAACTACAATAACCCAAAAAGTAATTAATGACTAATATATTATTTTTCCATCCATTTTATTTAGAATTCTTGAAATACGTTTTTGATGGCGCGCAATAAGTTCGGTTTTTATATTTCATTTTCTTTGTTTCAGGCCTCTTAATCCTGGCAGATCTTTAAGCCGCCGGTCGCATTCTGGACGAGATAGAGCTTCGAGCCCATATGGCGAGGCTGATGGCTCGTGAAACAGGCGCCGACGCGCAGCCCTTGAATGTCCGCTTCAATAGAGTACGCGACGAAACGTTTCGAGGGCATACCTTCCCAATAGCACCTTGGTAAAGGTGCGACTGTCTTCGGGGAGCTGAGCTTTCATAGGTATGTGAGACGACGTGCGTTAATAAGCTTGCTTCGTATCTTTCGAAGGCGCATCTTCTCAACTTCGGCAGCAATTATCAGGGCGCTGCCGTTTTGGGTCCTCAACCCCTTGCCCCGACCGAAAGGAGGACATCATGTCTTCCGACCTCCCGGCACCTACTTTCCATGTTAATGATTTGCGCCGCGAGGCACAGTGTTCTCGTGTATTTGACAAGATCGCCCGGAACACTGTGATCTCAGCGATAAATGCCGGCTGGCGGGAGTCGGAGGCTGCCTTGGCACTGGCGGACGCAGCCGAGCGCTATGTCCTCTATCTGGCCTCGCCCGCTCGACTGCACCTCTTACCGGCGAATTCAAACTCAATCTTGGGCGTTACCAGTCAAGACTGAGATGCGACTTTTGGGCGGCGATTACGTCCTGAACTTGGGTCACGACCAGCGGAATGATGGTGAAGGGCTTCCCGATGCACGTGGCTTCGGCAATCATGCCCGGATTCATCACCTGCGCCTCGAATCTGGTCGACTGCGCCGTCGATCGAGATATCCCCACAGGTCTGCTCCAGCAACTCGTCTAAGGAGGCCGAACGTTATTTCTCGGCCTGAAAATAGACGCTCCCAAGTATTTTGTCGCAATCCCGCTGTAGAGTCCTAGTTTCTTCTTCAAGGAAGGAGTTTCAACTTGGAAAATCTAAGAGAATTTGCCTCGAGCGCGAATGGCGATCGGTGGTTTTTGGGGATCGATGACGTGACTAATACAGAGGTCGTGGTTCATCGTGGGAACCCCTCGTCGGGCGGTCACGAAACGAAAACCCTTGTCACTTCATTTTTGAACCAGCGCCCGTTTGGGCCCGAGCATAGGGCTTTAGATCGGCTGCTTGCGGATCGCAGGGCAAACGAAAGCGAAGAGACGCCCACCGATCTTCACTAACTACGCAGGGAATCCGCTTATTGCCCGGTAGCCCGGCATCAAATCGAAATCGGGAAAGCCGTGCGGCTCGCCGATGTGCGAAGGAAGAGCTGTGCTCGATAGGCTAAATACCCCCGACCACCTCATCCCGTCTCCTTCACACCGGTGGCGAGTTTTCCGCATATAGCTGGTGCTGTCATCGGCCGCGTCACCGGTTGAATTCGCCTTTTCCTGCGTCATCAACGTTGAAGAGACCAACGTAGGAAAACGAGGATGAAGTCGACCATCGCTAAAGCAACGATGTCGGTAGTGCTGGCAGCAAAGCTGCCAGTACATTTCCGCATAGATGGATGCCAGAGAGTTCCACCACCGATATCGACCCACTTCGAGGAGGAGCGCGAGAAGCACTGGCGGCAGGTGGAGACGCGAGGTCGGTCGAATCCTGAGTTAGAGCATCGACGCGGCCGGTATCCAGCGCCTTTGTGAATTCGCTTGTCTCCTCGATTGTTACCGGCGTGAATTTCTTGCCGGTTTTGCGGAAGAAATCGGCGACGTTGAGTTCGCCAGTGGTGCCGCTCTGGACGCCGATGGTGGCGCCATCGAGGTCCTCGCCCTTGGCTACGCCAGATCCTTGCGCACCAGCAGCCCCTGTCCGTCGTAGAAGACGACCGGACCGAAATGGAAACCAAGTTTGAAGGCGCGGGTGATGGTCTCGGTGACACCGGAGAGAAGGATGTCAAACTCGCCGGACTGCAATGCCGGCAGGCGCTGCTGCGGCGAGGAGTTGGTGAACTCGACTTTGTCCGGATCGTTGAAGAGGGTCACGGCGAGCGCCCGACCAAAATCCACGAAGAAGCCTTGCCAGCGGCCATTGCTGTCGGGCGTGAAGAAGCCAGGCGTCGTGCCGACGCCGACCTTGATGACACCGCGTTCCTTGATCTTATCGAGTGTTGGGCCAGCGTGCGCCGCCATCGGCAATATCGCCGCGGCGATGAGTGCTGCGGCCGCGGCGCCCTTGAGGTGTCGCCGCATAAGGGAAATTGCGTTCATAATATTCTCTCCTGGAAGTTTCGTCCCCATGCAGGCGCGTCGAGCTTGGGAGGATCGAAGGCGCCTGCTACGAAGAAGCTTTGCCGGTCGGGGGCCGCCTTGTTCCGATCCTGCGAATGTACCACTCTGCCTTAAGCTTCGGCGAGGACATCCGTCTACACCCAGGAGATGAGCGTGAGCACGACCGTAGTCAACACCCAAGCGAGCGAGCTTGGCATATTGCACCGGCAAACGATCGAGCGGCCATCTACGAGGAGATGGTGGCCGCCTACGGCGAAGATGCCGCTGTCAGCATTATTGACAGGGCAATTCGAAAGGCTTGCGATGCCGTCGGGAGGGGCATCCACTCCATCACTTCTCAGTGGAAATCAACAGCCAGTGGTTTTCCGAGAGCATCAACACGCGCTGGAGGGAACGCCTGAACCGACTTCAAACCGATCCGCGGGTTCGAAGTCACCGCCTTGCAGCGCCTTACGGGGTTGCTTTTGGGCTGCAAGTCGACGGGTTCAATATTTGATATCTCTGCCCGTCTGGCGCCCCGTCTGCTTGGTGTTCCGCTTATCCTGCCGGCACGCGGCGTTACTTTTGTCGTTAGCCGAGCGGCATGCCTGCTTCGTAGCTCGAGCGCCCTGTCGTGTGTCTTGGCGGACATCGCGGGCAGCCTTGCGCTGTTGTCCCTGCTCTGTTGCCAAGGATATGGATGGCAGTCCCGCAAGGAATATACCCGCCACCAGGCCTGCGAATAGAGGCTTAAATCCAACCATTGTCCATCTCCCGTTTGAAGAGGCTCGTGGTCTCTCTGCCCAAGATGGCGGCATTTGTGCCGCCACACTGTCCCAGCTACGACTTGGAGACCGCTTCGATCGCGTCCACTAGCGTGGAACTGCTGTTTTTCTTGCAGTAGGCGGCGACCTTCTCCGCATTGGCGTGGGCTTTGTCGCCGTCGATCATGGCGTTCCCAGCTTTGCCGTGGACGTATCCGTTTACCCACATCGCCACGCCAATAGTTTTTGCGGCGGGCATGGCACCCACTTCCTTGCAGGTGAGTTTCGACATGTCCACCTCCGCGGAGAATACCTGACTTGCAAAACCAATGCAGGCAAGTGCTATTGCGATTGAAACACAGCGTGTCATGACTTCCTCCCGAAGCCCCGCCCATCAGAACGAGTGCTTGTTGCTTGCGGATGGCGCTAAGTTCACCAACCCCACCAAACCACGATCAGGACGACCTTGGCAAAGTGAAGATTAGGAACTACTAATAATAGCATGAGAAGGTAAGGGATACACGTATTTTTATAAAATTGACGCGAGAACAATGAACCCGCACGAGACGTAAGTCAGGTTGCGCGAAGCAAGGAGATGTAAATCGGATTGACGGACGCAGCGTTGATGATGACCGTCCCAATGAAACCAGGTCACATTGGGTGGCAAAAGCTCGGAAGGACATCATCGTGGCAGGACCAACATTCGAAACCGTCGGCGTATCGAGCTCCTTTCTCGATTAACAATCGTTTTGCGAGATCCGGCGGTGTAAGGCTAGATAAAAGAGAGGAAAGGAGCTTCAATCAAGCGCTGCAAACCGGATTAGTTCCATCCAAGCGACGTGAGTTCTGCTTAATCCACCCCGGAATCACGGATTGAGTGTGTGGCGCTTTGACTTGCTTTTTACCCTGTATGTTGGATGGCAGCTGTAACTTCTATCGAGCGCGCGGGGTATATCGAGGGCGCGCCGGTACGCGTACGCTAATTGTGCTCCTGAAACGGGGGGAGAACGTGATAAAAAGGGCCATCAGGTGTGGGGACAAAAATGATTCCAGATCGTCGAGATGACCTTACTCGCAGGACGCTAGCGGTGCTGTTCATCGGCAGTCTCCTTGTCGCAAGTTTCTGGGTGATGCAGCCGTTTCTTCCGGCAATCGTCTGGGCCATGACGTTGGTCATCGCCACTTGGCCACTGATGCTTTGGGTGCAACGCCATGTTGGCGGTAGCCGAGGCTTCGCCACGTGCATCATGACACTGGTCTTGCTGCTCGTGCTGATCGTGCCATTTTGGCTGGCCGTCGGCATTGTCGTCACCAATATCGATGAATTCGGCGGCTTCGTTCGCACTCTCCTCTCCATGCAGCTGCCGCAGCCGCCCCTTTGGCTAGCCGATGTGCCGTTGGTTGGCGCACGCGCCACCGAGGCCTGGGCAAAACTGGCGTCGACGCGGCTGCAGGAGTTCGCCCCCATGCTTGCGCCCTATGCTGGAGCGCTGACGCAATGGTTTGCTTCAGCTGCGGGCAGTTTGGGCACGATGCTTCTACATTTCCTGCTGACGACTGTCATAGCAGCCATCATGTATACAGGCGGCGAAAAAGCGGCGGCCACAGCGGTTCGATTCGGTGGTCGCCTCGGCGGCGATCGGGGCGAAATGGCTATACGTTTAGCCGGACAAGCGATCCGGAGTGTCGCTCTCGGTGTTGTGGTGACTGCAGTGGCTCAGACCGCGGTCGGAGGAATCGGTCTCCTGGTGGTCGGCGTACCCTTCGCGGGGTTGCTGACCGCAGCGATTTTCATCCTCTGTCTAATTCAGATCGGCCCTGGCCTGGTAATGGTGCCGGTGGTGGTTTGGATGTATTATTCGGGCGATGCGGTGTTGGCGACCGTAATGCTAGTATTCACCGTTGTGGCTGGAACGATGGATCAGTTCATCCGTCCAGTCTTGATACGCAGAGGCGCCGATCTGCCAATACTGCTTATCCTTGCGGGCGTCATCGGCGGTCTGATTGCCTTTGGGGTGCTGGGAATTTTTATCGGACCCACCGTTCTCGCTATTGCTTACACTTTGCTGAGTGCATGGATAGCAGATAACGACCAGGACGTCGTGCGAGGGATACCGGGCGAGGAGATGCCAGCCGCGCGGTAGGCGACCCATGGCATAGAGCGCAGCCGTTTCTTTATCGATGCCTACATGAATCGCAATCACGTAGGTGTAGCGATCGGAAAGTCACGTTACCAGCACTCAAGCCGATCGCTGTTGGGAGGGCACTCCAGCATGACAAGCAAACTGCCTGAAACCCCTTCGGCGGGAGATCCAAGCTGGTTGGCCGAGGTGATTTACCGCTTTTCCTTTGCCGCAGCTCATAGGCCGCTCCCGTCGGATGCAAACGCTGCCCGGCTACGACTAGAGGGCGGAAACCGCGCCTCGCTGAACTCCTTGATCGGGCGGCCCACTCCAAACCGGCAAAATTGAGCATTCGTGTCGATCCGCATGATGTCGGCCTTCTTCATCGACACAGCGCAGCACCCAAGCTTCCTGGCGGCCACTTCCTCAATGCACGCGCAAATTAGGCGGGAACTGGAATACGGTGGGTGATGGCCAATCTCTGACAACCAGGCAATTCGCTCAAGCTGTCCTATACCGCAACTGAGATTCAAGCTCGGATGGCGAGCGGGCTCAACCGACGAGATCCTTGATCGTTGCAATAGGCAGGAACATCCGCATCGGCAAAGAGGGAAAAGGCTGAAACCCGTATCCGATGTAGAGGTCCTTGCGCTGCTGCGTTTTTCCGGGGTCTCCGCAATCGAGTACATCCACGACGATGACGGCCGTGCCGATCTGCTCCGCAATCCGGACAATCCGTTGGAGGCAATCGGCAAGAAGAATGCCGCCGTATCCACCGCCTCTGAATCGTTCGTCGCGACCGACCATGGAGATGTACGCG